>Ga0209101_1002808_pt1 | contig 11035 bp, 9 predicted proteins | sample ConPoolayeCmetaG_FD_185481 | JGI IMG/M metagenome (GOLD analysis project Ga0209101, IMG submission 185481) | Hot spring microbial mat communities from California, USA to study Microbial Dark Matter (Phase II) - Cone Pool mat layer C metaG... ... | reverse complement strand
AGGGGCGGGCATAAATCCTGGCTGCCGCGGATTGCGGGGCATAACGCCCCGCCATAAGGCGATAACCGGCCTTTAAAGCGAGTTTTTCCAACTGCCCGCCCGTATCTCGGTATTTGCTAAGGACCACTACCCGCACGACACGTTTTTTGATCATGTCCCTCACATCCTCCAAACTAAGCACATGGTACCTTTCCCTCTCTTTGCCGGACATGCGACGCGCCGCCAAAAAGGCAAAATGATTTTCTAAGCCCGGCACGGGCCGGGCATGTGACTCAAACAAAAATCCCGGCCAAAGGGCCAACACTTGTTCACCAGGCTCAGTCATTCCCTGCACTAAAGAGCCGACTTTGCGAACGCCCTTGAAGCTCCACCTCTGGACGTCTTCTCCTTGAGCGGCGCCACTGGGCCGGGCCGGTCCCCAAACGTACAAAGTTAAACCAGCCCACACCGGCGCCAGGTAAAAAAGCGTCAAGAGAACGCAACTTAACAAGCCAAGCAAGCGGCGAAAGGAGTTTTTTCCAAAGAAGGGCTGAATAGCATGTACCAGGCCCGCCGCAGAGACCAAAAGAAAGGGCAGCGCCAGGCTGAAATACTGGATATATGTCAGAGTAGGGAGAAATCTCACCGCCATAATCACAAGGGCGAAGGCAAAGGCCAGAATCTGACGCCGCCCAGACGCCAGACAATACACAGCATGCAAAAAAGCCCCGTAGAAAAGCAGCGGGTACTGAATCCCATGCAGCTTTAGATTCGGTCTAAGACCGAAAATAATTTCCGCCACTATACGCTTACTGTGCCAGAGTGACGCGGCAGTCCTGCCGCTTCGATTCAAATGGTAACCCAAGTTGTTAAAAAGAAAAGCCTGGACGTCGCAGAACAAAAGCCGAAGAACCGGCAAAAGCACTACCACGAACCCGGCGCTTAAAAGAGCGGCCTCTTTTAGGCGCGCCCCCTGCGGTGCTCTCAGCCAGACGGCGATAACGAAAAGGGGCCCAACTGCCAGCACATACAACCGCACCGCTACCGCCAAACCTAAACAGACACCGGCTACAAAAGACCTAAGCGCCGTTTCCCATATCCCGACTCCACCAGAAAAAAAGCCAGAACCAGAAAAAAGGCCGCCGCAGCATAGGCCTTAACCACGCTGTACCAAATGAAAGCCATGCCTGAGCCGCAATACAGCACCAAGCTTAGCAGCGCCGGAAACTTGCCGAAGTGATCCAGGACGTGGCGCCAAATCAAAAGGCCCAAAAGTGAGGCCAGCAGGGCACTTAATACCCGCACCGCCGGCCATGTCGGCCCGCCAAGCTTAACCGGCAAGGCATGCAAATACGGTAAAAGCGGCATTTGGGGATAAAAGAAATCAAGATACGGAACCTTTCCCTGAGTCACAAGCTTAGCCGCCATCACGTAAAAACCCTCATCGGGGGCGATTAAACGCTGTAAGGCAAGCCAGATAAAAAAAACAAACTGACCTACGAGCAGCATCCCCCAAAAGCAGCTCCATTTCCAATTCATGGCGCTAGATCACTCCCCAGCTGCTCTGGCAAAAATATAGTCCACGTAACGTAGGCTCCTTTGTAAATCAAAGACTTGAGAAAGTTTTTCAGCATCCAAACATTTCATGATTTCCGGATCACGCTTGATGCGTTCGGCAAAGGAGGGCCCTCCTTTCCAGGCCGCCAAGGCATGTTTTTGAACCAGGCGGTAAGCTTCTTCACGGCTGAGACCGCTATCCACCAATACCAGCATCAGATTTCCTGAAAACACAATGCCCCCTGAAAGCGCCAGGTTTTGCGACATGCGCTCACCATCCACTACCAGGCCCTCTATTATTGTGTTGAAACGCCGCAGCATAAAATCCACCACTATGCAGGCATCCGGCCCAATCACCCGCTCACAGGAGCTGTGACTGATATCGCGTTCATGCCAAAGCGCGATATTTTCCATAGCGGCCAAAGCGTAACCCCGCACCAAGCGTGAAAGGCCGGCCAGATTCTCACAAAGCACCGGGTTTTTCTTGTGCGGCATGGCCGAAGAGCCCTTTTGCCCTTTGCCGAACGGCTCCGCCGCCTCAGATACTTCGGTACGCTGCAGATGCCTGATTTCGACACAAAACTTCTCCAAGGAACTGGCCAAAAGCGCTAAGACATTAAAAAAAGCGGCGTGCCGGTCGCGGTGCACAATTTGACTCGGCACGCTTTCCGGCTTTAAGCCCAGCTTGCCAAGCACATAAGCCTCCACCTCAGGCGATACGGAAGAATAGGTGCCCACAGCCCCGGCAATCTTCCCCACCGAGACAAGCTCAATCGCTTCCCTCAAATGCTTTCGCTGCCGTTTAAGTTCGCAAGCCCACGACAGGAGTTTAAGACCGAAGGTGATAGGTTCAGCGTGCATGCCATGCGTGCGCCCGATACAAGGCAAGTGCTTAAACTCAAGAGCGCGTTTTTCCAGAGCCGCTATAGCGCGCTCAAGACCTGTCATAATGAGCGCCCCGGCGCGGGAGAGCTGAACTGCAAAAGCGGTATCCAGCACATCGCTGGATGTCATGCCGCGGTGCAAAAAGCGCGCCGCCGGACCCACCTTTTCAGCGACGTTGGTTAAAAAGGCAATTACATCATGCTTGACCTCTGCTTCAATTTCGCTGATACGTTGCACATCATAGGAAGCCCTCTGTCTGACCTCAGCCACCGTCTCCGGCGGAAGCAAACCTTCCTTGGACATCTGTTCCAAAGCCAATAATTCAATTTCAAGCCAAATGGAAAAACGGGTCTCATCCGACCAAATGGCCTGCATCTCGGGATGGGAGTAGCGCGCGATCATAGGCCTCCAAGCGAAAAGCAAAAGTTCCTTAAACGCGCCCTACCCTAACAGATTTTGAGCTTGATTTGAAAGCAGCGCGGCCGAACCAAGCTCAAAAAGCGGGGTAGCAGCATAGGCCGAGGCACAATACAGCCGGTCGCTGTAGCGCCTGGCCAAATAGCATCCAACCGTCTGGCGCGCCAAGGCGGGACTATTACTGTTTTCGCTGATATGGCCTAAGACAATGACCTCCAGCTCCGGGTGACATACTTCAGCCAATAACGCCCCGGCTGATTTATTGCTTAGATGGCCATGCGGCGAAAGAATACGCTGTTTAAGCTGCCAAGGATAGTCGCAGGCCAGCAACAAATCTTCATCATGATTTGCTTCAATAACCACAGCACGGCAGCCGCCCATTGCGGCCCGCACAAGTGTGGTAACACGCCCCAAATCAGTAGCTAGAGCAAAGCGCAGTTCACCGGCACACACTACAAAGCCTACCGGATCGGCGGCATCGTGTGTGACCCGGAACGGCTGTATCTCAAGCGCCCCGACGGCAAAGGGTGTTCCGCTGCTGAACTTTTCCACGCCAAAGGCGCCGTTTATAAAAGCCGCCGTCTCCCGGTTGGCATACACGGGCAAGGAGAAGCGCCGGCTAAGCGTGCTTACTCCATGAATATGATCGCGGTGCTCATGGGTGACAAGAATAGCGTCCAACTTGGCGGCATCCACGCCAAGCGCCGCCAAACGCCGCTCCGCCTGGGCAGCTGAAAGCCCGCAATCAATAACCAACCGCGTGCCACAGGCCTCCAGGTAGGTGCAGCTTCCCCGGCTGGAACTAGCTAACACGGAAAACCTCATAGCGTCGCTTCCTGCCCATAACGGGCTACAAAAGCCTCCCAACCGGTTTCTTGATAGAGAGCCTGTTTAAATTTCTCCGCCGTTTCCGGTTCGCCATGCACAATGGCTGTCTTTCCCGGGCGGCCGCGCCCCGACGCACACCATCTTAAGAGTTCAGAGCGGTCGGCATGGGCACTGAATGCGCTAATCTCCTCCACCTTGGCGCGAATGGGAAGTTCCTCTTTAAAAATAGTCAGCGACTGGGCCCCGCTTTTTATCCAGGCCCCGCGAGAACCGGGTGGTTGATAGCCTACAAACAAGATGGTATTTTGCGGCAGCCCAATCCGATGACGTAGGTGATGCAATATGCGCCCCCCTGACAACATACCGCTGGCTGAAATTATCACCATTGGCTCTTTAATCTCGTTTAGGCGCATGGATTCACGCCGATCTTTTACAAAATAAAGCTTAGAAAAGCTAAACGGCTGGCGGCCCTGCTTTATCATCTCAAGCGTCTCTTGGTCATAACTTGAGAGATAACGGGCATAAAGCGCGGTGACATCGCCGGCCATCGGGCTATCTACTATGACCGGCAAATCCGGAATAGCATGTTGCTCTTTTAAGGCGCGGAAATGATAAAGCAAGGCTTGCGTTCTCCCTACCGCAAAAGCCGGAATTAAGAGCACCCCACCGCGCCTATAGGTGTCGTTTACAATGCGCGCCAACTCGGTCTCAGGATCCAGATGCGGGTGTAGCGAATCTCCGTAGGTCGATTCAATTAAAAGCAAAGACCCAAATTGCAGCTCTTCCGGATCGCGTAACAGCGGGGAGGCGTAACGTCCTATATCTCCCGAAAAGTCAATGCTCTCTTCCATGCCGGCTAGGCCGGCAATTAAAACTTTGATAGAGGCCGAGCCCAAAATATGGCCGGCATCGACAAAAAAAGCCGAAATACCAGGGCAAAGTTTAATACGCTTATGGAAGGGCGCCGGCCTTAAAAGCTTAAGCGCCGCTTCGGCTTCCCTTACCGTATACAAAGGCAGCACCGGCTTATGACGAGAGCGGTCCTCTTTAGCGCGAAAGGCCGCCTCTTCCTCTTGCAGAATGGCGCTATCTCTAAGGAGCAGTCGCACCAGATCAGCCGTTGGCGCGGTGCAATAGACCGGACACTTTAAACCCAAGCGCTGATAGCGGGGCAAAATGCCGCAATGGTCAATGTGGGCATGGGTAAGGAGGCAAGCATCAATCTCTGAAAGAAGTTTGAGCGGCGGATCTTCCCAATTAAGCGCGCGCCATTTGCGCTCCCCTTGAAAAAGACCCGCATCTATCAACACCCTGCGCGGCTTGGCGCCAGGCCGATCCACAGTCAATAAAAACTTTGAGCCTGTAACCGTGCCGGCAGCTCCAAGGAAAGTGAGACTTACCGTCATGCGATCATCCCAGCATAGAACGCTTCTCCCGGACAATAGCGAATCGCAATTGCAGAGACCGCGTTGAGCGCCAAGGCGCCCAACAGAAGACAGGCAATCTTTGCCGGGAAAAGGGCCGGCCAGCCGCTTGGCTGCTAGCCTTTTCAAGGCCTTAGAGCAGCGGCCTTTTGGCAGACTCTTTGCAGTAAGTTACCTTAAGGAGAACTTTGCCTGCCCAAGATCTTATTTAGGGAGCCAAGTCATGCCGCTTATCAACTTTTCAGGAATCGCCTCCGGGATTGACTCCGAAGCCTTGATTAAAGCCACCTCCGACGCAGCGCGTGCCGTGCGTGTCACTCCACAACAAAACAAGATCAAGGAATTGGAGGGCACTAATGATGCTTTCAGCCAACTAAAGGCCAAGCTGGCGGCTTTACAATCAATTCTCCAAGACTTTGCCAGTACCGCTGGTGGACCTCTCAGCAAGAGCGCCGCTTCCTCCGACGAGACGGTGCTGCGTGCCTCAGCCTCCACTTCCGCCGCCAACGGTTCTTACACTATTACCGTGACGCAGCTTGCCAAAAACGGAACGCAAACCATCGGCAAAGCCGGCGGAACTTACAGCAGTTCCGAGGATATCTTTTCTCCCAATGCCGCCGCCCCTCCCGGCCATGATAATTTAACGATCGAGATTGGCACGGCCCCAGCGGAGACAGCCGTAGTGGAAGTTGACAACACTACTACCTTAAATCAAGTGGTAAGCAGCATCAATGATCAACTCACCACCGCCGTGGCAACAATCATCAATGTCGGCACAATCGCCTCACCGAGCTATAAAATTGTAATAACCTCAACAAAAACCGGCACCAGCGAAGGATCAATTAGCGTTTCGTCTGACGGCGGTATTACAGGCGATATTGACACCAGTACTTATTCAGCGGCCGCTAACGCCATTTTCAGTATTAACGGCATCGGCAGCGGCATTGAGCGTACTACCAACAGCGTGACGGATATCATCCCCGGACTGACCCTCAACTTCATAGCGGCCGGCGGGCCCAGCACCATAACAATCGCTGATGACGCCAATGCCACCACATCCAAAGTTCAGGAATTCATCACCGCCTATAACGAAGTGGTCGGCCTGATCCAAAAAAACAACAAGATTGAGCGGGTGGAAAAGGGCGACAACGTCACTAATATTTTCGGACCCCTGTCCTTGACAAACATCGACGATAATGTGCTGGTGGCCATTAGAAACGCCATGAGCGCTTCGGCTTATTCTTCCGGCAGCGAAATAAAAATCTTTGCCGACCTCGGCATCACCACTGACAGCAGTCCCTATAACAGCGAAACTAATAAGGGGGGCGGCACGCTCAAGTTCGACAGCACTGTCTTTAAGACTGCTCTTTCCAAAGAGCCGAACTCAGTCAACGAGATTTTAAAAACTTTCGGCGACACAGCCGCTTTGGTAGGGGGCACGATCGATCAATTCATCCGCTTTAACGGCTTGATTGACACCTCGGTAAACGCCAATAAAGAAACAATCTCCGACCTAAACGACCGGATTGCAAACGCCGAAGCGGCAATTGCCAAACAGGAGGAGCTCATGCGCAAGCGTTTCGCCAGCTTGGAGTCGACCATCGGCAAGATGCAAAACCAGGCCTCGGCGCTCTCTTCGATATTGACCACCCTGCCTAAGTATAATCGCTAAGCGCACAGCTGACCCGCTAACCTGCTGTTTTCCAAGGGTATTTCAGCAAATCCCTAAAGTCTTCTTTTTTCCGGCCGACTTTAAGATTCAAGCAAAGGATTGTGTCCTTTTACAAGGATGTGCAAAATGGCCGCGCCACTAATCACCTTCTCGGGAATAGCATCCGGCATTGATTCCGCAAGCTTAATTCAAGCGCTCATGGATCGCGAACGCAGCGCGCGCATCACGCCGCTTGAAAAGAGAATCAACGCCCTTACCGAGACCAACGATTCTTTCGCCAAGCTAAAAACCCTGCTGAGCGCGCTGCAAACGGCAGCCGATAAAATGAGGCTGTTAAACGGTGGTATGTTGGCAAAACTGGGGTACTCTTCGGATGAAACAGTGGCTACAGTCAGCGCTGGCAACTCGGCCGCTAACAGCGCCTACAATTTAACGGTCATCACTCTGGCCAAAAACGCCACTTTTTCTTTCAAATCCAGCGCCGGTACTTACAGCAGCGCCGATGATCTCATTTCCGGCGGCACGGCCTTCAACGATACCGTCACGATTAAAATCGGCGAAACTGCTTCACCGCTGGAAACCGTTCAAATCACCGTCGACGAAAACATGACCCTCGCCCAGTTTGTAAGCGAGTTTAACGAGCATAGCTCCAAAGCCCTGGCAACACTCATCAACATCGGCACCAGCTCCGCGCCAGATTATAGAATTGTAATCAACACTTATAATACCGGAATAACAGAAGGGCAAATTGATGTCACTGTGGGCGCAACCTTAACCGCCCGCGGAGCCTTTGACAGCAACACGAAAAACGATGCACAAAACGCCGTCTTTTCCATCGCCGGCATCGGCAACAACATCCAGCGCACTACAAACAGCGTAAGCGACATCATCCCCGGCTTAACCCTTAATTTCAAGGCCCCTGGAAGCGCCACTATCAGCGTCGCCGACGATGTCTCTTCCACCACCCAGGCCCTACAGGCCTTTGTCGAGGCCTATAACAAAATCATCAGCTACCTTGCCGAAACCAATCTCATTACCCGCAAAGAAAAAGGGGACGAGGTGGAAAACATTTTCGGCCCTCTGGCCACTACAGCGCTGGATGAGAATCTCATCAGCGCCATTCGCAGCGCTTTTTCCATCGCCGGTATTAGCGGAGGCGCCGTCAACACTCTGGCCGACTTAGGGATCACCACCGAGCGCGACGGCACTCTAAAGTTTGACAGCACTGTTTTCGCCAAGGCCTTAAGCGCCGATCCACAGAGCGTCCGCACCATCACCGCCAATTTGGGGGAAACGTTGGCCTCCCCGGGCGGCACCATTCAGCAGTTTATCCGCTTTAACGGACTGCTTGATCTCAGCATCCGGTCCAATGAGGACCAAATAAACGCCGAGCAAAATAAAATAAGCGATATCGAGAAAGCCTTGGCCAAAGAAGAAGAGCTCTTGAGCGCCCGCTTTGCCCGCCTGGAGGCGCTACTTGGAAAGCTCACCTCCCAGCAAAACGCGCTAAGTGTCCTTCTACCGCGGAGCCGAGCCTGACTTTCCCCGGCAGCAAAGCACACCCGGCCGCGCCTTATTTAAGGAAAGTCGCCACTTGTCGTTGGGCAATTCTAATCCCGACAGTTGAACCGCTAGGCGTAAATGATTCAAGCCTAGTAGTTACATTGCCTATAAAGACGCTGCTGACCACCTGCAACACTTCGCGCCGATCATCAGCCGTCACATAAATCCTAGCTTCGCGGAGTTTCTTATTGGCTTGACTGTCGGTTAAGTTGATGACTTTGGGCGACACCACCCAGACATCGCGCAACTGATCGTTAACCCGCATGCGAACCTTATCCTGGGCGGTAAAAGTCACCAAATAACGGCTTTTCCCGTTAAATACATCAAATTGGCGCTCTTTCCCCTTTTCCCAGTCCAGGCTCAGCGCCAAAAAGGCAGCTGAAAACGGCTCAAGCATGAAATTTTCCGGATCAAAGTGCAGAACCTTGGGTTCCTCACCATTACTTTTACGATAGGCGTGCACCCACCCGTCCTCCAAATAACTTATCTCGGTAAATCTCTGCCGCGAATTTTCCCTCTGTTTAAAGGCGGCTCTTATAGGAGAATAGTCTACACTGGAAATACGTCCTTCAGCGCTGTAGCGCAGCTTATAAAAAATATCGATCCCACTATAAGTCCGGGCGCTGATTGCAAGCTTATAATAGAGCCCTTCCTGAGCGACATCCACCGACACGTCAGCCGCCGGAATACCTTGCCAGCTTACGGTGTAGTGATAAGTACCGAGCTGAGGGTGAAAATCGGCCACCGCCGGCTGATAAAGCGGCGTTGAAACCTTAACCAACTCGGGCGAAATGTAATTCTCATCAGCGGCCACGGTGCTGGACGCGCTAAGCACCGCCCACACAGCAACACAGACAAATAAAAGAGGACCTCGCCGCATAAAAATCGTCAGCTCCACAGAATACCGGCCCAAGGTCGCAGTTCACCACAACGGAAAAAAAACTCTTTCCAGCGGCAAGCTGGAGAACATATTCCTGGCCCCTTGGAACCCACAAGCGCTAAAAAAACCAGAAAATTAATAATGCGCTCCTTATCTTATTAGTTTCAGCGCTCTTACACTACCCTAAATCGAGTTTTTTGCTATAAAAATTTTCTCGGCCATACCTATTGAATAATTAACAACAAAAAAGGATTCTGGAAAATAAGCCCTTATAAACCAGCGTTTAAAGAACATGGCCGTCTCTCATGGAGCAAAATGAAATGCCCGCCAGAGAGTCTTCTATGACCGAACGCAGACAGAAGCTTTTAGGCTGGCTTGTAACCCCGGCTGTCGCCTTAGCGGTCCTGGGCGCATTACTGGTCTCCCAGTTTAACCTAATGGTGGCACTCCGCCTTGGTTGCCGTCCCTATAAGGCAGCGCTGGACTTCGGTTACTGGATGGTGCTTTGCGCGCTTCGCCTGTCGGGAGCCAGTTACCGAATCCCTGGCAAGCTTAATCTTCCGCGGGATCGATCGCTTATAATAGTTGCAAACCATCAAAGCCTGCTTGATATTCCGTTACTGGGATGGGTTTTTAGGGCCCATAATCCAAAGTTCATCGCCAAGGCCGAGCTGGGAAGAGGCATTCCGGGAGTCTCCCATGCTTTGCGCCATATGGGTTCAGTGCTTATAAACCGGGCAGAAGGCAAAGCCGCGGTCAGCGCCATCCAGAAATTCGCCGGCCAGGTCGAAGCCAAGAAATACAGCGCCGTTATTTTTCCAGAAGGCACGCGCTCACGTGATGGGGTACTGAGAGAATTCAAACCGGCCGGATTCATTACTCTGCTCCGCAATATGCCCTCGGCCTTGGTTGTCCCGGTAGCCATAGCAAACTCCTGGAAGCTTATGCGCTGGAAGGGGCGGCCGATTCCTTTCGGCACAAGTATCAGCATGCAGATCCTGAACCCTGTTGAACGTGCCGGCCGGGCAGAGGAAGAGATATTGGCGCTGGTTCAAAAGCGCATAAATCAAGCCCTTCAGGCTGCGGCTGGATAATAATCTTGACTCGTAAGCCTTAAGCATCTATCTCTGTAGCTCTATACAGCCAGTCATCAACAAGCCGGGGTGGCGGAATGGCAGACGCGTCGGACTCAAAATCCGATGTCCTTTAAGGATGTGAGGGTTCAACTCCCTCCCCCGGCATTTTTCGTGTAGCACGGCTGCAAAGAAGGGCGGCAACGCCGGCCTGAGCTCTAAGTCCGCATCCAGCGCAAAGTCGGCCCGATCCAACAGTTCCTTGCAATGTAAGCGACCATTTAGCGGCGTAATTTCCTGAAAGACTGGTTTATGCGATTGAAGCAGCGTGGTGAAAGCCGCGCTGTTTTTTTTTGGCGGGGGGGCTGGATGGCTGAGCAATCACGGGTAAGGCGGACGGAAGCTGCAAGGGCTGAGATTATGAAGCGCTGCGACGGATTTTTGCTTTCAGCGAGCCTGTGGACATGCGGAAAAGCTTTGACGGTCTTTTAGGGGTGCTGGAAAACGCCTTAGCCGAAGACCCGCTAAGCGGCGATATTTATGTCTTTGTGAACCGGGCGGCTGGCTATATCAAGTGCATTTACTGGGACCGGACGGGGTATTGTTTATTTGCCAAGCGGCTGGAGCGCGGCAGGTTTAAATTTCCTGCAGATGGTGGCAGACAAGAACTTACGAAAAAAGTATTTAAGTTAATTTTAGATGGAATATATCTTGGAAGGAGGCGCAAAGTGAGTTAGAAGGAGGTATAAAATTTGAA
>Ga0209101_1002807_pt1 | contig 11036 bp, 8 predicted proteins | sample ConPoolayeCmetaG_FD_185481 | JGI IMG/M metagenome (GOLD analysis project Ga0209101, IMG submission 185481) | Hot spring microbial mat communities from California, USA to study Microbial Dark Matter (Phase II) - Cone Pool mat layer C metaG... ... | reverse complement strand
CGCCGAGGGCGGGGCGCCCGCGCTCCCAGGCTGGCGTATGGCCCCAGGCATGAACAGTTACTCCATCCGTGGCCCGCTTGCACAATCAGGTAGAAATCCTATGACCCTTCTCACCTTCCCGCCCGGCTTTGTGTGGGGCGCGGCGACGGCGGCCTACCAGATCGAGGGCGCCTGGAACGAAGACGGCCGGGGCGAGAGCATCTGGGATCGCTTCGCCCATACCCCGGGCAACATCGCCGATGGCAGCACCGGCGACATCGCCTGCGATCACTACCATCGCTGGCCCGAAGATGTCGAACACATGGCCGCGCTGGGGCTCAAGAGCTACCGCTTCAGCATCGCCTGGCCGCGCATCCTGCCGACCGGCGCTCCGCCGCTCAACGAGAAGGGGCTGGACTTCTACCGTCGCCTGATTGCCGCGCTGAACGAGCGTGGCATCATGCCCAATGTGACCCTCTATCACTGGGATCTGCCCCAGGCCCTGGAGGACAACGGCGGCTGGGCCAACCGCGACACGGCGCTGCGCTTCGCCGAGTACGCCGCGCTGTTGTTCCGCCGTCTGGGCGCCGACGTGCCGCTATGGGTCACCCACAACGAGCCGTTCATCCAGACCTTCTACGGCTACGGCACAGGCGCATACGCCCCGGGCCGGCGCGCGCCCCGGGTCATGCTCACCGTCGCCCACCATCTGCTGCTCTCGCACGGGCTGGCGGTACAGGCCTTCCGGGCCGAGTTTCCGCCGGGGCCTGCCGGGGAGACCTTGCGCCCGCAGATCGGCATCGTGCTGATCCTCTGGCCGCACCACCCGGCCTCGCAACGCCCCTGGGACGTGCGGGCCAGCCGCTTCGCCGACGGGGCCACCAACCGCCTGTTTCTGGAGCCGTTGTTTCGCGGGCGCTACCCCGAGGATGTGCTGCGCCACTTCGCCTGGCGCGGCATCCGCCCCGCCATACGGCCCGCCGATCTGCAGGTGATCAGTGTTCCGATTGATTTTCTGGGGCTCAACACCTATTCGCGGCTGGTTACGCAGTTCTACCCGCTCGACCTGATCGGCGGCGCGCGGCAGGTGGCGCCCGCGGGGCCGGCCACGGCAATGGGCTGGGAGATCTACCCGCCGTGCATCCTGGAGACGCTGCGGCAGGCGCGGGCCTACACCTCCGTGCCGCTCTACATCACCGAAAACGGCGCGGCCTTCGACGATGCCGTCGCTCCCGATGGAGGAGTTCACGATGACGCGCGCGTCGCCTACTTGCGCGAGCACATCGCCATGGCGCACCGGGCCATCCAGGAGGGGATCGACCTGCGCGGCTACTATGTCTGGACGTTACTGGACAACTTCGAGTGGTCGCACGGCTTCAGCAAGCGGTTCGGGCTGCTCTACACCGATTACGCCACCGGGCGGCGCATCTGGAAGCGTTCGGCGCACTGGTACCGCGAGGTGATCGCCCGGAACGGGGTGGAGGTGCCATACCTGTAGATATGGGGAAACCCGGTTTCCCCTTGCTCCTGCTCCAGGGCTGCGCCTCGCAAACCCTCCTGCGGGCAGGGGCGTGGGGGAACCCGGTTTCCCCACGCCCCTCTCCGAGAGCTTATGTTCACATCAGCCGTCCATGCGGCTGCGCCGCACAACGCCGCAATGAACATACGGTTGTTCCTGGGAGGGCGCAGCCCTCCCAGACCCTCCCGCGGGTGGGGGAAGGGGGAAACCCGGTTTCCCCCTTCCCCTGCTCCAGCAGTCTATTTTCACGTTAGGAGTAGCAAGGGGAGGAGGCAAGGGAAGGCGAGGCCACCTTCCGATCACACAAGACGCGAATAATCAGCCGAAGAGGGCGTTTCGGGAGGCGGCGCGAGCTGGGCGGCCAGGCCCTCTTCGATGGCGACGGCCGCGACGGGCAGCAGCGGCACCATCGCCAGGTTGTAGCGTTCAGCCGCGGCGCCCTGCAGGCGCAGCACCTTCTGGCCGAAGAAGATCAACGCCGGCAGCATCGCCGGAACCACGCCCAGCGCCAGCACCCGCGGGAGCCAGCGCTCGCGCGGCAGCCGGCCCAACAGCGCCTGGATGAGCGTGCTCACCGTCAGCGTGTTGAAGACGAGCCGGGTGTGTTCGGCGGTACTCTCGTTGCGGAGGCTCAGGTAGGGGATCCTGGGCCAGAACTGCTTGCTGTTGCCATGGAGGATGACCATCACCACCATGTTCATCAGCACGAAGACGACACGGTCAAGCACTGCGCGCCACATCGGGCATCCCTCCTCTTCGCGGGCAGGGCGGGGTCGCCGGCAACCCCGGACTTCTCCGACTATACGCCGCGCCGGGTGCGGACCCGGTAAAGACCTGCCTACCGGGGATTGCGGTCCGCCAACTGTCATGGGGCAGAGGGCCTGCACCCGCACACCCGCTTCGACCGGGAAGCATGGCGCGTTGTCAAGCTGAGCACAGCGAGGAACTGTTCACACCCGGGGTCACCCACGCGCCGGGAGCGCGGGCGTCCCGCCCTCGTCGCGTCTCCGCGGGCAAGTTGCCCGCGCTCCCGGGAGCCATGTGATGAACATGAAGGTTCTTCCTGGGAGGTCTGCGCCCTCCTAAACCCTCCCACGGGCGGGGGTGTGGGGAAACCGGGTTTCCCCACACCCCGCTCCAAAGGACCAGGTGTAGCGGGGTACTTGCTCAAAGACCATCAGCCCAAGGCGACAACAACCGCGCAAGCGTAGCTCACAGACCAATCTCGCGCGCCAGATCGTCGAGGAACTCGCTGATAATCGGCCGTTGCAGATCAACGTCAATCAAGAAGGCATCGTGCCCGGCGTGGCTTGGCAGGTCCAGGTGTTCGACGGGGCGACCCTGGCGGGCCAGGGCGTCGGCGATGGCGCGCGACTCAGCGGGGGGGTAGAGCCAGTCGCTGCTGAAGGAGAGGAGCAGGGTGGGTCCCTGCACGCGAGCCATGGCGGCGTCGAGCGAGCCATAGCGCGCGGGCAGGTCCCAGTAGTCCATCGCCTTGGTGATATAGAGGTAGGAATTGGCGTCGAAGCGAGCGTTGAAGCTTTCGCCCTGGTATTCGAGGTAACTCTCGATGGCGAATTCCTGCTCCAGGCTGAAGGCAAAATCATCACCGCTCTGGAGGCGGCGCCCGAACCTGGCTTCGAGGGAGGGTTCGCTGAGGTAGGTGACGTGGCCGATCATGCGGGCCACGGCCAGGCCGTCGCAGGGCGGTTCGGCGCCGTAGTAATCGCCATTGCGCCAGCGGGGGTCGCGCATAATCGCCCGGCGCCCGATGCTGTTCCAGGCGATGGTTTGCGGACTGGAGCGGGCGCTGGTCGCCAGGAGGATGGAACCGCCCACGCGCTCGGGGTAGGCGGTGGCCCATTCGAGGGCCTGAAAGCCGCCCATGGAGCCGCCGGCCACGGCCAGGAGGCGGGTGATGCCCAGGGCATCAATCAGGCGGGTCTGGGCGCGCACCATATCGCCGATGGTGATCACCGGGAAGCGCGCGCCGAAGGGCCGCCCGGTGTAGGGGTTGCGGCTCGAGGGGCCGGTGGAACCCTGGCAGCCGCCGATCACATTCGAGCAGATCACGAAGTAGCGATCAGTATCGAACGGCCGCCCCGGCCCCACCATGGCGTCCCACCAGCCTGGCTTGCGGTCGCCGGGGTTGTGGCGCCCGGCGGCGTGGGCGTCGCCCGAAAGGGCGTGGAGCAGGAGGATGGCGTTGCTGCGCTCGGGGTTCAGTTCACCGTAGGTTTCGAACGCCAGGGTGACCGGCGACAGCGTCGCGCCGCTATCCAGCGGCAGCGCTTCGGTCCAGGTCAGATACTGGCGGTGGACGATGCCGACGCCTTCGGGCGCGAAATGTGTCTGTGGTGCGGTCATAGCTGTCGCGGGGCGGCGGGTAGGGGCGCGGCGCGCCATGCCCCTACCCGCGGCGTGAACGGTCACACGCGGCTCAGGGCCTGCTCCAGGTCGGCGATGATGTCGTCAACGGTCTCGATGCCGATCGAAAGGCGCACATAGTCTTCGGTGACGCCGGTGAGGGCTTGCTCTTCGGGGGTGAGCTGGCTGTGGGTGGTGCTGGCGGGATGGATGGCCAGGCTCTTGGCGTCACCGATGTTGGCGAGGTGCGAGAAGAGCTTCAGATGGTTGATGAACTTCTTCCCGGCCTCCAGGCCGCCCTTGATGCCGAAGCCCACGATGCCGCTCTGCCCGCGGGGCAGGTACTTCTGGGCCAGTTCGTAGCTGGGATGGCTGGGCAGGCCGGGATAGTTCACCCAGGCGACCTTGCTGTGTTCGCTGAGGTAGCGCGCCACGGCGAGGGCGTTCTGGCTGTGGCGCTCCATGCGCAGCGGCAGGGTTTCGAGGCCCTGGAGCAGCAGGAAGGAGTTGAAGGGGCTGATCGCGGCGCCGATGTCGCGCAGGCCCTGCACGCGCACCTTGATAATGTAGGCCAGGTTCCCCAGGGCCTGGGTGTAGACCAGGCCGTGGTAGCTCGGGTCGGGCGTGGTGAACTCGGGGTAGCGCCCGTTGGCCCAGTCGAACTTCCCTCCGTCCACGATCACGCCGCCGATGCTGGTGCCGTGCCCCCCGATGTACTTGGTGGCCGAGTGAATGACGATGTCGGCGCCGTGCTTGAGGGGTTGCCAGAGGTAGGGCGTGACGGTGGTGGCATCAACGATCACCGCCACGCCGGCCTCATGGGCCACGGCGGCGATGCGTTCCAGGTCGAGCACGTCGAGTTTGGGGTTGCCCACCAGTTCGAGGAAGAAGGCCCTGGTGCGATCGTCAATCGCGGCGCGGAAGCCCTCGATGTCGCGCCCGTCCACGAAGCGGGTGCTGATGCCGATCTTGGGCAGGGTATGGCGGAAGAGGTTGTAGGTGCCGCCGTAGAGATCGGTCGAGGAGACGATATTGTCGCCGGCGCCGGCGAGGTTGAGGATGGCCAGGGTCTCGGCGGCCTGCCCGGAGGCCAGGGCCAGGGCGCCGACACCGCCTTCGAGGGCGGCCATGCGCTGCTCGAAGACGTCAGTGGTCGGGTTCATGATCCGGGTGTAGATGTTCCCGAACTCCTGAAGCCCGAAGAGCCGGGCGGCGTGGTCAGTATCCTGGAACTGGTACGAGGTGGTCTGGTAGATCGGCACGGCGCGGGCGCCGGTGGTCGGGTCAGGGATCTGCCCGCCGTGGAGGGCCAGGGTCTCGAAGCCGGTGAACTGAGGGGCGTCGGTCATGTCGGTGCTGCTCCTGATGACGGGATGAACATAACTTGTTCCTGGGAGAGCGCAGCCCTCCCAAACCCTCCCGCGGGCGAGGGTGTGGGGAAACCTGGTTTCCCCATACCCCTGCGTGAGGGCCAGGCCCGCCCGCGGGCGGGGGCGCGGGGAACCCCGGGTTCCCCACTCAACCGGCGGGTTGCGGGTACAAAAAAGCCCTCATCGGCATTCGATGAGGGCAGTCACTCGCGATACAGGGTATGGATCGCCTGGCGTGCCGCTCATCTTCCAGATTCTTCTGACGGAATTGGCACCGTGCCGGGGCCTCGAGGCGACGACAGTGTCGCCTTGAAGCGCCCGGTGGTTGCCGCGGTTTCACAGGGCCGGTCCCTCCACCGCTCTGGATGAGCTGCGCGTCTGGTTGTGTATGTGCTGGTTCAGATAATAGCAGACCGGGGCGAGGCTTGTCAAGTACTTGAGTAAGCGAATGTTGACGCTTAAGAAAAGGGCTGTGGTTGCGCCGCACACCACCCGATGCAAATGGGGGTGTGGGGAAACCCGGTTTCCCCCTCCCCCTGCGCGCGGGCTGCGCTTCCCAAACCCTCCCACCGGGTGGGGGTATGGGGAAACCCGGTTTCCCCCTCCCCCTGCGCGCGGGCTGCGCCCTCCCAGACCCTCCCGCGGGCGGAGGGATGGGGAAACCCGGTTCCCCATCCCCCTGCTTGAGGGCCAGGCCCTCCCGCGGACAGGGGCGTGGGAACCCTGGTTTCCCCACACCCCTGCTCTAGCAGCCTATGTTCACGTTAGAAGGTCATGCGCATGGCGCACACCGCCGCGATGCATATGCCCTGGGAGCGCGGGCGTCCCGCCCGCGTCGCGGCTCCGCGGGCACGGTGACGACCCCCTCCCGGACCCTCCCCCGCCGGGGGCGGGAACGCGGCTCCTCCCCCCAGCGGGGGAGGCTGGGAGGGGGGCTGCACGCGGCGCACGATGGTCACGTCAGGCGGCGTCGAAGACAGCGTCCACGCTGACGGCGAAGGCCGGGATCAAGCGTGAGATCGCCTGCTGGCCACGCCGGAACACGCCGTGCTCGGTGTAGCTCTCGCCGGCCAGGGTGAGGATGGTGATCGTTTCGTCGATCGGGTTGACGATCCAGTATTCGGGGATACGGGCCTCGGCGTAGTCGGCGCGCTTGACCACCGTGTCACGTTCGGGGTCGTCCGGGCTGACGATTTCGAGCACCAGGTCGGCGCCCAGCCAGCACGTTTCCTGGTTGCGCGGGTCGTCCCGGTCGAGGAGCAGCAACAGGTCAGGCTCGCGAAACTTCTCGGGGCGGATGCGCAAGCGCAGCGGGGCGAAGAGCGCCTCGCCGCCCACCGGCCGCATAACCTCCAGGAGCAAGGCGTAGAGGAAGGCGAGGATGCGCTGGTGTTTGCGCGTGGGCATGGGCAGCACCTCGAGCACGCCGTCGGTCAACTCGATCAACTGGTTGGTCTGGTCGGTCAAGCGAAGGTACATCTCCGCCGTCCAGAGTCCCTGCAGGGGGGCCAGATCGAGTTCCGTGCCCGAACGGGGCCAGACCAGCCGGACCAGCGGGGCTTCGGTTGAGCGGCTCATGGTGACTGTCCTTCGCACGCGAGGGGGATGCAGGGTTGAGCGCCTCTCTGGACACCTCCCTGCGGAGGGTCCGGGAGGCTACGCTTTCTCAGGAACGCTCGTTCCCCAGTCGTTTGGAGGGGCGTGGGGAAACCTGGTTTCCCCACGCCCCTGCTCGCGGAATTATGTTCATTATAGCACGGGCCTGCGCCCCTCCCGAGCCCAGGGTTCGGCCACTACGACCCGGACACGTAGCTCTCCACGCGCAGCGAGATGGTGCGCGAGCTGCCATCGTCGCCCATGCTGACGCCGTAGAGGGTGTCGGCGACCTCGATGGTGCCGCGGTTGTGGGTGATGAGGATGAACTGGGTGCGGGCGCCGAGGCGGCGCAGGGCGTCGCGGAAGCGTCCGACGTTGGTCTCATCGAGGGCGGCGTCGGTTTCGTCGAGGATGCAGAAGGGGCTGGGGTTGACGCTGAGGATGGCGAAGAGCAGCGCCGCGGCGGTGAGGGCGCGCTCGCCGCCGGAGAGGAGCGAGATGTTCTGCTGCTTTTTGCCGGGGGGGCGCACGATGATCTCGACGCCCGGGGGACGCGCCGCGGCCGCCGCGTCTTCGCCCTCGGCGGCGGGATCGCCGCCTTCGCCGCCGGTCAGCGCCAGTCGCGCCGAGCCGCCGCCGAAGAGTTCGACGAAGCTGCGCTCGAACTCGGCGGCCACGGCGTGGAAGGTGGCGGTGAAGCGATTGTGCATCACCCGGTCGAGTTCGCCGATCAGTTCCATCAACGTGGCGCGGGCCTCGCGCAGATCTTCGATCTGGGTGCGGAGGTGGCGCTGGCGCGCGGCGGTTTCGTCGTACTCTTCCAGCGCCAGCGGGTTGACCGGCCCGAGACGCAGGATGCGGGTCCTGAGGGCCTCGATATCGCGTTGCAGGACCTCTATCGGCACGGAAGCGTCCTGCTGGTGTTCCGCGGCGTCGCCAGCCAGGGCAGGCGAGGGGGGCAGTTCCACGCCATCGGCGGCGGCGCGCTCGAAGAGGGCCTCCTGGCGGTCCTGGGCGCGCTGGGCCTCCAGGGCGGCGCGGCTGTGAGCGCTTTCCTGTTCCAGCAGGGCGGCGGTGGCGGCGGTCTCGCGCGCTTCCAGATCGCCGAGGCGCGTCTCTTCTTCGCGTAGTTCGGCTTCGGCCGGATCAATGCGCGCCCGCAGGGCGTCAATCGCGGCCAGGAGGGCGGCGTGTTCGGCTTCGCGGCGGGCGTGGGCGGCGTCAAGCTCGCTGCGCTCGGCCCGCAGGGCGGCGCTGGCCTCGACCAGTTCCTGTTCCTGGCGCGCCAGCAACTCCAGGCTCTGGGCATGGGCGGCGCGCAGGTGCCCGGCGGCGCGGAGCTGGCCCTCGGCGGCGTTGGCCTCGGCGCGCAGGGCCGCCAGGCGCTCCTGGGCGGCGCGGTCTTCTCCGGCGGCCTGCTCCTGGCGCGCGCGGGCCTCGGCCAGGGCGGCCTCGGCGGCGCGGGCCGTCTCTTCGGCGGCTTGCAGGCGCGCGGTGGCCTCCTGATGCTCGGTGGCGAGGGCGGCGCGCTCGTCGGCCAGGGCGGCGCGGCGCCGCGCGACCCAGTCCTGTTCCTGCCCGGCCCGCGTCAGGTCGTGGCGGGCCTGCTCAAGCCCGGCGCGGGCGGTCTCGACCTGGAGCTGGCGCTCGCGGACGAGGCCCTCCAGTTCGCGCAGTCGCGCGGTGTGGGCCTGGAGCGCGGCGTCGGCATCGGCCACGCGGGCGCTGGCGCGCTCCAGGTCGGCCCGCGCGGCGGCAACCAGCGCGGGCAGTTCGCGCAGTTCGCGCTCGCGGCGCAGCGCGCCGCTCTCCTTCGTCTGGGCGCCGCCGGTCACCGCGCCGCCGCCGCTCACCTGCTCGCCGCCGAGGGTGACGATCGTCCAGCCGCCGCCCAGGCGTCGCAGTTCGGCGCGGGCGGCGGGCAGGTCGCGCACGATCAGCACGCGCCCGAGGAGTTGCCGCGCTACCGCCGTGTAACGCGGGTCGTACTCGACCAGGTCGGCGGCGATGCCGAGCACGTCCGGGTCCTCGCGCTCCCTGGAGGGGCCGGGACCGTGCTCCCGGTTGACCAGCGTATCCAGGGGCAGAAAGGTCGCCCGTCCGGCGCCGGACCGCTTCAGTTCGGCGATGGCGGCCTCGGCGTCTTCCCAGCGTTCCACCACGATGTTTTGCAGGCGGGCGCCGAGGGCTACTTCGATCGCCGTTTCGAGGTGGGCCGGGGGGCGAATGAGCGACTGGACGAGGGCGAAGCCGGGGCGTCCGGTCCGTTCGGCCCACTGCATCGCGGCGCGGGCGCCGGCGAAGACGCCGGTGTAGGCGCGGGCCAGGCGTTCGAGCGACTCGAGACGCGCCTCGGCGTCGGTCAGGGCGCGTTGGGCGGCGGCGCGGGCCTCTTCGGCCTGGGCGCGGCGGGCGCGCAGGTCGTCGAGTTCGGCGCGGGCGGTCTGGAGGGCGGCGGCGGCGCTCTGGTGGACCGCTTCGGCCTGCTCCAGGGCGCGGCGGGCCTGCTCCACGCGCTCCTCGGCGGCGGCGCGCCGGCTCGCGGCCCCGGCCGCCGCGGCGTCGAGTTCGGCGCTCTCGCGGGTCAGGCGCTCTATGCGGGCGACCAGTTGCTCGGCGCGGGCGCGCTGCTCGGTCACGGCGCGGGCGGCCTGGAGAGCGGCGTCCTGCGTCTGGCGCAGGGCAGCGGCGCGGGCGTGGTCGGCAGTGGCGCGGGCGGCCAGTTCGGCCTCGGCGGCGGCGAGGGCCTGCCGCCGGGCGTGGAGGTCCGTCTCGGCGCGGGCGGCTTCGGCGGCGGCGCGGTCCCGCTGCGCCTCGAGGTGGTGGCGGCGCAGGGCCAGGGCGTGGCGCTGGCGTTCGAGATCCTCGCCGCGGCGGGTCAGGGCGGCCACACGCTCGGCGCCGACGGCCAGGTCGCGCTGGAGCGCCTCGGCCTGGCGGTGCAGATCGCTGCTCTGCTGGTGCAGGGCGCCCAGGTCGTCGCGGCGGGCGCGCAGGGCCCCGCGGAGGGCCTGGAGTTCGGCGGCCACGCTGGCCTGGGCGGCGCGGGCGCGGGCGAGTTCGGCCTCCAGGCGGGCCAGTTCGGCCCGCGCGCCCGCGCTGAGGGCGCATGCCGCCTGCCACTGGCGGATGTAGAACTGCTGCTGGAGCTGGCGCAGTTCGGCCGACAACTCGCGGTGCTGGCGGGCCTGGGTCGCCTGGCGCTTGAGACCGCGCAGCCGCGGCTCCAGCTCGGCCAGGAGATCATCGAGGCGATTGAGGTTCGCCTCGGTCTCACGCAGGCGGCGCAGGGCCTCGGCCTTGCGCGCCTCGAAGCCGCCGATCTCGGCGGCGTCCTCGAAGAGGCGGCGGCGCTCCTCGGGGCGCAGGGTCAGGGCGGCGTCCACCAACCCCTGATTGATCAGCGTGTAGGAGCCGCCGAGCGGCTCGGTGGCCTCGAGCACGTCGCGCAGGCGCACGCGGGCGCGGTTGATGAAGTACTCATTGTCGCCGGCGCGGGTGGCGCGGCGGGTGATGGTCACCTCGTCGAAATCCAGGGGCAGCAGGCGGTCGCTATTGTCAATCGTCAGCGAGACCTCGGCCAGCCCGGCGGGGGGGCGGCGCCCGCCGCCGGCGTAGATCAGTTCCTCGGAGCGCTTGCAGCGCAGCGTGGTCAGGCTCTGCTCGCCGAGGACCCAGCGCACCGCGTCGGCGAGATTCGATTTCCCGCTGCCATTCGGCCCCACAATGGCGGTGATACCGGGGCGGAACTCCAGCACGGTGCGGGTGGCGAAGGTCTTGAAACCCTGGATCTCGAGGCGTTTGAGGTGCATCGCTATGGCTCATCAGCCGTTTATGCGGCTCCGCCGCACACCGACGGGATGAAAACAGGTTGTTCCTGGGAGGGCAAAGCCCTCCCAGACCCTCCCACCCGGTGGGGGTCTGGGGAAAGCGGGTTTCCCCAGACCCCTGCGCACGGGCGGCGCCCTCCCACACCCTCCCGCGGGTGGGAGTAGGGGGAAAGCGGGTTTCCCCAGACCCCTGCGTGAGAGCCAGGCCCTCCCGCGGGCGGGGGGATGGGGGAACCTGGTTCCCCCATGGTCACGTGAGACGGTCATGCGCATGGCGCACCACGCCGCGATGCCCATGCCCTGGGAGCGCGGGCGTCCCGCCCGCATCGCGGCTCCGCGGGCACGGTGACGGCCCCCGCCCTGACCCTCCCCCGC
>Ga0209101_1002801_pt1 | contig 11075 bp, 10 predicted proteins | sample ConPoolayeCmetaG_FD_185481 | JGI IMG/M metagenome (GOLD analysis project Ga0209101, IMG submission 185481) | Hot spring microbial mat communities from California, USA to study Microbial Dark Matter (Phase II) - Cone Pool mat layer C metaG... ... | reverse complement strand
ATATTAAGACCAGTGAATCTTAAAAGTTTTGCTGGGTTGTTAAAGAGCTTTTGATAGGTTATCATATAATAATAACCTATCATAAATTGGGTATAATGTTTAATTACGCAATAGATCTAATCTATTATTCCAAAAAAACTATACTAAAAAACTTGGAATAATATATCACAAAAACATATTTCGCCTTTTAGAACCACAGGGAATATATGTTTACACAACAAATGAAATATTTTTTAATGAAAAAAATAAAAATAGCCCAAGAAATGTTATAGAAATATTAAATAAATCAGGATTAGATCTATTATATAAAGCAACACAATATGCCCATACTCTTCAAAAAAATAACCAAATTATAGTAACAGAAAATTGTGGGCTAATTACTGCTAAAAAGGGGTCTTATAATTTTTTTCCTAAATACAAAAAAAGGGTTAAACTCGTACGAAAACAGCTTAAAAAATTGAACAGTCGGTTTGCATTTATTGAAAGACAAGGAACATTAAAAGAAATAGAAAAAACAATTTTACAGGGAGAAACTAATTTAGTAGTAATAAAAATTTCACCGAATCAATACATTTGGTTTAATGCTAAAATTGCTTACGAAAGATTATTTCCAAAACTAGCGCAAATTTATGGCGGATTCTATCCAAGTCTATTTTGGAATTAATAGAGAATAAAATCCTAAAAATCCCATCTTAACCGCAGTCACAAAAAATCAAAACAAACTTTCTACAAAGACTGTCTTTATTTTGGCTTTGACCGCGTCAGACGCAGTTTGACTTTCATCCTCTAACTTCTTATAATTTTTTTATGGACAAAAGAAAATTAGGACTCTCATCAAAAGAGGCAGAAAAACTTCTAAAAAATTATGGTCCAAATGAAATCCGCGAAGAAAAAAAGTTTACTTTATTAAAATCTTTTCTCTCTCAGTTTAACAACTTTTTAATTCTTCTTTTAATTGGCGCCTCATTTGTTTCTTTTTTTGTTGGTGAAACTTTAGATGCTGTATTTATTTTAGCAATTGTCATCTTAAACGCTTTTTTTGGTCTCTATCAAGAATACCAAGCTGAAAAATCGCTGGCTTCTTTAAAAAAAATGACAAAAACAATGATAAGAGTTTTTCGTGATGGCAAAGAACAAGAAATTGATAGTCGTTACTTAGTCCCAGGTGATGTAGTTTTTTTGGAGGAAGGAACAAAAATTCCAGCTGATGGCGAAGTAATTGAAGCTTATAATTTGGAAGTTAATGAGGCAATGTTAACTGGAGAATCAATGCCGGTTGTTAAAAATAAAATATAAAAAATAAAAATGAAAAATGACATAGATAAAATTAAAAAAGATCAATTTAAGAAAGAGTTTAAAAAAAGAGTTTATGGTTTTATTCTCAACTTAATTAAATTTATTGATCAATTAGACAAAAAAGATCCAAGTTGCCGTGTAATTTCTGAACAATTAGTTGATAGCGGAACAGGAATTTTATCAAACTATTTAGAAGCTCAAGTTGCTTCATCAAAAAAAGATTTTATTAACCATTTTCATCATTCTCTTAAATGTTGTAATGAAAGTAAAATGTGGATAGCAATTTTACGCGATAGTAAAAAGGCTGATTTTAATGAAAGCAATAAACTATTAGACGAGTTAAAAGAAATTAGCAATATATTAGCATCAAGTTTATTAACCTTAAAAGGTAAAAAATAATTTTTTATTTTTTATTTGTCATTTTTATTTTTTCATTTTTAGTTTTTAATTAAAAATTATGCAAGATTATAATTTGTACGCCGGGACCATTGTTAGTCGCGGTCGGGGTCTGATGAAAATCACTACCACAGGCTCCTCTACCCGTTTTGGCCAAATTGCCAAAACTTTAAGTGGTATTAAAGAAACGAAAACTCCTCTTCAAAAAAAACTAGAAACATTTACCAAACAGTTAGGGATCATTGGTATTATTGCCTCAATCATTGTTTTTATTTTATCTTTTATTAAAGAAAAAAATACAATTGAGAGCTTTATTTTAGCGGTTTCTTTGGCGGTTGCCGCTGTTCCTGAGGGTTTGCCGGCAGTAATGACTATTATTTTGTCAATTGGAGTTGAGCGAATGGCTAAGAAAAAAACCATTGTTCGAAAACTTAATGCCATCGAAACCATGGGCTCATTAACATTGATTGCCACCGACAAAACCGGTACTTTAACCACTAATCAAATGCGAGTTAAAAAAATCTGGGTTGATGAAAAAGAATATGATATTAACTCTCCCCCATCAGAAACCAATCATCCATTTCGCCTAATTCTCTTAAACAGTGTTTTATGTTCAACTGCTTCATTAGTGACAAAAGTTGATCATGGAGAAGATTTTGATATTATCGGTGATACCACTGAAGGGGCTCTTTTAATTATGGCTCATAATCAAGGTATTTTTTATGAACAAGAAAGAAACCGATGGCAAATAATTGATGAACTTCCCTTTTCTGCCCAAACTAAAAGAATGACGGTTTATGTAGAAAATAACACACGTTCCACGTTCCACGTTACACGTTACACGTTTTCCAAAGGCGCACCAGAATCAATTTTGGAAATCTGCAATTTTATTCAGATTGGTCAAGAAATAAAACCATTAACTTTGGCCAAAAAAAAAGAAATTGAAGCTGAGTTTGAAAAGTTTGCTCAAAAAGGCTTGCGGATGATTGCTTTTTCTTACAAAACAAAAAATGATAGAAAATTGGAAGAAAACCAAATATTTTTAGGATTTGTTGGTATTGCCGATCCAGTCCGACCAGAAGTTAAAGAGGCAGTAGAAAAAGCAAAAAAAGCCGGTATCAAAATAGTAATGATTACTGGCGATAATGAGCTAACCGCTGAAGCAGTTGGTATTGAAGCTGGAATTATTAAAAAAGGCGAAGATATCTTATCAGGAAAAATTTTGCGCAGTTATTCTGATGAGCAACTTCTAGCAATTTTGCCAAAGGTAAAAATTTTCGCTCGCACCTATCCAGAAGATAAATATCGACTGGTTAAACTTTATCAAAAATTAGGCGAAGTTGTTGCCGTCACCGGTGATGGGGTTAATGACGCTTTAGCTTTAAAACAAGCTGATGTTGGTGTGGCAATGGGAAAAACTGGCACTGATGTCGCTAAAGATACTGCTCATATCATTATCACTGACGATAACTTTGCTACCTTAGTTGCTGCGATTGAACAAGGAAGAAATATTTTTGTTCATATAAAAAATGCGATAAAATATTTACTGTCATGTAATATCGGTGAAGTTATCTATATCATTTTAGCTCTGATTTTTTCCTTACCTGTTCCAACTGCTTTACAACTTTTATATATTAATATAGTAACCGACGGCCTACCAGCGATTTCTTTAGCATTTTCTCCTGATGATAAAGAAATTTTAAATAAACAACCAAGAAAAGAACTCGCCATCTTAGACAAAATTGACTTTCATTATATTTTTTCGGTAGGAATTCTTACCGCAATCCTAACTGTTTTTTCTGCTTTTTACCACCAATTGACAACGGTTGTTTTCACCACTTTAGTCTTTGTCCAGCCAATAATCTTAATTGATCTATTTTTATCTCATAAACATATCGTCTCAAACTATCGTCTTCTCTTTAAGCCAATCTTTATTGTCTCATTTATTTTTCCCTTCTTTCTTCATCCGCTTTTGCTTTACCATCCTTTTTTACAGCAGGTTTTTAAAACCGCCCCACTTCCCCTACCAACCTTAATCGCTCTTTTTTTCTACGCCGCTTTAATTTTATTAGGAATTCGGGGGGTTAAGGAGTTTTTGAGAATTTGAATGATTTTTTGATGAATTGTTTTTATCGGCAGTATCTTTCCGTCAACTACACACTCAATCGTTACCCATTTTTTTTGTTTTTTGGCTAAATAAAGATACATCTTCTCGGCTTCCCGCCGATGATGAAGATCTTTCTCGGCAATATCCTGACCTTTTACATAACGACGTTTATCGGCTTTTTTCTTTGTTAACTGCCAGCCAATCTGATAAGGAACGTAAAGATATAAAATCAGATCGGGCCGAGGCATCTTATGCTGTCGATACTCCAACTCATCAATCCAGCGTAAAAACTCCTCTCTTTTTTCTTCAGGTAGTTTAGCTGACTGATGAGCCATATTAGAACTAACATAACGGTTACAAACAATTGTTCCTCCTTTTTTTAACCATGCCTCCATCTCCTCGCGAACCGAAGCCCGATCCAAAGCGTAGGCTAAAGAGGCTAAATAAGGTGAAACTTCGTCTAACTTCCCAAACTCGCCGGCTAAAAACCGACCGACCAATCGCCCATGAAAGGAAGAGTAGTAACGAGGAAAGTCAAAGTACTTAACCTCTTCCCCTTCTTTTTTTAGATAGTTAATCAACAACTCCGCCTGGGTTGCCTTGCCGGAACCATCACCACCATCAATGACAATCAACCGCCCTCGGCGATTTTTAATCTTTTTGATATGGTCCAAAAAATTATCAATCTTCATTATTAAATTATCATCGTCATAATGCTCTAAATATAAATTTTCTGAGGGATTGCCTTTAAGCATTGGGGTTAATCTATCTTCCGCATCTTTATAAAACAAGGCTAACACTGGTTTATCTTTTATTAGAGCATAAACAATCTCACCACCAACTCCGGTTGACGGTCGGGTCACCTCGGCGATAACACAGTCCGACTCATCAATCTTTTTCTTTTCTCTTTCGAAAATTTTTTCATTGGGTAACTTTTTATCAATGTTTAGTTTTTGTTTTTTTATTATCTGCTCTCCAGATAAAAGAATGGTTTTTTTCTTTAAGACCGAAACAGCCTTTTGATAATGAATAGTCAACCCATCGTTATTTTCGGTTGATGCCGTAAAATAACTTTTTAATTTTTTTGTCATTTTTTTATGATACCGAAAAATAAAATAGAAGTCAAAGGACCCAAAGACTCTGAAAAAGACTGTCTTTTCCAAAGACAGTCTTTATCTTTTTTTATTATTTTCACTTTATTTCTTTTTATCTTTTTTCATTGTCATTTTTAATTTTTATTTTTTATTTTTTATTTTTCAAATTCCTCTTTTAACCACATCAAAACCTCTCTTTTTAATATCTTTCTAATCTTTAAAAACTTATTATAAGGCAGTAAAAAACTTAGGTCCTGGGAGATAACTTTATCATCAACTTTTTTTTCAATAAAATCAATTAACTGCCGCAGATATTCCTTTGGTTTTTTACCCGTTCGTTCAATAATTACTTCATCTCGATAATCATAACCAGCCATAAAAAAATGATGAATATCATAAAGATCACGACCGGCGATGGTTTTGTATTTTTGATAACGATCAAAAACGGCTACCAATTTATGGGCAAACATTGTCTCTTTTGTCTGACAAATAGCAAAACGATCAATCTCTCTTAAATAAAAAGTCTCATATTGATTTGATTTTAAAGCCTGATCAATTAAGCTTAGTTTAATCGTGTTTCTTTGACTAGAAGATGATGAATATTTTAAAACATAAAATAACGAACGTGAACTTTTTTTGTCCACTTTTAAATCTAAAAAACTAAATATTTTTCTCAACTCTTTATCAATAATCTTTACATCGGTTTTTGGTTTTAAATCAAAATCCAAATCCAAAGAAAATCGATCCAAAAAACTCAAAAGATTAGCGGCCGTCCCGCCTTTAAAATAGACACTTGAGGCAACTTTGCTATCTAAAATATCAGTCAAAAGCCGCAATAACCAAGCTTTATGAATTGTATCCTCTCTTTTTGGCAAAATCATATTTTTAAATAACTAACTTGCCCGCCGACTGAGGCGGGTAACCAATAACGTTTTTTATTTCTCTTACCTTTTTCCAGTTGATTTTTTTGGGATTATCAAAGTAAAATTTTGGATTAAAATAAAGCATATCAGCTACTGCCCGCTCCAACGTCGCCTTTTTTATCCCTTCTTTCTCCTCAATCCCAATATCATTATATAAAAACTCATCTTTAAGCTTACGGACTAAAAAAGAATAGGAAGCCAAAGAAAACTTTTTGGAAACATCAGAAACCAAAGTCAGATACTGTCCTTTTTGAAAAATTACTCCTTCCTCAATCAAAACCGTTTCACAACTAACATAGGCAAAACGATGAAGAAAACCTAAAGCTAAACGAAAAGGATTGATTTTTTCCAAAGGTAAGGTGGCGTAAAAACCTTTGTGAATAGGAACTAAAATGCCTTTTTGAACATATCTTTTAATTGTTGTATAAAGGGTATTTTCATTAGTTATCCCCCAAAGCAAAGCTAGATCTTTGGTATGAAATAGTTTCTCTTCTTGTTTTAATAATTTATCTATTTTGTACATATATGTACAGAATAATAAAAGATGTTTTGTTTGTCAAGTGATCCGCCAAGATCGGTTCTTTTTAAGGAAGATAATCCCTTTCAATTTACTACAAAATTCCCCACCTTCCCCTCAACATAAATAAACCGATACCTTTTCCCTTCTAAATATTTCTTAATCTTTTCTCTTTTCAAAGCTAATTCTTCAATATAACTTTGAACTTTGAACTTTGAACTTTGAACTTTTATTGTATCTCTTAGCTTCCCATTTACCTGAATTGGTATTACTACTTCCTCATCCTCAAAAACCTCTGCTTTTGGCCAAGAAGATAAATGAATTGACTGCTTTTCTCCAAAAACTTCCCGCCAAATCTCTTCAGTTAAAAATGGAGCAAATGGCGCCAAAATCTGCAAAAACTTCTTCGCATTTTCTTGAGAAAGTTTTATATTTTGAATTTTTAATTTTGAATTTGTTTGGGATTTAGAATTTAGGATTTGAGATTTGACGCTTGATTCCCAAGCGTTAATAAACTCCATCATTGCGGCAATTCCTGTATTAAACTTTATTTGTAATATGTCATCAGTAACTTTTTTAATTGTCTTATTCAACTTCGCTACCAAATTCTTATCTTCTTCTTCAACTTTTAACTTTTGACTTTTAACTTTTAACTTTTCATACAACTCCCACACTCTTTTCAAAAATCGATAACAGCCTTGCAAAGCCTTAGTTGACCAGGCAATCTCTTGATTAAATGGCGCCATAAACATTTCATACAGACGTAAAGCATCAGCCCCATACTCAGAAACAACGTCATCAGGATTAATTACATTCCCCAAAGACTTGCTCATTTTCCGATGATCCTCAGCTAAAACCATTCCCACATTTCGAAGTCGTAAAAACGGCTCTTTAAAATTTAAAAGTTTTAAATCATACAAAGCTTTTACCCAAAAACGAGAGTATAAAAGATGTAAAACCGCATGCTCTGCTCCGCCCAAATACCAATCAACTGGCAACCAATCTTTTAAACAAGCTCTAAACTCTAAATCCCAAATCCTAAATAAATTTAAATTTTCTAAACTTTTTTGTTTTGAATTTTTAATATTTGAATTTTGATATTGTTTAGAATTTAGAGTTTGGGATTTAGAATTTATAGCATTTGCAAACGCAAATGCTAAAAAGTACCAACAACTTCCTGCCCAATTAGGCATAGTATCAGTCTCTCTTTTTGCTTCTCCCCCACAATTTGGACAAGTTGTTTTTACAAAGCTTTCAATCTTTGAAAGAGGCGACTCACCAGTCTCAGTTGGTTCGTATGAAGAAACATAAGGTAGTTTTAAAGGCAAATCTTTTTCCTCAATTGGAAACCAACCTGCTAAACTTTTATCACTTGACAATAAATTTTCTTTTCGATAAAATAATGATAGTAACAGTCCCCGGATTTTATCTTCCGGGGTTATTTTTTTAGCTTCAAAACTTAGATAATCTTTTAATCTGTCAATCAAAAGATGTTTGCTCGTTTTTACTTCATAAGAAGCTACCTTCTCATAAGTTAAAAAAATTGCTTTTTTCCCTTTTTTAATAAGGTCATCTTTCAAAGCAATAAAAACACTATCACCTGACACAATTACCGCAATATCATATTGATTAATATAATTAACCGCCGCTAAACTAATTTCCAAATCAACATTTCCCTTTTTAACTACCTTTCCTTTACCTAAAGTAATATATTTCAATGGTTTAGTGATTACTTCAACACTATTTTTAATTTTCTCTAAATATTTTTTTGTTGAAAAATATGCTGAATCTTTTTCTTCTGGCATTGCCAAAAAATATTTTATAAAAGCAACGGTTCCCAACTGAGAAAAAAATTTTTTTAATCGGTTTAAATCAACCCGCCAGCCACTCTTTTTTCTTCCATAAAACAAATTGGCATCATCAATAAAAATTCCAATCCTTTTGTTTTTTAGTTCTTTATCAAAAAAACTTATCCCCTCCTTCGCACACTTCTCACAATAAACCATCGGAATTGGTTCACCCCAATATCTTTGCCTGGAAAAGATCCAATCACGAAGTTTATAAGTCACTGCTTTTTTCCCCAGTCCTAATTTCTCTAATTTTTCAGTAATTTTTTTAATTGCCTCCTCAGAAGTTAACCCTGAAAATTCTTGAGAATTTACTAAAAATCCATATTCAGTAAATGCTTTTTCTAATTCTTTTTGATTTTTAATTTGTAATTTTGATTTTTGATTTTTGATTTTTGATTTATCAACAATAACCTCTTTAATCGGTAAACCAAACTTTTTAGCAAACTCAAAATCCCGTTCATCATGAGCCGGCACTACCATCACCGCCCCCTCTCCATACCAACCCAAAACATAGTCAGCTACCCAGATTGGTATTTCCTCAGAAGTTAAAGGATGAATAGCTTTAAGTCCTGTATCAACCCCGGTTTTTTCTTTTGTCAAATCAGTTCTGGCTAAATCCATCTTCTTTTTTGCTTCCTCAACGTATTTTTTTATTTCTGCAAGTTTTGAATTTTGAATTTTGAATTTGTTTGGGATTTGGGATTTAGAATTTAGTATTTCTTCAATAAACCAATGTTCCGGCGCAACAACTAAAGCAGTCACTCCATATAAAGTATCCGGTCTAGTCGTAAAAACTTTTATGAGTTTTTTTGTTTCGAATTTCGAATTTTTGATTTCGAATTTAATCTCTGCTCCCTCACTTTTCCCAATCCAATTTTTTTGCATCTGTAAAATCCCCTCAGGCCAATCTAATCCATTTAAATCTTCTAAAAGCCGATCAGCATAGGCGGTAATTTTAAAAACCCATTGAGGTAAAGTCCGACGCTCCACCTCTTTTCCGCAACGTTCGTGAGTGTTATCAGGTAAAACTTCTTCCTCAGCTAAACCAGTTTTACAAGAAGGACAGTAATAAATTGGCATTTGTTTTTTATATAAAAGGCCCATTTTAAAAAACTGAATAAAAAGCCATTGTGTCCATTTATAGTAAAAAGGATCTGTTGTTGAAAACTCTTTTTCCCAGTCATAAGAAAATCCAAGCATTTTCATCTGTTTTTTAAAGTTTTCAATATTTTTTGGCACTAAATCCATCGGGTTCTTTTTGGCTTTAACAGCGGCATTTTCAGCTGGCAAACCAAACGCATCCCATCCCATTGGGTGAAGAACTGGATAACCTTGCATTCTAAAAAAACGCGCTAAAACATCAGTACCAGTGTAAATTCGCACATGACCAACATGAAGACCAGCACCTGAGGGATAAGGAAACATTGCTAAAACATATTTTTTGTTATTGGTTATTAGTGATTGGTGATTGGGTGTTTTGTAAACCTCTTCCTCCTCCCACTTTTTTTGCCATTTTTCCTCAAAATCTTTTGGTTGATACTTTGCCATATTCTAATATTTTACTTCAATTAAAAAATTTTTCAATTAAAAATCAAAAACTTCAAACATCCTTTTAAAACAATCTAAAATAAAAACAAGGTATAAAACTTGATGCGATCGCATCACTTTTTATACCATTAATCATTTTTTTATTGTCTTAATAATCTAAATTAAATTGATTTTTAAATTTTTCTTAATGTTTATTTATCTCTATTTATTTCTTTTTTGATGTTTAGTATTTAAATTTTAACTTTAAACGTTTAATTCTTTCTGATTTATCTTCTCTCAACCATTTCTTTTTAACCAATTCTAACTAATTTTAACTAATTTAAACCAGTTTTAACTATTTTCAACCAACTACCCCTTGACAAGAAGAAGAAGAAGAAGTAAACTATCTTATAGTAATTATGGAAATTTTCCTTGATAAATCATTGCCATTTGTAGTAAAACAATCCGGAGGAGGAATATTGAAATTTTATGGACCTGATGCTGGAGCGAGAAAATTTATAGCGAAAGAACAAGAAAGGCAATCATGGAGAAACTGTAGAAAATCAAGATTAGGAGGAGGATTTAATCCTTTATTAAAAGAAGAGGAGGATGAATATTTTAAGAAACTTGCTAAAGAATTGGGGCTTTAATTTTTTCCACCAACCTCCTCTTTTCTCTTCCCCAAAAATGTTTATTTAAATTTAACTCCGGTACTTCATTTGTTTCTTTGATAATCTTTTCAAGGGTTAACTGATAATCTTTTAACTGATATTTTTTTACCAGTTTTAAAAAATAATCAAAGTCAAAATCTTCTAACAACACCAAACTTAAAATATCAATTAAATCTTTTTGACCTTTAACACTTCCTTTTCGATTTTGATAAGCATTTAATTTAGTAATTAATAAAACTTCTTTTTTCGGCAAAGTAAAGCCCTTTATCAAATTAGTTTCTTTAATCACTTCCTCAACCGGCAAACCTAAATTTGAATAAAACGCTAAATAGATATCAATATCAATTTCTTCCAACTTTACTTGATATTTTCTTAACCGCTCATTTTTTTCGATGAGCAATTGTTTTTTAAAATCTTCAAGTTGAGAAAAATCAACAATAATATCAATATCTTTTGATTTTAATGAATGAGTATAAAAATAAACTGCCCAACCACCAATCAAAACAAAATCAAAATCCTTTTTAAGTTGTTTCAAAATTGAAAAACTTTTGTCAGTAATAAATTGATGGTAGAAATTGCTCATTGGTTAAGTCTTTTTTTAATTTCTAATAAAGTAGCTTGACAAAAATCTTTTGAATACCACTCAGGCAAATTCCACAAATCAACAAAAAGTTGGGAAAGACTTATTTTTTTT
>Ga0209101_1002800_pt1 | contig 11076 bp, 5 predicted proteins | sample ConPoolayeCmetaG_FD_185481 | JGI IMG/M metagenome (GOLD analysis project Ga0209101, IMG submission 185481) | Hot spring microbial mat communities from California, USA to study Microbial Dark Matter (Phase II) - Cone Pool mat layer C metaG... ... | reverse complement strand
CCTGTATCTCCCCCTGCATGGACCACGGCCCGGTCCGGGTAATGCGCACCAGAGCCAGTCGGCCGGTCCAATCGGTTTCCTCTGTATCGAAAAAGACCAGCTTGTTGCTCCGCGTCCGACCGTGCCACCTGCCCTTATGCCGCCCTTCGACCAGCAATTCGACCACCTGGCCCAGGAGCCGGGCGTTGATCTCGCCCACGATCCGCTCCTGAAGGTCGTCCACGGCCCGGCGGCGGCGTTCCTTCTCCTCCGGCGGCACGTCATCGGGCAGGCGCTCGGCGGGGGTGCCGGGCCGGGGCGAGTAGGCAGCAACATGAACCATGTCGAAGCGCAGTTCCTCCAACAGGCGGAGGGTGGCCTCAAATTGGGCTTCCGTTTCGCCTGGAAACCCGACGATGACATCGGTGGCCAGCCCTGCGCCCGGCATGGCAGCGCGGATGCGGGCCACCAGGTCGCGGAAATGGGCGACCGTGTAACCCCGGCCCATGCGTCGCAAGACCGTGTCGTCGCCCGACTGGACCGGGATCTCGATATGCTCGCACACCTTGGGCAGCCGCGCCGCCGTCTCGATGAGGCGCTGGGTCATGTCGGCCGGGTAGGAGGTGAGGAAGCGGATGCGGGCCAGCCCCTCGACCTGGTGGACGGCCTCCAGCAGGTCGGCCAGGTCGGGCCGGCCGGGCAGGTCATGGCCGTAAGAATCCACGTTCTGGCCCAGCAGCGTGACCTCTCGAACGCCGTGGGCTGCCAGTTCCTGCACTTCGCTCACGATTTCGTCCACCGGACGGCTGATTTCCAGGCCGCGCCGCAGGCGGACGATGCAATAGGTACACAGGTGGTTGCAGCCGTGGCTGATGGGCACCCCCACGGAGACCGGATATTGGATAGCGGAATATTGAGTATCGGGGCTGATCCCCTGCTGCCGGGCCATCGCCACCACCGTGGCAATGTCGGAGGGGCGGATGAAAGCGTCCACCCAGGGGTAGCGGCGTTGTAAGGCCGGAATCTCACCGACAAAACAGCCCATCACCGCCAGCCTGACCTCTGGGCGGCGGCGCTTGAGGCCTTGGAGCGAGGTCAGGCGGCCGATGACCCTGTCCTCAGCACTCTGGCGGACAACGCAGGTGTTGAGCAGGATCAGATCGGCCTCCTGCGGGCGGTCGCTTTTCTGAAAGCCCAGCTTTTCCAGCTCCTGCGCCACCCGCCGCGAGTCGGCAAAATTCATCTGGCAGCCGATGGTCCACAGATAGTACTTCATGAGGCGAATTATATCACACTGTTCGGGATGGTCCAATTTTCTGGGGAAATGGGTTTCGAAGCAGAACATGGGCGTGGGGCACCCCATTGCCGCCAGGTCACAGACCTGGCGGGAGCAGGGCGGGTGGGATGCCCGGTTCTTCTGCTTCGAAAACCCTTATCTCTGTTTGTTTGCCCTGATGCTGTTTTTGAGGTATAATATGGATAGCGACAGGCACATAGTCAGCCCATTCGGGAAAGGAGAGCACCGATGACAGCATCCGATGTCCGCATTGTCCCCGTGACAGGCCAGAAACAGCGGCGGGAGTTTGCCACATTTCCGTGGCGCATCTATCGCCACGATCCCTGTTGGGTCCCCCCGATCCTGGGAGATCGCCTGAAGCTGCTCGACCCGGCGAAACACCCTTTCTGGGAGCACGCCGAACAGCAGCTTTTCCTGGCCCTGCGCGGCGACGAGGTGGTGGGCACCATCAGCGCCCATATCAACCACCGCCATAATCAGGTCCACGGCGACAGGGTCGGCTTTTTCGGGTTCTTTGAGACGATTGAAGACGAGGCGGTGGCCGGGGCGCTGTTCGATGCGGCGTCGAACTGGCTGCGGGCACGGGGCATGGAGGCCATCCGTGGGCCGGAGAACCCCTCCCAGAACGAAGAGTGCGGCCTGCTGGTGGAGGGCTTTGACCTGCCGCCGGTGGTGATGATGACCTACAATCCCCGCTATTACCAGCGCCTGATCGAGGGGGCCGGCTTCTATAAGGCCCAGGACCTGTACGCCTGGGACATTCGCACCGACATCTTTGACAACAATATCCAAAAGCTGCCGGCCAAATTTCTGCGCGTGGCCGAGCAGGCCCGGCGACGGGAAAACCTGGTAGTGCGCAAGATTGACCTGAAGCAGTTTGACCGCGAGGTGGAGATCGCCAAGCAGGTGTACAATCTGGCCTGGGAAAAGAACTGGGGCTTTGTGCCCATGACCGACCATGAAATTGAACACCTGGGCCAGGAACTCAAGTTGATCCTCGACCCCGATCTGGTGTATATCGCCGAAGTGGACGGCAGGCCGGCGGGCATCTCGCTGGGCGTCCCCGACGTGTACCAGGCCCTGCTCAAAGCCCGCCCCCAACCCAACACCTGGAGCTTTCCGCTGACACTGCTCAAGCTGCTGTGGTATCGGCGCCAGATTGACGCCTTCCGGCTGATGATCATGGGGGTGGTGCCCGAATACCGGGAATTGGGCATTGATGCCCTGTTCTATGTCGAAACGGCGCAGGTGGCCTTTGCCAAAGGCTACAAGCGGTGCGAGATGTCCTGGATCCTGGAATCCAACGACATGATGAACCGCATCATCGAGCGGCTGGGGGGCAAAATCTATAAAACGTATCGTATCTATGAGAGGAGGCTGTGAGACAGATGGGATTCAGAGCCAGGAACGTATCGGCCATCCTCCTTATCCTCCTGGGAGCGGTGGGGTGCGCTCCTGGGGCAGGCCCCCAGGCGATCGCCGGGCCGTTGTTATCCTCCGAAATCGCACCGATTTCGCCTCAGGTTCCCATCCCTACCTTCTGCCCGACAGCTACCCCAGAACCGTTGTGGGTTGATCCGGTTCTCTCCCCCACCGGCCGGGAGGCACAAACCATCGTTGTCTACCTGGGCAACGGTGAGGCCGTGACCGTCACCTGCGAGTCTGGCACCTTCACCCAGACCGGCAGCTTTGGCGCGTATTGGCCGGCGCGGGTCAAGATAGACCTCCTGCCCGACACCATCCATCACCTGCGGGTGGATGGCAGGGTCAGGCGCATCGAACAGAGTGGGTGTCTCTATGGCGGTTATACTCTCAGCACCAACCGGGACAGATATGGCGCTCCCCTGATCATCGTCCAGCGCACCGACCTGTCAACATCCTGGCTCCCCATCGTGCTCAAGGAGCGATGAAAAACGGACATTCTTTGTGGTTCAAGGGGACGGCCATGCGGGGGAGGAAGCACTGCCCCACCTTCTCCATGAATTGGCCTCTGTCATAAAAGCTGGTATAATGGCCCGTGCCTGTGAGGGGGGCGCGCCCGGCCCTTGCAGGCACGGACCATTTGAGAGCTTGCCTGAAAAGTCTACCACAAAGGCGCACAAGACAAAGAAATGAGAGGAAATTGACACAAATTCTTTGTGTCCTTCGTGTCCTTGGTGGTTTTCAGACCAGCTCTGAGAGATCTGCTCCGCATCTCCAAGGGGGTCACACAGGAACGATGGAAACGACCAACCGAGCCTGGCATACCTTGAGCGTGGAGGAGGCCGCGGCCGCCCTGGGCACCGATCTGCTCCAGGGCCTGAGCGAGGCCGAGGTCCGCCGGCGACAGGCCCAGTTCGGCCTTAACGAGCTCCGGGAAGCACCCCGTCGCAGCTTCTGGCGGATGCTCCTGGACCAGTTCAACCAGTTTCTCATCCTGATCCTGATCGCAGCAGCCATTGTCTCTGCCCTGATCGGCTGGCGTGAGTTTGCCCGCACCGGCAACACCACCGAGTTTATAGACGCGGCGGCGATCATGGCCATCGTCATCCTCAATGCCGTCTTGGGCGTGGTGCAGGAGGGCCGGGCTGAGCAGGCGCTGGCTGCCCTGAAAAAGATGGCCGCTCCCAATGCCCATGTGCTGCGCGACGGTCACCTGGTCACCGTGCCCTCCCGCGAGCTGGTGCCCGGCGATCTGGTACTCCTGGAGACGGGCAACTATGTCCCGGCCGATGTGCGGCTGGTGGAGAGCGTCAACCTGCGCATCGAGGAAGCGTCGCTCACCGGCGAGTCGGTGCCGGTGGGCAAAGATGCCCGCGACATCCTGCCCGCCGAAGCGGCCGTGGGAGACCGCCACAACCTGGCCTTCATGAGCACCCTGGTCGCCTACGGGCGTGGTCAGGGGGTCGTCGTGGCGACCGGGATGAACACCGAAATCGGCAAAATTGCCACCATGCTGCAAGAATACCAGGAAGAGCCGACCCCCCTTCAGGTCAAGCTGGACCAGTTGGGCCGGGTGTTGGGCGTCGCCGCCCTGATCATCTGTGGTCTGGTGGGCCTCATTGGCGTGGTGCGCGACACGCAGCTTGGGGTTCTGTTTGCCGATGGGGTCCGCGCCTACCTGGGCCTGGAAGAGACGGTGCCCAGGCTGATCGAAATGTTTATGGTGGCCGTCAGCCTGGCCATCGCGGCGGTGCCGGAGGGACTGCCGGCTGTCGTCACCATCTGCCTGGCGTTGGGGATGCAGGAGATGGTCAGACGCCATGCCCTGATCCGCCGCCTGCCGGCCGTCGAAACGCTGGGGTCGGCCACGACCATCTGTTCCGACAAGACCGGCACCCTGACCCAGAATGAAATGACAGCGGTGCAGATGTATGTGGACCGCAGCCTGCTGACCATCACCGGCGAGGGCTACAAGCCGGAGGGCGGTTTCCTGGACGAGGACCAGCCGGTGAGCCTGGCCGGGTATCCGGGGATGAGGTTGCTCCTGCGGGCCGGCCTGTTGTGCAACGACGCCCGCCTGGAGCGGATCAGCAACAACGGCTCGACCGTCTGGCGCATCGCCGGCGATCCAACCGAAGGAGCGTTCGTCGTCGCTGCGGCCAAGGCCGGTTACTGGCGGGAGGAACTGGGACGGGAATACCCACGCCTGGCCGAGATCCCCTTCGACTCGGAGCGGAAGCGGATGACCACCTTCCACCCCGATCCCCGCTACGGCGACTATGTGGCCTACATGAAGGGTGCGCCCGATGTGGTGCTGGGGTTGTGCGACCGCGTCCTGGAGGATGGGGTCATCCGCCCCTTGACCCAGGAGCGCCGTCAGAACATCCTGGAGGAGAATGAAGCCCTGGCGGCCAACGCGCTGCGGGTTCTGGGGGTGGCCTTTCGCCCGCTGAAGCAGGTGCCCGCCAACCTCCATCCTGACGAGGTGGAGCGTGATTTTGTGTTCATCGGCCTGCTGGGCATGATTGACCCCGCCCGGCCGGAGGTCAGGCCGGCGGTGCAGACCGCTCGCCGGGCCGGGATCAGGTCGGTGATGATCACCGGCGATTATCTGAACACGGCGGTGGCCATCGGCAAGGAGATTGACCTGTTGCGCGAGGGGGATAGGGCGCTCACCGGCGCGGAGCTGGAGGCGATGGAGGATGCCAGGTTTCAGGCCATCGTCGAGGATGTGGTGGTGTATGCCCGCGTCTCGCCGCAGCACAAGGTCAAGATCGTGGAGGCACTCAAGGCCAGAGGACATATCGTGGCCATGACCGGCGACGGGGTGAATGATGCCCCGGCCCTCAAGCGGGCCAACATCGGCGTGGCGATGGGCATCACCGGCACCGATGTCTCCAAAGAGACGGCCGACATGGTGCTGACCGATGACAACTATGCCAGCATCGTCTCGGCTATTGAGCAGGGGCGGATCATCTACTCCAACATCCGCAAGTTTGTCTATTACCTGCTGTCGTGCAACATGGCCGAGATCATGATCCTGTTCCTGGCGATGATCCTCGGCTGGCCGCTGCCGCTGGTGGCTATCCAACTGCTGGTGCTGAACCTGATCACCGATGGCGCACCGGCCCTGGCGCTGGGCGTAGAAAAGGGCGACCCCGACATCATGGACCGTCCACCCCGGCCGGTGGGCGAGCCGATTGTCAACCGCGAGATGCTCATCGGCATCGCCGTGCAGACGGTGGCCATCACCACGGCGGTGCTGGTGGCCTTTCGGCTGGGGCTGCCGGCGGGCGAAGCCCACGGCCGGACGATGGCTTTTGCCACCCTGTCTATCTCGGAGCTGTTGCGGGCCTACACCTCCCGCTCGGAGCGCTATTCGCTGCTGGCCTTGGGGGTCTTTTCCAACAAGTGGATGCAGATAGCGGTGTTGACTTCGCTAGCGATCCTGCTGGCCATTATCTATGTGCCCTTCCTGGACCCGGTGTTCGACACCACCTTCCTCACCCTCGCCGACTGGCTGGAGATGCTGCCGCTGATCCTGCTGCCGTCGGTGGCGGCCGAGGTCAACAAGTGGGTGCTGCGGCGGACGGGTGGGCAGGCGTAGCCAGCGACAGGTTGATGATCGGCCACTGCTTGCCGGGGAAAAAGGTCATCCTTGCTTTTTTGTTTTTACTGGCCATTTTCCCCCTGCTGTTGAGCGCGGATATGCACAAGCCCCTGGACCATGACGAGCACCAGTTCGTCGCCGGTGGGGTGTTGCTGGCCGACCGCCTGCTGTTGCCTTACAGGGATTATCCCTACTTCCACATGCCCAACCTGACCCTCCTCTACGCCGCTCTGTTTGCCGGGACCGATTATCATCTGCTGGCCGCCCGGCTCTTTTCCACCCTGTGCGCCTGGCTGACCGTGGGGGTTGTCTTTTTCCTGACGCTCCGCCTGTTCCCCCGGCTCCCTGAGCCGCTTCGCTTCCTCGTCGCCGCCGGGAGTGCTCTGCTCCTGCTGGCGAACCCTCTGTTCACCTATACCAGCGGCAAAGCGTGGAACCATGATCTGCCGGTGTTGCTTACTCTGCTGGCCTTTGCCGTCCATAGCCGTGTCGCCCGGCAGGAAGGGGGCAAGAGGTGGGCTTTTCTCAGCGGCTTGCTGGTCGGTCTGGCCGCCGGAACGCGATTGTCTTTTGCCCTGGCGGCCATCCCCTTTGGAGGCACGCTCCTTCTGTTCCCCTCCGACACCCGGCAGAAGCGATCCGCCCTGGTGGGGGCATGGGCGGTGGGGGTGTTGCTGGCCCTGGTGCCTTCCCTGCTGCTGTGGGCGTTGGCCCCCCGCCAGTTCCTCTTTGACAACCTGGACTATGCTCGCTATAACACCCTCTACCGCCGCGAGGTGGGCTTTGCCGCAGGGGATGTAAGCGCCATCGCCATGACCTTTGCCGGCAAACTCAGCTACCTGGCCCGCTACGTCATCAGCGCGCCGGGCAACCTGCTCCTGTTGTTCTCCTTCCTGTTCTTCGCCCTGACGATGAACATCCCCAACCGCTGGCAGGGTCCCTGTCGCCAGGAGCTGATCCTGCTCTGGCTGTTGGTGCCCTTCCTCCTGGCCGGCTCCTTTGCCCCGACACCCGCTTTTTTCCAGTATTTCTATGCGCCGGTGCCGTTCCTCCTGCTGGGGGGGGTGTATGGCGTGGCTAACCTCCAGGAACAACAGGCCAAAATGAAATGGAGCCTGGTGTTGCTGGCGCATGTCGTGGTCATGGCCGGGGCCTATGGGCTGAAAAGCTATGAAAGCGTTAAGGATCTTCTCAGAATCGAGGGCTGGCTGCCGGTCCAGGCCCATCAGGTCGGGGTCGAGATCGGGGCGACCGTCGGACAGGGCCGGGTATTGACCCTGGCCCCTCTGTTTCCCCTGGAGGGCAGGGCGCAGATCTATGAGCAGTTCGCGACGGGGGCATTTGCCTGGCGGGTGGCCCCTCTGGTGCCGGAACAGGACCGACAGCGGGTGGAGATCCTCTCCGCCGACGACCTGGCCGACCTGCTGCACGCCCGACCACCGGACGGGATTCTGGTTGGCTATGAGGGGGAACTGGAACAGCCGTTCCTGGAGTACGCTCAGGCCAACGGCTACCGGCCGTTGCCCCTGGCGAATGGCACGGTGTTGTGGTTGCCCCCTCAGCCGGGCGAATGAACCTGCGGCCGCGGAGAGTCACCTGTTAGAGCCAGTCTGAAAAGCTTACCACAAAGGCCACAAAGGGACACGAAGGAAACGAATACCCTGGGTGTCCTTTGTGTCTTGTTGGTTTTCAGACAGGCTCTTAGGGCCTGACCACCGGCAATTGGGCAAAATCGTCCGGGCCGAGGAGGTCCATGTTGGTTTCCCTGGAGGGTGGATAGCTGCTCAGCGCCTCCTCCTGGGTCGGCGAGAAATCGGCCGGATAGGCCACATCCAGGATGCGGGTGTGGTTGGTGTCGGCCGGGGCGCCGCCAATGCGCCACTGCTGCGCCGTCGGTTCCACGTCGCGCACACGCCACACGCCGCTGGAGGGATAGCCCTCCTGGCTCAGGACCACGGCCAGGTAGCCCCAGGAGGCGGGGTTGAGAGCCGTCACCTCCACACCCAGATGCCCGGCCAGGACCTTCTTGGGCAGGCGGATGGTGATCCGCTGCTGGCCCGGATCGCTGACGATGTTCAACGTGCCCGCGTCGCCGATCGGCACCGGCTGGGGGGAGGTGGCGGTCGGTGGGCCGTACAGGCCGGGTGTCCAGCCTTCCGCCCAGACGGCAAACTCCCAACCCTGGTCGGCGGGCAGGGCGGCGTTGCGGCCGGGCAGCAGGCGGCGTTCTCCTCCCTCCGCCGCATCCACATACACATCCAGGGCATAGATGCCCATGCCGTTGGGCGCCCCCCAATCGTTGTTGAGCGGCCCGGCGAAGGTAAAGCGGAAGATCAGGTTGTTTTCGTCCTCGGCCACAGCAAACTCGGTCAGGTCGAAGGCGCCGGGGGCAAAAACTTTGTCCAGCGGATATTTGTAGCTGCCGGGCCCGTGATCATCCCCCTGCGGGTCGGTGACCGTCAGGATCGGCGTCGTCAGCCCCAGGTCGGGCACGACCAGGGCGCCGGGGCCGCCGCCGGGCACGAGCTGGATGTCGCGCTGCTGGCCCTCGCTGACCACGGCACGCAATTTGAAGGTGTCGCCGGCGTCGGGTTTACCAAAGGTGCTGTAGGGCAGGGCCACCTCCAGCGTATTGCCAGCCACGGCCACCGGCAGGCCGTCCGCCGATTCGACATAAAGGCCGCCCTGATCCACAGCATAAAGGGTTGCCGTGGCAGTCCCTTGCTGCCTGATCGTCACCTCCAGGAGCAGGTTGGCACCAAAGCCCAGCAACGTCCCTTCGCCGCCGATGCGGCTGAAGGGGGACTCTGCGCCACCGCCGGGCCGGGTCAGGTAAAAGCCGACCCGTGTCTCCTCGCCCACTTCGGCCCAGGGGCGGCGGGCGTCCAGCCGCAGGTAGAGGGTCTCCCGGTCAAAGCCGTACCACAGTTGGCCGACGATCTGGTCTGGCGTGGCCTGCACGCCCCCTTCCTCCAGATAGTAGCCGGCCCCCTGCCATTCGGCCTCGTCGCCCTGCCCGTCAATCTGGGGCGAGATGAGGGCCGAAGCGCCGGCCTGCGGCGGCTGCGCCTGCTGAGGGATGACCGGCACCTTGAGGAAGGTGGGCACCGGTTCGCCCATGATCTCATAGACGCGCATCAGGGTGCGGCGGAACTGGAGGTCAAAGCTGCCATCATCGCCGCTGTTCTGGTCGGCGCCGTACCACCAGAACCAGTCGGAGCCTTCGGCGGTGTAGATGGCGTCCATGACCTTCGCCAGGGTGGCCGGGTCGAGAGCCAGTTTCTTTTTCTCCACGGCGGCCCGCACCCGCCCCAGATAGTCCCAGGCGCGGTTCTCCTCCTCCTCGCCGATCCAGGTCAGGTAGTCGGGGCTGACCCAACTGCCGGCCCATAGCTCCTCCAGGGAGGGCTGGTCGGGGAAGCGTGTCACATAGTCGCCGGGAGTAATGGTCTGGATGGTGCCTTTCTGCTGCTCCTCTTGCAGCCGCCGGTAGAGGGTGTGGAGGAATTCTTTGCCGTCGTTGGGATAGTGCTCCCAGGCATTCTCGCCGTCGAGGATGACGCTGACCAGGTGTGGCCCTTCCGCTCCGCTCTCGGCCAGCCGCTGCCGGATGGCCAGGATGCGGTTGATGAAATCGTTGGCTGCCGCCGTGCCGCTCACGCCGCTGTACGTAAATCCCACCTTATCGCTGATCACCTTGTCCCTGAAAATGATGTACATCTGGTGTTCGCGGCTGCGGACGAGATAGGGCCGGTAGAGGGCATCGGCCTCCTGGACCGTTTCTTTGGAATCCCGGGCAAAGGCGGTCTGGCCCAGGCTGCGGGCCAGCACCTCCTCGTCGCTGGCCATCCATTGCAGGCCGGCCCGGGCTACCATGCCCACGATCTCCTGGGCGACGGCGCCCTCGGCGGGCCACATTCCCCTGGGTGGCCGCCCAAAGTTCTGCTGATAGAACTGGAGGCCCTGCTCGATCTGGGCCACGGCGTCAAAGCCGTAGGTATAGCGCGGCGGCAGTTTGATGTCGGGCACGGCCACGGCAGCCAGGTTGCTGTCCAGCAGCAGCGGCAGGATGGGGTGGAAGAAGGGGGTCATGGTCACTTCGATCTGGCCCGCCTCTTGCAACCGTTTGTGCAGCGGGATCACCTGGGCCACCAGCCGGGCATGTTCGTCCAGGATGACCTGTTTGTCCTCTTCGGCATAGTTTCGCCCTTTGGCGGCCAGCCCGGCCAGCGGCTCCTGGGCCAGCCAGTCGGGGTCGGTCCAGGCCAGGTTGAAAAGGACTTGCAGGTCGCGCCAGGTCTGGGGATCCCACTGTTCCCAGTTCTCACGGTCGTCGGCGATCTCCTGGTAGCGGGGGAAGCGGGCGATGATCTTGGGGTTGATGTCGAAAAAGCGGTCGTGGATGAACCCTTTTTGTTCGGCGGTCAATTGGTCGGCGGGCAGCAGAGTGTGCACCTGGTAGAGGTCCACCGCTCCGGCCTCCAGGTCGAGCAGTTGGCGCAGCAGGGAGGGGGTGAGGTTAAAGGTGGCCCGCACATCGGGATAGTTTTCCAGGAGGGCGGCCATGTCCACATAGTCTTTGGCGGCGTGCAGGCGTACCCATGGCTTCTGATAGACGCCGGTCTCCGGGTCTTTGAAGTAGAGCGGCTGATGCTGGTGCCAGATGATGGCCAGGTAGAGCGGCTCTCCTTCCACTGCCGGTGTGGTGGGTTGGGCGGTCGGTGGGGAAGTGGGGGCGACCGGTAGCTCGCCCCTGGTGGGTTGGGCG
>Ga0209101_1002799_pt1 | contig 11077 bp, 11 predicted proteins | sample ConPoolayeCmetaG_FD_185481 | JGI IMG/M metagenome (GOLD analysis project Ga0209101, IMG submission 185481) | Hot spring microbial mat communities from California, USA to study Microbial Dark Matter (Phase II) - Cone Pool mat layer C metaG... ... | reverse complement strand
CGTTTCCGCCTCCCATCGGCCCCCAAGAGCATCCGCCTGCTCGACGAGAACCGACCCGTGCCCGTGGACGGCCCTTCGCTCCGGCTCGAATTGCCCCGTTTGGCGTTGCGGATTCTTGAAATCCAATGACGGTTTGCCAAAACGGCAAGCGTTGGCACTCGCCAGACGGCACATGGGTCATTCCGCTTTTCGTGAAGCGGAGCATTGCCTCGTTCGCTCCCATCCTTGCCCACCAAGCTTCCCTGCCTTGGTGGCATGGTTCCGTCGCTTGAGATTTTTGCGCAAGTCTTTGCGGATGATGCGGGCATGGGAGATCATCGAGTCTTGCGGGCGGCTGCGAGGCGAGCGACACCACCGTGACGGGTGGTTGCGGGCAATTCTCAATAACCGCCCACTTTACATCGGGCGATCCACCGAATAAGGTGCGCTAGTGGAAGTGCAGATCGTGTTTGAGATGCACCTGGGTTTTTGATTGCATGGCTCGAAGGAGGACTCGCATGTTTCGCACGCTGTGGACCGCGCTGGTCGTTATGGGATTGGTGCTGGTGTCGGCGGCCGCCCCTCAGGTCGTCGCCGAGGACAAAGAGGAAGCCAAGCCGGAGCGTACTCCGGACGTCATCTACGTCCCGACGCCGCACGAAGTGGTGGACAAGATGCTCCAGATGGCCAAGGTGACCAAGGACGACCTCGTTTATGATCTGGGATGCGGCGACGGACGAATCGTGGTGGCGGCGGCAAAGAAATACGGATGCAAGGCGGTGGGATTCGACATCGATCCCAAGCGGGTGGCCGAGGCGAAAGAGAATGTCAAAAAAAACAAGGTGGGGCATCTGGTCACGATCGAACAAAAGGACATTTTCGAACTCGACCTGAGCAAGGCCAGCGTGATCACGCTCTACCTGCTGCCAAGCTTGAACGTGAAGCTGATTCCACAATTGGAAAAGCTGAAACCAGGCTCGCGGATCGTGTCTCACGACTTTGACATGCGGGGAGTGGAGCCGGACCAAAAGGTCGAAGTGACCCCCAAGGACGGCCGCACCCATACGGTCTATCTTTGGACCACGCCGTTGAAGAAAAAGAATGATTGAGTGAGTGAGTTTGATCCCCGCCCTCGCTGGCTAGGGATTCCACGGGACCAGACGCCACGACAATGAGAACCGCTGGCGCCCGGCGCGCAACGCCCGCGGCGCCAGCCGTGCCTTGCTCGCGATAGCGATCCTACCCTTGTCGCGCGCAGGGCGTCGACGGTCGTCGGCTTTCGGCCAATGGCCCAATCGCCGATCCCGCCGCGGAGTCCGACCCGCGTTCGGTGCGCGGTTGGCCACCCGGCGGGCGTCACTGGGTGTCCGTAGTCTACCCAAGGGAAGGATAAGCCAAGGGAGTGACGGCCGCCTGATTTTCCTATTCTCGCCGCAATCGTGTCGGGAGAAACAATCGTGAATCACCCGATTCGCACGGTTTTCCTGCCGGTCTTGGTCGCCGGCGCACTGATGGCTTCCCACGAAGGATCCGCCATGAATCCCCCAGGTCTCGAAAAGGACCGTTTTGGCACAACGGCCGACGGCGCGACCGTCGAGCGTTACACCCTCCGCAACGGTCGCGGCATGACCGTCAGGCTGATTAGCTACGGCGCGACGGTGACCGAGCTTTGGGTCCCGGACCGCCAGGGGCGGACGGCTGACGTGGTGCTGGGCTTCGATCAGTTCAAACCCTATGAGGACCCCGACAAGAATCCGTATTTTGGGGCCACCGTGGGTCGGGTGGCCTTCCGGATCACCAACGGGCAGTTCACGCTCGACGGACGCCGCCACCAGCTCACGTTGAACACCCCGCCGCACCATCTCCACGGCGGCGCCCGCGGACTGAGCCGTTGCCTGTGGCACGCCGAGCCTGGTCCGGCGACCCAGGGCCCCTCGGTGCGGTTCAGCCTGGTCAGTCCCGATGGCGACCAGGGGTATCCTGGCCAGTTGACGGCCGAGGTGCTCTATACCCTCACGTCGGACAACGAACTCCGGATCGACTACACCGCCACCGCCGACCGCCCCACCCCAGTGAACTTCGCGCACCACAGTTATTTCAATCTCGCCGGGGCCGGCGCGGGCAACGTTCTGGGGCATGTCTTACAGATCGAAACCGGCTGCTACACGCCTCTGGACGAGAAGAAAATCCCCACCGGGCAAGTGGCAAAGGTCGAGGGCACCCCCTATGACTTCCGCCAGCCCAGGCCCATCGGCGAACGCATGAAGACCCACCCCGAGGTGGCCGATGGCTACGACTTGAGTTACCCCTTGGATCGCGCCGACGGCACATTGCGAAGGGCCGCCACGCTCAGCGAACCGACAAGCGGAAGGGTCATGGAAGTGTGGACCACGCAGCCGGCGATCGTGCTTTACACGGGCAACTACCTGGACGGTTCGATCCGCGGCAAGGGGGGCGCGGTTTACGATAAACACGCGGGCGTTTGCCTGGAAACGGCCCACTTGCCCGACTCGGTCAACCAGCCCAGCTTTCCCTCGATCATCCTCCGGCCGGGCCAGACGTACCGCCATGCGTGCGTCTATCGCTTTTCCGCCCGTTAGACCTTTCGCGATTCTCATCTCAGCTCGCGTTGACGCGAGCGGACAACCACATTGCCCGGCGAACTAAACGCCAACGGGCCACCGTCGCCTGGCCGCTACGGTTGGTTCGTCGGCTCGTCGAGTCGCTCAACGGCGTGGACGGCTAGGGCGAGAATCAGGCAGAGAACATCGATCGCGAACACGATCCCTAGTCCGGCAGCGATCCAGCGAACAACCACGCTGCCCGACTCGTCGCCCATCGCGCCAAGCATCGCCGCGAAGGCGAGCACGGCCGCCAGCGCGATGACCAACACAAGCGTGACGACCACCAGGATCACCAGCGTCCGCTGTGAGACCAATCTCTCGGCCATGCTGTTTCCTCGATGAACTGCGATCCTGGCCGCTCAGCCTCCGCAAGCCTTGTGTTCTAGCCGCTTGCGGTTCGCTTTCCCCGCTTTGACCCGGCGGTCAAGCCCAAGCGATCTTGGTGATTCGCACGCGGGTGTAGAGCTGGCGATGCCCCGTCCTGCGGCGATAGGTCTTGCGGCGGCGAAACTTCTGAATGACGAGCTTGGGTCCCTGGGTGGGGCCGAGGATCTCGCCTGAAACGACGGCGCCAGAAAGCAATGGTCGCCCCAGCTTCAGACCATCCTCATTCCGCACGGCCAGGACGCGATCGAAAGTGATCGGGCTTCCACTGGGAATATCGCGGTAGTCGAACTCGATCTCCTGGCCTTCCTCGACCTTGAACTGGCGTCCCCCATCTTCAATGATCGCGTACATGTCTGGTCCCATCATTCGACGATCTATCCACCATTATGGGTGGTATCTGGATTCTTCCACAAGCGGTTGGCACCGTGACACGACTTACAGCCTGGCTCGAAACCCCGATCTGCCATGTGGAAAGGGCGACCGGGATGAGGGCGGTCAATCGCAGCCCGGTTTTTCGGCCGATCCCAAGGTATGCTCGTTTTCACCATACCACCCCCCTAACGGATGAATGGAGAACTCTTGGGATAAGTTGTAAGTGTATCGAACAAGTGACGCCATTTTCAAGCCCTCACGTGAAATCGTCCTCATGCCTCATGCCACCTGCGACGGGGGGCGAGATCTCGCAGAAAACACCTTACCCGGCACACTTGGTATACCTCTGAGGTTGTAAAGACGGCTTTTTGGGTAAGGGCGATGGTGCTGAGCGACGACGAACGGCTCGGAAATTATCTTCACCAACATCCCGCCCTATTTTCACCTATCACCCCAAACAACCCAGGTTTCCAGCTAAAGCGCGCAGCAGCCACACCGCATCCGCTGCTTCCGGAGGCTATCGCGCCGCCACGGCGGCGATCCGCTCACGGGTCACGGGTTCAATCACCCCGCGCTCGCAGATCAGGGCCTTGATGAGCCGGGCGGGGGTGACGTCGAAGGCCGGGTTGTAAACGTCGATCCCGTCGGGGGCGGTCTGGCGGCCGAAGCCGTGGGTGATTTCCCGCGGGTCGCGCCGCTCGATGGGGATGGCGTCGCCCGAACCGATGGCCAGGTCGAAGGTGCTGGTGGGCGCGGCCACATAGAAGGGGATGGCGTGCGCGGCGGCCAAAACGGCCAGGCCGTAGGTGCCAATCTTGTTGGCCACGTCGCCATTGGCCGCGATCCGGTCCGCCCCCACCACCACCGCCTGGACCCGACCCTCGCGCATCACCCGGGCCGCCATGTTGTCGCAGATCAGGGTGACGGGAATGCCTCGACGCTGGAGTTCCCAGGCGGTCAGCCGGGCCCCTTGCAACAGTGGCCGGGTCTCGTCGGCATAGACGTGGATTCGCTTGCCAGACGCAGCCGCCGTGTAAATCACGGCCAGCGCCGTGCCGTAGTCCGAGGTGGCCAAGGCCCCGGCGTTGCAGTGGGTCAACACGCCCTGGCCGTCGGCAAGCAGGGCGGACCCGTGCTCGCCGATGGCGCGGCACATCTGTCGGTCTTCCTCGTGGATGACCCGCGCCTCGGCCAGCAGATCGGCCAGCAGCGCGCCGGGCGACCGGCGTCCTCGCCGTTGCTGGGCCAGGCGGCGGAGGCGTTCCAATGCCCAGAAGAGGTTCACCGCGGTCGGCCGGCTGGAGGCGAGGTAATCGATCACCTCGTTCAGGCGGTCGAAGAACGCCTTCTCCGTGGCCCCCGCGACTGGCTGCAACCCCAGGCAGACCCCGTACGCCGCCGCCACGCCAATGGCCGGGGCGCCTCGGACGCGAAGCATCTTGATCGCCTCCCAGACCGTCTCCACATCGCGGCACGCGAGGCGGACGAACTCGGTGGGCAGTCGGGTTTGGTCGATCAGCTCGAGAAAGCCATCCACGCCGCCGATCCAGCGGAGCGTGGCCCAGTCATCGGAACTGGCAATCATCCGGCGTGCTCCTCGCGCCCGCGGCAAGGGCGGGACGACGGCTCCTAGGTCCGCTTTCTTTCGCCGCGGAGGGTCTGCTGGAAGGCGGCGTCGCGGACCGCGACCTTTTCACGCAGCCGCTGCTTGAAGGCCAGCAATTTGGCGCGGAGGCGTTCGTCGGACACGGCAAGAATCTCGACGGCCAAAAGCCCGGCGTTCCTCGGTCCCCCGGCGTTTGCGCCCACCGTGGCCACCGGCACGTCGCCCGGCATCTGGACCATCGAAAGAAGCGAGTCCAAGCCGCCAGCCAGCTCGGTCGGGACCGGAATGCCGATGACTGGAAGCACGGTATGGGCGGCCACGACGCCGGCGAGGTGGGCAGCCCCCCCGGCCGCCGCGATCAGCACCTTCAGCCCCCGCTCGGCCGCCGACGTGGCATATTGTTGAACCACGTCCGGCGTGCGATGGGCACTCATCACGTGGGCCTCGTACGCCACGGCGAATTCCTCCAGCGCACTGGCCGCCCCGCTGACGTGCGGCCAATCACTATCGCTTCCCATGACAATGCCCACAACGGGCGAAGGCTGGTCCGTCATGCTTCGTTTCCTCGCGCAGGACCGATTACGTGATTGTCGATCCAGGTTCCCCAGTCGCCCAAGCCTTGTTAACGCTCGAACCTCGGATCGTAAGGCAAATCGAACGTGGCCGCGACGGCTGGGTTCGTCACGGCTCCTTGGAATAGATTAATGGCTCGCGCGATGGGAGGGAAGTCCTCCGCGGCGCGAAGAATGCCGCGCTGGGCAATTCTTAGCACCCAGGGCAAGGTTGCGTTGCACAACGCGAACGTGCTCGTCCTGCCCACCGCTCCCGGCATGTTCGTGACGCAGTAATGCACCACGTCGTCGATGACAAAAGTCGGATTGCTGTGCGTGGTCGGCCGGCTGGTGGCCACCGTTCCGCCCTGATCGATCGCCACATCGATGATCACGCTCCCCGGCTTCATCAGCTTCAGATCGTCTCGCTCGACGAGCACGGGGGCGCGGGCGCCGGGTACGAGGACCGCGCCGATCACCAGGTCGGCCTGGCGGAGTTGCTCGCGGATCGTGTGCCGGTCGCTGAACAACACGGTGACATTGGCCGGCATGATATCGTCGAGATAGCGAAGCCGGTCCAAGTCGACGTCCATCAGGGCGACGCTCGCCCCGAAGCCGGCCGCCACCTTGGCGGCGTTCGATCCGACCACGCCGCCGCCGAGGATGGCGATGTGGGCGGGGGCAACGCCGGGAACGCCGCCCAACAAGATGCCGCGGCCCATCTGCGGCCGTTCGAGATACTTCGCACCCTCCTGAATGCTCATCCGCCCGGCCACTTCGCTCATCGGCGTCAACAGCGGCAGCCGCCCGCGGTCATCGCGGAGCGTCTCGTAAGCCACCGCGATGCATCCGGAGTGGAGCACGGCCTCGGTCAATTGGCGGTCGGCGGCGAAGTGGAAATAGGTGAAGACAACGAGTCCGGGACGCAGCCGTGGGATTTCTTCGGGCTGGGGTTCCTTGACCTTGACCACGAGGTCGGCCTCGCCGTAAATTTGATCGGGCCCGGAAACCAACTCAGCCCCGTGCTTGAGGTAATCGCCGTCGGCCAGGCCGGACCCTAGTCCAGCCCCCGCCTCAACCAGCACCCGGTGGCCCGCCCGAACCAACTCCTCGACCCCCACCGGCAAGAGACCCACCCGGTATTCGTCACGTTTGATCTCTCTGGGCACCCCGACGATCATGGCGGCACTCCCTCCGGAAACTTCAGCTTGAGCACGAACTCCTCCCATTCGCGCTGAAACTGCTTCATGTCATCGCGCCGGAGAACCTCTCGCAGCGTGCGGCAACCACTCCGGTCGCGTTCGCGGTTGGCGACAAAGCGATGGTAGAACGCTCGCAACAAGCCCTGTTCCTGCAAATAATAGCAGAGATACCGGGCCTGTGCATAGTTCGTTCCCCGCTCGTCGCGGTAGAACTCTTGATCGCTCATGGCGAAGAGGCGTTCGAACGAGCCGAGGCGGCCCGTCTCGATCGCCCTCTGGAGACCGCCCAATCGCCAGTTCGTCAGGCCGACGATCTCCCCGTGCCGCTCGGTGGCCTGCTCGTAGAGGGCCCCCAGTCCTTCGTTGAACCAGGCCGGGCAACCAGGGAAATTGGCGGCCATGAAGACGTGGACGATCTCGTGGACAAGTGTCCCCCCGCCGGTGGCGATGTTCACGGCCACCGCCCGGTCCGCCTCGTTGTAGAATCCGTAGGGGCTTGTTGGCGCCTGGCCGAACAGCGCGCGGCAATGCTTCTGGTAGCTTTCCTGGTCGCGGAAGAGCCAGATGTCGATGATTGCCTCGGGATCCTTGGAGAAATAGGCCCGTTTCAAGCGGTCGACGGCCCAGCGAACCGTTTCCCGACAGTGGCGTCGAACAACCTCTTCCGGTTCATCGCCGGCGACTACAAACGGAGGCTCGACAACAATCGTGAAGTTCGGCCCGGGAAGTCGTTTCACCATTTCAGCCGCGTGGCGGTGGTAGTCGGCCGGGGTGGATCGCGGTTCGTCGCCACGTGGGCATGGCGAGAAGATGAAGATGATGAAGATATTGAGAACGAAAATCGCCAGGCGGGCGGAAACGCCACGGCGCGGCACGCGCGAACCAATCATCTTCCCGTCCACTTCTCCGTCGCCTTGCGGCGTCGTGGGCTATTTCCGCTTTTGAAACGCCTGCTGGATGGAGACCAGGCTTTCGCCCAAAGCGTCGATTTCCTCGGGCGTGTTGTAGAAATAGAAACTGGCCCGCACCGTGGCGTCAAGCCCATACCGGCGGTGGAGCGGCTCGGCGCAGTGGTGCGACGCGCGAACCGCGATCCCTCGGCGGTCGAGATAGTCGGCGACGTCATGGCCGTGGATGGGCCGTCCTTGCTGGTCAGCCAGGACAAAACTCACGATTCCCGCCTTTGCCGCCGGCTCTGGCCCAAGGATTCGCAGTCCAGGAATGGACTCCAGGAGCCGATGGGCGCGAAGGGTGAGCGTCCGCTCGTGTTCGTGGATCGCATCGAGGCCGACGGACTGGAGGTAATCGATCGCGGCCCCCAGCCCGATGGCGGGGACGATCGGCGGGGTGCCGGCTTCGAATCGGGCGGGGCGAGGGTCGACGGCATCGCCCACCCCGGCCGGTTCGAACCGATCCACCCAAACACTGCGAATCATCCCCCCGCCTCCGAGGAAAGGCGGCATGCTCTCCAGTAGCTCCCGTTTCCCATACAGCACGCCGATGCCCGTCGGCCCAAGCATCTTGTGGCCGCTCAAGGCCAGAAAGTCGCAATCCATGGCCGCGACGTTCGTTTTCTGATGGGGCACGCTTTGGGCGCCGTCGACCACGACCACGGCGCCCACCTCGTGCGCACGACGGATGATCTCTTCCACCGGATTGATCGTGCCCAGCACGTTGGACACGGCCGTCACGGCCACCAGGCGAGTGCGCGGGCCGAGCACGCGATCGAGCGCGTCCATGTCGAGTCGCCCGGCGTCGGTCAGCGGAATCCAACGGACCACTGCCCCGGTGCGCTGGGCCAACTGGTGCCACGGCACCAGGTTGGAGTGGTGTTCCATTTCGGTGACGAGGATTTCGTCACCTGCGCGGAGGTTGGCGTCGCCCCAGCTTCGGGCAACGAGATTGATCGCCGCCGTGGCCCCACTCGTGAAAATGATCTCCCCGGGGCTGGAAGCCCCGAGAAACTGGGCCACCTTGCACCGGGCCTGCTCAAAAAGCTCCGTGGCCCGTTCCGCCAAGGCGTGAATCCCCCGATGGATGTTGCCATAGTCCTTTTCATAGGCCTCGACGATGGCCTGGATCACTTGCCGGGGCCGTTGCGAAGTGGCGGCATTGTCCAAGTAGATCAAGGGTTTGTCGCCGTGGACTTTTTGGGAGAGGATGGGAAAATCGGCCCGCAACTTGGACGTGTCAAGCAGGACACCAGCCGACGGCAGGAACGTGCCTCCCGACGTGTCGGCTCCGCCCCCGAGCGGAGGCGGCCCAGCTTCCGCGCGCAACGCCCCCGCTTCCCCAGTTTCCATCGCAACGTTTTCAGCCTTGCCGTTGCCTGGCGACTTCAGCGGAGAATAAACTGCCGCCTGAAGCACGCGCCACGAGAGAAGCACGCACTTCTGGCGATTGGGCGTCAGCCGGGCGCCGAAAAGCTTGAGCATGTCGTTGGCCGTGAACTGCTTGACTTCCTCGACCGAGCGGCCGTCAAACCGTTCGACCAACATCGAGGCCGCCGCCTGGCTGATCCGGCAGCCATGGCCGTCGAAATAGACCTCCTGCATCGTGCCCCGGTCGTCCACCTTCAGTTCCATCCGAATTCGGTCCCCACACAAGGGGTTCTCGCCCTCGTGCATGTGGGTGCATTCGGAGCAATGGCCGCGGTGGTACGGATCATTGACATGCTCGTCAATCCGATCTTCGATTTCCTCAAAGACTTCTTCCTCGCCGATCGACATAATGTGCCTCGTTGCGGTCTACAGCACCCCCTCGTAGTAGGATGGGTAACAATTAACGCAAACATTAATGTCAAAATTGTAGCTTTGAGTCCCGCCTCGACAACCCTAGCAATGGGGGTTACAATCTGCCACCGGTTAGGTCTATGGTGGTTTATACTCCGCACGCATTGAGAAGACATGTTTTTCGCGCGAAAAGGACTCATTCTCGGCCACGCGGAAAATAGCGTGAGGATCGCCGGCAAGAGGTTGTGCGAAGACGCCCGCCCGCGGGCGTTTGCCGCCGCAGGCGGTTTTCGCCCCGGCATTCATGCCGGGTATCAGTGGACCAACGCCACGGCGCGAGGCCCGTTCACGGGCCTTCTCGCTGGGACAAAACAGGGAGCGCGGGCGTCTCGCCCGCAAATCTCGGAGCGCGGGTGTCCCGCCCGCAACGACAAATGCGGGCAAGATGCCCGCGCTCCTCAGGGGAAGCGGCTTCAATATCGTTCGCGAATCTGGGAGCGCGGGTGTCCCGCCCACAAAACAGGGAGCGCGGGCGTCCCGCCCGCAAATCACGAAGACAGCGAGAAGCCCCGTGAACGGGGCTTGAGGTTCGCCACGGGATCGAAACCGCGACCCGGCGTGAAACGCCGGGCCGAAGACCGCCTACGGCGGACAAGGCCCGTCAACGGGCCTTTATGCTCCGCAGGCGTTGAAATGAGACGTTTCTCGAATAAGAAGGACTCATATTTGGCCGCGCGGAGTATAAGTGACGGCGCGTTGGGGAGCTGCCGGATTCGACGGATGTGGCGAGGCCGCTGGTGAAGGGGCGCGGATCGATGCAGTCCTGTCTGGTAATCTGATGCGGGTGCGCTTGATTTTGATCTTTGTGTTGCTGCCTTTCGCGGACCTTGCTTCGTTGGCATGGCTTTCGTGGCAGACCCATTGGGTCATAGCGATGGGCCTCGTGTTGGCGGCGGGGATCGGCGGGGCCTATCTGGTTCGTTGGAGGGGCCCTCGACAACTAAAGCTGGCAAGCCAACGGATCGCCCGCCGCGAGGCCCCTGCCGACGAATTGCTCGACGCAGCATTCATCTTCCTAGCGGGTGTGTTGTTGATTTCACCGGGCATGCTCAGCGACCTGGCCGCGCTAGCCCTGTTGTTTCCGCCGACCCGACGTCTCATCCGCCTCCACATCTCACGTTCGATCCATACCCGGATTATCCGCTCGGTCTCGGCCATGGCTGATTACGATGGGGATGACGAGGTTCCCGTCGGTGCGGTCGTGGACGTGGCCCCGCCGTTCGGAACGCTTGAAGAAACCGAGGAAAGGGGTCGCGGCACGGGGCGAGGCGTATATACTCCGCGCGGCCGAGAATAAGTCCTTTTCGCCTGAAAAACATGTCATCTCAACGCGTGCGGCGTATAATAATTAGCAGTTTCGCCGCGGGCCGGTCGATTCCCAGGGGAGGATGGCGAAAGGGAGAACGCCCACCGCGGCTGGCCCATGCCAAGGAAAAGATCGAACCGATGAGCGTCGTTGCCGAACCCACGCGATCGACTTTGCCGCTTGCGCCGTACAAGTCGTTGGAAGACGACGAGTTGACCGCGCGGATCCAGAAAATTCGCGGCGCGATGGGCAAGCGGC
>Ga0209101_1002798_pt1 | contig 11078 bp, 11 predicted proteins | sample ConPoolayeCmetaG_FD_185481 | JGI IMG/M metagenome (GOLD analysis project Ga0209101, IMG submission 185481) | Hot spring microbial mat communities from California, USA to study Microbial Dark Matter (Phase II) - Cone Pool mat layer C metaG... ... | reverse complement strand
ATAAAGTTAAGATTTCTATAGCAATAAGTTTAATAATTAAAAATACATGACTTTGATGAGCAATCATATTTAAATTATACAATAATTAAAAATTTTTTTTTGGATTTAAAATTATATTTTTATTATTAATTATAAAAATGATGTAAAATATTAAAAGAAAAGGAGAGATGGCTGAGCGGTCCAAAGCGAGGGTTTGCTAAACCCTTGAGCCTTTCGGCTCACGTGGGTTCGAATCCCACTCTCTCCGCCAATAAGAAAAAGACGTTGTTGGCTCGCCTTCTATAAGGGCTTGTCAGCGAATTTTATGCGCAAAATTAAATTTTTTTCTTTTTTATTTTTAATATATTCAACAAAAATAATTTTATATTCAATTTTTTATAAAAAAAATTGAAAATAGAGATATTAAAAGCCTTTTTTGATTGTAAAAATTAAAGAGTTATCTATATTAAAAATTTAATAAAGATTAGTAAAATAAGTTAAAAAATAATGAATAAAAAACTTTTTTTGGGAATTGGGGTTTTCATAATTTTTATTGGAGTAGGAGTTTATTTTTATCTTGAATTTAATAAGAAATTATCATTAAAACAAGTTTCTTCTATTGATTCAGAACAAATTAAAATCTCTGGCGAAATATCTTGTTTACCAAAAATTGGAATAAGTCAAGAAAGACAAGAAACAATGGAATGCGTCATCGGTCTTAAAGGGAAAGACGGTCGTTATTATGGATTTAAGAATCTTTTTGAGATTGATTCTAATTCAAATTTTTCCGAAACTGGATTGTTTGTTGAGGTATTAGGAAGATTTTATTCTGAAAGAATGAAGGGGTCTGATGGTGATGAATATGATGTAATAGGTGTGATAGAGATTAGTTCAATTAAAAAAATTGAGAAAACCTCAAAGAATGATTGTAAAATTAGCGGTTGTAATAGTGAAGTTTGTTCAGAACAGGAAATCATGAGTAACTGTGTTTGGAAAGATGAGTATACTTGTTTTAGGTTTGCTCGTTGTGAACGTCAAAAAAATAATCATTGTGGTTGGACGATGACTGAGGAAGCAAAAAAATGTTTAAAGAAAACTAGATCAAACTTATAATTAATTAATATTTTTAATAAGATAAAAATCTATTTTAGTAAAATTAACTTTGTAATTTTTTTACATATAAAATTATAAAATTTTTACAAAATCATATTTGAATTTTTTTGCAAAAATCAAAGAATTTTCAATTTTTAAAAAATTTAAAGATGATAAAAAATATAATTTTTAATTTAAAATCGAGTAAATATTTTAAAATTATAATTTTTTCTTCTTTTTTTATAATTTTTAACTCTTTTTACAACTTTTATCGTTATGGATACTTTAACTTTTATATTTTAAATAAAGCTTTTGCTTCAGTTGGCTTTATTCTTTTGGGAATTGTTATTCTTTTAGGTCCATCAAGTAGACTTTTTTCTTTTTCGGATCCTTATCTTAAGTATAGAAAAGAAATTGGGATTGTAAGTTTTTTTTTAGCTATTTTTCATGTTATTGTTTCTTTATTTTTTCTTCAAGAGAACTTTCCCATAGTCTTATTTTTAAATACGCCTAATTTAGCTTTTATATTTGGTTTATTGGCTAGTTTACTTTTAACATTTATATTTTTTATTTCAAACAAAAAAGCAATAAATTATTTAGGCCATCAAAATTGGTGGAAGATACAATATAAAGGAGTAAGAATTGCTTTTCTTCTTGTTTTTTTTCATTCAATTTTTAGAAAATCAGTCGATTGGCTTTCTTGGTACAGGTTATATAATTTTGATGTTCATGTTAAGCGTCCTTTCTTGCCAGATTTTGGTCTTTTGGTTTGGTGGTTTATGGTTTTTGTAATATTGATTAGAATATTTGAATATATAAGTCCAAAATTAGGAAGAATTGCTTTTTATACTACAGCTGTTATAGTTCCAATTATTTATGTTATCACTTTTTTTTGGGGATTAATTTTCAGATATTTTTAACTTATAAATTAAAACTTGTTAATTCTTGTTTTTTAATTTCTTTTTTAGATTAATGAGAGTTTATTTTTATTTTTTTTAAATTTATATGTAAACCATATCATGCATAAGATAAGTTTTTTATTTTTCTATACTTTTAAATCTTTTTAGCGCTTTATCTTTTTCCCAAGGTGATATTCTTGCTTTTTTAATTGCTTTTTCTAAAACCGTCAATGTTTTGTCATAGTTTTTTCTGTCAACCGGGTAGGGGATGCCATCTTTTCCTCCAAAGGCAAAGCTGTATCTAGCTGGATCTTCAAATGATGGTTTAGCACCAGTAACTAACTCAGAAATTAATGATAATGCTCTTATAGTTTTTGGGCCAACATTTTCTGTTATTAAAACGTCGGTTAAATTTTTATTCTCTTTTTGGATAATATTTTTAACTGATTTTTCTAATCTTGGAGTAAAGGTTTCTTGTAACACCGGATGAGAATAAAATTCATTATCAGTTAAATTCAAAAGTGTTAGTTGTTTTTCAGTATTGTTTGTTTTTTGGATTAATTTTTTAACATAATATTGTAAGGTTTTTTTCTCAGAAACAACTTCAATAATTCCTTTACGATTGGTTAAACTTTTTTTAGAGGTGAGATTTAAAACGTGAGGTAAGACAATTTCTGATTGAATACCTTGATGAGGTTCTAAAGTTGGGTCGATAATTTTTCCTGAGTACCAATGATAACGTCGGGCTTTTTTTACGGTCGTATTCATTCCTTGTTGGATTACAACCCAATGACCTCTTTTTGTAAATAAAAAAGAATGATGATAGATTTGAAAATTATCTTGGATAAGAGCAGAGTCAACTTTTGCTGTTAGTTTTGATAAAAATTTTAGTTTTTCTGCCTGTATAAATGAAAGATTAGCTATTTCTGCCTTTTGTAAAATTTGATCTGGTGTTTTTCTTGATGTTTTACCCTTGCCGCCAGTAATAAAAATCCCTAACTCTTTTTCTAAACCAAAAAGAGCGCTTTTTAAAGCGCCTAAAGTCGTTGTGGTTAATCCTGAGGCATTCCAGTCAAAAGCCAAAACCGTCCCAAAAGATTGAAACCAAACTGGATCGGCGAGCCTTTCTAAAAAAACTTCCTCCCCAAATTTTTCAACCATTAAAATTACAATTGAACGGGCCAATTTGACCATCCGCTCAAAAAGCCAGGGAGGACAGTGACCAAAATCAAGCCCAAAAGTAGCAATACCGCGACGCATAGGGTAATTATATTAAAAATTAAACATAAAAATTTAAAATTAGCAAGTATAATTATTTAAGTATTTTTAATTAAAATTTAAAATTACTTTAGATGAAAAGATATTATTGTCAAATTTATTTAGTTCGTCACGGATTAACTGATTGGAATTTAAAAGGTTTACTTCAAGGTCAAATTGATATTCCTTTAAACAAAGAAGGAGAAAGGCAGGCTATCGAGATAGCAAAAAAACATTTTAAAAAAATAAAATTTGCAGCAGTTTTTTCTTCAGATTTAGTCAGGGCTAAAAGAACAGCTGAAATTATTGCTTTAGAGAAAAAAATGGCTATTCAAACTTCAAAACTTCTTCGAGAGCGTGATTTTGGTCCGTTTGAGGGAAAACATTGGCAAGAAGTAGAAAAAGATCTTAAGATGAGTATTAAAGAATTTAGGATTCTATCAGATGAGTTAGCTGATAAGCTTGGGATTGAGTCGGATGAAAAGATGATGGAGCGATTTTTACGATTTTTGCGTGAGGTTGCCGTTGCTTATCAAGGTAAAAATATTTTAATAGTGAGTCATGGAAGTTTAATGAGAGTTTTTTTGACAAAATTAGGGTACTCAAGTAAAGAAGATTCTAAAAATATTTTTATTAAAAATTTAGCTTATTTGAGTATTTTATCTGATGGGGTAGATTTTTTTATAAAAAAAGTTTTTGGGATAGAAAAAAAAGAATAATTTTTGGTAAAATTTTTAAATGAATTATAAAAACTCATCTTTAATATTAGAAACAGTTAAAAAAGCAAAGAGTATTTTAATTAATGTCCATCCTCATGTTGACTTAGACTCAGTTAGTAGCGCTTTATCTTTTAAAAAAGTAATTGAAAAAATTGATGACAAAAAAAAAGTTTTGATAGTTTCACCAGAAATAATTAAAAAATCTTTTTCTTTTTTAGGTGAAGAAATTAACAAAATAAAAGTTATTGATTTTTCTTCTTTTGATTTTTCTTCTTTTGATTTATTTTTGATTTTAGATTCATCAAGTTATGATCGAATTACTGGTTCGAAAAAAATATTTTTACCAAAAAATATAAAAAGAATTGTTATTGATCATCATTTAAATAATCTAATTGAAAGCGATATTAAAATAGTTGATGATAAAGCTTGCGCTACTTGCGAAATTTTGTTTAAACTTTTCCTTGATTGGAGGGTAAAGATTGGTAAAAACTTGGCGACTTTGATTTTAGCAGGAATCGCTGGGGATACAGTTTTTTTTAGATATTTTTCTGACGTAGAAAATCAATGGAAATTAGTAGAACATCTTTTAGATTTAAGAGCTAATTTTGGTTTAATCCGTGAAAATTATTTTTCTTATTCTTTATCCTTTTTGAATTTTTTGGGTGAATTTTTAAGACGGCTAAAAATTGAAAAAGGAAAAGATAAAAAATTTGTTTGGGCAGCGATGAGTTTTGAGGAATATAAACAATTTGAATTACCAGCCACTGGTCAAAGTTTTGTCGCTGATTTATTCTTAGCGGCAGTGAAAGATATTGATTTTGGTTTTTTGATTTTAGAAAAAGAGAAAAATAAACTTTCGTTAAGTTTTCGTTCAAAGCCGGATATTAATGTTGCTGTAATTGCTCAAAGATTAGGCGGTGGTGGTCATAAAAACGCTGCTGGGGCAACGGTTGAGGGAGAGTTTGAGAAAATGGTAGAAAAGATTTTAAAAGTGGTTAAAAATGGTTAAAAGATGTGCGGTTTTAATAAAGTAAAAATTATATAGATTCCTGATTAAATCATGAATGACAAAAAACTAATGTTAAGGTTATATTTTCTACTTTATTTTTTATAAGTTAGATGTTAGTTGTTATTTGATTTCGTTATCTTTGGGGTTGGTGTTGGAGTCGTTTGGGGGTCTATACCTTCAAAGATTTTTTTTATTGACTTTTGAATTTCATTCCAGGAATTTTCTCCATCTTTGGGAATAAGGATATATTGGCCATCATCAGAAATACTGTCTTGAAGAAAGTTTTTATTAGAAAGAATATAATTAAAAAACTGATAATTTTTTATATTTAAAACTTCTTTAGAAAATTTTGCTAAGTCAGATAAGGGAAAATCTGTTTTAAAGTGATCACCTAATTGGTCTAAAAGATTTGGCGCTTTAGTGATTAGATTAAGTGATAAAATTTTATTTTTAACCGCTTCAAGAAGAAGATGTTGACGATGGGCTCTTGAGAAATCAGAACCATCTTCTAAAGAATGGCGTGAACGTGCATATTTTAAAGCAGTTTCTCCATTCATATGAGTTTTACCTTTTTTAAAAAATAAGGTTTCATAACGGCAGGGAAAGGCTAAATTGGGTGATTCAGTGGCGTTTTTTAAAAACTCATCAAGTTTTGGATTTTCTTTTAAAAGTCTTTCTTTATCTTCTGGATTATAACCTGGTTTTAAAAATTGTTCGACTTCTTTAAACATTTTTTCGGTTTCTTCGTCACAAAGATCATTTTCTTTGCCATCAATTGGATAGGCGGGATCGGTAAATGATTTTTCAACGTTGACATCAATCCCACCTAAAATATCAATTGCTTTTTTAAAGCCTTCAAAGTCGACAGCAACATAGTAATCGATAGGAATAGAAAAAATTTTACTGACGATAAATTTTGTTAAAGCGGCGTCATCTTTTTTACCTAAGAATTTGTTATTAATTTGAGGATAACTTTCTGGAAAAAGTTCCATTTGATAGATAGCGTTAATTTTTGAGAAGAATTTTGATCCATCTTTTTTTGGAAGCGGCACCCAAAGATCACGGGGAAGAGAGATAAGGGCAGCTTTTTTATTTTTGATGTCAACGTGAAAAATCATTATAGTATCAGTAAGATAAGTTCCTTCATGTTTGCCACCACCATAGCCGAAGATTAAAAAGTTAAATTGGTTTTTCTCTTCTCTAATTTTTTTGTCTTTTGGAGTGTATATTTTTTTATAGAAGCGATTTATTTTTAAGCTAATAAAAATAATATAAGCAAGAGTGATTCCTAAAATTATAATAAAGAGTTTTTTCATAAAGAATGATTATACATTAAAATTAAAAATTTTAAATATTACTTTTCTTTAAAATATTTTCAATCACTTTATCATTTATTCGATGATATCTTCCACGATGAGAAAGAAGGGCGCCAGAAAAAGTTTTAGGAATATGTAAAAGTTCATGGATTAAAATTTTTGTTTTATCACGATCGGATAATTTATCGAAGCGTTTGGCATTAACCTCAATGATGTAACAGGGTTTTATTCCGCAAACCTCATTAAATAATCGACTCATTCCCCAAATTCGGGCAATGGCTCGTGTTTTTGCATCAAAAGAGCGTATGCAATAGATTCTTTTTTTGTCAATGTGTTTCATTTTTAATTGATTAACTAATTGATTGATTTTTTTATTAATATCTTTAGCGATTTGATAATGCATATTTCTTTATTATTATTTTAATTTTTTGCTACTATTTTAATGATACAAAAATTTTGTTAATATAATATTATTTTTTTAAATATAATGAAAATCAATCTTAATCTTAAAATTAATCGACAATTTAATCAAAAAAGCTCAATCGAAATAGTTGAAAGAAAGGGCTTAGGTCATCCGGATACAATTTGTGATTTATTAGTTGATCAGTTATCAATACGTCTTTCTCAGATCTACAAAAAAGAGTTTGGTGTTATTTCTCATTTTAATGTTGATAAGGCTCTTCTTGCGGCAGGTATCGCTGAAAATCGTTTTGGTGGAGGAAAGATTATTAAACCAATGCTTTTTGTTATTGGTGATCGGGCAACTAAGGAGTTGGGAGGCAAAAAAATTAATTTAAAAAAAATTATTAAAGTTGAAATTTATCAATTTTTAAAAGAAAAGTACCGGTTTTTGAATAAAAAAAATTTTATCATCCAAAATGAGATAAAACCAGCTTCTTCCTCTTTAGCTGATATTTTTACTCGGGGAGGAAGGATTATGTTAGCCAATGATACCTCAGCTTTGGTAGGTTATGCACCGCTGACTAAACTTGAAATAATAGTTTTTAATCTGGAAAAATTTATTAATAGCTTTTCTTTTAAAAAAGAGTTTCCAGAAACTGGCGAGGATGTAAAAATTATGGGTTATCGGGAGGAAGAAAGAATTCATCTGGTTTTGGCGATTGCTTTTGTTGATAAATTTATCAAAAATGAAGATGATTATTTTGAAAAAAAGAAGCGGATTTTTTTGGCAATTGAGAAGTTTTTGCAAAAAAATTTTGAGGAAAAAATCAGTTTTGAGATAAATACGTTAGATCAAATGGGTCGGGGAGTTTCTGGTTGTTACTTAACGGTTACTGGCACATCGGCTGATTCTGGTGATTCGGGGGAAGTTGGCCGAGGTAATCGGGTTAACGGCGTTATCCCTTTAAATCGGGTAGCTGGTAGTGAGGCCTCAGCCGGTAAAAACTGCGTTTCTCATGTGGGAAAAATTTACAATCTTTTGTCGTTTAAAGTTGCCGATGAAATTTATAAAAAAACTGGCAAAAAAAATACTGTTTGGCTGGTTTCCAAAATTGGAAGACCTGTCAATCAGCCGGCTTTAATTTCCGTGTCAGTTGAGGGCTTGGATAAAAAAATTAAAGAGAAAGTGGAGGATATTGTTAAAAAAAATTTTGCCCAAATTGATGATTTTATTGATAATTTGATATTGGGTAAATTTCGAATGGTTTAAATTAAAGATCTAAAAGATTTATCTCCCATTGTTTAAAACCGATTTTTAATAATTTTTTTTTAGCTTTTTCTTTATCTTTTTCTTCTTTTAAAAACGCTTCATAAATTTCGCGAAGATCATAGGGAAAAACAACCCAAGCATTAATTAATTTTTGATAAAAGTTGGGAATAAACTGGGTATTTGGTTTGATATAAGGAGCGCAAGTTAAGATATTTTTAATGTGTTTTTCTTTGAAATATTTTAAAGCGCGGATAAAAGTTTTGCCAGTATCAGAAACTTCATCGATGATAAGAATTGATTTATCTTTTAAGTCGATTTCAGCCACTTCAATAATTTCTGGTTCTTTTAGTTGTTTGAGATTTTTGTAGGAGGAGATGACGATATTGGAAATGGGAAGGGTTAAAAAATCAGAAAGGATGCGGGCCGGAATTAGTCCACCTCGAGAAATAGCAATGATGCGATCGATTTTTTCGCCAGATTTTTTTATTTTTTTTCCTAAAAAAAGACAGTCTTTGTAAAATTGTTTCCAAGATAGTTTAAAAAAATCCATAAAATTATTATATCTTAGTTTTAATTAAAGATTTTTTTAATTTTTTTTATTTTCAATAAAAAATTATTTCCACACACTGTCTCCGGTTACTCTGTCAACTAAACGAAGATCTAAAAAAGTCCCAGTATCTCTTAGGCCAATTTTTAATCGATCACTTTTTGCCCAACCAAATATTTGACCAATTTTTATTGCTGGAAGATTATTTCTTCCTTCCATATTAAGTCTTTGATAGAGTGTTTCAAGATTTTTATCAATACAAACACCCTCAAAATATAAAGTATAACCAAAAATAATGTCATCTTCGCGACCTATCTTAAAAGTTATTTTATCATCGCTTGCGTTTAAAACCATTGCGCCATTTCCACCGCCAATATCATAACCAGTTATAGGAAAACGCAAAGATTCACCAGGAATTGTTGCTAATTCTAAAATTTCCACATCTGTTGATTGGGGTCCACGAATTTCTCCTTCAGCTTTATAAGCAGCTAAGAATTTTGGTATTCTTTTGGGATTAAAAACAGTTGAAAATTGAGGTACTTTTGGATCAGGATCAGCAATTTCACCATATATTAATGAAAGATTTGTAGAAATTAATGTAAGAGGTGGCAATGTAATATCTCTTCTTGAATGAAAAGGTGCTTGATTTTTAACAACAACAGAAGCTAAGTCATAGATTTCATTTGAGTAATAAGGACAAGAAAAAATAGGTTGTAGTGTTGGTATTGGTGTTGGAGTTTGCGAAGGAGTAATTTTTTTTGGTGATATAATAGGTAAAGTGATTGAAATTGTTGGTGAAGGAAGAAAATTAAAATTAGTAATAGTTGGAAAAGGAGTTGGGGTAGGCGATTTTTCTGGTATAAAAATTGGAGAATTAAATCGTACTTTTGATTTATGAAAAGTCTGATTTAATTTCTGTTTTGATTGATTCTTTGATTTATGGTAAGAAGCGATAAGATTTTTAATATTATCTCTTACTAAAGAAGGATCACTTATTAATTTTACTAAAAATAGTGAAAGAATAATTGCAAAAAATATCTTTATATTTTTAACTTTTACCATATTTATTTTATTAAGATAGACAAGATTTTTTTATTTGTCAATTTTTTTAAAATATGAAGTATCATTTATTCTTCTTTTTCCAAAAATAATAAACCACAATTAAAAGCGGTACAATGATTGGTAGATAAACAAAAACCCATATTAACAAAGTACCAACTTTTCTTAAATTTAAGATTAAAGAACGAACCGCTTGTTTAAAAACAAGCTTTGGTTGCCAACTTTCAGTTGGAGTATAAGGAAGAGAAAGCTCGTCAGTAGAAAGATAAATAGTAATTTTAGTAAAGAAAGCACTTTTTTCTAGATATTTTTTTTGACCTAATAACATATCGATTTGCTGTTGAAGATTAATAAGTTCTCGTTGTACTTCAAGGATATCTATAATTTTAGTAGCTTTTTCAATAATTTCTTCAAGTTTAGCCTTAGTTTTGTATAAGGTGTTGAGTTGTGCTTCAATATCGGTATATTCTTCAGTAACATCAGTTCCTGAAATATTTTCCGAAACCACTTTTACCGCCAATTTTTTAAAATCATTTAAAGCTTGATCAAGTTTTTTTACCGGTAGACGAATAGTTATTGTTGCTGAGGCGGCTTCTTGTGGATTATCAAAATAACTTTGCACTATAAAGCCTTTCCATTCTTGTGTTTTTTTAACAATTTCTTTTTGAGCATCAACAACATTTTTTACTACTAGAGAAATATAGGATTCTTTTATTATTAAGCGACTTTGAGATTTGGTGGATAGTAATGATTTAGAAGAAAAATAGTCTTTGACTTGATTACTTGTTTCTTTAATAATCATTTTTTCTTGTTTTGGAAAATAAGCTGGTTCTTTAATAAAAAACGTCTTGAGTATAGTTATTTTATCTTTAAGAAGTAAATAGAAGACAATAAAAATTAAAATCGCGGCGGTTAACTTATTTTTTTTAAACCAGTTTATAATAGAAGCCGACATAAATCAATTACCTTATTGATTAAAATCTGGAATATTTGGAATATTATTTATTGGTTGAGAAGAAGGCTGATTTTGTTCATTAGGATAAGTTTTTTGTTCTAAATTAGAAATAACTGTAGATAAAGGATCGGTAGATTGATTTGGAGGGATAATATTTGGTTCAGTTTTAGTGGTTATTGTTTGTTCTGTTTGTGGAGGTGTTGATGTTTGTGGAGTTTGGAATGTTGCTTGAGGTTGGATATTTGAGGCTGGTTTGGTTATTGGTTGAGTTGTTTGTTGGTTGGGAGTTGATTGAGAAAGTGGAATAGCATCTACTTGTTCTTGAGCAACGTTTTCTTCTTTTTTAAAACTTAAAACTTGATCGAATTCCTCTTTAGTAAAACCTTTTAAAACAACAATTTGGCCGTCGTCCTTTTCAATTTTTGTTACTGGGGTACCGGCAAAGTTATTAGAAATAGTAAACATCTCTTTTAACCATTCTTGATTTTGCTCTAAGTTTTTTTCTTCATATGGTAGATTATGTGATTGTAAATATTCTTTTTCTGCTTTAGAGAACTGACAATCAGATACAGTG
>Ga0209101_1002797_pt1 | contig 11079 bp, 7 predicted proteins | sample ConPoolayeCmetaG_FD_185481 | JGI IMG/M metagenome (GOLD analysis project Ga0209101, IMG submission 185481) | Hot spring microbial mat communities from California, USA to study Microbial Dark Matter (Phase II) - Cone Pool mat layer C metaG... ... | reverse complement strand
AAACTGTGCGCCGAGAACTGCGCAAAATGGACCGTCACGACGACCTCCCCCACTGCCATTGGCACTGGCGTCGAGCACCCGATCGAGAACGGCCTGCTCTTCTACGACCCCCACGGGCTGCCCTACGTGCCCGGCAGTTCCCTGAAGGGTGGGCTGCGGCGGGCCGCCGAAGACCTCGCGCTGTTTTCCGAGGACAGCCGCGGCTGGACCCTCGGCCTCGTGTGGTACTTTTTCGGGTTTGACGGAGCCGCATCCTTCCTGCGCAGTGGCGACGGCGAGCGGAAGTGGCGGGATGCGTACCAGGCGCACCTCGAGCGCGTCGGGATCGAGACGTTTGCGTGGCTCGAGCAAATCCCCGCCGTGTGCGAGCGCCTGCAGCGGGAACCGGCTCGCGACCTCGGGACGTTCCTCCGGCAGCTCCGAGACGACGGCAAGGAGGGCCGGCGCGACTGCGATGCCCTGCGCACTCGGGGGGCTCTGGATTGCTGGGATGCTTTCTTCGTCCCACCGCGACTGCGAGTCGACATCATGAATCCGCACCTGGGCGGTTACTACCAGCGAGGCGAAACGCCGCACGAGACCGACAGCCCGACGCCAATCTACTTCCTGGCCATCGATGCTACGGTCGAGTTCGACGTGGTAGTCGCGTATCGTTCATACCGCGACGACCATGCGCGGCCGCCGGTGTCGGACTGGCAGGCGCTTGTCCGCGCGGCGCTCCAGCATCTCGGGGCACATCTGGGCATTGGCGCCAAAACGAGCGTTGGGTACGGAAGGTTTTGCTTCGTTACCACGCCTCGCACGGCGGAGACGAGCGGACGGTCGGCGCCGACGAGCCGCCCCACACCACGCGCAGCACCGGAGCCCTCGACCGAGGTTTGGGACTGCACAGTCGCTCTCGATCCTGGCAAGCAACAGCTCACTGCCCAGGGACAGGCCGGGAAAGCGTTCGGCGATCACCGCGTGCTGGAGGCGGCCCCCGAACGCCTGCGGGCCCAGCTGAAGAAAAGCAAGTCATGCCGGGCACTGGTGACGGTGCGGATCGACGGCAACAAGCGGACCATCGAGAAGCTCGAGGAGAAGGCCTGAGCATGGCTGGTTACATCGACTACGACCTCGAGCTTCATTTGAACACGCCCGCGTTTCTCGGGGGCGCCGATCAGCGGGCCGAGTGGCGCACGCCGCCGCTCAAGGCCCTGCTGCGGCAGATGTGGCGGCTCGTGGTAGCGAAGCAGGAAAATTATCAGGTGGCGCGCCTTCGGCAACGCGAGGGCGAGCTGTTTGGCATTGCCGACGAAACCGCCCGTCGTCGCAGCCAGGTGGTGGTGATGCTTGACCGCTGGCAAGCCGGAACGATCAACCAATGGGGTGCCGATACGGCGGTGTCGCATCCCGAGGCCCCGAACGGCAAGGTCGGCGCGCAGCTCTATCTCGGGTACGGCCCCTTGAGCTTCCAGAGAGAAGCCGGCACCGTGCTTAGCGACAGGGGCGGCGCAAAACGGACCGCCCTCGGTCGAGAGCAGAGCGCAACGCTGCACCTCCGGGCGCCGGCTGAGCAGAAGGGGGACATCGAGCGAACGATCCAGCTCGTCCACCTCCTCGGAACGATCGGAGGTCGCTCGCGCAACGGCTGGGGGTCGCTGCGGCTCGTGCGGAGAAACCCTGAAGACCTCCGTCTCGTCGGTCACGATGATCCCGAGGCGCGTTCGCTCCTCGCTAGCATCTCCCGGCGGCTAGAGGACTGCCTCGACTGCGACTGGCCGCACGCCCTCGGGTGCGATGCCAAGGGGCTGCTCGCCTGGTGGACCGAGCCGCGCGAGAAAGTCGACGACGTCCTGCGCGACCTCGCCGAGCTCAAGATCGCGTTTCGGACGCAGTTCGCTTTTCCGGCCGGGAAGCCCCCCCCAACGCCGCTCGATCGTCACGTGCTCGCGTACCCGGTGACAAACCACCAGGTGTCAGCGTGGCCAAGGGACTACCGCGCTCCGAATCAGCTGCGATTCAAGGTGATTCGTGATCACAACGAGAAGTACCGCGGGTTCGTTTACCATCTCCCGTGGTGCGAGAACATTGGCAAGGAAAAGGCTCTCAAGGTCTGGCGAACCGTGCACGGCTTCCTAAACAAAAAATGCCAGCGGTGGCCGTAGCGAAATCGCTGTCCGGGAGCGGGAACCGTCGCGGCCCTGTTCTTCGCCGGAGCACCTCGGGTCCCATCCAGGGATAAGCCGACCGGCGCGCAATGGCTGTGTTGCTGTGCACCCTCGGCGGATCGTGGGCCGTGGTGCCGGAAATATACGGCTTTGTCGCGCCGAACGTTCTCGACCTCTATCGACATCACCCCGAGAGCCAGCAAATCGCCGAGGAACGGCGACGCCTCGGCCTCGACGGGGTCGACGAGCTGTGGGTCGTTACGACGGGCGGTCGAACGGGCGAGGAAACCGCAGCCCAGGTCGCGACCTGGTGGCAACGGCTCGGGGTGCCTGGCGCGTTGAGAATCTGGCGTGCCGAGGACACCGATGGACTCGACCAGGTCGACGAATGTCGGCGCATGCGCGAGTTGATCTTCCGGGCCTGTTTTCACGCGACAACCCGCTTCCGTCCCGATGGCGTGGTGCTGAGCCTTGCAGGGGGACGCAAGACGATGAGCGCCGACCTGCAACAGGCGGGCTTCGTCTTCGGTTGTGCGGGGCTCGTGCACGTGGTCGACCGCGGGCCCCAACTCCCGGACGAGCTGCGGACCGCGAAGCCCGAGCTATTCGCACACCCCCTTCCTGGCGACCTCGCAGCGGCCATTCGGCCGGTACTGTCAGGGCGGGGGCTCCGATCGCCGCTCGTCGAGGCTGCGGGTGCGGGCTACGTCGCGCTCCAGGTCGACGACTTCCCGCTCGATGTCGACGGGGCTGCGGACGCGCCAGGACTGCGGTGGCGAGCGGACGAGCGCTGGCTCGTCGAGGAGGTCGATGCGCGGCAGCGAGAGGCATCGCGCATCCTGGTTGGCCATCTGCAGTCGCTGCTGAAGACGGATCATCATCTGAACTGGATCAGCCTGTATCGTCTTCCACCAGCCCGCATCGATGCGCTGCGGGAAACGACAGTGGCGGAGAAGCACCGAGAGTGGCTGACCACGCTGCCGAAGCCGGAGCTGCATCTCCACCTTGGCGGCATTCTGGATGTGGCGGCGCAGCACGAGGTGGGGCGCGCCGTGTGGGATGCGCTCTCGCAGGCCGAACGGGGCGCGGCATGCGAGGCAGTAGCAGAGCTCTGTGCAGGTCGGGCGTGGCCTCAGGACTGGGCGCAGCGCTTGCGTCACGGCACGGCGCGAGAGCGGGCGGCGCGTGCGGCGGCAGTGCTGACGCGTCTGAGCCAGGACGAACTGGAAGTCCGACTCTGGGCAGGCAGCCACCCCCGCCGTGCCCTTGCACGGAGCCATCCGCATGGCTTCGCGGCCTTCGCCGAGCCGGGGGAGCTGTCGGGGTCGGCGCTGCTCGGCCACGAAGCCGCGGTGAGCGAGTACGCCCGGCAGGCGTATCGCTGGTTGCGCCGGACCGGCGTGCGCTATGCAGAAATCCGGGGGAGCCCGGACAAGTATCTCGGGGGAAACGGTGCGCTGTTTCTCCGGAAGTTTGCCGAGGCTGTGATACACAGCGCTGCAGACGCGCCCGGCACCGACGTCCGCTTCATCGTCATCCTCGATCGGCGGCTCGACGACCCACGACGAGTGGCGGAGTCGGTGGCGGCGGCGGTGGACGCAAAGAGAGCCCTCGGGGAGTTCCTTGTCGGCTTTGATGTCGCGGGCGACGAGCAGAGCGCTGCGGGCGAAGAGCATTTCCTCGCGCTGCGCGGAGCCCTCGAACCGGCCTTCGCAGCCTGCCTCCCCATTACGATCCATGCGGGCGAGGGCGTGCCGGCCGATCGCATCTGGTCGGCGGTGTACCGACTCCACGCCCAGCGGGTCGGCCATGGCCTTACACTGGGGGAGCACCAGGAGCTTGCCGAACGGCTCCGCGACCGGGGAATCGCGCTGGAGCTGTGCCCCACGAGCAACATCGAGGTGGTAGGATTTCGAGACCCGCCGATCGCCGAGACGCAGGGGTATCCCGACTATCCCCTTGCGAGCTACTGGCGGCAGTTGGGACTCCCCGTGGTCGTGTGCACGGACAACCCGGGGATCTCCAGGACCGATCCGGCGAACGAGCTGATCCGCGCCTCGCGCATGTCCTGCGGGCTCACGCTCTGGGAGGTCCTGGGCATGCTGCGGTGCGGATTCGCGCACGCGTTCGCCTCCGCGGCCACCCGGGATCGGTTGTTGAGCGAGGTCGACAGCGAGATCGCCAGGGCTGTCGATGACCTCCATGGCGTGCGACAAGGCTGAAGGATGGACGGGCCACGCGTATTCGTCACGTCGGTAGGGACCGGCGACTACACAGCCGTTACTTACACCTACCGTGATCGCGAGGAGCGAAGTGCCTTTGCGCCAGTGGCTACGGCGCGCTTGCTCGACCTGGCGGGGAGCGATGCGCTCGTCCTCCTGACCGGCAAAGCGAAGAGAAAGCACTGGATGACCTTGGCGGAGGCACTCGAGTCGGCATCGCTTAGACCGACGCCCGTCGAAATCGGCGAGGGACGGACCGAAGAGGAGATCCTCGCGATTTTTTCCACCCTCGTCGAACGTGTCCCCGAGCAGGCGAGCGTCGTGCTCGACGTGACGTACGCCCTGCGTCATCTCCCATTCGTCTATCTTGCGAGCCTGGCTTACCTGGAGGGCCTCCGCGCGGTCGAACTGACGGGCGTCTATTACGGGGCCTTCGAGCTGCGCGACGGCGATCGCGTGCCGGTGATCCAGTTGAGCCCACTGCTGGATCTGTTGCACTGGTACCAGGGACTGGCGTGTCTGCGGCAGACGGGGGATCCCTCGCCCATGGGGGACGTCCTGCGCGCGAACGTGGCCACGCTGTTTCGCCGGGGCCAGGGCAATCCCGCGCTGGGGAGGGCCGCGGCCGCTGTGCGTGACCTGGCCAGAGGACTGACCGGCGGGCTGCCGCTGGAGACCGGTATCCATGCCCGGCGACTCCTCAAGGTGCTTGATGACCTCGAGCCCGAGACCCAGGCACCTGCGGCCCGCAACGGACTCGAGCACCTTCGGCAGATAGTTTCGCCCCTGGCGTTCGCGCACCCGGTGCAGACGAAGGACGCGGTGACGCTGGACGAGCAAGAGCTGGAACGCCAGCTTTGTCTAGCAAAATGGTATGCAGAGCATGGCGACGAGCCGAAGGCGCTCCTCGTGCTGCGGGAGTTCCTCGTCAGCCTGGCAATCTACCGCTGGCACGGGGGGCAGAACTGGCTCGATTTTCTGAGCACGCGTGATCTCGTCAGTTCTCAGTTGAACGCATTCGAGACCCGGGCGCGATACCAGGTGGCGACCGAAGGCGAGCGGCGCATCGCCTCGCTGTGGCGAGGCATCGCCGACCGACGAAACCTGTATGCGCACGCGGGCATGCGCAAGGGGGATATCGCCCCCAGTCCGGAGAGGATCTTGGATCTCATTCGGCGGTGCCGCGAGTTGTTGTCGGGGGAGGATTTCCCCGAGGCATGTCCGTCGGACCCGCAGACGCTGCTCGTGACGCCGCTGGGGCGCTCGCCCGGAGTGCTGTTCAGCGCCGTGCGCGCCGCACGACCGGCAGGCCTTCTCGTGGTGACGTCCTCGGATGCCCAGGTGACCATGACGGAGGCACTCGAGCGGGCGGAGTATCGCGGTGCCGAGCCGCAGACCGTCGTGCTCCGCGACCCGTTTTCGGGTTACGCGAGCGCGGTTCGTGACGCAGAGAAAGGCCTAGCGCGCGATGCCGTGCAGTACGGCCGTGTCGTCGTCAACGTCACGGGCGGCACGACCGCGATGCAAATCGCGGTGGAGCAGCTTGCAGCGCAGGTGCGACGGCTCGGAGTGCCACTGCGGCGCATCGCGCTCATCGACCGGCGAGAGCCCGAGGCACAGCGTGCCGACCCCTGGGTCGAGGCGGAGGTCGTCGAGCTGGATACGGCCGATTCCGGCGTGCCACCCTGAGCGGTTCCTCGATACCGACCGTTCATCCCTTGCGCGGGGGCGCGAGAGCGACGTAGACGAGGGCCACGTGCGAGGGGGGTGTCGTGCGCTCCTGGGGGCTTTTCCTCGACGAGTCGGGGCAGTTCGACCGGGCCGACGACGAGGTGGTCATCGCTGGCCTGCTCGTCGAGTTCGGGGCTGCCGGAACCCAGCATGCCGCGCTGAGACGCGCGATCGTTGCCACGACCGCTGGCGTGCCGTGGCCGCTGCGGGCCGCTGACCTCGCGCGGCCGGTGCTGTTCGCATTGCTAGTCAGGGTCGGCCGGCAGCGTGCCGGGGAAACAGGCGAGGCACCGGGCGAAGCTGAAGCCGCGGCGGAGGCGCTGAGTGTGCGCCTGGCTACACTCGCGCGAGAAGACTACAGAGCTGCGATCCGCGCGTTGGAGGAGGGGAGGCGTCCCCCGCGCGACGCGCTGCTTCGTCTCGATCGGCTGGCGCGAGTGCAGGCAGGTCGCGAGTGGCAAAGCGTTCGCGCGATTGCGGATACGGCGCGGGTAGGTTTGGCACGCGTGTTCGCTGCGGCCCTGAGTCAGCGACCCGGAGGCCCTCCCCGGCACCTTTTCCTCGTGGGGGGAGGCGAAACGCGGCACGAAGCCGCTTCCCCGGCCGACGAGGGCACGCGGCGTTACCTCGACCTGCTCGAGGTCGTGGCCGTCCGCGCGCTCGACGTGATCGCGCGGCTCGAGGGGAGGCACGCCATTATGGCCTACGTACTCGACCGGGGCATCGTCCACCCCACGCTCGGCGTACCCGCGCGCTTGCATCGTCCGGTGGTGCAGGAGGTCTTTGCGCGGGCGCGCGCGCGGGTCGGGATCCCAGACGGCCGGGTGATGCTCGAAGTCGTCTCCACGCCTCGCTACGATCGACAGGTGGATGCGCGTCTCGTGTTGGCCGATTTCGTCGCCAATCAACTCCGGTGGGTGATGCGCGACGAGCCCTCTCTCGTGACGCTCGAGAGGCGTCTCGCAGCGAGAGTGCCTTGGCCCGCCCGCTCAGGTGACCCGTTGGCGAGCCACATCGCTGCGGCGGGCGCAGCGCAAGAACGGATCGAGGCAGCGCGCCGGCGCGAAGCCCCGCCACCATGGTGCGCCGGGGCGCGGCGCTGGGCAGTCGAGCAGGCCGAAGAGTGGGTGCGCGTGCTAAATCCGCCATGACGCTGGTCGAAGCCTTCCGCGCCCTCGGCCTGGTGGCAGAGCCGACGCAGCAGGCGGTGTACGAAAGCGCCTGCGAGCGGCTGTACGCCGAGCTGCAAGACCTCGTGCGGCGTCTCCGACTGCCGAGTCTGGACGAAGGCCCCGAGGACATCTGCCACCGGGTCTTTTTGCGCCTCGTCCAGACCCGGCCTCGCAGCGGGAGGACGGGCGACCCTGGCGACGACGAGCAGGTGCGGGCCTACCTGGCGGCTGCTGTGCGCAATGCGGTCCGCGATCTCCATCGTCGCGAACGTCAGCGCCGGCCATGCGCCGGCGCGGCGCCACCCCCGCCACCGAACCTCGAGGACGAGCTGATCGCCACCGAGGAGCGGGAAGCGCAGAGGAAAGCCCTGACGGAAGCAGAACACCTGCTCTTCGATGTCATCGTGCCCGAAATAGCGCGCGAGGGGGATGCCGGTGCGCGAGCGGCGAAGACGATACGCCTCCTGCGAGACATCCGGGATCGCCGCCAGCGCATGACCGACATCGTGCACGACGAAGCGACCCCGGAGGCCTCGGAGGATGGCTATCGCCGGGCACGCAATCGGCTCGACCAGCGATTCAGTCGCGCGCTGCGTCGACTGTACGCAGAGATCGAGCGGTGGCGCGAACGCGCCGCCGTGAGCGCCGAGCAGGCGGTCGTGCTCCATCGGCTCGCGAGTTCTTTGCGGTTGCGGGAGATCTCGAAGGAGCGCTAGTGTCAGGCAGGTTTGTACCCCGCGTTTCCTTGGATGAAGACGCCCTGCGAGCAGGAGGTGGCTCGTGGCTGAGCCGGAAAAGTTGGCTGAGGAGCTGGGGCTAGAGGATGTCGTCCTAGGGGACGAGCGGCGCATACCCCCGGGGCGGAGAGCGGTAGCGCAGGGTCTGGTCGCATCCACGCCCGCAGGTCGCATGGATCTGCGCAAGATCGCCACCGGCGAGCTGCCAGTGACCTTCTTGGCGGCCCCACCAGAGGTCGCTCGCGAGGTCGACTTCGAGATCGGCATCTGCGCGGAGTTTCCCGAGATCGTCCGAGTCTCCGACCTGAGAAGCCTGCCGGTGCTCGTCCGTACGCGCAGCAGGGCGCCGGACGGCTGGGTCATCAGCCCCGACGATCCCGGGACCGTCTTCGTCGACCTGGATCGGAGCGGAGCTGTTGCGGTGCTGCGGGTCGATCGCACGGGCGTGGCCGTGCGGGCGGCCGGTGAGGAGTATTCCATCTGCGACATCGCCCCCACGACCACGGTCGAGCCGCTCGCCGAGGTCGCACCGCCCATTGCCGAATGGCTTCGCGATGTGCCCGACGATACCTGGCTGCACCAGGAGGTCGCTGAAAAACTGGAGCGGAGGGACTCCTGGCAGCTCAGTACCGCAGCCGGCTTGCTGGCGCGCCTGTATCTCCCGTCGACGCCGAGCGCGCGGGAGGCAATGGTCCGCGACTGGCGGGACGGCCGACGGGCCGGGCCGAATGTGGCGGTGCGATCGTGGGCACGGACCTTGGGCGACGAGGAGCTGGCGACCCTCGACGATCTCGCTCTCGCGGCGGTCGACCGCATCGTCGCCTCGATCGAGGATCTCGAGGACACCATGGCGCCCTCGGAGTCGTGGTGGCGCGAGGCCCTGTACGATACGTGCCGTGAACGGGACGACCTCGAGTCCATGCTGTTTTTGTTGGCCGAGACGGGGTGGGGACGCCGTGCGCTGGTTGCTGCGGAGGCGTTGGACGCGGTGGCCGAGGCCTTCGCGCGCAGCATTCCGGTCGCGCTCGAGATGGATGACGAGCGATTCCGTCGCGTGAGGGAGGCTTGCCCGCACGCGTGGTGGGCGACGATCGGCCTCGGCTGAGCGGGCTGTGTACCGCCAGCTGGCTCGTCCTCGCCTCGACGCCCAGACACGATCGGCGCTGCAACGCCTCCTCCGCGATTTCCCTTGGTGCTGGCCCGAGGTGGGGACGCCGGAATGGCAGGTCGCCATGACCTTGGTGCCGGTGGGCCCGCCGCCGCTTGCCGTCGGCGTCGTGCCGTTATTGACCGTGTTGCAGGAAGAGCGCGTCGGCTGGCTCTGCGCCCTCGCCGCAGGCCCCGCGCTCGGACCAGCGCAGGGCCGCTGCGTGGCCTTCGGCGCGGCCGCGATGGAGGAGTGGGATACCGCCGCCCTGGCATGCTCGCGTTCGTTGCCCGTCCTGTGGCACTCGATGGAAGCGATTGCGGAGCGCCCGGCGGGCGCCGTGGCTGTCGTGCCGTATGCGGCAGGCGCCTCGGTCGCGCGGCCGCCGGCGGAGGTTGCCGGCGCGTCGCTCGGCCTCGCCTTCGCGCTGGCGATGGCTTCCCGGCTGCTCGGCCGTTCGTGCCCCGCCGATCTCGCCGCGACCGCGGTGGTGAACACGGACGGAGCGGTCGGCGGTGTCGACGGGCTCGACCTCAAGATCGCACTGCTCGATCGCGAGACTCCGCAGATCGCGCGCCTGTTGGTTGCCGAAGAGGATGCCGACGAGGCGAGAGCCCTGGCGCAGCGCGTGCGGATCGTCGCGGTGCGCAGCGTGGCTCAGGCTATTCGCCTGGTCTTCGGCGAGGCGTTCGAGCAATGGCTCGTCGCTGCCGGGGAGGATGTGGAGAGGCGTGGCGAGGTCCTGCGATCGCTGTTCGCCCTGGCTGTCCTCGAAGGAGCAGGAGCCGTGGTCGACTGGACACCAGTCGAACGAGCGGCGGGGCTCGCCCTCGAGCAATGGCGCGGTCTCGATGGCGAAGCCGCGTGGCGGCTCGGACTCGTGCGCGCGATCGCTGCGCGGCACGAGGCGAACTGCGGCGAGGCGCCCTTGCCGCAGCAGCCGCAGTGGCTCGGGGCGTTACCCGTCACGCTTCGCGTGGCGGTGATCGCGCAGTTGATGCAGAGCTGTGCGGACACGGGCAGGCCGCCTCCTGCGGAAGTGCTTGCCCTGGCGGCGGAGCACGGTGGTTGGCGCGACGGTCGACCGTTGCACGAGGCGTGTCGCGAGGCCTTCGACGAGCAGTTACGACTGTATGGAGCACAGGCGCGCCTGCTCGCGGTCACCGGCGACCCCGAACGGGCGCTGGCGCTCCAGCGGGCCATCGCAGACGCCCTGTTCGAGCGTTTCGAGTATGACGACCTGTCGTTCCAGCTCAGCGAATGGTTTCGGCTCGCAGGGGCAACGCCGAATCGTGAGGCGTTCGAAGCGGCGGAGCGTTTTCTTGGAAAGCTCCGCTGGCATACCCGCTTACCGCGCGCGGGCGCACGTTTCGTCGCGCTGGCGCGCGCGCGGGCCCAAGTCGCCCTCGGCTGCGCGGTGCACGAAGCGGAGCAGACGCTGCGGGAGATGCTCGGCGACGACACGGCCCCGCTCCATCTGCGGTGCTCGGCAGCGCGCTGGCTAGCACGCGTATCCCCCGCGGACGCCGCGGAACTGCTGGGCTCGTGGCGGCAGCCGCACGCCGAGGATCCCGAGCGTATCGCCGCCATCGCGGCGCCATTTCTCGTCCTCGCCCGCCTGGACGCGGCGCTGGCTTCGGGGGACACGGCAGCGGCAGGAGACTGCCTGACCGAGCTCCACACCCATGCGCCAGGCATCGTCGGACATCTGGCGACGGCAGCCCGCCGGGCGGGGTGCGACGCGCCGGCCTACGTCGCGCAATTCTATCCGTACTGAGGAGCTACGTGCAGCGCCGACGACACGCGCCTACAGCAGCGTCGGGGCCGTGCCCACGATGCCGTGGGCGGTCCGCAGCGCCACGGCGACGATGGTGAGCGTCGGGTTCCAGCCGCCGCCGGTCGGGAACACGCTTCCATCGC
>Ga0209101_1002796_pt1 | contig 11082 bp, 10 predicted proteins | sample ConPoolayeCmetaG_FD_185481 | JGI IMG/M metagenome (GOLD analysis project Ga0209101, IMG submission 185481) | Hot spring microbial mat communities from California, USA to study Microbial Dark Matter (Phase II) - Cone Pool mat layer C metaG... ... | reverse complement strand
TACCCCTCCTGATAACCCTGCCTCACTCCCTCCTGCACGGCCTCATTGAAATCGCCATTTATATGGACGTCCTGACCGATAGAGGCAAAGATGACCGCCAACCCAGTATCCTGGCAGAGAGGCATCTTTTTTTCAGCCGCAATCGACGCATTCAAAATTATCTGGCCGATTATCTCCCGACCGAGCGGGGACTCTTCCTGAAGCTGATACTTTTTCAATGCTTCAAGCACATCCTCCCCCAGATAATAATTCGCCTGCATACAGAGCTCTTTTACGGCCGCAGTGATTTCACCCGAATCCACTTCACGCATAGTTCATCCTTTTATGAGTTCGATAATCGCCTTCATCATATTTTCGCAATCCGCCGCAACCTCGGTCGGCCGATTAGAGGCATACTGTCCTCCCGAGGTGACCAGATGATTCATTTCATCGATAATGACCTCAGTCGGCCGCGTAACCACCGCTTGCGCGCCGGAGGCCTCGATACCGGATTGCAGAAGCGGGTCGTTTCCGACCGTCACCACCGCACCGCCGCTGGTGAGTCCCTGAATCGATTTGACCAGAATCGGAACGGCATAGCCGAAGGCACCGATCGGCAAACCCCTTCTGAACGCGCGCCTTAAAAACTCACGCATTCCCGGATCGACGCCGAAAGCGACGCCGGCGGATCGAAAATTGCAGTAAAGATCAAAATCCCGGGGCCCGACGCAGATTATCAGAGCCTGCAAAGAACTAGTTTTCACCTCCGATGCGGCCTGCACCTCCATCCGGCTGAAATTCGACAGAGTCGCCTTTCGCTCTTCCGATTTATGGGGATCCTCAGCGGCCGGAAACTGGACAATCGGCAATCGCAAAAGGTTGTGGAAATCTATCTGATAATAAATGAAGGTCGTCTCCCACGGCGTTTCGGCCGAGGCCATAACGCCGATCCTCTTGGGAATTTTGCTGCGCAAGCCCGGCATCGGTCAAACCGGCATGGACGAGGTTAAAGGCAAATCCAGCCGTAAGGATTTCACATATTGAAATGTCGAAATAGCGATAATTATTATCATATGTACCCATAGCCGGATTTCAAAGCGGCCAGTTTATCCGGCATTATCATTCGCCTTTCAATACTGAACGACGGCTGACAAATATCGGAAAATATCGGGGGCACTAAGGAGTTATGGATACTTTCTTCTTATCCCTGCCGACTCGCGCAAAAGTAACTCGGCCTTCTTTAAGGGCAAAAAGCGTATTATCCTTGCCGATTCCGACATTGGTGCCCGGGTATATCCTTGTGCCCTTCTGACGGATAATAATCGTGCCAGCATGGACACGCTGGCCCCCGTAAACCTTCACGCCCAGTCTTTGACCGTTTGAATCACGGCCGTTGCGCGAGGAACCGACACCTTTTTTATGAGCCATGGTTATCCCTTCTCGATCAAGTCATAAACTCAATTAGCGCATAAATATACCAATTACGATCTCCAGCGCAACAATTATTTGCGCGGCATTTTCGCAAGAGTGGAGGCCGATCCTAAATCGCCTTTTCCGGTTCCGGTTGTTTGCTGTCTTTTATAGGCTGAAGCTTAAACGTCAACTTGTCATCGTCACCGAGGTGATCGACCTCGACGATGCAATTGCCGGAAGCAAGATCTGCTCTCAACAGTTCCTCGGCAAGAGGATCCTCTATATAGCGCTGGATCGCCCTCTTTAGCGGTCGGGCGCCGAAATTCGGATCAAATCCCTTGTCGGCCAGGAAATTTTTCGAGTTTGCGGACAGCGTGAATACTATCCCTTTTTCCTTGAGCCGCTTCTCGACATCGGCCAGCAAAATTCCGATTATTTCGAGGATATCCGACTTGGTGAGCGGGTGGAATATAATTGTTTCGTCTATTCTGTTCAGCAGCTCCGGATTGAACGTTCGTTTCAGTTCTTCGAGAATGCGACCGCGCATGCCGTCGTAATCCGTTTTGGCGTCGGTTTTTTGAAACCCGAGCGATTTTCCCACCTTGGCCTCGCGCGTCCCCATATTCGAGGTCATGATCACGACCGTGTTGCGGAAATCGACTTTGCGGCCGAACGAATCGGTGAGTTGGCCGTCGTCAAGCATCTGCAACAATATATTGTAGACATCGGGATGGGCCTTTTCTATTTCGTCGAGCAGAACCACCGAATAGGGGCGCCGCCTCACTTTTTCCGTCAACTGGCCGCCCTCCTCGTATCCGACATAACCCGGAGGCGCCCCGATTAACCGTGACACCGAGAATTTTTCCATATATTCGGACATATCGATCCGCACCAGCGCTTCGTCATCTTCAAACAGAAACGAGGCGAGCGCCTTTGCCAGCTCGGTTTTGCCCACACCGGTTGGCCCGAGGAAAATAAACGAGCCGATCGGTTTCCGCGGATCTTTCAGGCCGGCGCGGGTTCGGCGAATCGCCTTGGAGATAGCCTCGATAGCCTCCCGTTGGCCCACGATCCGCTTGGTGAGTTCTTCTTCCATTCTGAGCAGCTTCTGCGATTCACGTTCCTCGAGTTTGAAAAGCGGGATTCCGGTCATTTTTGAAATGACTGCGGCGATATCCTCGGATTTTATCTCGATCCGCTGGTTGGCCCTTCTTTCTTCCCATTCTTTCTTTTGCGATTCGAGTTGTTCTTTTTTTATTTTAATGCTGTCGCGCAGATGGGCCGCCTTCTCGAATTCCTGATTTTTCACCGCGGCGTCTTTCTGCTTGGTCAGCTCGATAATTTCATCTTCAAGATGATTGAATGTTTCGGGCTTGGTAAAAGCGTTGAGATGAGCCCTGCTGCCGGCCTCGTCGATCACGTCGATCGCCTTATCCGGTTGGAACCTCCCTGATATATATCGATCCGAAAGCATCACGGCCGAATGAACCGCTTCATCGGTGATAATTACTTTGTGGTGCTCTTCGTATTTCGGCCTAAGCCCCTTCAGTATTGCGATGGTGGCTTCACTTGAAGGCGGATTGACCATAACGGTCTGAAACCGCCGATCGAGGGCTCCATCTTTTTCGATATACTTGCGGTATTCGTTGAGCGTCGTTGCGCCAATACATTGCAGTTCGCCGCGCGATAAAGCCGGCTTGAAAATGTTGGAGGCATCAAGGCTCCCTTCGGCGCCGCCGGCCCCCACGATCGTGTGCAGCTCGTCGATGAAGATAATAACGTCATGCGAATTCACTATTTCATTCATCACCGCTTTGAGGCGTTCCTCGAACTGCCCCCGATATTTGGTGCCGGCCACAAGCGAGGCCATATCGAGCGTCACGATTCGTTTGTTTTCGAGCGTCTGCGGCACTTTGCCTTCGACTATACGCTGGGCCAGACCCTCGGCGATGGCGGTTTTGCCGACCCCGGGTTCGCCGATCAGTACGGGATTGTTCTTCTTGCGCCGCGATAGAATCTGGCTCACCCGTTCGATTTCATCGTCACGGCCGATTATCGGATCGAGCTTTCCACGGCGGGCAAGTTCGGTCAGGTCGCGTCCGAAATGATCGAGGGCGGGGGTTTTGGATTTTTTTCTTTTCTTGCCGAAAGACGACGGTTTGCCGGATTGGATATTTTTCAGCTCCTCGTAAACCTCTTTATAGTCGATGTCGTACATCGACAAGACCTGTGCCGCCACGCCCTCTTCGTCTTTTAGCAGCGCCAGCAGAATGTGCTCGGTGTCGATATCTTTGGAACGCAACGCCCTGGCTTCGTTGCCCGAAACCTCAAGCGTCTTTTTGGCCCGGGCGGTGAGCGGCAACTGCCCCATCTGCATCGTGCCGCCCGACGGTTGGACGATATCCTCGATGCTTTTCTTTAGATCGCCGAGTTCGACACCGATATTCTGCAAAATTTCGACCGCCAATCCTTCGCCGAGCCGCACCAGGCCAAGCAGCAGATGCTCGGTGCCGATATAATCATGTTTCAACCGGGCGGCCTCGTCACGCGCATATTCAATTGCTTTGCGGGCGCGTTCGGTGAACATCTCATTCATAGATTAACCTCTCCCTAATTAGCAAACGATCAATTCCTTAGCGCTTCCCTTACCAGCTCGGCCCTTACCATGTCGCGCTCCGTCGAATCCATCTCCCGATTGTAAAACTTCTGCAGGTGGGCAGGCTGAGTGATTATCAGAAGGTGGTTTATTTTATCGATCGAGACTTTGTCGATAAGATTCAGGCTGATTCCCAGCCGCAGCGCCGACAGCAGGTTCATCACTTCGCCCGATGTCAAAACCCGGGCATGGAGCAGAATGCCGTAAGAACGCCAGACTTTATCCTCGATCTGATCCGGAGCGTCTTTCATCAAGGTTTCCTGCGAGTTGGTTTCGTATTCGATAATCTGTTGGGTAACTTTGGCGAGAGAATCGATTATTTCCTCCTCGGAACGGCCGAGCGTCGTTTGATTCGAAATCTGGAACAGATTCCCCATCACGTCCGTCCCTTCTCCGTAAAATCCTCTCACCACCAGCCCCACCTTCGAAATTCTCGCAATGACATTATCGATTTCACGGGTAAGCACCAGACCGGGCAGATGGATCAGAATCGAAGCGCGCAGGCCGGTTCCTACGTTTGTCGGGCACGCGGTCAGGTAGCCGAAACTGCTGTCGAACGCAAATTCCATCGCCGAACATAGATTGCGATCGATTCGGAATGCTTGTTCCCAACATTCCGTCATCGACAGCCCCGGAGAAAGCACCTGCAACCTGACGTGATCCTCTTCATTGACCATTACGGAAAGCCGTCCATCGTTGTTGATATATAATCCCCTCCCCGATCCGTCTTTCATGAAATCAGGTGAAATAAGGTGGCGTTCCACCAGAAAATTTTGGTCGATGGAGTTGATATCGGCGGAACGATAGAAAGCACCCGTTTTCAGCAGGCCTGTGCGCTCGAACGCCGAATGGACGTACTCGACAATCCTGTCGCGGGTATCGGTGTCGGCCGATGGTGGAAATCTGAATTCGGCGATATTACGGGCCAGCCTTATCCTCGACGACAACACTATCATCGATTGCGGACCCTGGCCGCTTAACCATGAGGCCGAACTCTGAACCATCTGCTCAAACATTGCTCTTTTCCCCTCGCTGCTTGGTCGATAATTCCCTTATTTTATCCCGCAACTTTGCGGCGGCTTCGAAATCCTCTTCCTCAATCGCTTTTTTCAGTTCGTCGCGAAGTCTAAGTTCCTCCTTGACCGGTTGGATCGCCTCGGTTGCGGCGGCGGCCCTATGTCCCCGATGTTCGGCGGAACCGTGTATTTTTCGAAGAATGTCGGTCAATTCCGTACGAAATGCATCGTAACAGGCAGCACAGCCCAATCTGCCGATTTTGCCGAATTCAGAGAATGTCAAACCGCAAGACTTGCATTTGGTTTCCTGCTTTTCAGACTTGGCGTTTCTGCCGCTGACTTTCGTCTTCCCGGGGCCGATCATCCCCGCCACGAATTCGGCCAAAGGAAAGGGGATCTGTTCAAACGGGGAATGAAACCCCCTTTTTTCGGCGCAAATCTTGCAAAGATTAAGCACCACCTTTTCATTATTTATGATCTGGGTTAGGTGAATGGCCGCTTCACGCTTATTGCAATCCTGACAAAGCATTGTCACCTCTTCTAAAAAATTAAACCTAATTCGCCGTATATCTGTTCCATGACCCTATTACGAAATCGGTCTATTTCAAATACAAGTATCCTCGAGAATCAGTCCGTTCTCAATTATAAATCTTCTGGCGATGCGACCGGCCATCCGCTCGTTATGGGTGGCAATCAAAAACGTTTGACCGAGTTCCCTATTAAGTTCAAAGAACAGTTCCAATAATTCCTCCGCCGTCCGGTGATCGAGGTTCCCAGTAGGTTCATCGGCATATACTATGCTCGGTTTATTAAATAGTGCCCTGGCGACGGCAACTCTTTGAGCCTCACCCCCCGATAATTGATTCGGGCGATGGTCGGCCCTAGCGGAAACACCAACCCTTTCCAGCAAATCGAGGGCTCTTTGTTTCAGATGCTCTTTTTTTCCACCGGCGATCAAACCGGGCATCATCACGTTTTCCAGAGCGCTGAACTCCGGCAAAAGATTATGAAATTGATAAACAAAACCGACGTGTAAATTGCGGAAATCGGCTAACGCTTTGTGGTTCATGGTCTTAACATCAACCCCGTCGTATTCGATTTTCCCCGAATCGGGCTTATCAAGAGTCGCAAGGATATGCAGCAACGTCGATTTCCCCGTGCCGGAGGCTCCCCGGATTACCGCCATCTCCGCCTGCCTCAGCCTTATTGTTGAACCCTTCAGCACCTGAAGTGTTTCATTTCCGGATAAGTATGACTTAAACAACGATTCCGCATTAAGTATGTATGGCGTCGTCGCCGGACGTTGGCCGTTCTTATTCATAGCGGATGGCCTCCACCGGATTAAGGCTCGATGCCCGCGTGGCCGGGTAGATAGTGGCCAGCAACGACAGCAGAAATGCGGCCAGACCAACCGACAAGAAGTCAAGCGCCTTCATTTTGACCGGCAATGCGCTTATGAAATAGTATTCTGCCGGCAAAGTTATGATATGGAACGATTGTTGACACAGGCAAAGCAGGAATCCCAGCAGGCAGCCGAGCGCACCGCCGAACAATCCGACAGTTACTCCTTGAATCATGAATATCTTTCTGATTCGACTTCCGTTCAGGCCAAGCGACATCAGAATGCCGATATCTTTTTTCTTTTCGAGCACAACCATGATCAAGGACGAAATGATGTTAAAGGCGGCCACGGCGATTATCAGCGATAAAATGATGAAGCTGGCCCACTTTTCGAGAGTCATCCAGGAAAAAAGATTCTTGTTTAGAACCTTCCAATCCGTAGAATAATACCGGAATCCTATCACCTCATCGATTGCCCTGGCTATACGATCTGCGTCATTATAATTTTTTGTTTTTACGGCTATATCCGAAATCCGGTTTTCGATATTGAACAACGATTGTGCCGCATCAAGTGGTATATAAACAAGGTTGGCGTCATATTCATACATCCCGGTCTCGAAAATCCCGGTAACCTGACAGGGCAATGCCTTGGGTATGATCCCGCCGATTCCACCGACCGCATCCCTCAACGAAAACAACTTTACTTTATCATAAATCCCTACCCCCAGTCGATCGGCGAGATTCACCCCGAGCCAGATTCCGACCAAGCCGGAATCACCGGCCGCGAAAGTCATTTTCCTAGTCAGCAGATATTTGTCGATACTGCTGACCCTCGCTTCAAGCTCAGGGACAATCCCTCTTACCAGAACACCGTCCGATTCGTTCCGGCTGGCGATCGCCGATTTGCTATGCACCACCGGCGACAAGGCGATCACGCCGGGGACGCTTTTTATTTTTTCCGACAGCCCTTCCCAGTCGTCTATGCCCTCGCCGGAAACGCTGCTGACGATGATATCCGAGCCCGTTCCCAGAATCCTGGAGCGGATCTCCGATTCAAAACCGTTCATAACCGAAAGGACGATAACCAGCGCCGCCGTGCCGATTATTATCCCCACGATCGAAATCAAGGTTATTACCGACACGAACGCATAGCGACGCCGCGAGCTCATGTATCGCTTGGCGATATCGAATTCAAGAGACACCGAGGGATCAACTTTCGGGTTTCATTGTTGGGAACAGAATAACATCTCTTATCGAGGGTGAATCGGTGAACAGCATGACCAGTCTGTCGACACCCAAACCGTAGCCGGCGGTCGGCGGCATACCGTACTCGAGCGCATTGATAAAATCCCAGTCGACCGGGGCGGCCTCGGCATGTCCTCTCTCAATCAGCGCCGCATGCTCCTCCATCCTCTTTTTCTGGTCGTGCGGGTCGTTTTGCTCGGAGAAAGCGTTGCCGAATTCGAATCCGGCGATAAAAAGCTCAAACCGTTCGGCTAGCCGCTTGTCGTGCCGATGCACTTTTGCCAGAGGCGAGAGCTCAACCGGAAAATCCATCAAGAAGGTCGGTTGAATAAGCGTTGGTTCGACAAACTTGTCAAAGAAGGCTTCGAAAAAGTCACCTCGTCCCTTAAGTCCGGCGATATCCAAGCCGAGCTTCAAAGCCAGTTTTGCAAGTTCAGCCTCGCTCAGATCGATAATATCGAATCCGCAGGATTCCTTGATTGAATCGAAATAGGCGAGCCGCCTGAACGGCTTAGACAGATCGATCGTGTGTTCTCCGAATTTCAATACTTGCGTTCCGCTGACCACCATCGAGATTTGCCGAAGCATCTCCTCGAGAAATGGCATCAAGTCGGTATAATCGGCGTAAGCCCAGTAAAACTCGAGCATCGTGAATTCGGGATTATGCAGCCGATCCATCCCTTCGTTGCGAAAGTCCTTGGCAAGCTCATATACCTTTTCGAAACCGCCGATGATGAGCCGTTTGAGATAAAGTTCATCGGCGATTCGAAGGTAAAGGTCGATATCGAGGGCATTGTGATGAGTGGTAAACGGCCGGGCCGCGGCGCCGCCGTAGAGCGGCTGCAAAACAGGCGTCTCAACCTCAATAAAGCCCCTGTCATCGAGAAACCGCCGCAATTCTCTTATCACCGCAGCCCTTCGGACAAAATTGCTTTTTACCTCCGGCGTAGCGATCAAATCAAGATACCGCTGCCGGTAACGCAATTCCTTGTCCTGAAGGCCGTGCCATTTCTCGGGCAAGGGTTTCAGCGACTTGGCCAGCATTTCCGATTGCCTGACCCTGACGGTTATTTCGCCCATGCGGGTGCGGAAAACGGTTCCCTCGACTCCGATAATATCACCGATATCTATCAACTCGAAAAAAAGCCAGCCTTCGCCCAGATCATCCCGCCGGGCGTATATTTGTATCCTGCCCGATGAATCCTCGATCGTGGCGAATATCGTCTTGCCGTGACTTCTGACACTGATTATTCTTCCGGCCACGCGCACTTCAGTTTCCGAGGACGCAAGTCTGTCGAATTCCGAGATAATCTCGGCTGCGCCGTGGCTTTTCTCGTATCGGTAAGGATAGGGATTGACTCCGATATTTCTCAATCGTTCCAGTTTTTCCAGCCTGTATCTGACCAATTCGTTGATATTTTCCAACTTGCCTCCAGTTCTAATGGGAAGATTTTAGCACATTCAGCCGTCTTAGTCAATATCAGCGTTGGCCGGCTGATTCAAAAAAGCGGAATGATATCTATGTTTTTGCTTATCGCGGTGATTATCGACGAAGCTCTGGCAGAATCGTTTTAAGCGCCACGTCGGGAAATTGCAGTTCAGCCGTCACCGTGATAGGAACGGTTATCCCTTCTGACAGGGCAGAATACTTTCCACAAACAATAGACCACCAGCGAAATCACCGATCCCCAGGTTATCGCCAGGAAAAGCTTGCCCGCCAATGTAAATTCCATGGTCTATCTCCGGTTTTCCGCTCTGTTTGTTTTTCTTTTCCAGGCCAGCCTGACAAGCAGCATCAAAGTCCCGAGCAATACTATCATAAGGATTCTTGCGCCCCAGCGATAGGGAAGATCGGCCTCGCCAACGTTTTTCATCAGCAGTATGGGAACGGCATCGCGAATAATCCAGTTGACGAAAATAAACAGAAGATAAGCCGGCGTGACATATTTTATTATATAATAAAACACTTTCGGCACCTTTATTTCCGCACCGCGGGTTATTTCCTCCCACCCTTTTTTCATGCCGAAAATCCAAGCGAAAATTATCACTTCGAACAGCGCCAGGAATGCAAGGCCGAAAGTGCCGGCCCAGTAGTCCAGCTCATCGAGAAATCCGTGGGCCAGGAAAAAGACCACGAATTGTACGCATATTATCGTCCCTATGCCGATAACGACGGTGGCTTTTCCGTGGCTTAGATTCAATTCGTCCTTAAGAAAGGAGATGAGCGGTTGGGCAAGTGCGACCGATGAGGTGATTCCGGCAAAAAAGAGCAGCAAAAACCAGAGAAATCCGAAAAAACCGCCCAGCGGAATTTTCTGGAAAATAATCGGCAGCGATATGAAACCGAGATTGAATGCCCCGCCGCTTGCTATTTGTTGTGTTACAGTTACTCCGAAAAAGGCAACCGCTATCGGAATCGCTATGCCTCCGCCAAAAATTATTTCGACGGACTCGTTGATGGACGCCGTCGATAGTCCGCCGAGGGCGATATCTTCATTCTCTTTGACGTAGCTGGCATAGGCCTGAATGCAGCCGAGCCCGAGGCTGAGCGTGAAAAATATCTGTCCGGCGGCGGCCAGCCATACCGAGGCACTCGAGAGTCTACTGAAATCGGGATTCCATAAGAACGCGAAACCGCTTTTAACGTTCCAATCAGGGTGATTGACCGGATCGGGGGTTCCAATTGTAATCACTCTTATAAGCAATATCGTGGCAAAGATTATCAGCAGCGGCATGGCGATCTTGGCGAGGGTTTCAATCCCTTTTGAAATGCCGCGGTAAAGCACCCAGATATTCAACCCGATCGTAATCAACAGGAAAATATATGCCGGCAATATACTTGAAAAATAACCCTTCTCGATGCCCTGATAACTCGCCAGGAAATTTCCCATCGAGGAAAAAGTGGTTTCGCCGAAATAGGCCTTGGTAAGCGAAAAGAAGCTGAATCCGAGCGTCCATGACTCGATATAAGTGTAATAAATCAGGATGACGCTTGAGATGAAAAGACCGGCTGAGCCTATGTATTTGGCAATCGGATTATTCCACATCGCATCGAACATCCCGGGGATGCTGCCGTGACCCAGCCTGCCGCCGTATCTGCCCATCCCCCACTCGAGCCACATCAAAGGCAAACCAAGGAAAAAGAAGGCGACGACATAAGGTATCATGAATGCACCGCCGCCGTTCTGAGCGGCCTGGACAGGAAATCTTAAGAGATTTCCCAAGCCTACAGCATTACCCGCCATCGCCAGGATAAGCCCGATCCTGGTAGCCCAATGCTCACGCCCTTTTCTTAGACCCGCCATAATGACTACCGTTGCTTTTTATGCTCCTCGACTATTTGGTTGCCGTTCGGTGGTTATTCAAGCCGATCCCGGAGATAACCCGCCTCCGGGATCAGCCATGATGCTTATCGACCGCACTCCTTATATG
>Ga0209101_1002795_pt1 | contig 11091 bp, 7 predicted proteins | sample ConPoolayeCmetaG_FD_185481 | JGI IMG/M metagenome (GOLD analysis project Ga0209101, IMG submission 185481) | Hot spring microbial mat communities from California, USA to study Microbial Dark Matter (Phase II) - Cone Pool mat layer C metaG... ... | reverse complement strand
ATTGCCCCACGCTGTGGGAGCGGCATTATACACCTGGAGACGCGCTTTGGCAAAGTGATACACCCCGATTGCATTAAACCTGGATCATCCAGGCCATCGAAACATCATGATTTATTAAACATGCTCTCAGGGCCGGTTGTACATCGTCGGTTCAGGCATCCTCTATTGTCTGAACACCACAGACGGGACAATCCATTGGCGGTATGGCGTGGGCTATGGTGGGGACTATGTGCAAGGCGGCACCCCAGCTATCCAGGACGACGAGGTCTATGTGATCGCGGCGCAGGAGTTGGTCAATCCGGTTCCGGAGTTGGTGGCCCTCGACGCGAGCACTGGGGCGGTGCGCTGGCGCTATGCCGGACACCCGACCTTCGGCACGCCCCTGGCGGCGAATGGTCGGGTGTTCGTCGGCTACTTTGATATGGCGGGTAGCGGCGACAGGGGCGTGGTGGCCGTGAGTATCGCCACGCACGGAGCAGTGTGGGCGCAAGAGCTCGACGGCCCTTATGGCCCGCTCGCCTACGCCAACCACACCCTGGTCGTCAGCACCAGGGACCAGGGGGTAAAAGCACTCGACGATGGCAGCAATACCGGTGCCGTGCGGTGGACGTTCACAGTGCCAGAGGGTCGCTTCGCCGGTGCCGGCGCGTTGGTGGCCGGAAACCATGTGCTCGTCCAGGCTGGCGACTATACCGGGCATTGGGCGATGTATGCTCTGGCCCTGGCGGACGGCTCCTTGGTTGGCGTATACGAGTTCCCGGTTCGTGTCCATCGGTGCTGGGGATGGTCAAAGAAAGAGGAGCCAAAAGGCGGTTGGATCTTGGTCACGGAGGACCCGGCGGCCTATGGTGCGGTCAACAACGGCGTGCTGTTCCTGACCGCCGACACCGATTGTTATGGCTGGGGAGACCCCGCCAGCGCGGCCTACCTGCGGTTCTGGGCCTTACGACTGGGCACGCCCACCGCGCCGTCGTCTCGCCTGGCCCGGGAAGACTGCCACCTGGACCGTGGCCCCCAGGACCTGGGCTACTACCCGCCAGGTGGCTTCGTGAACACCTTCACCGGCAACCTCTCCCATCAAGAGGTGGACATCTCCATCCCCACCCGGGGCGAACCGTTGTTCCTGGAGCGCTCGTACAATTCTCTGGACGACACCAGTGGCCCCCTGGGCCGGGGCTGGACCCACAATTACCAGATGCGCCTGGAAATGGCCAGCGACGACATCACCCTGGTAGCCCCCCGGGGCTCGCGCCTGCGCTACACCGCCAATGGCGACGGCACCTTCACGGCCATGCCCGGGGTGCGCGCCACCCTGGTGCAAGGTCCCAGCAACGTCTACACCCTGACCTACACCAACCAGACCCAATACCGCTTCGACGCGGCTGGCAAACTCACGGCCATCGTGCCCGCCAATGGCCAGGCCACGACCCTGAGCTATACCGGCGAGTTGCTGACCACCGTCACCGAGCCCACCGGCCGCGCGCTGACCTTCGCCTACGATAGCCAGCGTCGCATCACCCGGGTCACCGACCCCCTGGGCCGCGTCACCGGCTACGGCTACGACGCCCTGGGCCGCCTCATCATCGTCACCGACACCCTGGGCCAGCCCACCCGCTACGTCTACGACGCCGGCGACCGTCTGCTCACCGTCACCAACCCGGCCGGCCAGGTGGAGTTGGGCGCGAGCTACGACAGCCGGGGCCGGGTGGTCACGCAGACCGACGCCCTGGGCCACGTCACGGCGTTCGACTACCAGGCCGGGTACACCGTGGTCACCGATCCCCGGGGGCAGCCTCTGCGCTACAACTATGACGCCCGCGGGGTCTTGATCGGCCGGCAGGACGCTGCGGGGGGCCAGCTCACGTACGCGCCAGACAGCAATTACAATCCCACGGCCCTCACCGACGAGCTGGGGCGTACCACGTACTACGAGTACAGTGTCTGCGGCTGTGCGGTGACCGCGATCACCGATACCCTGGGCGGCGTCACCCGCATGACCTACGACGACCACAACAACCTGGTTCAGGTCACCGGTCCCACGTCGCAGGTCACCCGGCACGCCTACGATGCCCGCGATAATCTGATCTCCACCACCAATCCGCTGGGCGGGCTGGTGCTCTACACCTACGACGATGAGGGCCGGCTGACCCGCCGCACCGACGAGCGCGGCCACACCACGCAGTACGGCTACGACCAGTGGGGCAACCGCACTGTCATCACCGACGCTCTGGGGGCTGTCACGCGCATGGAATATGACGCCGGCGGTCGCCTGCTCGCTGTGACCGACCCGCTGGGGGCCACTACCCGCTATGGCTATGACGCTCTGGACCGCCTGACCGTCATCACCGATGCCCTGGGCCACACCACGGTCTATGAATACGATGCCGCCGGCCGCCGCATCCGCGAGACCGACGCCAACGGCCACGTCACGCGCTACGAGTACGACGCCGCCGGCCAGCTTCTCACCGTCACCAATCCCCTCGCCGGCACAGTGAGCTACGCCTACGATGCCGTCGGCAACCGCATCCGCGAGACCGACGCCAACGGCCATACCACCACGTATACCTACGACGCGCTGAGCCGCCGGGTGGCCGAGACCGACGCTCGGGGCGGTGTCACCCGTTACGAATACGACGCCGTGGGTAACACCGTGGCCCTCACCGATGCCCTGGGAGCCGTCACCAGGTTCCAGTACGATGCCAGGGACCGCCTGGTGACGACGACCAACGCCCTGGGCGGCGTCACGACCTACCAGTATGACCTTGTCGGCAACCGCACCGCTGTCACAGACCCCCTGGGACACACCACCCGCTATGGCTACGACGCCCTGGGCCGGCTCACATCCGTCACCGATACCCTGGGCGGCGCTGAGTCCTACACCTACGACCCGGCCGGCAACCGTACGGCCGTGACCGATGCCAACGGTCACACCACGGTCTTGGCTTATGACGCCGTGAATCGTCTAATCACGGTCACGGACGCCCTGGGCGGCCGGACAGTGTACGTCTACGATGCCGCCGGCCGTCGCACCTCCGTTACCGACGCCGCCGGCCACGTCACGCGCTACGAGTACGACGCCCTGGGCCGGCTGGTCCAGACGACGGACGCCGCGAACGGCCAGACCCGCTACAGCTACGACGCCGTGGGCAACCGCACCGTGGTCACTGACACCCTGGGCTACGCCACGCGCTACGCCTACGACGCGCTCAGTCGGCCGATCACGGTCACGAACGCTCTCGGCAGCCGGACGGTCTACCAGTACGACGCCGTCGGCAACCGCACTCGCGTGACCGACCCCACCGGCCGGGCCGTATACTATGACTACGACGCGCTGAACCGCCTGGGCAGCGTCACCGACGATTTGAAGCATACTACCCGCTACGGCTACAACGCGGTGGGCCGCCGCACTTTCATCACCGACGCCAACGGCATCGTCACCGCCTACGGCTATGACCCGTTGGGCCGGCTCACCGCCGTCACCGAAAACTACCAGCCCGGCCAGCCACCGGACCACCAGACCAACGTGACCACCGTCTATGAGTACGACGCCGCCGGCAACCTGGTGCAGGTTACCAGTCCCAAGTCGCAGGTCACCGGGTATACGTATGATGAGCTGAATCGGCTGGTGCGCGTGACGGACCCGCTGGGCCATACCACGTCCTACGCCTACGATGCCGTGGGAAACACAAAGACCGTCACCGACGCCAATGGGACCGTCGTCGCCTACACCTACGACCCCCTGAACCGCCTGAGCGCCGTCCACTATCCCACGTCCACTGTCCAGTTTGCCTACGACGCCCTGGGACTCCGCACGGCCATGACCGACACTACCGGCGTCACGCGCTACGGCTACGACGCCCTGGGCCGGCTCACGGCCGTCACCGACGGGGCTGGCGAGGCAGTGCAGTACAGGTACGACGCCGCCGGCCAACGGGTAAGTCTGCTGCTGCCTGGCGCCGACCAGAACCGGGCGGTGCAATACACCTACGACGCGGCCGGCCGGTTAACCACCGTGACCGGCTGGGATCGGCGCACCACCCGCTACACCTACGATGCCGCCGGCCGGCTGACCACGGCCGTGCTGCCCAATGGCATCAACGCCCGGTACAGCTACGACCAGGCTGGGCGATTGGTGGAGGTGCAGAACTACAGCCCCACTGCCCCGACGCTGCTGTCCCGCTTCCGCTACAAGCTGGACGCGGCCGGGAACCGGGTCGCGGTGGAGGCCCTGGATGAGACGATCCGATACACCTACGACCCGCTGTACCGCCTGACGGCGGAAGTCTACCAGCCCAAGGTCGCCCCCGGCCTGCCGGCCAAGGTCACGTACACCTACGACGCGGCCGGGAACCGGCTCACCCAGGCGGGCACGCTGGGGAAAGTGAAATACGAATACGACGCCGCCAACCGCCTGACGGCGGTCAACGGCGTGGCGTACACTTGGGACAACGCGGGGAACCTCCTCTCTGATGGCACGCGCAAGTACACGTGGGACGCGGCCGGCCGGCTCACCCAGGCCTGCCCTGAGCGAAGTCGAAGGGTCGTGAGTGGCACCCACACCACCGCATACACGTACAACGGCGACGGCGTGCGCGTGCAGCAAGTAGTGGATGGGAAGGCCACCCGCTATGTGCAGGACGTGGCCGCGCCCTTGCCAGTGGTGCTGGTGGAACGAAGCGGGCTCCAGGCGGCGTACTACCTCTACGGCCTGGATTTGATCGGGCGGGAGCAATCTTCACCCGTGGGGCCAGCGACCGCCTGGCAGTATTACCACTATGACGGCCTGGGCAGCGTGCGCCATATCACAGACGGGCGGGGCCAGGAGGTGGGCCGCTACAGCTACTACGCCTTTGGGGCCGCCCGCGCGGTCAGCGGGGTGGATAGCGAGTGGCGCTTCACCGGCGAGCAGTGGGACGCGGGGGCTGGGCTGTACTTCCTGCGGGCGCGGTATTATGAGCCGGGGACCGGGCGGTTCGTGAGCGCGGATCCGTTCCCCGGCTCCGCCTGGCTGCCCCAGAGCCTCAATGGGTACTGCTATGTGGGCAACGACCCGGTGAATTACCGCGACCCCACCGGATTGCGTTGGGAGCCCTGGGGTGGGGGGCTGTGCAAAGAGTGCTCGCCGGGGATCCCGCCCGAGTGCATGGATGAGAACTGCAATATTATAGCGCCCATTGGGGTCCAGGCCCAGGTGTCTTACCTCAAACGGCCGGGCGAATCAGATCTGGAGTATTTCTATCGTGAGGATCCGATCCTGCTTCTGGCCCGAACTATGTACGGAGAAGCACCAGAGGAGAGGGGGACGCCCACTCAGCAGCAAATACAGCTGGAAAACGTAGGCTGGATCATCAAGATCCGGCAGGTGCTGCGTATTCTGCCCAGCGGAACCTACCACGGTAACGAGCATGATTGGCACATCCAGATTTTGGGGCAACCTGGTACAACGAGGGGCCCGTTTGATGCTTTCTACCCTGCTGCAATAGGAGGTGGGTGGACAAACTACCAAGATCTCAAGAATCCTTGGTGGAGGGATGTGGCGAAACGCTGGAAGTGGTGCTATGCGTACAAGATGGCCCGAAGTATTTACGGGGCATCTCCAGCGGACATCCCAGGAGCGTTCTTGGCGTTCAACCTGGATTCGTATTCGATGAACCGGAAACCCGGATACATACAGGTGTCAAGGAGAGGTATCACCGACGAACTACATTGGTTCTACACCGGGTGGCCTAATGCATGGCAGAGATGGAGATGGCAGCAAAGACACGGGCAGTGGGAACAACACCGGGTACCCCACGTCTGGTAAGGAGGGCCAATGGAACGCTCACTTTCCTGCCCTAGGTGGAAATTGTTGCTTGTTCTGGGACTCGCTGTGGCCGTTCCTGCGGCTGGCTGCGTCCCGCCAACGCCAGCCACGCCCATGGTACGGCCTACTCCGACGAGTACTGTCACGGTCATGCCAACGAAGGCTACGACGATGCCTGCGTTTACGGCTACCACCTCACCTACCCTACAACCCACGTTCGCTGTCAACCTGGCCTGGTTGCAGGAAAGAACGATCTTCTATGAAGCCTCAGACAGAGAAGCAGCGCGTCCGTGGATAGAGATTTGGCGTGTCAATGCGGACGGCACTGAGAAACGCCGACTGGCTCATCACGAGCTAACTCCCCAAGAAGCCCAATCAGATGCTCCCGACGGCCCATTGCGACATCTGACGATTTTTGATCTGGCTCTCTCGCCGGACAAAAGCAAGGTAGCCTATGCGATGGGTATTCAGGAACGAGGTGTGTCATCTCCGGACCAGCCGGCTTTGTGGCTGGTGAATGTGGATGGCTCTCAACATCGTCAGGTAGCTCATTTCCCCGATTCTTATAGGAGAGTACTAGATGGGATACAATGGTCTCGTGATGGGACACGCCTGGCTTTTAGCCTCTACCATCCATCATCCTATGGTATGCGAGAGATTTGCATCCTAGACGTAAATAAGGGGACGTTGGAACGCATCGAGTGGGCGGAGAATGTCGCCTGGTTGCCAGATGATCAACGGCTTTCCTATATACGCTGGGAATGGGAAGAAGAGAAACACAGCTATCGCTATCATTTCTGCGTCCTCGAGCTAGCCCATCAACCCTGGCAACCAGTTTGTTTTCCTCTAGAATCCTACTGGTTCCGAGATCGATTTGACTGGTCGCCTGATGGAAAATGGTTTGCTTTCAGTCAAGAATGGGACGGGGTCTATGTGGGCAGTGCTGTTGCTACTGAACTACATCGGTTGCTGAAGGACGATAACGCTTATGGACCAGTGCAGTGGTCGCCAGATGGGTGCATGATTGCCTATTTCACTTGGTCGCCCCAACTCAACGCTTTTACTTTGCGGGTGGTGGATGCTCAAGACGGACGGACTGTTACTGAGGTTGCAAGGGTTGCGTTGGGTGTTACTTGGTCATCTGAAGGCCAAGCCCTCGTTGTCGGCGGAGAGGACGGAAACATCAACGTAGTCTTTATACCCGGCGGTCAGTCCTGGAAGGTGCCTAACGCAGAGAGGGCGTCTCTGCCCACTTGGTAGTCCCTCTAGTTGTTCGGCATAGGAACCTCACACATCCGTTACCGAGCTGCTGGATAGGCCGTGCACTGACGAATGACGCCGCCGGCCGGCCGGCCGACCACGGCCGTGCTGCCCAACGGGGTCAACGCCCAGTACAGTTACGACCCGGCCGGCCGGCTGGTGGAAGTACTGAACTGGGGAACCAAGGGCGAGCTGTCCCGCTTCCGCTACACGTTGGACGCGGTGGGGAACCGTGTGCGGGTCATTGCCACGGACGAGCAGAGCCAATACACCTACGATCCGCTGTACCGCCTGACGAGCGAGGTCTACACTCCCACCCGACCAGGGTTGGTCGTGCAGGTGGCCTACACCTACGACGCAGCGGGGAACCGGCTGAGCCAGGCCGGCGCGTTGGGGGCCAAGACCTACACGTATGACGCCGCCAACCGCCTGACCGCTGTCAATGGTAAGCCCTACACCTGGGACAACGCCGGCCACCTGCTGGACGATGGCGCCCACACCTACACCTGGGACCCGGCCGGCCGGCTCACCCAGGTGACGGGCCAGACCACCGTGCAGTATATGTACAACGGCGACGGCGTCCGCGTGCGCCAGACCGTGGATGGGAAAGCCACCAGCTACGTGCAGGACGTGGCTGCCCCGCTGCCCGTGGTGCTGGCGGCGCTGAACAAGAGCCAGCCGGCCTACTACCTCTACAGCCTGGACCCTTCGGCAGGCTCAGGGCAAGCTCTGATCGGGCAGGAAGCGGCCTCGTGGCAGTACTACCATTATGACGCTCTGGGCAGCGTGCGCCATATCACAGACGGGCGGGGCCAGGAGGTGGGCCGCTACAGCTACTACGCCTTTGGGGCCGCCCGCGCGGTCAGCGGGGTGGATAGCGAGTGGCGCTTCACCGGCGAGCAGTGGGACGCGGGGGCCGGGTTGTATTTCCTGCGGGCGCGGTAATACGACCCAAGTGTGGGGCGGTTCCTGAGCGCGGATCCGTTCTGGGGTTACGCGCAGCAGCCGCAGACCCAGCACCGGTACGTGTACGCGGGGAATGACCCGGTGAACCGGGTGGACCCCAGCGGGTTGAAATGCCGGCCTCCCACCGCGGCCGATGGCATAGCGATTCATCGTATGATCCAAAATGACTATCGGAACTCCTGGGATGGGCCGGGGAGGATTGTAGTAGCTCCCTATGCGATTGAAGGCGCATCAAAGGAAGGGTTGCGGTTTCAATGGCCTGAAGGTGTGGGCAAGGGAGTACCCGAAGTGAAAGGTGATCCTACGTGGAGTTTCGGTTATGTCGACATTGCTGTTCTGGTATCCCCACCGGGTGTGCCGAACGAACTCTACGAGATCAAGTCCATTTATTCATGGGTGCAAGGGGCTGGCGAGGTCTGGTGGTACTTGTACCACATGAAACTCACAGATCCGAACTGGGTCCTGGGAACCAACTATAACAGTGCCAGGCCCATCGGCCCGTGGCCAGGCGAGCCCGATGCCGAAGTGTGGGCGGGGCTCAAGATGCCGGGGCTCATTGTCTACTGGTGCAAGGAGAAACCAGAGTGCGAGAAGGAACCGGAGCGCGTTCCTGAGCAAGTACCCTGGCGGCCACCATTCTTCATCCCGTTCCTTCCCGAGTTTAAGCTAAAACTGCCCACTCTCGATCCATCCCTATGGCCTGGAGGACTTTACGGTGGACGCGGTGGGCACTACGAACCAGGCTGGCAATAGGCAGGTGAGGATAGCGATGGCGAAAGTCAGGTTCAAGAAAACTCTGCTGCGGATCGTCAAGCCAACCCTGGAGCTGCTGGGATACGAGTTCGTGGAAATTCCTGGCTGGTCGCCTGGTGTTTTCTTATTCCGCAAACGTCTCTGGGATAATGTCTACGCTTTTGTGAACTTCTGGGTGCATCCCATAAGTTATCCCCCAAGCTTCAGCTTCACCGTTGATCTAATTCGTAACCAGGGGGATGAGCCCAAACCGGCGTGTGTAGACCATGAAATCTGTCTAGATCTTAGATTGGGGCATGTGCTAAAGAGCTACTACAAGTTGGACTTCTATCCCTATGGAGATCACTGGTGGGAATACTCCAGCCGGGATGAACTGGACACGCAAATCCGAGATGCACTGGAGAAGCTCGTGACCTACGGCCTCCCCTGGCTGGAGGACCCGGCGTCTCGCCGTCCGGGTCTGCCGGACCACGCTACCATCGGGGAGTTCTTCGCGTCGTTGGGGGCGGTTGTCGCGCCTGTTCTGCAGCCACATGGGTACGAATTTGTGGAAACCAGATTGATCGGAGGCGCATGGGGATACTTTCGGAAACGGCTGTGCGCCAAGACACACAGTTTTGTCCTATTTACCGTGGCCTCCCAGGAGGATGACGCTGGGCGGTTGGGAACATTCTTTGGAGTGTCGCTGGCGCGCAACCCCGGGCCAATGCCTACCTTTGAGCACTCTGGCCGGATGTTCATCGAATCCAACAAGCCCTTGCCTGAGAGATGGCTTCAAAGACTTGTGGAGAAGGGTACTAACCAATTCTTCGTTCGCACAGATAAACCGTGGCCCGAGGAATTCGTCCAGAGACTTGCAGAAGAGGGAGCCAGGGTGGTCTTTTTCGCGAAAGGGGAAGAATTTCCCCGGCCCAGCCGCGAAGAACTCCATGTGTTCACATCGCTACAGTGGATTCTGGAAAAAGCAGGCTACGAGATCCCCAGACAACCGGGATATCCCCCGATCCTGACATGGCACGTCCATGATCGAGAGGAATTGCGAGCGGCGTTGCTGGAAGCGTCACGACTCGTCATTGAATACGGTCTGCCATGGATAGAGAATCTGGACAACGTGACGTAATGGCTCCGTTGGCTGTTCGCTACGCCGACCCCGCGCGGCTGTGGACGCCGCGTGGGGGTTGTTCGTTGGGCTTGACAGCGGTCCACGGTATGGCGTATACTTGGGATGACACGGGGAACCTGCTGAGTGACGGCGCACGCACGTACACCCTTCGGCTTCGCTCAGGGCAGGCCTGGGACGCGGCCGGCCGGCTCACCCGCGTGGTCAGCGGTGCCAGCACCACCCGATACATCTATACCGACCGGCGACGTGTTGCGCGTGCTCCAGACCGGCAAGGTGCAGAACTATGCCCTCATCGCGCTCACCGGCTTGCTGTTCCTGGCTGGGTACTTTATCTACGTGTTGTACCGCTGAGTGAGGCTTTGACAGGCTCTTAGCGGAGAGCGACGCGGCGGCGGCTAAGAGATGCAGGTTCAGTCGGCCATGGAAAAAGACACGATCGACCTGGGAGGTATTGCCTTTCCGGTGCGTTATCTCTTTGGCCCACGCCCGGACTGGGTGCCCAGTAGCGATGCTTTCTGGAAGACGGAGGGGTTCCCAGCCATTGACGAAGCACACGAGGACCAAGATGCGTCGAGGACGGTTGACGAATACCTCTACCACGGAGATCAGGTACGGTGAGAGTCTAGCGATGCTTGGTGGACACGTCGGCCTACGTAGCTCTGTACTACGCCGGCGAAGCCGACCATCAGCGCGTGAAGACAGTCTTCAAACAGCTTGAGCAAGACAAAAGCCATCTGGTGACGAGCGATTACGTGATTGATGAGACGATCACCCACCTGCGGGATTTGATCGGCTTGCCGGCGACACTGATCCCCGTGCGGGAAATCCTGTTGGCCTCACGGTTCACGTTGGAGCGGGTGACAGCGGCAGATTTTGCAAGGGCTTTGGAGATCATCACCCAACGGCCAGAGGTGGACTATTCTTTCACAGATTGCACCAGCTTTGCCATCATGGAGCGGCTGGGCCTGGATGTGGCAATAGCTCCCAACGGTCACTTTGCCAGGTTCGGGCGGTTCAGCCTGGTGTTGCCATTGTCGCCCTGATCGGGCTGCTGTTCCTGGCCGGGTATTTCATCTACGTGCTGTACCGATAGCGGGGAGCAGTGGGGCGGAGGAGCAGGGGAGCGGAGGAGCGGAGGAGCAGGGGAGCAGGGGAGCAGGGGAGCGGAGGAGCGGAGGAGTAGGGG
>Ga0209101_1002793_pt1 | contig 11104 bp, 6 predicted proteins | sample ConPoolayeCmetaG_FD_185481 | JGI IMG/M metagenome (GOLD analysis project Ga0209101, IMG submission 185481) | Hot spring microbial mat communities from California, USA to study Microbial Dark Matter (Phase II) - Cone Pool mat layer C metaG... ... | reverse complement strand
GCCCCCGACGTACCGGCCGGACGCATCCTCAACCTTCCCATCAGCCGGCTGGGGACCTTGCGCCGCGCCGTCTTCAAGGAAATCCTCCGCGAGGCCGACCGCCACGAGCACGTCATCGTCAACACCCACGCCACCTTCCGCTGGCGCCACGGGCTGTTTGCGGCCTTCGACTTCGACCAGATGAAGGCCTTCAACGCCGACCTGTACATCACCCTCGTCGACAACGCCGAGAACGTCCATCAGCGGCTGCTGCGCGACCACGACCTGGAGCACACACTCAAAGACATCATGGTCTGGCGCGAGGAGGAGATGCTGGCCACCGAGATCATCGCCAACATCACCCGCGGCTATGGGCATTTCTTTCTCATCGCCCGCGGCCGCGACATGGCCACCGCCACCACTATCCTGCGGCTCATGTTCGAGCCGCAGCGCCGCAAGGTCTATCTTTCGTTCCCCATGAGCCACGTGGCCGACCTGCCCGACATCCAGGAGCGCATTGGAAGCTTCAAGACCACCCTCGCCGAGCACTTCATCTGCTTCGATCCGGCGGATGTCGACGAGTTCCACCTGTACGCCGCCGCCGAAGAGGCCCGCCGGCGGGGCGAGGATTTCGTTGAGGTGCCGGCCGCCGACGGGCCCGTTCGCCTGAGGACCGCGGAAGTGCTCCAGATCGCGCCGGACATCACGGGCCAGATCTACGCCCGCGACTTCAAGATGGTGGATCAGTCGGACATGATCGTGGCCATGGTGCCGGAGCTGCCCGACGGCAAGCCGGCGCTGTCCAGCGGCGTGGAGCGCGAGCTGCACCACGCCTTTGAGGGGGGCAAGGAGGTGTACGTGGTCTGGGCCTGCGCGGCCACTCCCTCGCCCTTCGTCACCAGCACCGCCACCCGCGTCTTCCGCAGCGCCGCCGAGGCCATCGACTACTTCCGCCGGCGGGGGTACATCGAGGGCGGGACTGCGTGAAGCGGCGGAGCGCTGCGGAGGAAGGCACGGAGGTGAGAAGAGCGACGAAGCGACGAAGCGACGAAGGGGGGGCCAGACGTAGCACGGGCGTCCTCGGGCGTCCTCGCCCGTGCCCAGCCGCGTCTCGCCGTTCATCATCCGCGCGGAAATCAGGGCACAGCCGCCCGAACCAGTCTCTGTCGCGCGGCCTGCACGTATCCCGGAATGATTCCCATCGCCAGATAGCGGTCCCACACCTCCTGCGGCAGGTGCTTGCCGTCACGGATGATCCTGCGGCAGCGGGGCGCGCCGCAGCGGCAGGTCATCTGCCAGTTGTCCTCGTCCATCGTGGTGGAGTAGTCGAAACAGATTTCCTCACCGGCCGCGATGTCGCGGATGGCGATCAGGTGTACCGGCCCCTGGCCGATCACCAGCCCGGCGTTGGGGTCGCAGGAGTGGTTGACGCGGTCGTCCGGCCCGCCCGATGCGCCCAGATACAGGTCGGGCCCGATCTGCACGGCCAGCGTATCCGGCGTCGTCTGACAATGCCGCAGAAACGGGCCGGTGAAGTCCATAATGCGCGCGCCGCACGGAATGGCCTGTTCGGCGAACACCCCCTGCCCGTGAACGCCGGCGCGGATCGAGAGGTTCATGCTCCCATGGTAACCTGCCGCAGCGCCGTCGCCAGCACCCATTGGTCTCGCGCGAGTGTGCCCATTATTGCTGAGAAAGGCGTCGCGGACCTGGTCCCTATCCATGGCGCTGGCTGAGAGCCGCCACCCGCCGATCCGCGCCGCTCAGGGTTGGAGCACTTCCATGATCAGCCGGTACTGGCTCTCACGGTGGTCGTAGGGCACCTCGTGTTTGTGGAACGGATAGATCTCCATGTGCTTCTCGGCCGTGATGTGGTTGTAGACCGCGAAGATAGTGCTGGGCGGGCAGATGTCGTCCCACAGGCAGTTGCAGAGGCAGGTGCGGCAGCGGATGCGGGGCGCCAGGTTGAGGTTGTCGCAGTAACTGAGCGTGCGGAAGGCCTCATCGTACAGGTGTACGAAGGCCTTCAGGAAGCTGGCGATCTCCACGTACGGCCCCGACGCCGCGATGTTCACGGCCCGACGGTAGTCGCAGAGGAACGGGATGTCGGCCAGGGCGAGGACCGGCCGCGGCGACAGCGCCGCCACGGCCAGGGTGATGCCGCCGCCCTGGCTGGCGCCGGTGATGGCGATACGCGACTCATCCACCTCCTGCCGCTGGGCGAGCAGTTCCAGGGCGCGGACGGCGTCGGCGTAAACATAGCGGAAGTAATACGCCTGCGGGTCGCGAATGCCCAGGGTCATCCAGCCCGCGGCGTGGCCCTCGGGATAAACGTTGCCATCCTGAGACTGGCCGTTCTGCCCGCGGGTGTCGATGCTGAGCACGCAGATGCCCTGGGCGGCCAGGTGCATCAGGTCCAGCGGGCGCGTTGCCCGGCCGCTGTAGCCGTGATACGTGCAGACGGCCGGGAAAGGTCCCTTGCCCCTGGGCAGGACGTACCAGCCGGCGATCCGGCCGGTCTTGTAGCCGTCGAAACGGACGGCGTAGCACTGCAGCGAGGGCGAGGGCAGGGCGTAGGGGACCAGCTCGGCGTGCAGAGGCTGGGCCAGGGCTTCGGCGATGGTCAGGTCCCAGTACTGATCGAAGTCGCTCTGGCGATAGAGTGACGGTTTGTACTGCCGCATCTGCTCCAGCGGCATGTCGATGGAAGGCATGTGGCGAGTCTCCAAAGCGGCCGCACTGCGCCGCCCGCATACTATACCGCAAGGCCGCGAATGAGGGCCACCGAAGGCGCGCAGGTTCGCAGGGGTGCATCCGCAGGAGGGTCGACTCCCGCGGCCCGGGTGTTGCCGCCTGCCCTGTTTTCGGTTGGTCATCGCGCCCGGTTCGGGTACGATGCCGCCGGTCCGAGATCGTCACCAAGCCCGTGGCCATGTCGATGAGACTGCCATTTTCCGTCTCCCGCGCCGCGCTCTTCGTGGCGGTTTCGGGCGGGCTGGCCCTCACCGCCACCTACAGCTACCTGCTGTTCCACTCGCTGGCCGAAATCTTCAGTGTGGTCATCGCCTGGGGTGTGTTCATGGTGGCGTGGAACTCCCGCAGTTTTCGGGTGAACAATTACCTTACGTTTCTGGGTCCGGCGTTTCTCTTCGTCGGGTTGCTGGACCTGCTGCACGCCCTCTCGTACTCGGGCATGAACGTCTTCGTCGGCTATGATGCCAATCTGCCGACGCAGCTCTGGATCGCCGCCCGCTACGTGCACGCCATTTCATTTCTGGTGGCCGGCTTCCACATCAGCCGCCGGCCCAACCTGCCGCTCGTGCTGGCGGTCTACGGCGCCGTCACGGGGCTGCTGCTTCTGCTGATCTTCCGCTGGAGCGTCTTCCCCGTCTGCTTCGTCGAGGGCCAGGGGCTGACGCCCTTCAAGGTGTACAGCGAATATGCCATCTGTGCGATCCTCGCCGCCGCCATGATCTTCCTCTGGCACAAACGCCTCAATTTCGATCACGACGTGCTGGTCGCCCTCATGTTCGCGATGGGCCTGACCATCGTGTCGGAGCTGGTCTTCACACTCTACAGCGAGCCTCAGTCCATCGCCAACGGCATCGGCCACTGGCTCAAGATCGCCGCCTTTTTCTTCGTCTACCGTGCCCTGATCGAAACGGGACTCTCGCGGCCCTACGACCTGCTCTTCTGGGATCTCAAGCAGAGCGAGGAACAGTTGCAGCACGCCAAGAAACTTGCCGAGGACGCCAGCCAGGCCAAGGACCATTTCCTGGCCGTTCTCAGCCACGAGTTGCGCAACCCGCTGAATCCAGTGCTGCTGGCGGTCCATGCCATGCGCCGCGACCCTGCGATCCGGGAGCGCTTCGGGCAGGACCTGGAGACCATCCAGCGCAACATCGAACTGGAGGCGCGGCTGATCGACGACCTGCTGGACCTGACCCGCGTGAGCCGCGGCAAGCTGGAGCTGCGCCGCCAGGACGTCGACGCCCACACGCTGATCGCCCACGCCCTGAAGATTTCCTGTTCTGATCCGGCAGAGGCCCGCCGCCACGAACTGCTCCTGGAGCTGCGCGCCGCCCATTCCATCGTCAATGCCGATCCTGCCCGTCTCCAGCAGGTCTTCTGGAATCTCCTGATCAATGCCATGAAGTTCACTCCCGAGGGCGGACGAATCATCATCCGCTCTCGCAGCATGCCCGGCGGACGCCTGCGCGTCGAGGTCGAGGACAACGGCATCGGCATCGACCCCCAGGCCATCGGCCGCATCTTCAGCGCCTTCGAGCAGGCCGACCGCAGGATCACCCAGCGCTACGGGGGGCTGGGGCTGGGCCTGTCGATCAGCCGCACCATCGTCGAGATGCTCGGCGGGACCCTCACCGCCCACAGCGCCGGGCTGGGGGCGGGGGCCACTTTCATTCTGGAGCTGCCGTTGGCCGTGCCGGCCCCGCCGCGACCCGCTGACGATGACGCCTCCGATGCGACTCTCCCGCCGGCCGCCCCGGCCGCCCGACCGCTTCAAGTGCTGCTGGTTGAGGACCACGCCGACACGGCCCGGCTGATGGCCAGGCTGCTTGAGTCCGGCGGGCACGAGGTCAAGGTGGCTGGCGGCTTTACCGCAGCCATGGAACTGGCCCGCCAGCGCCGTTTCGACGTTCTGCTCAGCGATCTGGGCCTTCCCGATGGCAGCGGGCTGGAACTGATGCGCCAGCTCAGACTCCGCTATGGGCTGCGGGGCATCGCCCTGAGCGGTTACAGCATGGAGCAGGACCTGCTCAAGAGCCGGGAGGCCGGTTTCGACGAGCACCTGACCAAGCCCATCGATCCCGCACGGCTGGAGACGGCCGTCCGCCGCGTGGCGGCGGGCAACGGCGCGGGCGCTGTGCCGGAGGTCCGGTCGATGTGATTCGGCCTGCACGACTGCGCCGGCATCTGGCCAACGAGCAGTACGGAGGATGTTTCATGAGCAGCGAAAGCTTCCGTTTCCGTGTCGCCTGCGGCTGGCTCCGGGATCTGGCCTGGGATCCCTCGCCCAACGACCGCTGGCCCTGCATCCGCTGGGACGAGCAGCTTCTGGCCGACCAGATCAACTTTCTGGAGGTGCAGCGCGAGCTGGGCGTGGACCACAACGTCGTCTGGGGACTGTTCGTCTCCGACGCCTGGCCCGTGCCGTTCGAGAACGTCATCGACGAGCATCGGCGCACCTTGCTGAAGTGTTTCGTCGAGGCCGCCCACGACCGCGGCATCAAGATCCTTGCCGGCACCGGCATCTATTCCTGGGGCTTCGACGAAGTCATCCGACAGGTACCCGAGGTCGCCGCCGGAAGCGGCAAGGTCATGTGTCCGCACCAGCCCGCCGCCTGGGACTGGCAGCGCCGCGTGCTGGACTTTCTGATGGATCCCCAGTGGGGCCTGGACGGCGTCAGCATGCAGTCGGCCGACCAGGGGCGCTGCCAGTGCGAGCGGTGCAGCGCGATGTCGCCAGCCGAATACCATGCGAATCTGCTTATCCGCTGCGCGGGGCACATCTGCTCCCAGCGCCCGCAGTGGATCATCGGCCAGGCGGCCTGGGGCATGCGCCTGGACGAGCCTGAGGAGTTCCCCCACATTCAGCGCCTCTCGGAACATCTGGACTACATGGTCGAGGTCAACGAACGCAGCAGGTCGGTCGGCCGCAAGGCGCTGCTGGCGCAGCTCAAGTGCGCGGCCGGTTCGGTAGGGGGCGTCTTCGTCGAGCCGCCGCAGCACTGGGACCGCCTGCGCTGGTGTCTGCCCTGTGGGCTGGGATCGGCCAAATCTCTGCGCGAGCTGTATGCCGACGGCGGCCGCGCCTGCGAGTATTTCTATCGCCCCTTCGCCAACCCGGTGGAAGAGGTCTCCTGGCGGACGGGCGCGGCCATCCTCAGCTCGCCGCAGACCACCCCGGAAGCGGCTTTGGAGCGGGCCGTGAGCAGGGTGTACGGCGTAAGCGGCGCAGGCATCCGGCAGCTGGCCGACTGGTTCGCCCGCGCCGAGTCCGCCTATTTCTCGCGGTCGAACTTTCAGGTGGGCCAGGGCCCGCTGTCGCTGGAGCCGCTGGTATGGAAGGAGAACCCGGCCACTTCCGGTCCCCCCGTCTACCTGCGCGACCGCATGAGCGCAGAGGCCCGCGCCGATTATGCCCGCGAACTGCGCGCTCTGCGCAATGAGCTGGGGGCGATGAAGCTGCCCAACGAATCGGCCGCCCGCAAGACACTGGCCGCCATCGACGGCACACTGGCCGACATCGCGTCGCTGGCCGGCGGTTGACGCGGTCGTCAGGTGCTCATCGGCCTGCGCGCCGCCGCAGGCTCTGGGCAACCCGCTGGAGCCAATGGGCCGAGGGCAGGGCGTAGGGGCGGAATTTCTCCATCACGCCCTGCTCTTCGCTGTAGGCCAGGGCCCGGTGCAGACCCAGCTTGTTGGCCAGCGGCGAGTCGATGAGATTGCTGGAGTCGTTGGCGCTCATCTGGAACAGCACGCGGGTGTCGAATTCGCGAAGCGAGTTGCGGTCCAGGGTGCGCTCGACGGTGGCGGGCGTGTCGGCCCAGGCGATGACGTGAATGCCCAGCGCCGGACCCTCGCGGAGGATGTCGGCGAACAGCCTGTCGGGCGCCGGGCTCTTGTTCTCCTCCGAGGTCGTGAAGGCGAAGCTCTCCTCCTGTTTGCGCAGGACGCGGTAGCGCTGAAGCCCGTAAATCAGCACGTAGATTTCCGGAGCAGCGCCGTGATCCTCCGCCTGGCGACGGGTCACTTCCGCGGCCAGTTCCGCCATCGCTTCGCCCACGGCGCGCCACTCCACCTGCCGCAGCTCATGCGGCACGATCTGGGCAAGGCGCGGCAGCGCGCCGTGCAGCGACGAGTCGGCGGGTGTGCCGTCCAGCAGGTAGAAAACGGCCGCTTCCGGCCGATGCTGGGCCGCCAGCGACACGACCATGGCCATCATGATAGCCATGGCCGATTCGTCGAACTGTCCCACGATGATGGTGTTGGCGCCGCTGAGGCGGCGATAGGTCACGTGGGTCGGCTCCTTGATGGCCACCGGCTCGCCGAGCCACGCCTGCGGAGCGGCTATGCTCCGGGGCCAGTCGCTCGCCTCCAGCAGGGCGGTGAGCCTGCGGTTGCGTGCGATGTCGGCCGGCGCGTTGCCCTCGAAGACCACCGGCGGCTCGAGGGGCGGCAGCTCGCGGGCGCGGCGGCGCACCTGTTCCAGATACTGCTCGCGCTGGTCGTCGGGAAGCCAGGAGACCTGAAAGGGGCTGTTGGCCTCCACCAGACCGCCGGCGTCGTTGTAGATGGCTTCGCCGGGCCGCGACAGCAGCCGCGCCGCCGAGTTGTTGTCGCCCAGAATGAGCTGGGAGTCGGCTTCGCTGCACTGGAGGGCAATGCGCACGGCCATCTGGCCTATGGTGCTGCGGGCCAGGCCCGAGGTGCCGCCGATGGTCTGCGAACCCAGCAGCACGTGGATGCCGAAGGCGCGCCCCTGGCGCACCAGGCGGTCCAGCAGCAGCGCGGCGTCCTGGGCGAGGCGGTCGTCCTCGGAGAAGAACTCCTGAAACTCGTCGATGATCAGCAGCGTCCGCGGCAGCGGCTGTCCCGACTCGCGCCGGTAGGAGGGCAGGTCCTGCACCCCCAGTTGCCGGAACAGCTCGCCGCGCCGCGTCAGTTCGGCGTCCAGACGATGCAGCACGCTGAGGCCGAACTCGCGGTCGGATTCGATCGCCACCGCCCGCGCGTGGGGCAGCACGTTGGCGGCGTAGGTCTTGAACTCCACGCCTTTCTTGAAGTCGACCAGGTAGAACTCGACCTCCTGCGGCGGATACCACAGCGCCAGGTTTGTCACCAGCACGTGCAGCAGCGTCGATTTGCCGGATCCGGTCTTGCCGGCCAGAAGCACGTGCTGGGCCACGCCCCGCCCCAGCGTCAGGCTCTGGAGGCGGGTGGCCCCCATGCGGCCCATCGGCACGCTCAGCTCGTCGAGGGTGGTGCGGCTCCAGATCTGCTCGGGAGCCGGCGCGATCGCCTCAAACGGCACCTCGACGCGCCGGGCCTCTTTGGCCTCGCGCCCCACCACGTCCAGCAGCCGGGTGAGCAGCGTCTCGCCCGGAGGGGCGTCCAGGGCCAGCGGAAACTGGCTGAAGACCGGGTCCTTCCACTGGAAGCCTCCGTTCTCCTCCACCAGATTCACGCTGTGCGCCTCCAGCTCCTCCAGATGGGTTCCGGCCGGCAGCGGCTGGCGCCGGTCGTACATGATCAGCGTGTATACGCCGCACCGCGCCCCGCTGCTGACGATGCTGCTGAGGCGCTTGAGCGCTTCATCGTTGAAGCCCACCGGGAAGTCGGCCACCACCAGAAAGCGATACGGCTCGGCCAGCTCCCCCGCCTGTGCGTTGTACTCGTCGATGGTCTCGAATTCGTTGCGCAGATATTTCTGGATGACCGTCTCCATGTGCTCGGTGAGGTCGGCCAGCCGCTGTTCGATGTGCTCCTCCTCGGTCCAGATGCGGCCCCCGACCAGCGCATCATCGTGGTCGGCCAGGTGCATGAAGCCCGCGAAGTTCTGCCCCAGGCCCACCGGATCGACGATCGTGAAGCGCACGCGACCGGGGGGCAGAGATGTCAGCAGCCGCGCCATGACCATCTGCAGGATGCGGATGGCGCCGTCGCGGCCGCCCCGCTGCGACTGGATCAGCAGCGAAGCCTGCCGCGGAAACTCCAGCAGCACGGGCGTTTCGAAGGGTTCGGGCAGCGCCAACTGCACCTGTCCGCCGCCAGGCACGCTGGTGGCGATCCGCTTGAGGTCGACGTGAAGCTGTCCGAATCGCACACCAGGCGGAAAGCGCCGCGGCGGTGTCCATGATGCCCAGCGGTCCTCGTCCCAATCCGCGGGCTCTCCATCGACCGCGCCATTGCCCATGGGGGCGTGAATGCCCGCCAGGCCCTCTTGCAGTCGTCGCTCCAGCGCCAGCCGACCTTCGCGATGCCGTTCCTGTGCCTCGGCGAGGATGCTGTGATGTTTCTGGCGGGCCAGCTCCAGCTCCGTGGCCCGGCGGTTGTCCAGCTCCTCCCGCCTGCGCTTATACCACTTTTCGATGTCCGCCTTGTGCTGGTCGCGCGCCGACTCCAGCCGCGGCAACTGCTTGGAGTATTCCGCCATCACCGCCGCCAGAGATGTGTCGCGACGGTGAGCCGCCTTGGCCAGCAGCGGCTGGAACTTCTCCCTGGCCGCCTTCTCCTCGTCGGCGCGTGTGGCCTCGGCTTCCGCCAGCCTGCGATCGCGCTGCGCGCGCCCGTGCGCCAGCCGCGCGTCGGCCGCTGCGCGGGCGGCCGTCATCGCCTGCACGAAGGGCACCCAGGCCTTTCTCACTTGCGATCTGCCCACGAGCCACAACACCAGGCCGATGACCATCGCCGCGGCCAGCGTCGAACCGGTCGCGATCCCCACGGGCTTGAGCTGAAGCTCCGGACCCCCTGCCCAGAACTGCGCCGCCGTGGCCGCCAGTATGCACAGAGTGCTCAGCAGCAGCAGCGGACGGATTCCCACAAAGAGCCGCGGCAGACGCAGGTCAGCGATCGCCTGGCGCCGCCGCTCGGCCAGCTCCGCCTGTTCGGCGTAGGCCTTGTCCGGATCCTTCGGCGGCGGCGGCTCGGCCGCCGCAACCTGGGGCACCATTCCCAGATACAGCATCATCAGCGACTGGGCGCTGCGCTCGATCTGTTCCAGCTTCTCGAGGTCCTCGCTCACCTTCTCGCTGAGGACCTTGAATTCCTCCCGCGCCTGGGCCTGCGTCGCCTCGCACACGCTCTCGGCAAGCCAGGCGGCCTGCTGGAACTTGTTCTTGACGTCCTGCTCGGCCACGTTGTGGTCGTGCTCGATGCGTTTTCGCGCCGACTGCTCCGCCTGCTTCAGCGCCGCCAGGTCCGACTCGAACTGGGTCGCCGCCCGCGCCAGCCGCTCCTGGCGCTCGCGTTCCAGCGCCTCGACGGCCATCTGATGCCGCTGCTCGATGGCCCAGGTGGTCTTTTCCAGCTCGCGGTCGTTTTCCTCGACGATGGTGCCAAAGCGCTGTTCGATCTGCGATTCCGTCGTGGCGCACTGCCGGGCCAGTGCCACCAGGTCGCCCAGGGCGCGCCGCTGACGGTCGCGGTGGGTGGTGCCCTCCACGGCTGCGGCAGCCGCGCCGTGCTCGTCCGCCACGCTGGTTGCTGATGTGCTCATCGACATTCGTGTCTGATCTGCTGAAGCAGCCCCGACATGTGATCCATGGCCGACACCGCGTTCTTCAGGTCGATCTGAAGCGGCGTGATGTAGCGTTCCTCGAACTGCCGCGCCATGGCGTCGTTCCAGACGCTGCGCGTCTCGGTCCACCGGAACATCAGCTCCTTCATCGCCTTGGTCAGTTTTCCGCGGCCCTCATGCACGCCCATGGCTGCTCCTTTCGTCCTCGGCGGCGGCATCGGCCACCGCCTGAGGCCAGACGTCGCGATCCACGTCATTGAAAACGGCCGCCACGCGCCCGTCTTCGAGGGCGACGACGCTGCCCATCGGCAGCGGCAGGATGCGGGTGAAATCGGGGCGCTCGCCCAGCAGCTCGCCTGCGCTGATGGCCGACAACTCGCCCGCCGGACCCTCGGCGGCGCCGATATACCAGCCGCTGTCGTCGGCCGAGGCCGGCACCAGCCTCTGTAGATACAACCGCCGGGCCGCTCGGGCGTTGAGCGATACCACAATCCTCTGTGCGGCGTCCACCGGCTGTGGCGCCGTCGAAATAGCCGCCAGCGCAGCCACATCCGCCGCCGGTAGAGTCCCGCACGCCCACCCTCCTGCGGCCGCCCCGCGCGCCGCCGCCGCCAGCGCTTCGGCCGATGGCGTCAACTGACGCAGCGACTGTCCGCTGAGCGGACCGCGAAGCGCGGCCAATTCGGCCTCGGTGAACCGGAACCCCGCCGCCTCCAGCGCCTCGCCCACCGGCGCCCCGGCGGCGGCGGGCACCAGCGCCACGTACGCCTCAATCGCCGCCACCATGCGATCGAGCTGGCTGACGGCCACCGGAATGTCGTGCTCCACGCCGGTGGTGAAGCGCTGCACCCCTCCCTTGTACAG
>Ga0209101_1002790_pt1 | contig 11107 bp, 7 predicted proteins | sample ConPoolayeCmetaG_FD_185481 | JGI IMG/M metagenome (GOLD analysis project Ga0209101, IMG submission 185481) | Hot spring microbial mat communities from California, USA to study Microbial Dark Matter (Phase II) - Cone Pool mat layer C metaG... ... | reverse complement strand
GAATACCACAGCGGACCGCGGCGGACCGACACCGAGCGGGCGTTGGTCGGCCAGGTGGTCACGCCGATCCGCATCGGCAGCTCGAGTCGCACCTTGTCGCCGTCAGTCCAGACCCGCTCAATGCGCAGGTAGCTCGACGGCCGCGGGGCGGCCTCCGCCTTGACGCCGTTGATGATCAGGGTCGCACCCTCGCACCACCCCGGGATTCGCAAATACAGCGGGAAGGAAACGGCCTTCGGCGTGGAGACGGCGAACTCGACGGCCTCGTCGAACGGATAATCGGTGGACTCGGCGATCGTCACCTCAACGCCGTCGGCCACCTTGGCCTTGACGGAGTTCTCCACATAGAGCACCGCCGCCAGACCCTGGTCCAGCGTGGCCATCCACAGATGCTCGGCATAGTAGGGCCAGCCCATCACCACGTTGTGCTGGCAGCACCGATACAGGTGCGGGCTGTAGGGCATCATCACGCCGCCGTTCTCGACGCCGGGCGACTTGCTCCGCTGGTCCATCTGCGGCTGGTTCGGCGAGGTCAGGTAGTGCAGGCCCTTGTAGTCGGCGGTCATCGCCGCCGGAAGCGAGTTGAACGCCACGTCCTCACAGCGATCGGCGTACACCGGCTCGCCGCTGATGCCCAGCAGCATCTGATCGCTGTGCATCAACTCGACCATCGAACAGGCCTCGGCCCCCTGCCGCGGCCCGTGATAACCCGGCCGACAGTTCTCATCCGCCCCGAACATCCCTCCCGGCACCTGGCCGTAGAGCAACATCACCACCTGATAGTTGCGTTCGCTGGCGTCGAAATCGTCGCGGTTGCCGGACTGAAGATAGAACGTTGCCGGCTCGCGGAAGCCCTGACAGATGTTGACGCCGTGCCAGTCGGCCACGCCGCGATCCCACCGGGCGGCCCGCTCGTGGACCAGCTTCGCCGCCTCGAGCAACCAGGCCTCGCCAGTGCGGTTGTAGAGCCAGTAGATGCTCTCCAGGTTGTCGCCGGCCCGGATCTTCTGCCAGCTCTTGCCGTAAGGATCGTCGCAGTCCGGCAGGAGGTCCTCCTTCGGGATGCTCATCTGCCAGCGGAAGTACCGGGCCATGAAAGGCAGCACGCGGGCGTCGCCGGTGGCCTCGTGGAAGGTCTGGAGCGTGTTGAGGATCGTCATGTTGGGCCAGAGGTCGCGTTTGCGGCGGTTGTCCTCCGGACCGAAGTAGCCGTCCGGCCGCTGCGTGGAGAGGATGCCGTCAATCCAGCGACGGGCCTCGCGCGTGATCCGCTCATCCCGCAGGACATAACCCAAGTCGCCGAAGCCCCGCAGCCAGTAGGGCACCTCCTCCCACGGGTGGTGGCCCTCGCCGGATGGGCTGATCCAGGCGTTGCCCTCGATCCGGCAATACTCGCTCAACTCCGGAAGGCGACCCATCATGCCGTCGGCCAGCAATTCAAGCTGCTTGCGCAACCAGCCCTTGGGGGTGATGGCACCGATGGGCAGCTTCACGAGCGGACCGGGCAGCAGCGGCGCGCGATTGGAAACGTAATGGCGATTCGCGCCGATTCGCGGCGGGCGGTCGACGGTGGACACTTTCACAGGCGTTGCCATCGCCGCATGGCCGCCGCCCAAAGCCAGCAGCGCCAAACCGACGATCACCAGTCCGATGAGGGAGATGCCGCTCAATTTGATTCCTCCTGCATTCGGTGGGTCAAGGCCCCTTGAGGTGGGCGGATGTTATCGTTATCATAAGGCCGAGGCCGCCTTTTGCCAAGTCGCCCGCCGGCCGGGATCGCACCGCTGCCGGCCGGATCCCTCGTCCAGGGCGACTTGAACTGCCTTCGCCTGCCCGCCGGCTAGCGACCGTCGCGCGAGCCCACCCGAGGGCCTTGGCGGGAAACAGGGAGAATAGCTGGGAGCTGCGGTGCTCACAAGCGTATGCTAACGTTATCAGAACCTTGGCTTCGGTTTTGACGCCGGCCTGGCGTTCTTGCAGAATCCCCCGTTGGGCTGTCGTCTCCCGCATGGCCGCAACGACCGTTGCGGCTGGAGGCCGCGGAATACCGCCCGAATCGGATATGCCCACTGCCGCCACCGGATCCCATCGCCCCGTTTTAGCGACTCTTGTGGTCATATTCTTTGCGTTGCCAGCCGTCGGCTGCCGGGAGGACGCGGAAGAGGGCGTAAAGGTGCTCCGCGTGGCCAACTGGGGCGGAGTGCAGGTCGACTCCGAATTCATGCGACTGGAGCGGAAAATCCGGGAAGAGTTCGAACAGCTCCACCCGGGCGTCCGGGTCCGGTTCGAGCAGATCCCCGGCCCCGGCCAGTATGCCCCCAAGCTGCTGATGATGCACGTGACGGGCAGCGTGCCCGACGTGGTGCATCTGGACGCATCGAGCGCAGCGGTCTTCATCGACAACGGGGTCTTGCGGGACTTGTCGCCCTTCATTGAGCGCGACGCCGATTTCGACCTCGAAGGCTACTTCGAGAACGTCACCCGCATCGCGGCCCGCGGGGATCGGCTGTACGCCATTCCGCTCGATTTCACGCCGATGGTGATGTACTACAACAAGAAGCTGTTTGACGCGGCCGGCGTGCCTTACCCGCGGCCGGGCTGGACCTGGGACGAATTTCTGGAAACCGCTCGGAAGCTGACCGTCTTTCCCGAGGGGGCCAGGGCCCCGACGCAGTACGGGTTCAACTTCGAGAACCAGCCTCCGCTTTGGATGATGTGGATCTGGAACAACGGCGGCGACCTGCTCGACCCGGAAGGGCGGCGGGCGACGGGCTATTTCGACTCGCCGGAGAGCATTGCGGCGGTGCAGTTCCTGGTGGACCTGATGACCAAGCACCGGGTGGCCCCGCACCTCACCGAAAGTGCCGCGGCGGGATTGGATCTGTTTCGCGCCGGTCTGGCGGCGATGGATCTCAAGGGCCATTGGATGATCATCGACTACCGGGCCGACCAGATGAACTTCGGCGTGGTCGGCCTGCCGACCAATCTGCCCCGGCGGGTGACGGTGGTTTATGAAGCCGGTTTGGCGGTCACGGCCCATGCGAAGCATCCCGACTTGGGCTGGGAGTACATCAAGTTCATGACCTCCAAAGGCGTGCAGGTCCGGCGTGTGGCCTCCGGGCTGGCCATCTCCGGGAACCGCGCGGCGGCGGCGGAATTCGCGGGCAACCCCGTGGAGGACGCCTTCCTCGCGGAGGTCGAATACGCTCGGCCGCCGTGGGGGGCGAAAGTGGAGCGTTTTCCATTCATTGAGGATCTCGTGCGGGAGATGCTGGAGGATATTCTCTACTCCCACGGGAAGCTGCCGGTGTCGAAAGCCATGCACGAAACCGCGAAGTTGATCGACGCCGCGCTGGCCCATTAGGCGAAGACGGGACGAGCCATCGACACCTGGAAATCCGGAGCATCGGCGAACCGCCGGTGACGGGCCATGCACCAAGGGGACCACAACTGGCGGGGATATGTGTTCGTCGCTCCGGCGACGATCTACCTGGGCCTTTTCGCATTCTTCCCGATGCTCTTTGCCGCCTGGATGGCCCTGCACCGGTGGCACCTGCTCAAGGAGAACCACGAGTTCATCGGGCTGGGCAACTTTCTCGCCCTGGCCCAGGACCCGTTCTTCCGCAACGCCATCGCCAATACGCTGGTGTATGTGGCCGCCAGCGTCCCGCTGGGCGTGATCACCTCGCTGGCGGTGGCCCTGCTCGTGGCTCAGCCGCTCCGCGGGGTCGGCCTCTTCCGCACGTTGTTTTACATCCCGGCCGTCGCCTCGCAGGTGGCCATCAGCATGGTGTGGATCTGGATCCTCCTCCCGGAGGTCGGGCTGCTGAATTCGGCCCTGTCCTGGGTGGGCTTCGACGGTTCCCGCAATTATCTCGCCGAGCCGGGCTGGGCCATGGCCGCCCTGGTGGCCATGAGCCTCTGGATCGGCCTCGGCCCGCGGATGGTGATCTTCCTGGCGGGGTTGCAGAACATTCCGGAACAGCTCTATGAGGCGGCGGCCATCGATGGAGCGACGGGCTGGCAGCGGTTTCGCCATATCACGCTGCCGATGCTGGCCCCGACGACCCTGTTCGTGGTCGTGACCACGACGATCGCCGCGTTCCAGCTCTTCACGCCGGTCTACATGATGACCCGCGGCGGGCCGCGGCGGACCACGGACGTCGTGCTCTACCACATCTACCGCGAGGCCTGGCAGAAGTTCGAGGTCGGCACGGCCAGCGCGATGTCCTACGTGCTGTTCGCCATGATCCTGCTGGTGGCGCTGGTGCAGTTCCGCATCATGCGGCGGAGCATGCAGGAGGGAGCGGCGGCATGAGCAGGCCCTGGCGAACCATCCTCGTGTACGCCGCGCTCGTGACCATCGCCGTCACCACGGTCATTCCCTTGGTGTGGATGGTGTTCACCTCGCTGCACCCGCCCATGGCCCAGATCCCGACCATGCGGACCCTCTTTACGCCGGACGGCTGGCATTTCGAAAACTATCACTATGTGCTGACCTTCGGCGAATTGCCGATCGCGCGGTTCGCCCTCAACAGCTTCATCGTCACGACCGGGGTGGTCCTCTTCCAGTTGACCCTGTGCTCGCTGGCGGCGTTTGCCTTCTCGCGGCTCAACTGGCGGGGACGCGACACGCTGTTTTTCGTCTTTCTGCTGACCATGATGATCCCCGGCCAGGTGCTGGTGGTGCCGCTGTTCACGTTCGTGCAGAAGCTGGGTTGGCTCGACACCTATTGGGGCCTCATCGTGCCGTACGCCTATCTGAGCACGGCCTTCGGGACGTTTCTGCTGCGGCAGTTCTTCAACAGCATCCCGCGGAGCCTGGACGAGGCCGCCAGGCTGGACGGCTGCTCCGACTGGGGCATCTTCTGGCATGTGATCCTGCCGTCCAGCAAGCCCGCCCTGGCGACCCTGGCGGCCTTCGGCTTCATCTGGACCTGGACGGACTTTTACTGGGCGATGCTGGCGACCAGCTCGACGGAGATGCGGACTCTGGAAGTAGGTCTCAGCGTCTTCAAGGACGCCTACGGCGGCATGAGGTGGCCCCTCCAGATGACCGCCGCGGTGATCGTCCTGACGCCGGTCTTGATCGTATTTCTGGCCATGCAACGGTTCTTCGTGCGGGGCATGGTGCTGAGCGGGCTGAAGGGATAATCACCCGATGGTCAGCGTCCGAAAACGGTCGGCGAATCCGCCGAAACATCGGCGATTCCTAGATTGTTATCGTTGACATAGCCGGTTCACCGGGGTAAAATTGATCGCGTCCAAGGGAGGGAAGCCCGCCTTCATCCGGGGACATTACTGACTTTCCCACTTTTGGGCCGGCCCTTCCAGGACCGTCCGCAGCGGATATCCCGGTCGCGTGGCCGGGTGGGTTTAGCGTGCGGCCAATCAGGTTGCGCAAGAAGTCATTTTGAAGGAGGTATCTTATGAAGAAAGCCATCGGTTTGGTGGTGGTTCTGGCGTGTGCCAGTCTCGCCAGCGCGGACTTGATCGTGCTGCGAGACCTGACGCCGGATACCGATCTGTCCCCGCGAGCGGGCGTCACCTATGACGGACGCGACGCGACCGGCTCGCTCTACACGGGCGTCAACCACGGTTACAACGTCGTGGACGCCAACATTATGCACGACGGCAACTTCCTGGATATCAGCGATGACACGATCCAGGTCACGCTGCGATACTCCAGCGAAATCCCGGGCGATGCGGGCTTCTGGGTCCGGTTCTACACCGGCACGTGGAACGGCACTAGCTATGCCTTCGGCGGCTGGGCCAACGTCTTCTTCTTGGTCCCGAACGATGACCAGTGGTACACGTTCCAGAAGAACGTCGCCGATTTCGACCAGCCGTTTGGCGACCCGGCCCAGTATCAGACCATCTACAAGTACCGCGTGGACGCGGTGGTCTGGGGCGCCAGCCCGGAACAGCCCGTGCATTTCGGCGTCGGCAGCATTCCCGAGCCGGCCACGCTCGCCCTGCTGGCCCTGGGCACTCTTTGCCTGTATCGCCGCCGCTGAGTTACCGCCGTGTCCGCCCACCGGGCGAACACCTCGAATCCTTCTGAAATCAGGCCCGCGGCTTCAACCGCGGGCCTTTTCATGTCCCCATCCCATCCGCTTCGCCTTCCAGTTACACTGACGTCGCTTGCGGAGGACGCCGCAGCGGCGCGCCCCGCGAAGCGATGCAAAAAGAGGTCAAGACCATGGTGCCCCTGAGCGGTCTGGCGGGACTGCCCCGCCTTCGCGACTATCGCAGCAAACGGGAGAGCAGCTTCGACCGCACCGGCGGCAACCGGGACTGGTTTGACGTCGAGCCGGGCGAGACCAAGGTCCTGGCCCGGCTGCAAGGTCCCGGTTGCATCCGGCACATCTGGATGACCATGGGCTTCCCGCATGACGACTATCTCCGCCGCGTGATCCTGCGTTTCTACTGGGACGACTGCCCGGAACCGAGCGTGGAATGCCCCATCGGCGATTTCTTCGGCCTCGGCCATGCGAAACGCAAGAACTTCGTCACGGCGGTCCTCCAGATGAGCCCGGAGGACGGGCGGGCCTGCAACAGCTACTGGCCCATGCCGTTCCGCCGATCCGCGCGGGTCGAGGTGGTCAACCAGGGCGACGCCCGCTACGCGCATTACTTCTACATCGACTACGAGCAATACGACCGCGAGGCGGTGTTGGAGGGGCAGGGGTTTTTCCACGTCCAGTGGCGTCGGGAGAACCCCACCCAGGGCTGGGGCGAGGAATATGACCACCTGGTCGCGCCCGGCGGGCCGCTGCACGCGGGCAGCCGGTTCTTCGACCCGCGGCCGAAGGAGTGGTTCGACCTGTGCTGGCACGGCAAGGATCCGCGGAGCCTGAACACCACCGGCCGGGACAATTACGTGATGCTCGAGGCCGCCGGCGATGGCATCTACTGCGGAGCGCATCTGGACGTCGATGTCTTCGCCCGCCAGAAGAACGACTGGTTCGGCGAAGGGGACGACATGGTCTTCATCGACGGGGAAACGTGGCCGCCGTCATTGCACGGCACCGGCACGGAGGACTGGTACAACTGCGCGTTCTGCCCGACGCAGGAGTACCACGGGCCTTATCACGGCGTCCTGCTCTACAGCGGCACGGAGACGTGGAAGTGGAAGGGCAAGCAGTCGGTGTATCGATACCATGTCGAGGATCCGATCCGCTTCCGCCGGTCAATCGTGGTGAGCATCGAGCACGGGCACGCCAACAAGCTGTCCAACGACTACAGCAGTACGGCTTATTACTATCTCTCCCGTCCGCAGCGGGGCGGCCCGCCGCTCCCTCCCGCGGCGTTGCGGCTGCCGCGGCCGGACACGCCGTGAGCCTTGGGGCAGGTGGGCCGGCCGCGGGGTGCGAAACCGGCCCTTGGCCACCCCTCCCGCCGTCAGGTGGAGAGGAATTCGATCGCCGCACAGGTCACGCAGTTTTCCAGTTCCGCGGTGACGGCCTGATGGTAGCCGAGCAGGCGGGGGGCGGCGCGGCCTTTCATCACTTGCGCCAGGACATACAGGCAACCCGCGCTGCAAATATGCGTGGGATTGCCCGCCTCGGCCAGCCGTTCCCGCATGCCCTCCGGATCGAGCCGCAGCAAGTCGTCGAGCACCAGGCGATCGGATGACTCGATCGCGTGCAGCGTGTCCGCGTCGAGTTCACGGTCGTCGTGAAAGTAGCGTCCGACGTGGCTGAGATCGGCGGCGGCGATCACGCAGGTCGGCACGGGGTCGGCGGCCAGTTCGGCCCGCACCCCCTCCGCGAAGATGCGGAGATCCACGCCGCGGCCGCTCGCCGGGGCCGTGCCGCTCGGACCGCAGATGTCGGGACACAGGAAGGGAACGATGGTAAACGATCGGCCGGGCAACAGGTGCTTCAGAATCTGCACCTGCAACTCGATGGAGTGCTCCCGCACATGGTCGTACTCGTGCTCGCACAGGTCGCCGCCGCAACGATCCTCCAGCCGACGGAGAAACCCCCGGTCGCAGGAAACGACCCCGAAGGAGGTCTCGAAATCCTGGCGGGTGCCGACCACGCCGGCGCCGCGGCCGAAGTGGTTGGTGCCGAGGAGCACGAACCGGCCGGCCCGCGTCCGCCGCGCCAGGCCGCGGTAGGCGGGGGCGTAGCAGGGCCGGCCCCGCTCGTAATCCAGATGCGGCGCCACGAGGCCGAGCAGCTCGGCTTGGCCGGACGAGGCTAGCGAGGATTCGCCGAACAGCTCATCAAAGAACACCGCGAGCCGCCGCGGCTCGGTCGCCGCGTCGCCCCACAACGGCCGGCAGGAGGCTGCGCGGTACTGGCGGGTCAGTTCCGCCATGTGGGCCTCGAAGAACGGGCCTTCGAGGAAAAGCGCTTTCTCCAACTGCTCGATCATGCGGTCGAGGTCGTCGGAAAACAGCAGGGTGCCGTGCCGCCGCATGAATTCGGCCTGAATGTCGACGCGCCGCCGCCGTCCGTCCATCTGCATCACCGCGGACAACGCGGCTGGAGACAGGCTCAGCCCGCCGGGAGCGATCCCCGAGGGGTCGGTCAGGTCGTAGTGACCGGGCCGCTGCGCGGAGGGGCGGATCTGAACGGGACGGAGTTTGGGAAACTCGTTGTTGGTCATGATCAAACCGGTCCGCTCAAGAACCCCAAACGAACGGGGCCCGCCCCACTCACGTCAGCGGCTCCGCGGATCTGACGGCACGGGACCAGACCCCGCACCCCGCCGGGATCGCCGATCAGTCACGGTGCTCCTCGATCACCCGACAGATGGCGTCTAGATCGTCCGGCACGCGGATCGGGCGGTTGGCGTGCCGGCCCCAGGGATCCCGACGAACCGTCTGGCCGCTGGGCGGCTCCAGGCCCGTGTGATAGCGGACCGTCGCGTCCGGATCCTTCAGGGCGTGGCCGGTCAGGATGCACACCACGCGAGCGTCGCGGTCCACGATGCCCTGGGCCAGGCATTGCCGCAGGCCCGCCAGGCTGGCGGCGCTGGCGGGTTCGCAGCCGTAGCCGTACTTGCCGATGAGGGCCTTCTCCTCCAGGATCTCCTCGTCGGTGACCTGCACCACGATGCCGTTCATGGCGTCGAGCGTCCGCAGCTCCTTGGACAGGTTGACCGGTCGGGCGATCTCGATCGCGGAGGCGATGGTCTTGGCCTTCTGGCCGGCGGCGTCCATCTCGGCGTACTTGGCCTCCGCGGTCGGCTTATTCCAGTCGCCGTGGTTCCAGCGGAGGCCGCGGCGGTTGTAAAGATCCCAGAGGGTGTTGGCCCCGGCGGCGTTGACGACGCAGATCCGCGGCACCCGCTCCACCAAACCCAGCTCTTTCAGTTCAATGTACGCCTTGCCGAAGGCGCTGGAGTTGCCGAGGTTTCCGCCCGGCACGAAGATCCAGTCCGGCGGTTCCCAGCCCAGCCCTTCCAGCACGCGGTACATGATCGTCTTCTGCCCCTCCAGCCGGAAGGGATTGACGGAGTTCATCAGATAGAGGCCGAGACGGTCGGTGGCCTCGCGGATGCGTTTCATGCAGGCGTCGAAGTCGCCGGCGATTTGCAGGGTGAGCGCCCCGTAGTCCAGAGCCTGGGCCAGCTTGCCGTAGGCGATCTTGCCCTCGCCGATGAAGACGATGGCCTGCATCAGGCGGCCGTCGGCCAGCCGCGTCTTGGCGGCGTACAGGGCCATGCTCGCGCTGGTGTTGCCGGTGGACGCGCACCCGACCCGCCGCGATCCGAGCTTGCGGGCCATGGTGAAGGCGGCGGCCATGCCGTTGTCCTTGAAGCTGCCCGACGGGTTCATGCCCTCGTATTGCAAATGCAACCGACCGGGCTTCAACGGGATGCCCAGGGGCTCGACCTCCACGGGTTGAAGCAGCGTCTGGCCCTCGCGAACCGTCACCAACTCCTCCGGCGCCGCAAAAGGCAACAGCTCGCGAAACCGCCAGATGCCGGAGTGGTCGATGGCCCGATCCCGCGTCGCCCACCGCTGCTGGAAGAAACGGAGGCTCCGGGGCGGCTGGAGACGGTTCCAGTCATAGGCGACATCGAGCAGATTTCCGCATTTTTCGCATTCGTAGATCGGCGCGCCCAAGTCATAGGTGGCGGCACAGGCGGGACGGATGCATCGGAGAAAAGCGGCGTCGTTCATGACACCCATCGTAAACGCCGCCGAGCGAATTCGTCAAAAAAGGCTGGAAACCGCCCCCCGCGATTGCCTCGGGCCGCCGGGTATTCTAAGATCAAACGGCGGGAACAACGTACAAAGGGTGCGGGCGGAGTTCGTCCGCAGGCATGATCGGTTGGTCGGGCCGCCATCCGGCAACAACCTGAACAGGCGGCGCCGCTGGATCCTTGATCCGAGCGGTTTCGAGTCCTGCGCCGGAGGTGTGTATGAACCAGGTCGAACTGCCCGTCATCACCGGAGACGCCAGCACCGGACGTCGTGTCAAATACATCCGCGATATCCGCAAGGTCGTGGAGATCCCCGTCGAAGCCCGAGAAAAACTTGCCGCGGTCAGCCGGAAATACGCCTTTCGGGCGAATGACTACTACTTGAGTCTGATCGACTGGAATGACCCCGACGACCCGATCCGTCGGATCGTGATCCCGATCGAGGAAGAGCTGACCGACTGGGGGCGGTTGGACGCCAGCAACGAGTCCGCGGTGACCGTGGCCCCGGGCGTCCAACACAAGTACCCGCACACGGTCTTGCTGTTGTGCAACGAGGTCTGCGGGGCTTACTGCCGCTACTGCTTCCGCAAGCGGCTGTTCATGGACGGCAACGACGAGGTGGTGAACGATGTCTCCGAGGGGATTCGCTACATCGCCGGACATCCCAACGTGACCAATGTGCTCCTGACCGGCGGCGACCCGCTGCTGATGAGCACGCGACGCCTGACGGAGATCCTCGCCGCCCTGCGGGCCATCCCGCACGTGCAAATCATTCGCATCGGTTCGAAGATGCCCGCGTTCGACCCCTGGCGGCTGCTGAACGACGAAGCCCTACAGCAAACCTTGAATCGGCACTCCACGCCGCATAAGCGAATCTACCTGGTTGCCCATTTCGACCATCCCCGCGAACTCACCGACGCGGCAGTCCAGGGAATCGACTGCT
>Ga0209101_1002789_pt1 | contig 11111 bp, 10 predicted proteins | sample ConPoolayeCmetaG_FD_185481 | JGI IMG/M metagenome (GOLD analysis project Ga0209101, IMG submission 185481) | Hot spring microbial mat communities from California, USA to study Microbial Dark Matter (Phase II) - Cone Pool mat layer C metaG... ... | reverse complement strand
GCGCAGGCGCGGGCGGTGGTGCGCACGGGGGAATTCACCCCCTACGCCAACCTGATTCTGGTCGCCGGAGTTATCTTTTAGAGCCCAAAAGCAGAGACAACCCAAACAGGGTATCGTGGCGTTCCTAGCGTTTGCGTGAATCGGATATCTGTTTCAAAGCTAGCAAAACCGTCTTAGTAATTTCTGTGCTCCACCAGGACCAAGTGCGGTCTCAATCCATATCCTAAACTTTAACACCCCTTAAATAAAATAATAAAAGCAAACTCTTGACAGGCATAATCTCTTCTTGTATAATGTATTTAAACGTTTACGCAAAGGTTTAAATGGCAAATAAAGAAGTTCGAATAAAAAGAGTTCTGAATTGGGGCTTTCACAACCGTGAATTTATGAATGGTTTCCGATGATTTGGTCTAATCATGCAGTCTGAAGGAGGTGATATTTGTGAAATTGTAGTCGTTCAAATTCAATTTCATCTAACCTTTATATTAGCCCAAAATACATTATTGAGGAGAGAAAAAAATGAAAGCCAGACTACTAACATTATTTATAATCGTTTTGCTAGCCGCGTGTCAAACGACGACCCCAACGGTATCGCCCTCCCCACAAGCTGGAGTAACATCCTCACCTGAAGAGGCTGAAACCAAACCGACCCAAATTAGTGATCCGATTGTCCTAGCTCTGGAACTAGCCGACAAGGCTGCCGCAGGAGAAAAAGTCTCTTTTTCAGGTGGTAATAGTAATAAGACAATCGCGGTGGTCATGCCAGCTTTAGACAATGATGGCTGGCGCGCAATTTATATCGGCGTCTTGAGTGAGGTCATTAAGCAAGGGGTAAACCTGATCACACTGGACGCCCGTAATTCGGTTGAAACTCAAATGGCGATTATCGAAGATCTAATTACACAAAAAGTTGATGGGATTGTGTTTGTACCCGTTGATTCGGCTGCATTGTCTACTTCGGTACAGTTAGCAAACCAAGCCGGAATCCCTGTTGTAACAATGGATCGTTCAACAAAGGGAGGAGAAGTAGTCGCCTTAATAGAATCTGATAATGTAAAAATTGGCGCTAAAGGGGCGGAGCTTATGGCCGCCGTTGCTGAAAAGTACGGTGTTCCCTTAAGTGACCTAAAAGTACTTGAACTTTTGGGCGATCTGGCCACATCAGCCGGACAAGAACGTCATCAAGGATTTAGTACCAAGGCGAAAGAGCTAGGTTTGAATGTTGTGGCAGAACTCCCTACTTATTGGAGTGCAGAGAAAGCCAATGCTGCTATCCTAGACGCATTTCAAGCTCATCCAGATATCAACGCAATCTATATAGCGAGTGGCTGTGCGCTATTTGCAGGGGTTGACTCTGCAATGGAATCACTCGGCAAGTGGAAACCTGCTGGTCAGGAAGGCCACATCATTTTTATCTCAACTGATGGTTGCCCTGCCCCACTCCAAGCCATCCGAGAGGGAAAAGTTGATGCCGACTCAGCGCAACAACTTATTACCATGGGACAGACTGCAATTGAAGTGATGGTCAACGCGATTAATGGAAAAATGCCTGAAACCCAGATCATTCGACTACCACCTGATCCAATTACACCCGAAAATGTAGACGATTTGAGTCATTGGGCAAATGCAGTTAATACCTCAAGATAACAATTTGGAAATAGATATCATGGGCAATGATCATACGAATACATATCCATCCATAGAAGTTTGGTCATTGCCCATGGAATATGAAGAATGTGAAAGTCAAATCATTTACATTGGTTAGGCTGGAATCGTAGAACAATTTAGGTTTTGATATGTGGAACACGTCTAGAGACATACAGGAGCTTGACGAACAATGAATGCTTCGGATACAAATCCTTTACTGAAACTCATAAATATTTCAAAACAATATCCGGGTGTCAAGGCTCTAGACAAGGTTAGTTTAGATGTTCAAAAAGGTGAAATTCACGCACTGGTTGGTGAAAATGGAGCTGGAAAGTCCACACTAGTAAATATTATCGGGGGCAACATAAAAGCAGATTCGGGCTCCATTATTTTTGATGGACGAACAGTTGAAATCAACAATCCAAAACAAGCTGCTGAAATTGGCATCGCTATTGTCCATCAAGAATTATCCCTCTTTCCAAACCTCAATATTGCAAACAATTTATATTTATCAATTTTAGATAATCAAGGTGCATTTTTCGTCCGTGATAAATCAATCGAGAGTCAAGCTCGGCAAGTCTTATGTCGAATGGGTTTGGAACATTTATCACCAAGTAAGAAAATTGCTCATCTTCAGCCTGGTGAAAAGCAATTGGTTGAGATAGCATCTTCGATTGTAAAGGATGCGAAACTAATTGTTCTAGACGAACCAACATCATCCCTTACAGGCAGAGAGATTGAGACTTTATTTCGTATTATCCGAGAACTTAAAGATCAGGGCATATCGGTCATTTATGTGTCACACCGTTTAGATGAAATCTTTGAATTATGTGACCGAGTTACAGTTCTAAGAGATGGGAGACATATAATAACTACGCCAACGAAATCCTTGAATACGGGCGAATTGGTCGAACTGATTCTTGGACGGAAGCTTGGCGAGATGTACACCACCGGAGAAGTAAACCCAAACAAAGAAGTGATATTACAAGTTAAGAATTTATGGAAAGAACCCAAATTGCGTGGGATTCACTTCGACCTTCACAAGGGAGAAATCTTGGGTATCGCAGGTTTGTTGGGATCTGGGCGTTCTGAATTAGTCAGAGCTATCTTCGGATTAGAAAAAATCGATCAGGGAGAAATCTTTCTGCACGGTCAACCAGTCAAGATTAAAAATCCGGCGCAAGCTATCAGGTTGGGTATTGGTTACATCACAGAAGACCGACATAAAGAAGGCTTAGTATTAGATAAATCCGTGAAGGAGAATATAACTCTCGCAAACTTGAAGAAGTTTGCCACTTCATTTGGCTGGATGATAGCTGCCAAAGAATATCAAGCAGCCATGAGACAAAAAGAGAAATTGAATATAGTCACACCTTCAATTATTAAAAAAGTGAAGTACCTAAGCGGTGGCAATCAGCAAAAAGTCGTTCTAGGTAAGTGGTTGGAAATATCTCCTAAAATATTTTTCTTAGATGAACCAACTCGAGGAATTGATGTCGGCGCAAAAGCGGAATTTTTCAAAATAATCCAAGATTTAGCGCAGGATGGAGCAGGAATCGTATTTATTTCCTCGGAATTACAGGAGATTGTTAGTGTTTGTCACCGCGTATTAGTCCTTCGAGATGGTAGGTTCATTGAAGAATTTACTGGTGACAACCTTGATGCTGCAAAAATCCTTGTAAAAATGACGGGAGAATACAATGGTAAACAATAAAGTTCTGCCTTGGCAAGAAAAGAGAATAGGAAGACAAGTTGGCGGTTTTGCTCTTCGTTATGGTATCTACCTTGTATTTATCATCCTATGCGTGCTTATATCGATTGGATCTCCGGTATTCTTAACGATAGGTAACTTGAGTAATATTCTACTCCAGACCTCGGCTGTAGGCATTGTAGCTGTCGGTATGACCTACGTGATCATTGCGCGGGGTATTGACGTCTCTGTTGGTGCAATTGTAGCCTTATCCAGCGCAGTGGCTGTGATAGCTATGAAAGATGGCGGTCAACCGTGGTGGATTGGGTTGTTGCTTATCTTTACCACTTCATTAGCCATCGGGATTGTAAATGGTTTTTCTACCGCTTACCTACGAATGCCGGCTTTTTTGGTTACACTGGCTACAATGACAATGGGGCGTGGTTTGGTGTTGGCTATTTCCAAAGGTATGAATTATTGGGGACTTCCCAAGTTTTATACGACAATCGGTTTGGGCTCCATAGGGCCTATTCCAATTCCAGTAGTTACTATGTTATTGGCGTTTCTAATCGGGCATATTATTCTCTCTCACACCATATTCGGAAGGAAGATTTATGCCGTAGGAGGTAATCCTGATGCAGCGCGGCTCTCAGGTATAAATGTGGAAAAGATCATTTTTATGAGCTTCGTCATATTGGCGATGTACTCGGGTTTAGCCTGTCTAGTGTTGACCTCTCGACTAAACTCATTCACGCCTTCAATGGGAATTGGATTTGAATTCTCCGCAATTGCAGCAGTCGTGATTGGTGGAACCAGTCTATTTGGTGGAGAGGGTAACATAGGGGGCACCTTGATTGGGGTGCTAATCATAGGTGTCATAAATAACGCTCTGAATCTGTTGGGGGTTTCTGTCTATTGGCAAGACGTCGTTCGAGGTAGCATTATTTTCTTTGCTGTATTGATTGATGCGCTACGAAGCAAATATGCTAAAAGCATAGAATCCTAAAAAATCTTTTTTGAGGAAGGTGGAATTATGAAAAAAATCACCGTGGGTGTTGTTGGTTGCGGTCAGATAGCTCAAATCGCCCATTTACCCTATCTTCAAGAATTGCCCCAATTTGAAATTGGTGCTTTGTGTGATATCTCTTCAAAAGTTGTGGAATCTTTGGGTGAAAAATACAAAGTAAAACATTTATTTACCGATTACAGAGATATGGTAAAGCGTGAAGACCTTGACGCAATCTTAATAGCCAACAAAAATCACGCTTTGCCTGCCATAGCCGCCATGGAAGCTGGAAAACACGTTCTGGTTGAAAAACCAATTGCTTTCAATCTTAAGCAAGCTGACGAGATGATCGCTGCAGCCAAACGCAATAAAGTCAAATTAATGGTTGGGTACATGAAACGCTATGATCCAGCCTTTGAAACAGCCCAAAAGATCGTCACACAAATGGATGGGATCTTTATGATCCGCGTCCACGATTTTGCTGGTACCTACCAAATCAATCATGAAATCTATGACCTTGTAGAGGCTTCGGATCTGTCTCCTGAAATAATTGAAGAAACCCGCAAACAAGATCAAGCCGATATGTTGCAGGATATTGGCACAGATCGTCTAGACCTGCTGGATGCACACGATATTATGATCCACTTGGCAATCCATGATATTAATGCCCTGCATGGACTATATGGGCTGCCACAGAAACTTGTAGCTGCCAGCTTGTTCGACTCCAATATTGTTACTGCACTCTTTCAGTACGCAAACAATGTTCATGTAGTATGGGAATCGGGTAGTATAATTACCCTAGTAGAATGGGATGAGCAAATCCGGGTTTGGGGTAAAGATAAAAGAATTGAGATCCGCTTCCCCTTCCCTTACTTAAAAAATGCACCAACCCTTTTATTAATTGACGAAAACGATGGCTCCGCAGCTATAAAAAAGCAGATAACTTGCTCTTTTGACGAAGCGTTCAAACGTGAATGGAGACATTTCTATGATTGCATTGTTTATGATCACCAGCCGCGCACCTCTGCAGTCGAAGCCAGAGAGGATTTAGCCTTTGCGGTTAATTTATTGCAACAAGCTGCACTCACCAAGGAGGGGTAAATGAAAGTGTCTGTGTGCATTGAAATGCTGTTCCAGGAGTTCCCATTTCTTGAGCGAATTCGCAAAGCAGCCGAAGTGGGGTACGATGCGATAGAGTTTTGGAATTGGGATAATAAGGATTTAGTTGCAATCAAGAAAGTTGCTGAGCAAGTAGGGATTGAGATTTTGATTTTTCAAGCCAACAAGAGCGGTTCTTTGGTAAACCCAGAACACCGCGAAGTATTTATAAAAGGCGTTCAGGAGTCCTTGGTGAAAGCCAAAGAAATCGGTGTGAAACAACTTTTCCTCTTAACCGACGAGCTTGGTCCTGATCGCAGTGTACTGTTCCAATTCCCGAATTTAAGCGCTGAACTCAAATATCACAGTGTCTTAGATGGACTTAAAGTACTGGTAAAAATGGCTGAGGAAGCGGGCGTAACCCTAAATCTCGAAGTCCTAAACTCCAAATTAGATCATCAAGGATACTGGTTAGATCATATTGACTTAGGGTTTGAAATAATCCAGAAAGTGGCACATCCAAATTTACGAATATTGTTTGATTGCTACCATGTTCAAATTATGGATGGCAACTTAATTCCAAGGATGACCGAGAATATAGATTTAATCGGTCATATACACATTGCCGATACACCTGGGCGCCATGAACCGGGAACAGGCGAGATCAATTTTGCCAATATCTATAAAGCATTACGCCATGTAGGGTACACTCGCTATGTGGGGATGGAATTTGAACCAACAGGCGATTCAACAATAATTGCCAGGAATGCATTGTTAATGCTCAAGAATTAGAGAAGCCGGAGGAAAAAATGGATATCCCCAAAATCAAGCTAAAGCTAATGTATGAAAAAATGATCAAGATTCGGTACTTTGAGGAGCATGTTCGAGACTTATTTGCGGCAGGCGAGTTGCCAGGGTTTGTACACTTGTATCTTGGTCAGGAAGCCATTGCCGCAGGTGTTTGCACAACTCTACGAGATAATGACTATATTACTAGCACACACCGCGGTCACGGACATATCATTGCTAAGGGCGGCGATCTTAACAAAATTATGGCTGAGTTATATGGCAAATCGACTGGCTACAATAAGGGGAAGGGAGGGTCTATGCATATTGCTTGGCCATTACTAGGCATTCTGGGTGCCAACGGTATTGTTGGAGCAGGTCTGCCGATTGCTATTGGAGCTGCTTTTTCGTCAAAATACCTCAAATCCGATCAGGTAACCGTGTGCTTTTTCGGGGATGGGGCTTCTAATGAGGGTATGTTTCACGAGTCGCTCAATATTGCTTCTGCATTTAATTTACCTGTTGTCTTCGTATGCGAAAACAATCTGTATGCTGTTGGTACCCGCCAAAGTGAAGTGCGTAAAGTTGAAGATATTGCCGCTCGTGCAGGGGCTTATGGTATGCCTGGTGTAGTTGTAGATGGCAATGATGTTATAGCAGTGTATGAGGTTACTAAAGAAGCTGTTGAACGAGCAAGAACCGGAGATGGACCAACCTTGATTGAAGGCAAAACCTATCGTTGGCGACCACATTTTGAGGGTGAACCTGATACCTATCGTCCGCGGGAAGAGGTAGAGGCGTGGATGTCAAGAGACCCAATAGCACGGTTTAGAGATTTATTGATTAATCAAAATATATTTACGGATAATGAACTGGACGAGATTAACCGAGAAATTTTAGCAGAAATAAGAGATGCTATCCAGTTCGCCCGAAATAGCCCCTTACCGGCCCCAGAAGAGGCTTTACAAGATTTGTGGGCCTGATTTTTCGACTCGAACAAGGAGGTTGCAATGAGAGAACTATTTTACAACCAAGCCATAAAAGAAGCCCTTGCCGAAGAAATGAGGAAAGACTCTTCAGTCGTTTTATGGGGTTTAGATATCGGTCCATATGGCGGCGCGAATGGAGCTACGAAGGGACTCTACGAAGAGTTCGGGCCAGAGCGCGTAATTGATATGCCAATTTCAGAATTAGCTTATGTGGGAATGGGTGTTGGTGCTGCGGCAACCGGACTCCGACCGGTAATTGAGCTTCAATTTTCCGATTGGATCACCCTTGCCTCAGAAATGATCATTAATCAAGCGGCCAAGATGCGATATATGTTTGGAGGAATCATGGAGATTCCTATGGTCGTTCGAGCCCCAATCGGGGGATATTTATCCGCTGGACCGCAACACTCAAATTGCTTCGAGTCAATGTTTTCGTTTGTGCCAGGCATTAAGGTAGTAACCCCTTCCACCCCTTACGCGGCGAAAGGGTTACTAAAAAGCGCTATTCGGGACAATAATGTCGTGTTATTCTTCGAACACAAAAAGTTATATGGTTTACGGGGGGAGGTTCCAGAAACTGAATACACGATCCCTTTAGGGCAAGCGGAAATCAAGCGAACAGGGAAAGATGTAACCATTGTGACGTATGCATACATGGTTCATCTATGTATTTCGGCTGCTGAGAAGCTGGCTCAAGAAAACATCGATGTGGAAATTATCGATTTGCAGACCGTTGATCCGTTGGATGAGAAAACAATTCTGAAATCTGTGGAGAAAACAGGTCACTTAGTTATTGTTCAGGAAACTTGGCCTGATTGCAGTATCAGTTCAGAAATTTGCGCCAGAATAGCCGGGCACGGTTTATACTATCTTGATGCTCCTATCGTTCGAGTAACAGCGGAGGATGTGCCAATCCCGTTTAGCCCAGTATTGGAAGAGTTTGTCCTGCCAAGCGAAAGCAAAATCATCAATGGTGTAAAACGCGCTCTATCAAGCTAAAAGAACCATGGCCACCGTTGGCATAATTCCAAATCCATCCTCCGGCAAAGATATTCGCCGCCTAACAGCAAAAGCATCCATCGTTGGAAATCAGGACAAGGTGAATATCATTAGCAGAATCTTAGCCGGTCTCCATATGACCAATGTCTCTAAAGTGAAAGTAATGCCCGATTTATACGATATAAGCAAGCAAGCTATCCGCAAAGTTCGTACCCAATTTTCAGATTTTATCAAGATAGAGTACCTAGATATTGAATTAAGTAATTCAGCCAGTGATTCAATTCGGGCCGCTGAATTGATGAGCACCAATGATGTGGGCTGTATTATTGTGCTCGGTGGTGATGGGACGACGCGCGTTGTCGCCAAGGGTTGTGGAGAAATTCCCTTGCTGCCATTATCAGCCGGCACAAACAATGTACTCCCCTATTCAATTGATGGCTCAATTGCTGGTCTATGTGCTGGCTACGTTGCTAGTTTAGCTACTTATCAACGGACTTCCTTATGCACGCAGCATAAACGCATTGAAGTGTGGATTAATGGACATATGGTCGATATAGCCCTAATCGATTTGGCAGTTAGTGCAGGGAGTTTCACAGGAGCACGCTCAATATGGGATCCCTCTGAGTTAAGACAAATTATCGTCACCCGCGCCTCTCCGCTAAATATCGGCTTATCGGCAATTATTGGCTTGATGTACCCGATTTCTACGCGGGATGACTTTGGAGCAATGGTGACCGTAAATCCAGAATCTCCCCCATATTATCAAAGTATTGCGCCAATCGGGCCAGGACTTATCCGAAAAATAACGTTATCTCAAGTGGAAAAAATAGAATTGGGAATCGCATATGAAATCGTATCGGAACGCCCAGTGGTTATATCTTTAGATGGGGAAAAAGAACTCGTGCTACAAGAAAAAGATATCGCTCATATAGTACTGAACCGCAATGGGCCTTTTATTGTTGACGTCAACAAGGCAATGTTAGAAGCTATGTCGCAGAGATTCTTCGGCTATAAGTGAGGTTAGTATGACAGTAATTGAAATTGTAATGCCAAAAATTGGCCTAAATATGGAAGAGGGTACCATTGTTGATTGGATCAAGAAAGAGGGGGATGAAGTAAAACGGGGCGATGTGCTCTTTATTCTCGAAACCGAGAAGATAACCGCTGAATCTGAATCACCCTACGATGGTAAATTAGTGAAAATATTAATCCAGGAGGGGAAACGAGTTCCTGTAAAGACACCCGTCGCTTTGTTAGAAGCGGCAGAAGGTTCAATACCATTAGACAAAAAAGAAAAAATTGAGGATAAATTATCTAGTGCTTTAGAACCCCATCTTGTCAGCTCGCAGCTTGCGATTTCAACAAGTCCTCGTAGTTATCTCGCTTCGCCAAAAGCAAAGTTCTATGCCCGGCAATATGGGATTGATCTAGTACAAGTAGCAAGCCAAGTTGGCGGTATTATAAAGCATAAACATCTTATCGCTTTTACTCAAAGCTCACAGCCTTTAAGTAAACCTGTTGCTACTCCAGTAGCAAAACGGATGGCACAGGAGGCAGGAATTGATCTTTCAACAGTTACAGGGAGTGGAGTTGCTGGCAAAATTACGCGGCAGGACATTGAAGACATACTGAAGAAACAAACTGAACAAAGAACACCCGCGCTGGAGAAGAAGGCTTCGCCCCTCAAGGGGATTAGAGCCGTGATTGCAGAACGGATGTTATCCAGCTCTCAAAATACTGCATCGGTAACTCTTCACTCAGAAGCAGATATTACGAATATCGTAAATTTTCGTAAGCGATTAAAGGAAATAGGCTCAAATATCATCCCTAGCTATAATGCAATTTTCATTTCGCTGGCTGCAAAAGCCCTTGAAGGCTACCCTACCATGAACTCATTGAGTGACAGCGAAACGATTATTTCAAGCGATGAAATTAATGTCGGTCTTGCTGTCGATCACGTCGATGGACTAAGAGTGGTTGTCGTTAAGCATGCTAACCAAAAAACTCTTTCCCGTATTCAAGCAGATTTAGAGGAATTGATCGGTCGAGTTCGAGCTAATTCAAGCACTCTCGATGACCTGAGCGGTGGGACTTTCACCATTACCAATCTAGGTGCTTATGGGATTGATTATTTTACCCCTATCATCAATCCGCCGCAAACCGGTATCTTAGGTGTTGGTCGAATTACAGAAAAATTGGTAATCAAAGACGGAAAGATAGCGCAGCGAAATATGATCACTTTAAGCTTAACCTTTGACCATCGGATTATTGATGGTGCTCCTGCAGCTCAATTCTTGCAGATGATTGTAACGCAGATCGAAAACTTTAAAGAAACCATGTAATGACGCGGATGAGTTGAATCGGGCATCGCTTTGAGATCGGCCCATTATCGCAAGAAGAATTTCTCCTGCCGCCGTTTTATTATTTACTAAGTTGTAAATATCATGTTGACTATCGCTACCAAGACTTTTTAGTCAACTTCCGCAGTCATCGTCCTAAAGCAGACCTTGCAGCAGGTTTTGAACTTGCGGTAGGTTTGAAATTATTGCTGGCTGGGCGTGCCGATGCCGGTCTGGGTGCTGGCGGTGGTGGCGGCGATTGCCTATCTGATCCTGAAACAGACCCCGCTGGGCTTACGCATTTACGCCACCGGCGGCGGCGAAGAGACCACCCGCCTGGCCGGGGTCAACGTGGGGACGGTCAAATTCAGCGTCTATCTGTTCAGCGGCCTGTGCGCAGCGCTGAGCGGTTTGATACTGACGGCGAGGCTGTGGTCGGCGCAGCCCAACATCGGGATTGGGCTGGAACTGGACGCCATCGCTGCGGCGGTCTTGGGCGGCAGCAGTCTGGCCGGCGGCAGCGGGGGAATTGCGGGCACTCTGGCGGGGGCGTTTAT
>Ga0209101_1002788_pt1 | contig 11113 bp, 8 predicted proteins | sample ConPoolayeCmetaG_FD_185481 | JGI IMG/M metagenome (GOLD analysis project Ga0209101, IMG submission 185481) | Hot spring microbial mat communities from California, USA to study Microbial Dark Matter (Phase II) - Cone Pool mat layer C metaG... ... | reverse complement strand
TTTCGTTGTTAATCCGTGTGTCGTCCCGGTCCTTCTTGAAAAAACGCGGCGGCCTGTTGATAGGAACCTCCTTTGAATAATTTTTATGCGGCGATTCTGGCGTCGATTTCCGCTTGCAAGCTCGCGATAAACCGCTCAAGCGGCATGGAACCGCGGTCGCCCGCCGTGTGTTTGCGCACACTGACCGTTCCGGCCGCCTGCTCCCGTTCACCCACTATCGCCATATAGGGAATCTTATTCACTTCCGCATCGCGTATCTTGTACCCGATTTTTTCCGGCCTCTCATCAAGCTCGGCGCGAATACCCGCGGCAACCAGTTTGTCGCGCACCGCGCGGCCGTAGTCGAGAAATTTGTCGGACACCGCCAGCACCCGCGCCTGCACGGGCGAGAGCCACAGCGGGAGATGCCCTGCGTAATGCTCGATCAGTACCCCCATGAAACGCTCCATGGAGCCCAGGAGCGCCCGGTGAATCATGTAGGGACGCTGTTTGCGGTTGTCCGCGCCGATAAAGGACATGTCGAACCGTTCCGGCATGTTGAAATCGAATTGTATCGTTGAGCATTGCCACTCGCGGTTGAGGGCGTCTTTGATCTTGATATCGATTTTCGGGCCGTAAAACGCCCCTCCGCCTTCATCAACGGCGCACTCAAGGCCTTCGGCTTTCACCGCAGCATCGAGCGCCGCGGTCGCGTCCCGCCAGCTTGTTTCATCGCCGACCGATTTCTCTTTCGGCTTCGTGGCAAGGTACACTTTGAATTTCTCGAATCCGAATGATTTGAGCATAAATAAACAGAACCGCAGTACTCTGCGGATTTCTTCCGGCATCTGGTCGGGTCTGCAGATAATGTGCGCGTCGTCCTGCGTGAATCCCCGCACACGGAGAAGCCCGTGGAGTACGCCGCTTTTTTCATACCGGTATACGGTTCCCAGTTCAGCCCATCGCAGGGGAAGATCACGGTAGGAGCGAAGCGCGCTTTTATACATCATGATATGGAACGGGCAGTTCATGGGTTTGACAAAATATTCCTGCTCGTCGATATCAATGGGAGCATACATGTTTTCACGGTAAAAACCCAAGTGTCCGCTTGTCTCCCACAGCGCCGCCCTTCCGATATGGGGCGAATATACAAGTTCGTAGCCGTTTTTGAAATGCTCGCTTCTCCAGAAGTCTTCGATAATGGTACGGAGCCTGCTGCCCTTTGGATGCCAGAGCACCAGGCCCGGCCCTACCTGATCGTTGAATGAATACAGGTCGAGATCGCGGCCGAGCGTGCGGTGATCGCGTTTCGCCGCCTCCTCCAGCGTCTTTAGATACTCATCGAGCATCGCCTGCCTGGGGAACGATATCGCGTAGATACGCTGCAGCATTTTGTTTTTTTCCGAGCCGCGCCAATATGCTCCCGCGGTCGAAAGGATTTTCAGCGCCTTGACCATGCCGGTATTGGGTATATGCGGGCCGCGGCACAAATCCTGCCACTCGCCCTGGCGGTACAACGACGGGTTGCCCTGGATCTCGGCCAGCAATTCGAGCTTATACGGCTCGTTTTTCGATTCGTAGTACCGCCGCGCTTCGTCGGCCGTCATTTCATGGCGCGAGATTTCGAGTTTACGCCGGACAATTTCCGCACAGCGTTGTTCAATGCGGGCAACATCTTCGGCCGTAAACGGCTGTTCAACGTCGAAATCATAGTAAAAACCTGCATCGATGGCAGGCCCAATGGCGAGTTTTGCGCCGGGAAAAAGCTCCTGCACAGCCTGGGCGAGAATGTGCGATGATGAGTGCCAGAAGATCGACTTGCCTTCCTCGTCGTCAAACGTGACAATGGCGATACTGTCACCGTCGCTGAGCGGCGAGGACAGATCCTTGAGTACGCCGTTGACTTTCACCGCAAGAGCGGCCTTGGCAAGCCCTGGGCCTATTAACAGCGCCGCGTCGGCGGCGCATGCATGATCAGGCACGGCCATCTCACGGCCGTCGGGCAGAAATACCTTCATACTTCATCCGGTCATGTAGAGTTACTCGGCACAGCCTCGCACCCGCGTTGCCGCGGCGCACACCACAGCCGCCTCTTTTCGTGTATTCCTCTGCGCACCGCCGTACCCTTTCGGCCGCCCGGTATCGCAGTGTCCCTGGGTAAGAGGAGAACCGGAGGACAAGATAGAAATTGTGAATATTGGATTGCTGATTTCAGAGCCCAATCCGCAATCCCAAATCCGAAATATAATAATGGGCGTTACAGGACTCGAACCTGTGACCCCTACCATGTCAAGGTAGTACTCTAACCAGCTGAGCTAAACGCCCGGGTCTTGGATGATTAAAAATATGAAAATACCCGGCCATGTGTCAAAGATTGAGTTGAATACGCTGTGATTCAGGCACTCGAAGCGAGTGCAGAGGATACCCTTGGCTCGGCGGCGTCTTCATACGGCGGTCAACTATGAGCAATTTCATTACACCGCTGCCGACGAATTGAACAAAGTCCTTGATAAGCCGCCGCCATCCAGATCCGATGAGCACATGCGGATGCGGGCGCCGGGTCTCGGCCCATATAAGCCTATGCAGCATGACGCCAAGGTTGAGGAAGAAATGATTCGTTGAAACAGTAGCGATATAGGTGGGCGAAATGTCGCCCATGGGCGGGTACTCCATTTCGACTTTCAGGAAAAGGTCGTGGCGAAGAAAGCGCGGTCGGATAAACGCGGCATGCATGCCCATGACCAACGGCTCATCATCGCTGTTGAGGATGAAGGCCGGGTACGTTCCGGTCATGAACATATATCGCCCCAACAACCGATGCGGCGGCCCATAATCATGCGGAAAATGCCCAGGCGAACGCGTGTCGAATCGGAAGCGCCGCGGGGAAACCAGGTGCCATAGGCGTGCCGCCCACCACCGCCATGATACGCGCCCGGCTATGCTGCGCGCACGCATCACAAGCCATGTTCCGCACCCGGTTAAATATGTGATGCTTGACAAATGAGTGTTAAGGAGCCTTCACAACCCCTTCACATTTACGGGAAATTGGAGGGTATTTTGCCCGAAAACGGCAGAAAAGAAAAAACCCTTCAAAACCGCCGTATTTGGCATATTTTGAAGGGCTTATGCTTGGTAGCGCTACGGGGAATCGAACCCCGGTTTGATGGCTGAGAACCACCCGTCCTAGGCCACTAGACGATAGCGCCATTTGATTTCAGATTTCAAATTGCAGATTGATGATTGAAAATATTGAAGGTATTGATTAATAGCCTGATATGTTTTTAGAAAGCCTCATGGCTGGAAACCTTCGGCCTATGAATCAATTTAATTCATTCCAATCAATCTGCAATCATCAATCTTCAATCTTAAATCATATGGCTGGGGTGCAGGGACTTGAACCCCGAACGGTCAGATCCAGAGTCTGATGCCCTACCAGTTGGGCGACACCCCAAGCAATATCTGCATTAAATATAATTCAGGATTGCACTATGTATCAAAACCACGACGCTTCAAGCCGGCGCGACGCAGAACTGACGGATTAACACTCCTGATGCAAAGGCGTGAACCCCGTGTATTCAGGGCGGTGACAATCAGGCCGCTCCCCGTTCATTAGGAATCATGACTCGCTGCTTCCATGAATAAATAATCGCATTACGGGACGCGTGCGAAACGGTAACACGGCATGATTTTTATTGCCGGCGCGCGATATTATATATTTTCCTGGGAAAACGACATTTCATCAATTTTCACGAAGGGGGGATGGTATGCGGAAAGCGTTTTCGCTTCTCGTGGCGCTTGGTTTTTTCGTTTCAACCGAAGCCTGTTTTGACACGTATCTTTTTCTCCAAAAAGGGTCGATGGTATACCCGAAGGGCATGCTGGTTCTTGACGGAGCGGGTGAATATACTATACACCGTTTTAGTGCCGCCCAAGAAGATCTTTTCACAGCCAATACCAATATCTATTATGGCATTCATGAGCGATTCTCCGCGCAGGCGGGCGTTGCATCCGGCGAAAAGGATCGGGCTTCATTCTCCATCGATCAATGGGGGCTCCGGGGTGTGGGTGGAATTATTCAAAATTATAAGGGGTTTTACAACCTTGACGTCATACTTGAATGCGCATCTGCGTTTAACATGAAAGATTTGACCGTTGAACTTTCAGGGCCGAATATTTTCTACGTGAACAATTTCATTTTCGTTGTCCATCCCGTGCTCTCAATGGGGCGTGAATTGCCGCTGGGTATTCGCGGTCACGGCGGCGTTTTTTTCAATGTCTCCAATATGGGCATTGTGGGGATTGGCGCCGAGTACGAAAGCGCCCAAAGCGGCAGCCAGTTCGGACGGCGGCTGGTTGATGGCGAGGCAGGCACCAGCCTTTTCCTCGGTGCGCGGCTGGGACAGAATGCGTATTTGCAGAATGAATTCATAAAAGGATGGGGTGAAGGCGCCAAGGATTTCGGTTATGCGGCAACGATAAAGTACGCGTTCAAGACTGGCACGGGCAGATAGCAATTTTCGGCGGCGTCTCGTGGTGATCGTAGGGGGGGCGGGTGCAGTGTCACTGTGCCCCCTCATTTTTAGGATTCCGCAATCCGAAACCTGTACTGATCGCAGTCGAAGTATTCCTGTTCCGCGGGATTAGGAGAGGTGAATGCACGCCGCCAGATGTCCACCGCCTGCGTCCTTTAATTCCACCGCCTCCAGACATCGCGCTTCCCGCTCCCTGCACCGGGGGTAAAAGGGGCATCCGGCTGATTCTCCCGGCGCCTGTTTTTCTTCGGTGGGAAGCGCGCGGCGCGCTATGCGTCCCTTGCCCGGCACCGGCACGCTTTCGAGAAGCAGGCGGGTGTAGGGATGCAGCGGCGAGTCGTATATCTGTTCGTTCGTGCCGAGTTCCATTACTTTTCCCAGGTACATGACCGCCATCCTGTCGGCCATGTGACGCACCACCGCCAGGTCGTGCGATATAAACAGAAGACTCTGGTTATACTGACGGCGCAGTTCATCGAGCAAATTAATGATTTGCGCCCGAATCGATACGTCAAGCGAGCTCACCGGCTCATCCGCGATTATCATTTCCGGTCGCGTGGCAAGGGCTCGTGCGATACCGATGCGCTGCTGCTGGCCGCCGGAAAACTCGTGCGGGTAGCGGTTGAGATACGAGGGCGAAAGGCCGACATTGTCGAGAAGCTCGCGAATTCTGTTTTCGCGGTTGTCGATATGATGTATCCGCAGGGGTTCTTCAAGAATCTGCCGTATGCTCATGCGCGGATCGAGAGACGAGAGCGGGTCCTGGAAAACGATCTGTATGGCCCTCCTGAGCCGCTTGCGGTCGCGTGCATCGAGGCTGTTCCATGCGACCGGGGTATCTTTCCACGGGCCGAGTGCGAGCGTGATGGCGCCTGAAGTTGCTGCCGTCAGTCCCAGGATTGCCTCCGCGGTCGTTGTCTTTCCGCATCCCGACTCGCCAACCAGCGCGAACACTTCGCCGCGTTGCACCTCGAACGACACGCCGTCCACCGCCTTCACATGGCCAACGACCTTGCCCACGATTCCCTTGAGGACAGGAAAGTAAACCTTGAGATTTGCGACCGAAACAGCGGGATTAGTCATATAAAAAACACCGTACCATTCTTCCGCCATCTTTTTCAATGAGCGGCGGCGTCTCCTTGTCACACCGGCCGAATCGTTTGCCGCAGCGCGGGTGAAACGGACACCCGGCCGGAAGCCTGAGCGGGTTGGGCACTTCGCCGGGAATGACCGCGAGACGGGAGGCGCGTTTATCAAGATATGGAATCGTGCCGAACAGTGCCTGCGTATACGGATGCAGCGGCTCCTCGAACAGAGCTTTAACCCCAGCCTGCTCCACCACGATTCCGGCATACATGACCAGCACCTCGTGCGACACGTCGCAGACAATGCCCAGGTCGTGGGTGATCATAATCATACTCATGTCGAGCGACTGCTGCAGCTCAAGAAGCAGGTCGAGGATTTTCGCCTGGACGGTGACGTCGAGCGCGGTTGTGGGCTCGTCGGCGATAAGAAGCGCGGGGCCGCAGGAGAGCGCCATGGCTATCATCACCCGCTGAAGCATCCCGCCCGACATCTGGTGCGGATACGACGTCAGGGCATTTTTCGGATCGCGTATCCCCACCTTCTCAAGCATCTGCACGCTGCGATCGCGGGCGTCGTTTTTTGACAGCGCCAGGTGCTCCCGCAGCGCCTCCTCTATCTGGAAACCGCAGGTAAAAACAGGATTGAGCGACGACATCGGGTCCTGGAAAATCATCGAGATTTCTCTGCCGCGAATGGCCCGAAGGCTGTCGTTGTCAAGGCCGATAAGGTTCTTTCCGCCGAAAAGGATTTCGCCTTGCTCGGTTTTTGACGGCGGCGAGGGGACCAGCCTGAGGATAGAGAGCGCGGTGACGCTTTTTCCGCACCCGGATTCGCCGACAATGCCGAGCGTGCGGCTTGTGCCGACCTCGAAACTGACGCCGCGTACCGCCCTGCCCACGCCTTCATCGAGATAAAAGGAGACGTGCAGGTTGTTGCAGCGCAGACATGGCGAGGTGTTTGTCGCAGGCATAGATAGTTATATACCTTCCGCAGAAAGACTTTGGTAGTGTCAAAATACGTTTTCGGCAAAGGCATTATCCTACATTCCGCAGGTGGGGTGGATGCGAATACGTGCGTGGAAACTGGCGTGAAGGCGGCGCAGGGCATATCCGTCGAGTGATATGTCCACGCCGCCTGAAGCGGTGTGTTGAGCCTGTCGAAACACGCCAGAGCGCTCAACAGATTTTCACTCCGTTCATACGGGTACGGTATACCGGCTGTCGGCCGAACGTATTCGTATCCATTGCCCTGTGCGGCCGCACGGACGGAAATGCGGGTGGCTTAAAACCGTGTATGCAGCGTTGCCTGCCAGTACCATTCACGCGGGGTGAGCAGAAGCTCCCGCTGTTGGTAGCCGATGTCCTGCGGGGCGCGGAAATGGTCGCTTGCGGCATGAAGGCCGAGGGAAATGTTTTTAACGTCTTTTTGGACAAAAACAGCCCACTTGATATTGTCTTCCTTTGATTTCGGACCCGCATCCTCTGTCGCGGGATTTTCCACAAACACATATCCAGCTCCGTCGGGCCGTGCGATATACGTTTCTTTTGGAACAGGCACGCCGAGCCATGACGGATTGTTTCGCCAACGCGAACCGTACCATTCGACCTCGACTCCGGCCAGGTCAAGCACCTTGAAAGCAGGCAGGGTGATTCCGGCCATGACCGGCACACGTTCGGTAATTTTATTATAATAACCTGGAAAATTCTGCGCGCCAAGTAGCGCGGCCTCGACATATATCTGCAGGTCGTTTGCCCCCAGACGCGCTGATTTGATCAGCGTTTGAAAATCATACAGAATACGGCCGACCAGCTTGACGCCGGCGCGGGGATAATATTTCTTCTTCCCGCCGTCCGACCATTCTTCGATGGCGATCATGGGTGAACCTGCCGAATACATGTAATAGCCTTGGTCTGTTCGCAGAAGCCGGTGCAGCATGCAGGCGGCCGACAGGCGCGCGCCTGCGGATTCCATCTCGCCAAGATATGTGAGCGTGATGTCGTTGAGGGGCTTTTGCTCATACTCGACGGTGACAAACAACCGATGCGTGAGAGTAGTGGGGAGGCGGACGCTCAGATACCCACCCATAATACGGTTATCGATGTAGGTGGACAGAATATAGCCCGGATACACGCCCGTACGGAACAGGTACCCGCCCAGCCGTTGCCACTCACGGGTGTAATCGAAACAGAACTTGCCGATTGTCAGCGCCGGCGACAGCGAATCGGCGGCGCCGAACCGGTAGGTTGCCAGCGCTTCATCCAGCCCGCCGCCGCCGCTTCGCTGCTGTACCATGTTGTTGTTGTTGAAAGGCACGGTAAACTGGGCAAGGGCGTACAGCTTGATGAACGCGGTGACATTTTCGCCGATGCGGGATTTGATAAGCAGCGAGCTTTTGATATTCGTTATCCAGAACTTGTTCAGCCACGACGAATCCGAGGTCTCGTTGATGGGCGCAGAGGAGCTGTTCATGATTTGCATGAAGTCCCAGCGGAAACCGACGTCGGCGGTGACGGTCACCGGCTTTGCCGCCGCAGTCGCTACGAAGGCAGCCAGTATAGTCAAAAGGATGCGTAGAAAGTTGCGATACACGACCGGTTCCATTTCTTTCTGTTGCATCGTTTGTGCCGGATTCACGCCGTTTCCTCTCCACTGCGTCAGAAGGTGAGCGTTACCGCAATCGACCAGTACCAGTTCTCCGGCGCCATCATCAGCTCCCGCTCGGAAACACCGCCCGACGCGTCCTCGGTGCGCAGATGGTCGTTTGCAACGCGTCCATACACGGCAATGTGCTCATCGATAGCCCGTTTGATCGATACTGACCATTTGAGGTCGTCGCGGTCGCCGATATCAGGCTCAATGGGGATGGCGCGGTAATGCCGCAACGGCGTCGTATTGAGATGGGGTGAACCATACCATTCCCCTTCCACGGCGATATAATCGAGGATGTTAAACGCCGGCACGTTCAAGCCGACCATTACTGGTATGCGTTCGCGGATATTATCGTAGTACACGGGATAATCCTTGACGCCCAGCACTGCGGCTTCGGCATATATTTTCAGATCTTCAGGCCCGAAAAGGCCAGGCGATCCCAGAAGCGGCTTGACGTCAAACGACATCCGCCCCATGAGCTTCACCCCGCGGTGCGTAAACTCGATCTGCTCGCCGCCGGCATTTTCGGGCGGAGGCGTGGTGAGATCTGGATTGAACGGAATAAGCCGGTGGAACGAAACGCCTGCGCCCAGCGTCAACGCCCGCGCCGGCGAATACGACGCGATATACACCAGCGAAATATCATTGAAAGGAATATTCTCAAGTTCCACAAGCGCCAGCACGTCGTGGGTGAGATGGGGTCCAAGAGTGGTGCGCAGATGCAGGCCGACATTGTTCGCCCATTCGCGTCCCGAGAAAACGAATCCCGGATAGGCGCCGCTCAATATAAGATATTCTCCCAGGTTGCGCGCGTCTGGGTTATACCTGAACTTAAGGATGCCGCCTTCGAGCATGAATGCGTTGTTTGAAAGAACCGCCCTGCACTCCGATAATCCGGCGCCCTGTCCCGCGCGATATCCAAGGCGGAAATATATCCTCTCTTTGGGGGTAATGGTGACAAGCGCTTCGGCCGATACCCGGTGATTCCATTCGCGGTTGATCGTACGGCGGTCATCCCAGTTGATATTTCGCACATAAATATCAAGACCTGCGTTTGCGCCCACGGTATTGACCAACTGCATCACGCGATACGACAGCTCGCCGCCGATCGATACGATCCGCGGTTGCGCGCCGCCGCTCTCTTCGCCCTCTGCAGCGCCAAAGGCTGCCATCACGGCCGCCATAAGCAGCATGACGCTCCGCTTCTGTGCCGCCGCCAGCGGCAGACACGCGGCCTTCGGTATCACCATATATCTACGTCCATCACTGTGTACATGTTCAAAATCCCACTCCGATTCCCAGCTCCCAGTACCATTCCCAGAAAGTGTATAACTTTTCCTCGGCGGAATACCAGCCGTTCGGTTCACGGATACGCGTATGGTCGCTGGCCAACTTGAGGTTGAAGCTGAGACGATCGGCGATTTTCTTGCTTACCATCGCCGCCCATCGCCAGTCGTCATAGTGCCACAGGTCGTTGCTGGTGCGCCTGCCGGCTATCTGATCCCACGCATCGACATAAATCGGCAGGCCTGACGGAATGGCGTGGTTTTCGTAAAACGGTGACGGGCAATATTCGACTTCAACCGTTATCACGTCGAGCCGCAGCGGCCTGCCGACAATTTTTTCAAGCAGAAAGGTGCCCGCGCCGCTCAGAATCGATGCGCCCGCCCAGATAAAGGGACGCGGCTTTTTGTGATCGAAACCGCGTTTCGCAATTACCGTGTCCTGCGAGACGACATTGCCCATGTTATCCCTCACAATGTTGTCAAAATACGTGCTGTCGGCTTCGATGCCGATGAGGAACATGCTCAGCGCCAGGGGGAAAAGCCCGTTGCCGATGAGCGAATGCGTCGGAAGATTCAGTCCGGCCATGGCAACGATGCGATTTTTTATGTCAGGGTACCCTCTCCCGTCGATATTGACGGGAAAATCCTCAAGCCCCAATACGGCACACTCGCCGTAAAGCCGCAAATCCTCTCTCCCCCAGAACGGTCCACCGATCTTCAAAATTTTGATCGGATCGGCCCATAGTCTTCCCATAACCTTGATTCCGCCAAACGGCATGCCGGTGGTTTCATAGAAAGTGCCGCTGTCGGTGTGATGCACGGCGGTGGTGATGGGTGTTTCAACCAATTCCGGATCGGTTTCCCTGTTTGCTGCGACGAGAAACCGGTGGAAATTAACGCCGGCGGCAATCTCAAACTTGTCATCAACGTGAAGGGTCGGGACATAGATCGCAGACACGTCGAGGTAGGGTTGACGTTCGGTTTCGAGCGTAAGGACGATATCATTGCGCAAAAAATTCGGCGCGTTTCCCCGCAGCAGTACGCCGGTGACGCCGCCGCTGCCGGCGCTTGAGGCAAGAATCATCGGTCGCAGGCCAGCCGACACAAGGTAGCCGCCGAAATCGCGTGTCCGCGTGTAGTTGTAGCCGAAGAATCCGGCGGTCAATTCAAGCGGTGGATGTTCGACATTGCCAAATTTGACGTGCGCGCTGGCGACACTCAGCCATGCGCCCGCCTGGCGTCCCAAGCCCTTCCAGTTGACATTCTTTCCCTGCGTGCCGTGCGAGATCTGTCCGCCAAGGCCGCTGTTGAGCGTGAGCCGCGCTCCCACGTTCTTTTCGACACTCAGTCCGCCGCTGATGCCTTCGATCCATGCGCCGTTCAGATACGGACGATCGCTTTCGATATTGGGGATGGCGGAACTTTTCACGATGCGCATAAGGCTGAAATTCATGTAGCCGCTGATATGAACGCCAAGGATGGTTCTGGAGGAATCGCGTACGGACGCTGTCGCACTCACGGCGAAAAGCGCGGCGGACATTAAGGCAATAACAGGTCTCATGTCAGCGCGTCCTCCTGTCG
>Ga0209101_1002786_pt1 | contig 11122 bp, 4 predicted proteins | sample ConPoolayeCmetaG_FD_185481 | JGI IMG/M metagenome (GOLD analysis project Ga0209101, IMG submission 185481) | Hot spring microbial mat communities from California, USA to study Microbial Dark Matter (Phase II) - Cone Pool mat layer C metaG... ... | reverse complement strand
GTCACGGCAGATCAGGCCGCCCTGTCCGGCCGAGAAATACCCCGCCCGGCCGGGCGGCGCCGGCTTGCCGCAGGCCACGCAGCGGCCGAAGTCCGGCCACAGTCCCGCCGAGGTCAGCAGGGCGTGAAGATAGCCGACCGTCGCGGCGAAGGGGTCGTCGGCGGTCGAGAGGCTGTCCAGCGCGGCCACCAGGGCCAGGTACAGGCCTTCGTGGGCGTCGGCCTCCTCGGTCATGACGCTGGTGACCTCCGCCAGGTACTGGGCGGCGTACCAGCGGGGCAGGCTTTCGCGCAGGGCCAGCCAGGCCTGGATCTGGCGCCACTCGGTCAGGGTGCCCAGTCCGCGGGCCTCCTGCGGGCGGGGGAGGAAGACCACCGACCCGCGCTCCAGCAGGTCGACGCCGACGGCGAAGCGGTTCCGCGTGCTGCGGCGGATGCCCTTGGCGATGAGGCGGCGCAGGCCGTGCCGGCGGGTGAAGAAGGCCAGCACCTGGGAGGTCTCGGAGTAGTCCAGCCGCCGCAGGGCGACGGCCTCGTCCTTGACGGCCGGCATGGCGCGGGGGCCTCCCGGCGGTCAGCCGATCGGGCCGGGCGGCTCCTCCGTGGGTTCGACCGTCGGGTCGAACTGCGGCGGCGGGCCCTGTTCCTTCGGCAGGTGGCGGTACCACAGCAGCATCAGGCCCGTGAGGCTGACGACGAAGATCACCAGCGTGATCGAGAAGCTGTGCCAGTCCAGGACCATGGCCTGCATCGGCAGCAGGAACAGCGTGATCTGCCAGGTCAGGGCGAACGGCACGGAGACGATGTCGTAGAAGTTCTCGCGGTCCATGGCCGCGCGGGTCTGCGGGTCCAGAAGCCGCTTGAGGGGGCCCCAGAAACCGAAGGGGCGGGTGGTCCGGTAGAAGCGCCAGACCACCCGCGGCTCGGTGGGGCGGGTCAGCAGGGTGCCCAGGATCGCGCCGATCAGCGAGACTCCGGTCAGGACCACGAACTTCCACACCGCGGTGAGCTGGCTGACCTCCATGATGGAGAGCACGCGCTCGATCACCGAGGCGACCATGGCCACCGCGGTGCCGACGATGACGCCGCCGGCGTTGAACCGCCACCAGTAGAGCCGCAGAAGCTGGGGGATGGCCAGTCCGGCGGTCAGGGCCATGATGATCCAGTCCCAGATGTCGTTGATGCTCCTGGTGAAGTAGGCCATGGCGAAGCCGCCGATGACCAGGATGATGCCGAAGACGTAGCTGGCGGCGATGAGCTCGAAGTTGGACGCCCGGGGTCGGATGAAGCCCTGGTAGATGTCGCGGGTCATCAGCGAGACCGTGCCGTTGACCGTCGGGGCGAAGGTGGACATGGCCGCGGCGACCAGCGAGACCACCAGCAGTCCGCGCAGTCCCATGGGGATCCGCATGAGGATCACGGCCGGCAGGATGCGCTCGGGATTGACCGTGCCCTCGTAGCTGACCAGGTTGACCAGCTCGTCCCAGCGGGGTCCCAGGATGCCGCGGAGCCTTTCGACCAGCGCGGGGTGTTCGTCGGGCCGCTGGAGGATCCGGGCCATGGTCTCTTCCCACTGGTGCTTGGCGATGACCGCCGAGACCTGCTTGTGCCGGGCGATCAGCACGGTCAGCCGGTCCGGCCAGTCGGCCCCGAGGATCTCCTGAAGGCCGCCGGCCGTGGCGGAGTCGAGCGTTCCGGCCCGCCAGGCCTTCAGGCCGGCCTCCCAGTCCGAGGGCCGGAGCACCTTGGCCACCCGGGAGGCGGTCGCCAGGTCCAGTTGCGAGGCGTCCTGTCCGGCCCGCTGGACCAGGTATTCCTTGATGGCGATCTCGGCCTCGCTGAGGGCCTCCTGGCGGGGGAAGGCCTTGTGGACCAGGAACAGCCCCATGACCGCGAAGCCCATCATCATCGGCCATCGGAAGGTCATCAGCCAGGTCCAGAAGAAGGTCAGCAGGCCGCATTCGCGCTCGTTGCGGGCCCCGAAGTAGCGCGGGTCGGCTCCCTGGCCCATGCCGCCGATGATGTTGCGGATCAGATAGAACAGGGCGAAGAGAAACAGCGATTCGTAGTCCTCATAGCCGCGGGGCATGTCCACGTGGAACGACGGCGCGCTGCTGATCCAGTTGGTGCTGCCGGTGACCTCCCGGGCCAGGGCGCCCAGGTCGCCCTCGTAGCCGGTCACCTGGGCGAAGGCCAGGCAGGAGATCACGATGACGCTGATGAGCACGATGGCGGCCTGGAACATGTCGGTGTAGACCACGCCGTAGAAACCGGCGGTCACGGTGTAGACGGTGGTCAGCCCGACCATGATCACCGCGCAGACCATCGGCGAGTAGGGCAGGAACATGGACAGGAAGAGGCCGGCGCCCTTGATCAGGTAGGCGAGCATGCCGAAGGCGAACAGCACGCCGGCCGCGGCGGTGATGAAGCGCGCCGCCTGGGCCGCCGGACCGGTGCCGAAGCGGTAGATGTTCCACTCCGCGCCGGTCATGCAGTTGGACCGCCGGTGCCACTTGCCGGCCCACAGCATCATGAAGGCCAGGACCAGCACCGCCCCGCCGCGGAACTCGATGTACAGCCCCTGGGGGCCGAGCATGTAGAGGAACGAGACGATGACCATCGTGCCGGTCATGTCCAGGAAGTTGAGCATCCCCGAGACGCCCAGGGCCCACCACGGCAGCTGCTTGCCGCCCAGGAAGTAGGCCTCCAGGTTCACGGACGCCCGCCGCTGGAGGTAGAAGCCCATCACCAGCAGGACGGCGCAATAAGCGAGGATCACGCCGTAGTCGATCCCGTTGAGATACTTCACGAGGGACCTCCGCGCGAAAGGATGGACGAACCGGGCATCGATCCGTGCCGGTAGTGTAGCAGCGGGCAGGCGCCCCGCAAGCCGGGGCCGCCGTCCGGACCCTCCGGGGGGAGCCGGTCGGCCCGCGGGGGACGCCGTCCGGCCGCCGCCGGACCGCCGGACCGCCGGGGACTGGTCAATCCGGCCGCCGGAGGCGAAGATACCGGCCAAGGGGGGCGGACGGGGCCGTCGACCGGGGCCGTCGACCGGTCCCGGCGTCCCCGGGGAGGTGCCGTGCCGATGTCGGATCGCGATGTGGCCCGCTGGGCCGAACGGATCGACCAGGAAACCCGCGAGTGGATCGATTCGCTCGACTACGTGCTGCAGAACTCCGGCCCCGAGCGGGCCCTGGAACTCGTGCAGGGGCTGGCCACCGAGCTGCGGCGCCGCGGCGTGACCGTGCCCTACGCCCTGACCACGCCCTACATCAACACCATCCCGGCCGAGCTGCAGCCGCCCTATCCGGGCGACCGGGACCTGGAGCGGCGGATCAAGTCGATCATCCGCTGGAACGCGATGGCCATGGTCGTGCGGGCCAACCGCGGGTCCTCGGGCATCGGCGGGCACATCTCCACTTTCGCCTCCGCGGCCACGTTGTACGAGGTCGGCTTCAACTGGTTCTTTCGCGGCCGCGGCCAGGGTCGGTCCGGCGACCAGATCTACTTCCAGGGGCACGCCGCGCCGGGCATCTACGCCCGGGCCTTCCTGGAGGGTCGGATCGGCGTCGAGCAGCTCCAGGGCTTCCGCCGCGAGCTGCGGCCCGGCGGGGGGCTGCCCTCCTACCCGCATCCCTGGCTGATGCCCGGTTTCTGGGAGTTCCCCACCGTGTCCATGGGGCTGGGCCCGATCATGAGCATCTATCAGGCCCGGTTCAACCGCTACCTGCAGGACCGCGGCCTGTGCAACACCGAGCACTGCCGCGTGTGGGCCTTCCTGGGCGACGGCGAGGTCGACGAGCCCGAGTCGCTGGGAGCCCTGACGCTGGCCTCGCGCGAGGGGCTGGACAACCTCACCTGGGTGATCAACTGCAACCTCCAGCGGCTCGACGGGCCGGTGCGCGGCAACGGCAAGATCATCCAGGAGCTGGAGGCCGCCTTCCGCGGCGCCGGGTGGAACGTCATCAAGGTCATCTGGGGCGGCGACTGGGATCCGCTGCTGGCCCGCGACGCCGGGGGCTGGCTCGTGCGCCGCATGGAGGAGGCCGTCGACGGCGACTACCAGAAGTACTCCGTGGAGACCGGGGCCTACATCCGCGAGCACTTCTTCGGCAAGTACCCGGCGCTGCGCGAGATGGCCGCCCAGCTCTCGGACGAGCAGCTCAGGCGCATGCGCCGCGGCGGCCACGACCCCGAGAAGGTCTACGCGGCCTACCGGGCGGCCTGCGAGTTCAAGGGCGCCCCGACCGTCATCCTCGCCAAGACCGTCAAGGGCTACGGGCTGGGCGAGGCCGGCGAGGGCAAGAACATCACCCACCAGCAGAAAAAACTCAACGAAGCCGAGCTGGCCGGCTTCCGCAGCCGCTTCGGCATCCCGATCTCCGATGCCGAGGTGGCCGACGCCCCGTTCTACCGGCCGCCGGAGAACAGTCCGGAGATGGAGTACCTCCGCCGGCGGCGGGCCGAGCTCGGCGGGTTCGTCCCGGTGCGCACCACCGACTGCCCCTCCCTGCCGGTTCCGCCGATGGACCTGTTCGCCGAGTTCCTGGAGGGCACCGGCGAGCGCGAGGCCTCGACCATGATGGCCTTTGCCCGGCTGTTCGCCAAACTGCTGAAGGACCCCCAGCTCGGCAGGTACATCGTGCCGATCATCCCCGACGAGGCCCGGACCTTCGGCCTGGAGCCGCTGTTCCGCCAGTGCGGCATCTACTCCAGCAAGGGGCAGCTGTACGAGCCGGTGGACCGCGACACGCTGCTGTACTACCGGGAGTCGCGCGACGGGCAGATCCTCGAGGAGGGCATCACCGAGGCCGGCTCGATGTCGTCGTTCATCGCCGCGGGCACCGCCTGCGCCACCCACGGCGTGCCGACCCTGCCCTTCTTCATCTACTACTCGATGTTCGGCTTCCAGAGGATCGGCGACCTGATCTGGGCGGCCGCCGAGATGCGCTGCCGCGGTTTCCTGATGGGCGGCACCGCCGGCCGGACGACGATCAACGGCGAGGGCCTGCAGCACCAGGACGGACACAGCCACCTGCTGGCCTCGGCCTACCCCACCGTCCGGGCCTACGACCCGGCCTGGGCCTACGAAATGGCCCTGATCGTCCGGGCCGGCATCGAGCACATGGTCCAGCGTCAGGAGGTCGGCTTCTACTACCTGACCATCTACAATGAGAACTACGTCCAGCCGCGAATGCCCGAGGGCGCCGAGGAGGGCATCCTGAAGGGCCTGTACCTCTACCGCCCGGCAGCCTTCGAAGGGGTCCCCAGGGCCCGCGTCCAGCTGCTGGGCAGCGGCCCGATCCTGCGGGAAGTGCTGCGCGGGGCGGACCTGCTGGCCCAACGGTACGGCGTGGCCGCCGACGTCTGGAGCGCCACCAGCTACAACCAGCTGCGGCGCGACGCCCTCGAGGCCGACCGCTGGAGCCGCCTGCACCCCGACCAGCCCCCGCGGCGGGCGTATGTCCAGCAGGTGCTCGACGGGCGCGAGGGCCCGTTCGTGGCCGCATCGGACTACATGAAGGCCGTGCCCGACCAGATCGCTCAATGGATTCCCGGCGGCCTGACCACGCTGGGCACCGACGGCTTCGGACGCAGCGAGAGCCGACCGGCCCTGCGGCGCCACTTCGAGGTGGACGCCGAACACGTGGCCGCCGCAAGCCTGGCGGCTCTGGCCCGACGGGGGCAGTGGGATCCGTCCGCGGCCGCCCGGGCGATCGGCGAGCTGGGGATCGACCCCGAAACGATGGATCCGATGCATGCCTGACAGAGGCCGGCGGACCGCGCCGCCGGCGGACCGGGCAGCCGCCGGCCGCCGTGGACCCTGTCGGCCGGCAGAGGTTTGGGAGGTGTACCCGTGGCCCGGGAATTCAGATTGCCGGATCTGGGCGAGGGCGTTGAGGCCGGCGATGTGGTGCAGGTCATGGTCGCCGAGGGCGATGTGATCCGCGCCGAGCAGCCGGTCATCGAAATCGAGACCGACAAGGCCGTCGTGGAGGTGCCCTGCCCGCATGCCGGGCGCGTAGCCCGGGTCCATGTCGCCAAGGGCCAGAAGGTCAAGGTCGGGGCCGTGCTGCTGACCGTCGAGGACCAGGCCCCGGCCGGCGGGGAAGCTCCGCCGGCGCCTCCAGCGGTACCCGAACCCTCGTCCGCCGCCAGGCCCGCGCCGGCCCCGGCCGTCTCCGCGCGTCCGGCCTCCGCGGCGGCATCGGCCGGGGCGGCCGCGTCCGCCACGGTGGCCGCGAAGGCCGTGCCCCCGCCGGTCGCGCCGGCTCCGCCCGGTTCCCCGGCCGTCGCCGGGCTGTCGGCGCCGCTTCCGCCCGTGAGCCGCGAAGTGCCCGCCGGTCCGGGCACGCGGCGGCTGGCCCGCGAGCTGGGCGTGGACCTCAACGTCCTGGCCGCGGAACACCCGGGTGAGCGGCTGACCGAGGAGCACCTCAAAGCCTGGGTCAAGACCAGGCTGTCAGCCGCCGCTGCGCCGGGCGCGGGGGCGGGTGCGGCGCCTGCGGCCGCCCCTCCGCTGCCGGACTTTTCCCAGTGGGGGCCCGTCGAGCGGGTGCCGATGACCACGCTGCAGAGGAAGACCGCCGACCATCTCACCACCGGCTGGACGCTCGCCCCGCACGTGACCCAGTTCGACGAGGCCGACGTCACCGATCTGGAGGATCTGCGCCGGAAATACATGGCCAAGACCGGCGAGCAGGCGGTCAAGCTCACCATCACCGCCTTCGTGCTCAAGGCCGTGGCCGTCACGCTTCGCGAGCATCCGCAGTTCGCGGCCTCGCTGGACGCCGCCGCCGGCGAGATCGTCTACAAGAAGTACTGTCACATCGGGGTGGCCGTGGACACGCCGGCCGGGCTGATCGTGCCGGTGGTCCGGGACGTCGACCGCAAGGGCGTGGTGCAGATCGCCTCGGAGATGAACGCCCTGGCCGAGCGAACGCGGCAGCGCAAGGTCGCCCTGGAGGAGCTGCGCGGCGGGGTGTTCACCGTGACCAACCTCGGCGGGATCGGCGGCACGGCCTTCACGCCGGTGATCAACTACCCGGAGGTGGCGATTCTGGGCCTGGCCCGCACCCGCCAGCAGCCGGTGGTGCGCGGCGGAGCGGTGGTGCCGCGGCTGATCCTGCCGCTGTGCCTGTCCTACGATCACCGGGTGATCAACGGCGCCGATGGCGCCCGCTTCATCCGTCGCCTGAGCGCGCTGCTGGAGAGCCCCGAGCTGCTGCTGCTGGAGCCCTGAGGCCTCGCAGACGCCGGCCGCGGCCGCGATGCCCGGTTCGCCCCTCAGTTGACGCAGTTCGGCGGAGCGTACTGATTGGCCGCCCCGGCACAGCGGATGAAGATGCCGAAGTCATCGGCGTCCACATCCTCGTCGCCATCCAGCCGGCCGGCCAGACACTCCGGCGCGTACTGGGGAATGTCCCGACCCGAGAAGCAGGACTGCAGGAAGCCGTAGTCCTGCTGGTCCACGTCTCCGTCGCGGTCGAAGTCCGGCTTGACCGCCGGGGTCGCGGAGAACGACCCGGCCGAGCCGGCGGCATAGAACCGGCTGGAGTCCTGGAAGTAGGCGTACACCCGGTAGTGATAGGTCAGGCCGTTGGTCAGGCCGGTGTGTTCGACCCAGCGGAGCGAGCCGGGCGGGGCGACGTCGTCGATCACCACCTGGCCGTCGGTGGGACCCGTGGGGTCGGCGCCCACCCGGGCCACGACCCGCGCACCGTTGAACTGGGCGCTCCATGGGTTGGTCCACTCGATCAGCACCCGCGTGTTGCCCGGGGTGACGCGGACGATCGAGGACGCTGCCGGCGGCTGGCCGGTGAGGACCAGATCCGTCACCGTCGTCTGGCCGGCCGAGACGGTGCGGTTGTGGATGGTCTGGCCGAGGTAGTGGGTCTTGTTGGCCGTCAGGCTGTAGGTGCCGGTCGGCGAGCCGAACGCGTAGGTTCCGGCCGGGCCGGTTCCGCCTCCGGCGATGCCGCTGGTCTGGATGCCGGCCCCGGTCACCGGCTGCCCGTACTGGTCGCGGACCGTGCCGGCCAGCGTCCCGGTCGTGCCCGGCGGCGAGGGCGGCCGGATGGTGTAGTACTGCTGGGGCTTTCCGCTGCCCCAGTACTCCAGCACCGCGTACAGCGTGCCGTCCGACGCGGCACTGACGTCCGGATCGACCATGAAGGCGTTGGCCAGACCGGCCGAGACGTGCTCTGCGCCCTGCCAGGCGCCGCCGCTCCAGAGCCGGCCGACCATGTGCGTCGCCCCGTCGGCGCTGTAGATCGAGTAGAATCGCGTGGTTCCGGGAATACCGGTGCAGGACGTGCCCCAGGAGCCGTTGTCGGTCAGCTGCACGGTGCCGCTCACGCCGGCCCCGGGGGTGTAGATCACCGAGTAGTACCGGTTGCCCTGGTCCCACACCACCATCACCTGCCCGGCCCCGTTGACGCCGACCGACTGGCGGTTGTGCATGCTGTCGCCGTTGCGGGTCACGCTGTCCAGAACGATCTCCGGCTCCCACCACAGGCCGTTGTAGCGGCGCAGTTTGAGCACGCCGGCGTCGGTGAAGGTCCGGTAGACCGCGCCGTCCACCGGCGAGCGGGCCATGCCGTGGACCTCGTAGCCGCTGTTGACCCGGGAACCGGTCGCCGTGTCGCCGGACCAGGATGTGCCGTCGAAGCGGTTGAAGAAGATCTGCTTGTCGGTCGGCAGGCCGTCACGGAGCCTCGCGTAGCTCATCACCACGTCGCCGCCGGTGCCGGTGCCCACCGGGGCGATGTACGGATGCTTGGCCGAGGCCGAGGAGGACGAAAGCACCTGGGTCAGGCCATTATAGAGCTGCCCGGTGGCGTCGTTGACGTCCCAGCGGTACCAGCGGACCTCCGGACCGCCGTAGGCCCAGTCCTCGATGACCATGTGGATCCGACCGTCCAGGCCGAGGCAGAAGCTGAGGTTGGCCCAGAAGTTGGGCACGCTCTGGCCCTGGGAGGGCTTGAGCACGCCCCCGAAGTAGCGGCGGTATTTCAGCTGCCCGGCCTGATACGTGGCGTGAAACCCGCCGTTGGGGGCGGCGACGATCTGGGCGTTCTTGACGTCCATCCCGGCCTCCCAGGCCTCGTTCAGCAGCTGACAGTTCGCCCAGCTCTGGGCCCGGACCTGGGTTGCCGCCGCCAGAAGAACCACCAGCGACAGGACCCGACCGACCGGAAAACGCTTCGCGCAAGTATCCATGCCATCATCCTCCGCAAGACCGGCCGGCGTCCGGCCGGTCGAATCCACACATCCCGACACGTCGCGGGCCGCCGGATCGACGGCCGGCAGGGGCGCCGGCGGCTACGGCTGCGCGTCCCCACGCGGCCCGGGCCGCTCCCCGCGGGGGGCTGGGACCCTTCGGCTCCTCCCGGGCCCGGCCGGCGGCCTGAGGTCCCGAAATGCCGCCCCGGGCCATGTTACGGAGCGGTGCGGCCGGGTCACGGGGCGGTGCAGCCGGGCGACCGGGCCACGTTCGATCCGTCCATGCAGCTCAGGAACAGGCCCACGTCGTCCTGGTCGACGTCGTCGTCGGCGTCGATCCTGGCCACCTGGCAGCCCGGATCCGCCTGGGGAATGCCCCACCCGCTCAGGCAGCGCTGCACCACGGCATAGTCGGCCAGATCCACGTCGCCGTCGCTGTCAAAATCGGACCGTATCCCCGTCAGCGTGATCGTGACCGTCATGGTCTCCGATGGATTGTAGGCCCCCGGGTCCGAGACCGTGACCAGCCCCTGGCGTGTCCCCGGGGCCACCTGGGAGGTGTCGAAGGTCAGGGTGATCGGCACCGGGGCGCCGGTCGAGCTGCCCGAGGCCGGGGCGGCCGACAGCCATCCCCGGGCCGCCGGTTCGACCTCGACGGTGAAGTTCAGCGTCCCGGTGCCCATGTTGAACACCTGCAGGACCGCGGGCTCCAGCGGCTGGCGGCAGCGCCCCGAGCGGCTCACCGTGCGGGGATCCAGCCCGATCATCGGCATGTCGACCAGCTGCACGCGGGCGGTGTTGAACCGGTCGTCCTGGGCCACCAGCAGGCCCGTGCCCGCCGGCCCGGCGATGTCGGCCGTGTAGATGTCGCCGCTGCGCCCCAGCCGCACGACCAGCGGGGCCCCGGTGCCGTCGTCGCCGTAATAGTAGAAGGCCGCGTGCCCCCCGGTGATCCGGGCGGTGACGCGCCAGACGCCGCCGCCGAGGTCCACGCGCTGCGCGCTGACGATGTTCGGCGGCGTCAGATCGTTGATCGTCATCAGCGCCCAGTCCGGCCAGCTCTGCCCCGGGTCGTTGGCCGTCTCGTACTGGAACACGTGGCTGTAGCTCTGGTCGATCATGGTGTCGCCGACGATCCTCAGCCTGCCGGGGTCGGCGGTGCCCAGCGGCCAGTTCGAGCCGATCGAGGAGGCGTGGGCGTTGTTGGCGATCGGCGCCCAGCGGAAGTCGTAGCGCTGCAGACGCATGGCCACGGCGTCCACCGCCGCCGGAGAGACGCTCGCCAGCACGGTGTGCAGCCAGCAGGGGACCGGCTGGTTGGGCACGTGGTAGCGCTGGGCGGCGTTGATGGCGTCCACCACGCACAGATAGCCCCGCTGCGGCGTGGAATGCACCACGCCGTCGCGGAAGTACAGCGCCGCCCGGTGGGCGTCGACCAGCTCCCGCCAGAGGATGTCGTTGCCGAAGTCCTTCTCGTAGTTCGTGGCGTTGGAGCGGTTGTGGGCCACCCGCGACCAGTAGTTCTGGTACATGCCGAAGGTCGAGAACATGGTGATGCCCACCCAGTTCTTGGTCGCGATGGTCACGGGGTCGTGGTAGTGCACCTTGAGCTTGGCCAGATCGATGATCGCGTCGGCGTCGAAGATGTAGTCGGTGATCGCCAGCCAGCCCATGCAGTTGTTCTTGCCCGGTCCGGCCTTGCCGTGCGGGTCGGCGGCCGCGAAGTAGGCCGTCGCCGCCCCGTCCTGGATCTTCTGCAGGTCGGCGCTGGTGTAGCCGCTGCCGACGTACGCGCTGGCTCCGCCGGCCTGCGTGCCCAGGCCCACCCAGCGCCACTTCTGGAGGTTCTGGAAGTCGACCCGGCTGATGTTCACCCCCGGCCACAGGGCCCGCAG
>Ga0209101_1002785_pt1 | contig 11122 bp, 6 predicted proteins | sample ConPoolayeCmetaG_FD_185481 | JGI IMG/M metagenome (GOLD analysis project Ga0209101, IMG submission 185481) | Hot spring microbial mat communities from California, USA to study Microbial Dark Matter (Phase II) - Cone Pool mat layer C metaG... ... | reverse complement strand
CGGTGGGCCGGCGCGGGGCGGCCAGGGCCGTGCGCATCAGCTCCTTGAAAGAGCCACTCCGGCCGTCACCGACCAGCACGAGCTGCGAGGGCGGGTGGGCCGCGTTCAGGGCGGCCAGGGTCAGGGCGGCGCACGCCTCCGGGGCGTGGGCGAGGAGGGCTGCTTCGGCGGTGATGGCGTCCTCGGCCAGGCGCCGCAAGGAGTCGTCGCCGGTGAGGGCAGCCACGGTGAGACAGGCGCGGGCGGCGACGCCGGCCGGCGCTGGTGTGGCGCCGTCGTGGGGGGAGCGGGGACGCAGGGGCAGGGCGTCCCCGTCGTCGGGGGTTTCCAGCAGGGCGCCGTGGGCGTCCCGGTAGCGGGGCAGCCGCTGGCGAAGCACGGCGGTGGCGGTGGACAGGTAGCGCAGCTCGCCGGTCACCTGGTACAGCTCGGCCAGGCCCGCCGCCACCCAGGCAACATCCTCCAGCGTCTCCGCTCCGGAGGTGGTTCCTTCGCGCCACGAACGCACGATGGCGCGCTGGCCGTCGCCGCACAGCTGGAGCAAGAACTCGCCGGCGCGCCGCGCCGCCGCGGTAAAACGCGGCTCATCCAGCACTACCCCGAGGAACGCCAGCGCCCACACCGCCATGCCGTTCCACCCTGCCAGGCGTTTGTCGTCCAGCGCCGGCGGGATGCGGCTGGCGCGGGCGGTGCGCAGGGCGAGGCGGGCACTCTCCAGGCGCTCCGCGAACGCGGGCGGCGACAGGTTCAGAGACGTAGCCACCGCGGTTTGGTCCGCTGCCGGGCGCAGGATCGTGCGCCCGTGTTCGAAGTTGCCCTGGGGGGTCACCGCACAGGCCGCCAGCACCGCCTCGGCCTGAGCGGGGGGTAGCACCGCCGCGATCTCGCCGGGGGTCCAGGTGAAGAATTTCCCCTCCTCGCCCTCGCTGTCGGCGTCGGTGGAGGCGAAAAAGCCCCCTTCGGGCCCCTGCATCTCCCGCACCAGGTACTCGCCGGTTTCCCGCGCCACGGCGAGCCACGCTGGCCGATTGAGGGCGACGCCCGCCTCGGCGTAGAGGCGGGCCAGTAAGGCGTTGTCGTAGAGCATCTTCTCGAAGTGGGGGACGAGCCAACGGGCATCAACGCTGTAACGGTGGAAGCCGCCCCCCACCCAGTCGTACATCCCCCCCTGGGCCATGCCGTCCAGGGTGGTGGTGAGCATGTGGGCCGCCAACGTGTCGCCCCGGTTGACGGCGTGGAGGAGGAGAAAAAGGCGGGCCGGGCTGGGGAATTTGGGGGCGCCGTCGAACCCCCCCTGCACGCTGTCGAAGCGGCGCGCCAGGGCCGCGATGGCTCGCGTGAGGGCGGCACAGCCGTCCACCTCACCCCGATGGTCGCGGCGCGCCGCGGCTGCCAGGTGCTCTACCAGAGCGCTGGACTGGGCGAGCAGATCGTCTCGCTGAGAGCGCCAGGCCTCTACCACCGCGGCCAGCAGTTCCAGAAACGAAGGCCGACCCCACCGGGGCTCGGGAGGGAAGTAGGTCCCGCCGTAGAACGGCTGCAAGGTCGGCGTGAGAAAGACGGTGAGTGGCCACCCCCCCGAACCGGTCATCGCCTGCACCGCCTCCATGTACACCGCGTCTACGTCGGGGCGTTCCTCGCGGTCCACCTTGATGGCCACGAAATGGCGGTTGAGCACCTCGGCCACGGCCTCCGACTCGAAAGACTCCCTCTCCATGACGTGGCACCAGTGGCAGGCGGCGTACCCGATGGAGAGGAAGATGGGCTTGTCCTCCCGGCGCGCTTTGGCCAGCGCCTCTGCCCCCCAGGGGTACCAGTCCACCGGGTTGCCGGCGTGTTGCCGGAGGTACGGGCTGGACTCACCCGCCAAGCGATTTTTTGGCCCCCCGCTCATGGCGTTCCCCCTTGGGTGGCGGTCCCGGACGTGCGGTTGACGTGGAAACCCGAGGAACGCCACAGTTGGCCTAACGGCGCCGGGACGCGGGCGATTCCTGGCGCAAAAACCACACGTGAATTCTTTCTCTTGACGCTCCACCGCCGCGCCGCCATCATGGCCGGCGGAGGGTGTCATGTTCCGAGACTTCCAAGCGGCCAAGCGTCACGTCGTCGATGCCGGGGTGGAGATGGTGGACCTGAAGTTCACCGATCTTGCCGGTCGCTGGCACCACGTCACCATCCCGTCGAGCCAGTTCAAGGAAGAGTTGCTCCGGGACGGGGTCGGTTTCGATGGGTCGTCGGTGGGCCTGCGGTCGGTGAAAGCGGGTGACATGGTGCTGCTGCCGGATCTGGCCACTGGGTTCCGTGACCCGTTCTGGGATTGCCACTGCTTCTCGTTCATCTGCTCGGCGTTCGAAGCCGATACCAAACAACCTTTTAGCCGTGATCCGCGGAACATCGCGCGGCGCGCCGAGGAGTACATGCGGGAGCTGGGGGTGGCGGACGAGAGCGTGTGGGGTCCCGAGTTCGAGTTTTACGTGTTCGACCAGGTGAGCTTCGACAACGGCGTCAACACCGCCTCGTACCGGGTGGACTCGCGGGAGGCGCTGTGGCAGTCGGCCAACGGCGGGCTGGGGCACCTCATCCCCATACACGGCGGCTACCATGTGATCCCCCCCAAGGATCAGCTGTTCAATCTGCGCAGCGAGATGGCGCTGGAGCTTGAGCGCATCGGCATCGAGGTGAAGTACCACCACCACGAGGTGGGCGGGCCGGGGCAGTGCGAAATCGAGACGCCCTTGATGACCATGCTGCGCGCCGGCGACGCCACCCAGATCGTCAAGTACGTGGCCAAGATGGTCGCCCGCCGGCACGGGCAGACGGTGACGTTTATGCCCAAGCCGCTGTTCGGTGAGGCGGGCAACGGCATGCACTTCCACCAGCAGTTGCGCCGCGGCGGTGAAAACGTTTTCTACAGTGCCGACGGGTACGGCAAGCTGTCACAACTGGCGCTGTGGTACATCGGTGGGCTTCTCCACCACGGCGCTGCCGTGCTGGCCTTTACCAACCCCTCCACCAACTCGTACCGTCGCCTGGTGCCGGGGTTTGAGGCGCCGGTGAACTGTTTCTTCTCCCTGGGTAACCGCTCGGCGGCGATTCGCGTGCCCAAGTACGCCGACCAGCCGGAAACGGCGCGCTTCGAGTTTCGCCCGCCCGATGCCACCTGCAACGTCTACCTGGCGCTGGCGGTGCAGCTCATGGCCGGGCTGGATGGCATCCAGCGGCGGCTGGACCCTCGAGAGCTCGGCTACGGGCCGATCGACGCCAACATTTTTTCTTGGACGGAAGAACAGCGCCGGGCGGTCAAACCCCTACCGGCGTCGCTGCGCGAGGCGCTGGAAGCCTTGGAGCGCGACCACGAGTTCCTGCTCGCCGGGGGGGTGTTCGACGAAGGGCAGATCGCCGAGTGGATCCGGGTCAAGTACGACGAGTACTACGGCGTCCGCAACCGCCCTCACCCCTTCGAGATCGAGCTCTACTTCGATTTTTAATCATTCCCTCGAGGGGCTGTGTTTTCTACCCAGTCGGCGAGGAAGATATTGGTTTCAAAGGGCTGGGAGTTGAACCGGTTGGACGCAAAAACCAGCGTCGTGCCGTCTGGGGAGAACATGGGGAAGCCGTCGAAGTCTTCAAAGTAGGTGACGCGCTCCAGGTTGGCGCCGTCGAGATCGATGAGGTAGAGGTCGAAGTTGCGGCTGCGTGGGTCAGCGAGGTTGGAGCAGAAGATGACCTTCTCGCCCGAGGGGTGGAAGAACGGCGCAAAGTTGGCCGCCCCGTTGGCGGTGATCTGGCGGACGTCACTGCCGTCGGCGTTGGCCACGAAGATCTCCAACTTGGAGGGGCGGATCAACCCCTGGGCGAGGAGGCGGCGGTAATCTTCTAGCTCTTCCCCTTGGGGCCGGGAGGCGCGCCAGACGATCTTGTCACCTTGGGGGGAGAAGAACGCTCCGCCGTCGTAGCCGGGGGCGTGGGTGATGCGCCGTACGTCGGAACCGTCCAGCTTCATGGTGTACAGCTCCAGGTCGCCGTCGCGCACCGAGGTGAAGACGATGCGGTCGCCGCGTGGGGAGATCGTCGCCTCGGCGTCGTACCCTGGGGTGCGGGTGAGCGGGCGGGGGGTGAGGTCGTCCAGGGAGGCCCAATAGATTTCGTAGTTGGGGTCCAGCGCCCACACGTACCCCTGGGAGCGGTCCGGGGGTGGTGGACAGGCAGGGTTGCCGGCGTGGGTGGAGGCGTACAGGAAGCGCCGCCCGTCGGGGTAAAAGTACGCGCAAGTGGTGCGACCGAGGCCGGTGGAGAGCAGGCGCAGGTGACGTCCCAGAAGATCCATGACAAAGATCTGGTCGCATTGGAAGGGTGGGCGCGTGGACTGGAAGATGAGCGCCTTGCCATCGAAGGAGAAGTAGGCTTCGGCGTTTTCACCCCCGTCGGTGAGTTGGCGCAGGTTGGCGAGGCGTCGCTCCCGGGGGTCGGACGGCCGGAAGACGGGGAAGGCGGGCGCGGTTGCCGCCGGCTCCACGGTGGGCAAGGAGGTCTGACCGCTGCTGCAGGCGCTGACCGCTACCACGGTCAAGATACTGAGCAGGCCGCGAAAGGAGTGGACCAACGGTGGGCTTTGCCGCAAGATAACCTCCAGGCGGGGAATTCCCCACGCCTTGTTGTTAGTCTCAAGGTATACTGTCTTTGAGCGTATTCCCATGAGTTCCGGTGTGGTAGACCGCCTGGTGCAAGCCGCCCGTGCGCGCGGCGGTGAAAGGCTGGAGCTGGCCAGCGGCCGGCCGGCGGTCCTCATTGCCGGGGAGGTGCGGCTGCAGGCGGGCAAGACGGTCATCTCCCTCGACGACCTGGAGGGGTGGCTGGAGGAGCGCCTGCCGCGGGAGTTGTGGGTGGTGCTGCAGCTGGGCAAGGAAGTAAAGGCGCGGGTGGAGGCGGCGGGCGAGCCGGTGAGGCTGTCGGCGCGCCGGGCCGCGGAAGTGCTGCGGGTCACGCTGGAGCTCAAGAAGCCCCAAGAAGACGCCACCGCGGCGGGGGAAGGCGCCGCACCGCGGGTGCGCTTTGAACCTCCGGCGACCTTCGCCGTAGCGCCGGACCGTCCCCTGGATCGTATGCTGGCGCGGCTGGTGGAGCTGGGTGGCAGTGATCTGCACCTGTCCGCCGGGTGCGCGCCGCTGATGCGCCTGCACGGTGAGATGCAGCCGTTACCAGGCTTTCCCGTGCCGCTGTCCGGCGACCACATCCAGCTGTTGTTGGACGAGATTGCTCCCGCCTCGATCCGCCAAGAGCTGCAGGCGGAGCAGGATACCGACTTCGCCTATGAGGTGAAGGGTGTGGCGCGTTTTCGCGTCAACGCCTTTCGCGACCGTCGCGGGGTGGGTGCGGTGTTTCGGCGTATCCCCAGCCGGTTGATGAGTTTCGAGGAACTGGGTCTGCCCGAGTGCGTGCGGTCGCTGTGCGCCCTGTCCAAGGGGTTGGTGCTGGTCACCGGACCTACCGGTTCGGGCAAGTCCACCACCCTGGCCACCATGGTGGACCACATCAACGCCACCCGTACGGACCACATCATCACCATCGAGGACCCCATCGAATTCGTGCACGAAAACCGCCGCTGCCTGGTGAACCAGCGCGAGGTGCACACCCACACGTCTTCGTTCAAACGCGCCTTGCGGGCCGCGTTGCGGGAAGACCCGGACGTGGTGCTGGTGGGGGAACTGCGCGATCTGGAGACCATGGCCATCGCCATCGAAACCGCGGAGACGGGGCATCTGGTGCTGGCGACGCTGCACACCACCACGGCGGTGGCCACCGTGGATCGCATCGTCGACCAGTTTCCCCCGGACCGCCAGGCGCAGATCCGCGTGATGCTGGCCGACTCACTCAAGGGGGTGGTAGCGCAGGTGTTGCTGCGCCGCATCGGCGGCGGGCAGGTGGCCGCGTTCGAGATTCTGCTGGGCATCCCGGCGGTGGCCAACCTGATTCGCGAGGGCAAGACGTTTCAGCTACCCACCGTGATGCAAACCAACCGGCGGCTGGGGATGCGTCTGATGAACGACTCGCTGGCCGAACTGGTGCGCGACGGGACGGTAGAACTGGAGGAGGCGCTGGCCAAAAGCGTGGACCGCGAAGCCCTGCGGGCGCTGCTCAAGCTCCCTCGCGCCGAGCTTTGACAGCGCCGGTCTTTAGCGGTAGTGTTGAACTCACCAGCGCATCCCCGGGAGACTCGAGCGAGCGGTGGTTGCCCGGGGGGCACGTGGCAGGGGAGCGAGTATGCACATCAACGATGTCCTCAAAGTGGCCACCGAGCGCAAGGCCTCCGACGTCCACCTCAAGGTGGGCTCCCATCCGCTGATTCGGGTGGACGGCACCCTGGTGCCGATGGTGGAGTTCAAGCGGCTGCTGCAGGAGGACACCATCGCCATGGCGTTCTCCATGATGTCCACCCAGCAGAAGGAGAAGTTCAAGCAACTCCTGGAAATCGACATTGCATACTCGGTCCCCGGGCTGGGGCGCTTTCGCTGCAACATCTTCCAGCAGCGCGGTTCGGTAGGCCTCGTGCTGCGCCTCATCCCGGCACGCATCCAGACCATCCGTGAGCTGCTCCTCCCGCCGGTGCTCGAACGAATCGCCGAAGAGGAGCGCGGCCTGGTGTTGGTCACCGGTTCCACCGGCTCGGGTAAGTCGACCACCCTGGCGGCCATAATCGATCACATCAACTCGCACCGCAACTGCCACATCGTCACCATCGAAGACCCCATCGAGTTTCTGCATCGGGACAAGAAGTCCATCGTCAATCAGCGCGAGGTGGAGGTGGACACCCGCGCCTTCTCGGTCGCCATGCGTGCCGCCCTGCGCCAGGATCCGGACGTCATCCTGGTGGGCGAGATGCGCGACTTCGAAACCATCGAGACGGCGCTGCTGGCCGCCGAGACCGGCCATCTGGTGATGTCGACCCTGCACACCACCGATGCCACGGAAACCGTCAACCGCATCATCGCCGTCTTCCCCCCCCACCAACAGAAGCAGATCCGCATTCAGCTTTCGGCGGTGCTCAAGGCGATCATCTCCATGCGCCTGCTGCCGCGCGCCGATGGACTGGGGCGCGTGCCCGCGGTGGAGGTGCTGGTTTCCACCCAGTACATCCGCGAGTGCATCGAGGTCAAGGAAAAGACCAAGCTGATCCGCGACGCCATCGCCCAGGGTACCTCCCAGTACGGGATGCAGACCTTTGACCAGTCGCTGTTCATGCTCTACAAGGCCGGCATGATCACGCTGGAAGAGGCGCTGCGCCACGCCACCAACCCCGACGAGCTGCGCCTGCGCGTGCAGGGCATCCGGTCCACCTCGGATCTCTCGCTCGAGGAGATGGAGGCAACACTGGAGGCCGGTTTCGAGCCCAACCCCCTGGATCTGGAGAACCCCTTCGAGTTTGGCGGCCGCTAGGTCGTGGCACGCCATGGGGGACGCGCTGCACGCCGCGGCCCTGCGCCTGCTCACGGCTCGCGCGCTGAGCGAGAACGAGCTCGCCCACCGCCTCCAGCGCCGGGGTTTTGCCGCCGACGCCGTTGCCCTGGAACTCTCCCGCTTGCGGCAGGCGGGGCTGGTGGACGACGTGGCGGTGGCTCGCGCCACCTGCGCCGACCTGCTGCGGCGAGGGTACGGCCGCAAACGTCTGGCGGCGGCGTTGGCGCGCCGTGGGGTTGCGGCCCAGGCAGCCCAGCAGGCGCTGGCGGAGGTCTCCGCCGAAGACGAGAGGGAAGCATTGGAGCGAGCTCTCCAGCGCCTGCACAGGCGGGGTCGGCATGGCCGGACTCTTCCGCCGGAGCGGGCGAAGGTGGTACGGTACCTGCTCGCACGCGGCTTTCCGGCCCGGCTGGTGGCCCGCGTTGGGGGGAGCGACGAGAAGAGCGATGACGCACGTACAGTACCGTTCGACGAGAGAAATTCGCCAGCAGTTTCTTGACTTCTTTGCCGGCCACGGGCACCGGGTGGTGCCGTCCTCGTCGCTCATCCCGGCGGGGGACAGCACCCTGCTGTTCGCCAACGCCGGCATGAACCAGTTCAAGGACGTCTTTTTGGGCCGGGAGGTGCGCGACTACACCCGGGCCGCCTCGTGCCAGAAGTGCGTGCGCGCCGGCGGCAAGCATAACGACTTAGAAAACGTCGGCTACACGGCGCGCCACCACACCTTCTTCGAAATGTTGGGCAACTTCTCCTTTGGCGATTACTTCAAAAAAGAGGCCATCGCCCTGGCCTGGGAGCTGATCACCGGGGTGTGGGGTCTGCCCGTGGAGCGCCTGTGGTTTACCGTGTACATAGACGATGACGAGGCGGCGCAGCTTTGGCGCCAGGTGGGGGCGCCAGCGGAGCGCATCCTGCGGTTTGGAGAAAAAGACAACTTCTGGGCCATGGGGGAGACGGGGCCCTGTGGCCCGTGCTCGGAGATCCACTACTATCAGGGCCAGGATCTGGCCGGCAACCGCGCCGAGCTGGTCAACGGCCCCGGCGACGACACCATCGAGATCTGGAACCTGGTGTTCATGCAGTACGACCGCGACGCGGCGGGGCAGATGCACCCGCTGCCGCGACCGTGCGTGGACACCGGCGCGGGGTTGGAGCGGCTGGCGGCGGTGCTCCAGGGCGTGGCCAGCAACTACGATACCGACGCCTTCGCGGGCATCCTGGCGCGGGTGGCGGAGCTGGCGCAGCGGGAGTACAGGCCGGAGGGCGAGCACGCGGCGGCGTTTCGGGTGATCGCCGACCATGCTCGCGCCGCCACGTTTCTGCTGGCCGATGGGGTGGTGCCCTCCAACGAGGGGCGGGGCTACGTGTTGCGCCGCATCGTGCGCCGGGCGTTGCGCTACGGCCGTACCCTGGGGTTCGACGGTGTCTTCCTTGCCGACGTCGTCCCGGCGGTGGTCGGCGAGATGGGTGGGGTGTACCCGGAGCTGGTGGAGCGACAGCCGGTGGTCGAGGAGTTGTTGCGCGGCGAGGAGATGCGTTTCGCCCGCACCCTCAACGTCGGTACCGACTATTTGGGCCGGGAGCTGCGCCGCCTGAAAACGGCCGGGGAGGGGTTGTTGGGCGGAGACGTCGCCTTCCGCCTCTACGAAACCCACGGCGTGCCCCTGGACATCATGGAGGAGATCGCCCAGGAGGAGGGGATCGGCGTCGATCGCGAGGGGTTCGAGGCGGCGCTGGCGGCGGCGCGGGTGCGCGGCCAGGAAGGGTGGAAGGGGGATTTGCTGGCGCGCTTCCGTCAGGAGTACGAGGGGCTGCTGGCCCGCGGGGTCCAGAGCGAGTTCTGCGGCTACGACCTTATGGCGGTGGACGAGGCGAGGGTGCTGGCGCTGCTGGGCGCGGGCGGTGAGGTGGATGTGCTGTCGGGCGAGGGTGAGGTGATTTTGGACCGCACGCCGTTTTACGCCGAAAGCGGCGGGCAGATCGGCGACCAGGGAGTGTTGCTGGGCCGCGGCGTGCGGGCGCGGGTGACCGACACCCAGCGGCCCTTGCCGGGGCTGGTCGTGCACCGGGTGGTGGTGGAGGAGGGGGTGTTGCGCCGAGACGGCAAAGTCCGCGCCGAGGTGCACCGCGGGCGGCGCATCGATACCCAAGCCAACCACACCGCCACCCACCTGCTGCACGCCGCGCTGCGTGCGGTGCTTGGTCCAGCCGCCCAGCAGGCCGGCTCGCTGGTGGAGCCGGAACGGCTACGCTTCGACTTTTCCTGGTCCGGCCCGCTCCTGCGCGAGCAAATCGAGGCGATCGAGACCCTTGTCAACCAGAACATCCGCGCCAACGCGCCGGTGGAGGCGGCAGAGATGACCCTGGCCCAGGCACGGGCGGCCGGTGCCATGGCGTTGTTCGGGGAGAAGTACGGCGAGGTGGTGCGGGTGGTGAGCGTGGGGGATGGCACGGTGTCACGGGAGCTGTGCGGCGGCTGCCATGTACGGCGGACGGGGGAGATCGGCGTGTTCAAGATCACCGCCGAACGGGGGATCGCCGCCGGGGTGCGGCGGATCGAGGCGGTGACCGGCCGGGCGGCGTTGGAACTCTTCCAGTCCCTGCATAGCACCGTGCGTACCCTGGCAGCGGCCGCCAACGTGGCACCGGAGGGGCTGGTGAGTGCCTGGGAGGCCATGGAGCGCCGCCTAAGGGAAGCGGAGCAGGAGGTACGGCGAGCCAAGCTCGCCCTCGCCGCCGGCAAGGGCGAGGAGTTGGAGATTCGCCAGGTGGCGGGGGTCAAGGTGCTGGTGCGGGAGGCGCCGGAGATGCAGCCGGCCGAGCTGCGGACCCTCGCCGACACCCTGCGTGCTAAGCTAGGCGAAGGCGTGGTGGTGCTGGGTATGGCCAGCCAAGACGCGGCGACGCTGCTGGTGGCGGTGACCGAGGACCTCTCGCGCCGGCTGCCAGCCGGACAGCTGGTGGCGCGGCTGGCGCCGCTCATCGGCGGTCGCGGCGGCGGCAAGCCCACCCTGGCCCAGGCGGGCGGCAAGGAGCCGGCCAAGCTGGCGACGGCGCTCGCTCACGCGCCGGCGGTGGTGGAGGAGCTTTTGGCGTGAACGCCGCGACGTGCACCCTGCTCCTGCTGGCCGGCGTCGCCGCTGAGGCGGCCGCCGGCGGGGGCATCATCGTGTACACCGGCCCCGACGGCTCGCGCCGGGTGGTCAACGTGGCCGCGGCGAGCCGGCCGGGGCGGGTACCGGTCGTCCCTGAGGCGCGGCGCAGCGCCCTCTGGCCGGTGGTGCAGGAAAGCGCGGCGCAGCACGGCCTGGACCCCCATTTGGTGGATCTGGTGATCCGCATGGAGTCGGGGTACAACCCGCGCGCCGTTTCGCCCAAGGGGGCCAGCGGCGTCATGCAGCTCATGCCAGCCACCGCCAAGCTGTACGGTGTCAAGGACGTTTTCGACGCGGTGGAGAACATCCGCGGCGGCACCCGGTACCTCGCCGATTTGCTGCGGCGCTTCAGCTCCGATCTGCGCCTCGCCCTGGCCGCGTACAACGCCGGCCCGGAGGCGGTGGAACGGCACAACGGCGTGCCGCCCTACGCGGAGACGCAGAACTACGTGCACTCCATCCTCGGCGCCTACGGCGGCGCGGGGGCGGAGGGGCCACGCTTGACGGGGGGG
>Ga0209101_1002782_pt1 | contig 11134 bp, 8 predicted proteins | sample ConPoolayeCmetaG_FD_185481 | JGI IMG/M metagenome (GOLD analysis project Ga0209101, IMG submission 185481) | Hot spring microbial mat communities from California, USA to study Microbial Dark Matter (Phase II) - Cone Pool mat layer C metaG... ... | reverse complement strand
GCCATTCCCACCCCCGCCGACCTGCCAGCTATCCGGACGCGGTCGCAGGTCTCTGGGCGTCCCTCGGCGTGGCGTCGGAGCACGTGGTGCTCCTCCCTGGGCCGCGGACCACCCGCGAGGAAATCGACGCCTACCGGCGGGTGGTGGAAGAGCGCGGCTGGCAAAAGGTCGGCCTGGTCACTTCGGCGTGGCACATGCGGCGCGCCCTGCGCCACTGCCGCCGGGTTGGCTTGGAGGTTCACCCTCTTCCCTGCGACGTGCGCGGCCATCCCCCCCGCTGGAGGTGGCGCCACCTTGTCCCCTCAGCCACTGCCCTTGAAGGCACCTCTGTGGCCTGGAACGAGGCGCTGGCCCTGCTGACCGGGAGGTGAAAACGCCCGTCACAGAGCATCCGTACGCTACAGTGGAGGCATCATGAGCACGCCCACGGTGATTCTCTTGGCACTGGCGATGAGCGTCGGAAACAGCCAGGCCGCCGAAACCGAGGCCGCGCCTGCGGCCGCCCCTTGGACGGCGCTGCACTTCGAGGCTCGCAAGCTGCTGGCATCGGCCACCTCGGTCATCCGTTACGAGCTGCTACCGGCCGCCGCCCTTGCCGAGCAGTTGCGGGAGCCGCCAGGGTTCAAGGGCGTCCCCCTTCCCCCCACCGTCGTGCAACTTTCTGTGGAAACCGACCTTCCCGTCGGTCGAGATGAGCAGGTGCGAGTTTGGTTGGACCCGGTTACCTTCGCGGCCCTGCAGACGGAGAAGCGCACCTTCGGCAAGCGACCGTACGAGAAGCTGTTTCGCTACGTGAGCGGCGGCTACTACGAGTGGCGCCGCGCTCCCGCCGACGAACGGGAGGCGCCCCTTTCCCCGCAGGAATGGTCGGATCTGAGTCATGGGTGGGCGGGTTCCCGCGGAGCCGTCCCGGATAACACCGTCCTTGCCGACCCGTACGCTCTCCTGTACATCGTCTCGGCGGCGCAGTTGCACCGGCCGGGGGGCCACCTCACCGCCTGGATCGTGTCCCGTGGGTACCCGGTAGAGCTGGCCTTTGCGGACGCCGGGCTTACCCGGCGATCAGTGGACTACCTGGAACGCTGGCCAGGCGGTGAGCGGCGCCGACGCGCCGACGCCCTCGTCCGCCTGGTCCACGTCCGTACAGCGGGCCGCGGCGGCGGGGCGACGCACCAACGGGTGGAGCTGGGTTTTTGGGGCATGCAGGACGGGCTCACCATCGCCCTGGACGCCGGCACCGGTGTGCCGCTGGAGTTCTCCGGGCGGGCCCGCACCGTCGGACCGCTGGTCGTGCGCCTGATCCGCGCCGAACTGCCCGCGCCCCCCAACTGAGGCCGCTGACCGCGGCGGTGCGCCGCCGGTCCAGCAGTTGAAAAAGCGCATTCTCCGTAGCACCGGTGGTTTTCCCGCCAGCTAATCTGGCCTTCGCCCAACGTCTTCGCTGCCAGACTGGACCACTGCTTCGGGGTTTTCGGTGGGCGGCCCTGCCCGCTGGTCCCACGCTGAGCCGTACCCCCGTCGGCTTACCCACCTCCCTGCGAGCCTGCCGCTGGCTGCCGTGGCATACTGGCATAAGGGGGTCGCGCGCTCGTGAAGACGCGCACATCTTAGGGGGTGGCTCGTGAACATTCTGGTGCTCAACTGCGGTTCGTCCACGGTGAAGTTCCAAATCATTGAAACGGACCAGGAACTCATCGCGGCCGACGCGGACCGCCGTCTGGCGAGCGGCGTGGTGGAACGGATCGGCACGGAAGCGCTCCTGACCTTCCAGGTGGCCAACCACGCCAAGCAGCGTTCCGCCGAGCCGATCCGTGATCACCGCCAGGCCCTCGACCGCATCATCCGCTGGGTCATCTCTCCCGATTCCCACATCGAAGATATCGCCTCACTGGGCGACATCCATGCCGTGGGTCACCGCGTGGTGCACGGCGGCGAGCGCTTTCGCCGGTCGGTGAAAATCGACCGCGAGGTCATTGAGGGCATCGAAGATTGCATCGACCTCGCACCCTTGCATAACCCAGCTAATCTCAAAGGCATTCGCGCCGCGCAGGAGCTCCTCGGGCCGGGCGTGCCGCAGGTGGCCGTGTTCGACACCTCCTTTCACTCCACCATGCCGGAGGTGAGCTACCTCTACGGCATCCCCTACCAGTTCTACCGGCGCTACAAGATCCGGCGCTACGGCTTTCACGGCACTTCCCATCGCTACCTGGCCTATCGCTACCGCACCATGCTGGGGCTGGCGCCAGAGCAGGTCAACATCATCACCTTGCACCTGGGCAACGGGTGCTCGGCGTGCGCCATCAAAGCGGGGTGTTCCTTTGACACCTCCATGGGGTTCACGCCGGTGGAAGGGCTGCTCATGGGGACGCGCTGCGGCGACATCGACCCCTCGGTGCTGGAGTATCTGGCCATCAAAGAGGGTATGAACCTGTCTGAAGTGGACACTCTCTTGAACAAGCGCTCCGGCTTGTTGGGGCTTTCTGGGCTGACCTCCGACATGCGCGAACTGCTGGAGGAGGAAGTGGAGCATCAGGACCGCCGCGCCACCCTGGCCATCGACATCTTTTGCCAGCGAGTCAAGCGCTACATCGGCGCGTATTTGGCGGAGGCTGGGGGAGCCGATGCCGTGGTGTTCTCGGGAGGCATCGGCGAAAACGCCGCCCCGGTTCGGGCCCGGATCTGCCGCGGCCTGGAGCACCTCGGCCTGGAGCTGGACGAAGAGGCCAACGCCAAGGCCCGCCCGGGGGAAAACTCGCTTATCTCCACCCCCAACTCCCGCCTCAAGGCCTACGTCATTCCCACCAACGAGGAGTTGTTGATCGCCCGCGACACCTTCCGCGTGGTGGCCGATATTCCCCGGCGCTGGTAGCGCTGGGGGGCGCAGGTACCGGCGGCGGTGGTGTCGGGGTTGACGAAGGCCCGGCGAGTGTGGCAGGAGGACCCATGAACTTTGCGATTCGCTTTCACTCAACCGGCGGCCCCGAAGTCTTGCGCTGGGAAGAGGTGCCCGTCGCCGCGCCGCAGCCCGGCGAGGTGCTCATTCGCCACGGCGCCGTGGGGCTAAATTTCATCGATGTGTACCACCGCAGGGGGCTTTACCCCCTGCCGCTGCCCGCGGTGCCGGGACTGGAAGGGGCTGGGGTGGTGGAAGAGGTGGGCGAAGGCGTGGAGGAGGTGCAGCCGGGGCAGCGCGTGGCCTACGCCGGCGGCCCACCAGGCGCGTACACCCAGCGGCGGGTGATTCCCGCCCATCGCCTGGTGCCCCTGCCTGACTTCGTCGACGATCTCACCGCTGCAGCGGTGATGGTGAAGGGGTTGACGGCGTGGTTTTTGCTGCGCAGAACCTACCCCGTCAAGCCGGGGGACACCATCGTCTTTCACGCCGCGGCGGGGGGGGTGGGGCTTTTAGCCTGCCAGTGGGCTGCCTCGCTGGGCGCCACGGTGATCGGCACGGTAGGCAGTGAAGCCAAGGTGGAGCTGGCGCGGCGCCACGGCTGCCAGCACGTGTTGGTGCTGGGTCGGGACGACGTTCCCCGGCGCGTTAAGGAGCTCACCCAGGGGCGAGGGGTGCCGGTGGTGTACGACTCGGTGGGACGCGCCACCTGGGAGGACTCGCTGGAGTGTTTGGCGCCCCTCGGCCTGATGGTTTCCTTCGGCAACGCCTCCGGCCCGGTCCCGGCGTTTTCACCCCTGGTTTTGGCGGAAAAAGGCTCCCTCTTTCTCACCCGCCCCACCCTCATGACCTACACCGCCCAGCGCGCCGACCTGCTGGCCGGCGCCCACGAGCTCTTCGCCGCCCTCGAGGCTGGCCACGTTCGCCTGCACCTCCACCGGACCTACCCGCTGCGCGACGCCGCCGCCGCCCACCGCGACCTGGAGGAGAGGCGCACGGTGGGCTCTTCGGTGCTGTTGCCGTAAAAGGGTGCGTGCCGTGGATACCCACACCCTCGATCGGGAGCTCGCCACCCTCGCGGCGAACAAGGAGCGCTGGGCGAGGCTTGCGCTGGCGGAAAAGATCCTCTACCTGCGCGACGCCCTGGAGGGAACCGTGCGGGTGGCGCAAGCGCAAGTCGCCGCCGCCTGCGCCGCCAAGGGGATCGCCATGGACTCCCCCCAGGGTGCCGAGGAGTGGTTCGGAGGACCCATCGCCCAGGCTCGGGTATTGCGCCTGCTCCTGCGCACCTTAAGGCAAATCCAGGAGTACGGGGCGCCGCTGCTGCCGGCGCGGCGCATTCGGGCGAGGGCGTCGGGGGCGCTGGCGGTGGAGGTTTTTCCCGCCGACCTCCTCGACCGCTTGCTCTACCGCGGCTTCAGCGCCGAGGTGTGGATGCAACCCGGCGTGACCCGTGAGGAGTTGATGGCAAACACCGGTGCACTCCACCGGCGGCCCGCACCGCCGGGGCGCCTGGCCCTGGTGCTGGGGGCCGGCAACGTGGCCTCTATCGGACCCCTCGATGCGGTGCACAAGCTCTTCGCCGAGGGTCAGGTGGTGCTGCTCAAGCTACACGAGGTTAACGCCTACCTCGGGCCGTTCATCGAGGAGGCGTTCGCCGCGCTGATTACGGACGGTTTCCTGGCCACCGCCTACGGCGGCCCCGAGGTGGGCGCCTATCTCGTGGCTCACCCCCAGGTGGAAGAAATTCACATCACCGGTTCCGACCGCACCCACGACGCCATCGTGTACGGCAGCGGCGAGGAGGGCAGACGCCGCAAGGCGGAGGACCGCCCGCTGATTACCAAGCGGATCACCTCGGAGCTGGGCAACGTCGGCCCGGTGATTATCGTGCCCGGCCGCTGGAGCCACCGCGAGCTCGCCTTTCACGCCGAGAACATCGCCACCCAGATCGTCAACAACGCCGGTTTCAACTGCAACGCCGCCCGCGTGCTCCTAACCTCCGCCCAGTGGCCGCAGCGCCAGGATCTGCTGGCCGCGATCACCGCCGTGCTGGGCCGGATTCCCCAGCGACCCGCTTACTACCCCGGCGCCGAGGCACGGTTCGACGCGCTGTTGGCCGCCAACCCCCAGGCCATCCAGGTGGGAAAGCGCCAGGAGGGCGTCTTACCGTGGACGGTCATCCCCGGCGTGCCAGCGCATGACTTCGACAACCCCTGCTTCACCACCGAGGCGTTCTGCTCCCTGGCTGCGGAGACACCGCTCCCAGCGGGCGATGCGCCGACCTTCCTGGACGCAGCCGTGGACTTCGCCAACTCCCGCCTGTGGGGCACCCTCAACGCCTGTGTCATCGTCGACCCCCGCACCCGCCAGCAGCTGGGTGACCACCTGGAGCGGGCGGTGGAGCAGTTGCGCTACGGCACGGTGGCCCTCAACCACTGGCCGGCGATGGGGTTCGCATTGGGCGTGACCACCTGGGGGGCCTACCCCGGGCACACCCGGCAGCAGATCGCCAGCGGCATCGGCGTGGTGCACAACACTCTGCTCTTTGAACACCCGGAAAAGAGCGTCATCGACGGGCCTTTCACCATCGCTCCCAAGCCGCCGTGGTTCGCCACCCACGCCGGGGCCGCTGCTGTGGCCCAGCAGCTCCTGCGGCTGGAGGGAAAACGGCAACTCACAGCGCTGCCACGTCTGGCGCTCGCGGCGGTTGGAGGATAGCTTGCAGGGACATCGGCACGGCGCCTTCTCCTGCCGGTGTAGCGCGCCGGCGCTTTGGCGCGCTGGGTGAAGCCAAAAGGGGTTACACTGCCAACAGCTCGGCGGGAGGCGAGAGAGTGTCGACGTGCGTGCAGAGCAAACCCCGGTGTATCGGCCTCGCCCTGTCGGGCGGGGCGGTGCGCGGCGCCGCCCACGTGGGGGTCCTACAGGTGCTGCAAAGGGAGGGGATTGAGCCGGCGGTGGTGGCCGGCACCAGCGTTGGCTCCTTAGTTGGGGCGGCCTATGCGGCGGGGTTGCCAGCCGAAGAGCTCGGCCAGGTGTTTCGCACCGTGCGCTGGCCGAAACTGGCGCGACTCTCCTGGAAAAACCGCTTCTCCCTGTTCGATACGCGTCCCATGGAGGACGTCATCCACTCGGTCCTCGGGGTGGGCGAGTTCGACCAACTGAAAAAGCCCTTTGCGGCGGTAGCGTGTGACGTGGTTTCGGGCGAGAAGGTGGTGCTGCGCTCAGGCGCCCTGGCCCCCGCCTTGCGTGCCTCCTCGGCGGTTCCTGGGGTGTTTCCACCGGTGGAAATGGAGGGCAGACTGCTGGTGGACGGCTGCGTCGCCGACAATCTCCCCGTAGACGTGGCACGCGAGTTGGGGGCCGATTTCGTCATTGCGGTGGATATCGTGCCCCCTCCCCAGGGGGCGCGCCGGCCACGCAACATCCTGGAGTTGATGATGATCACTGGCTACCTGTGGAGCCGCGCCAACCACCCACCGGCCGGCGCCATCGAATGCCTCATTCAGCCCGAGGTGGGGGCGTATTTGGGTTGGGATTTCAACGAGGTGGAGCTCCTCGAAGCGTGTGGCCGCACCGCCGCAGAAAAGGCGCTCCCTGGGCTTGTGGCCGCCCTCAGCGGCGAGCCGCGCTTCGTTGACCCAGAGCCCCAGCCATGAGTGGCGCGTTTACGGAGTATGAAGAGTACGACGTGGTGGGGCTCGCCACCCTGGTGCGCCAAGGGCAGCTCAGCCCCACCGAGGTGCTAACTGCCTGTTTAGAGCGCCTTGAGGAGCGCAACCCCCACCTCAACGCGGTGGTCCACGTCATGGCGGACGCGGCCCGCGCCCAGCTGGCCAAGGTGCGCCGCGATCAGCCGCTGGCCGGAGTGCCTTTTCTGCTTAAAGATCTGCTGGCCGCCGTGGCTGGCCAGCCCCTCACTGGTTCCTGCCGTTTTCTCGCCGATGTCCGCGCTCCCCACGACAGCGAACTGGTGGCGCGGCTGCGCGTCGCAGGGCTCATCTTCGTCGGCCAGACCAATACCCCCGAGCTGGGGATCATGGGAGTGACCGAGCCGCGCTGGCGAGGGCCCACCCGCAACCCGTGGGATTTGTCCCGCACCCCCGGCGGATCCTCCGGGGGCAGCGCCGCGGCGGTGGCGGCGGGGATCGTACCCGCCGCCCACGGCGGGGACGGCGGCGGGTCGATCCGCATTCCCGCGTCGTGCTGCGGCCTTTTCGGGCTCAAGCCCAGCCACGGGCGCAACCCCTTGGGTCCCGACGCCGCCGAGTGCTGGGCTGGACTGGTCCAGGAGCACGCTCTCACCCGCTCGGTGCGTGATTCGGCGGCGCTTTTGGACGCCACCTGCGGCCCCGACCTGGGGGCCATAGGCATGCTGCCCCCGCCCCAGCGCCCCTTCCTGGCCGAGGTGGGAGGCGATCCGGGGCGTCTGCGCGTGGCGGTCTCCACCTCTTCGCTGTTCGGGGAGAGCACGCATCCCGACTGCCGGGAAGCGGTCCTGGACGCGGCGGCGCTGTGCGAGGGCCTGGGACACCACGTGGAGGAGGCCCACCCGCCGGTGGACAAGGGCGCCTGGCGCTGGGCGTACCTGGCCATTGTGGCGGTGGGGACGGCGCGCACCATCGCGGAGGCAGAGATCTTCGTGGGTCGACCCGCCAAGGCCGCCAGTTTTGAGCCCGAGACGTGGATGCTGGGGCTCATTGGACGCTCACTGCCGGCCCATCTGTACCAGGAGGCCATCGATCAGGTCCACCGCTGCCGGCGCCGCATGGCCGCGTTTTTCCGTACCTACGACGTGCTGCTCACCCCGACCATGGCTTACCCTCCAGTGCCCATCGGCTACCACCGGCTGCGGCGGCATGAGGAGCTGGCGCTTGCCGTACTCCGCGTCGTGCCTGCTCGACCCGCTTTACGGCTGGCTTTAGAGCGCATGGCCGCCGAAAAGTTGGAGACCACTGCCAACACCATGCTGTTCAATCAAACTGGCCAACCGGCCATGTCGGTCCCGCTTTTCTGGAACGCGGCGGGGGTGCCCATCGGCACCCAGTTCGTGGCGCGCTACGGTGAGGAGGCGGTGCTGCTGCGCCTGGCCAGCCAGCTGGAGGCGGCGCGGCCGTGGGCCCACCGGCGTCCCCCGGGCTTCACCTCCCTCGCCGCCGCGCCCTTCGAGACCACACCTCCCGACCAACGCCTCTCGCCACCCACTGCCGCCGCAACGTAAGGAGGCCCAATGAAGACCCTCATCGTCCCTGCCCTCATCGTGGTGGCTGGCCTGGTCGCCTGGACCTACGTGATCCACGGCGAAACGGCGCTGCTGCCCCGCCGCCTCTCCCCAGAGGATGCCCAGCTCCGCGCCCTGGAGAAGCGCCTGGAGGCGGCCCGCAGGCAAGTGGCCGCCGCCCGCCGCGCCGCCGGCTTGAGCGGAGCCGATGCGTCCGCAGCGGTGGCGGCGGCGCAGGGGGAGGTGGAGCGCCTCAAAGCAGAGGTAGAGCTGCTGCTGGCTCGCCTCCACGATACGGCGTTACACCACGCCGCTGAGGCGCGCGCCGGCGCCACTCGGCGCGCTGAACGGCTGCGGACCAGGGTGCTCAAGCGGGCGGAAAAGCTGCGCAACGCTGTGCACGCTTTCCAGCGGGAGCTTGGCTAGCAAGGTTGGTCACCTCACCGCCAGCGCACTAGATCGCGCACGCTTAACCCCTCCGCCTGGGCAGCGTCAAAGATGTCGCCCACGAAACGCGCGGCGTCGGCGGGGTACCCGGCGGTGGGAACGAGCCGGGGAACGCGCTGCGCCCAGAAGCGGTTGAGCGCCTCCATGTGAAGTTCACGCACGTACTTGGCGACCATCGAGGCGAGCGCCACGGGAAAAGAGCGAGCCTCGCACCCCACGGCAACAATCACCTCGAGAGCTACGCCGTCCTCTCGCGCCACGCCGTAGCGCGACAGGAGGGCGTCTTCCCCCCGGATCCAGACGAACGCTTGGGTGAACACTTCCTCAAGCCACGGCCCGTACCGCCGGCGCCCCCCGAGGCGATCCAGGTAAACCTGGCCGCTCTCCGCCGGCAGGCGTCGCAGCAGGCGCCCGTCCACGTGCAGCAACAGCTGGCCCTTGCCGCCGGTGTCGGTGACCAGGCGGTTGAAGGCGCGCTCATCCACCACCTCACAGGCGATTTGCGGTGGTTTGAGGCCCACCTCACCCAGGCGGGCGGCCAGGCGCTCGCTATCGCGCCGGACTTCGGCACCGTCCGCAGCACGGGGCAGAGTCATGCCGTCGAGCTGGTACCAAGGACAGCGCTCGCGTTCGCCGGCCACGGGGGCAGACACCCGTTGCAGCAATTCCACGAGGGTGCCGGGAACGCCCTCTCCCGCCCCCAGAAACGCCAGCGCGGCGTGCTCCAACCGCCGGAAGCCGGCGCGATCCCGCAAACCGCGGTAGAGCGCCTTGCTGTCCGCCACCAGGAGACCTTGCCCGCCCACCCCGAGAGCCGGTGCCAGGAGCTCCCAGAGCGATTCGCCGAGCCCCTCTGCCGGACCCCGAAAGGTCGCCGACGCGGCCACCAGGGGACCCAGTCGGGGCCCGACGCCGGACTCATCAATGCCCGCTAGGATCGCCATGCCCGGTCATTGTACGGCTCGCCACGGCGGCGAGCCTTAGCTTCTTTGGTGTGACGGGGAACACGGGGACCGCCCGCCGCCGGGGGACGAAAGCTGGTATGCTCTCTGTGTCAACCCGGCGAAGCCGCGGTGCCCTGGGGGCGCGGGCTCTCATCACCGCGGCCAGACCAGGTGGGTAAGGAGCCATGGACGTTCGCGATGTGGCCGCCGCGTATCGGCTCGAGAATGTGCTGAGCGCCTCGCCGCTTTCCACCGTGCGCAGGGCTGTCGACCCGGGAAGTGGACAGATCGTGGCGGTGAAGCTGCTCAAGCCCCTGGGGGCGGCGGTCAGCCAGCGCCAACGGGAACGCTTTGAGAAGGTGATGCGCCAGCTGGCCGAACTCCAGCTTGCCGCCATGCCCGACGTGTTGGACTTCGGCTTTACCGAGGAAGACGGGGCCTTTCTCGTCACCTCCTTCGTGGATGGAACGCCGCTGTCCCAGCTCGTTGGCGCACCCCTGGAACGGGTGGTGCCGATCCTCGCCGACCTGGCGCGCGCCCTGGAGGTGCTGGCCGAAGCCGGCCTGGCGCATCACAACCTTTGCCCGGAAAACGTGCTGGTAGTGGAATCCCCGGGAGGGGAGACGGTGCAACTGCTGGGCCTCGGCACCGTCGCGTATCTCGCAGCCGATGGCGGTGAAGCGCCCCTCGGCCGCTCCCCCGAGGCCGAACGTTTCGCCGCGGCCGAGTTGTTGGCACCGCGCGGGGTGGCTGCCTCCCTCGCTTGGAGAGCCGACCTCTATTCTTTCGCTCTGCTCGCCTGCGAGCTGCTGCGCGCCGAGATCACGGGGCTTGGATCGCCGTCCCCGCGCGTCCGGCTGCCTGCCACCGAGCTGCGCTACGGCGCGGCGCTCCAGGAGCAGCTGTCCGTCGCCCTGCGGCGCGAGCCAGAAGCGCGCACCACGACGTTCGCCGAGTTGCGGCGCCTGCTCCTTTCCCGTCTTGCCCCCGACCGTTCCAGTGCCGCCTCGCAGGCGGCTCCAGGGGAGGAGGAAGGGGTTGTCGTGGAGGAGACGGTGCGCCAGGAAACGCCGGTCCCGCAGCCTCCCGGCCGCCCCCAGATCAAGGTGAAGGTGGGCAAGCGAGACCTCCCGGGGAGCGAGGGGGCCGCTGCCAACCTGCAACCCGCCGCAACCGCTGGCGTGGCTTTGCCCGCGCCCCCCGCGGCCGCCTTCGATCCCAACAAAACCGATCCCATGCTGGTGGTGCCCGAGATACCGCCGGTCGCCCCTGGCCAGGTTGCCCACCCCCCGGCGGAGGCGGTGGAAGTGCTGGGCTCGGATAGTGGGGGCAACGTCGTGCCACCAGCCGCCGTGCAGGAGGCGCCCCCCCCACAGGCTACGGGACCCGGAGAAGCCGTGACGGCCGACCGGTCAGCGCCGGCCGGCGATCGCGGAGGCGAAGCGGGTCGACCCAGCCCACCGCCCGTGATCCCGCGCCCCGCCGCTGCGCTGCGCCCGCGCGCCCGCTGGAAGGTCGCTGGCCTTATTGCGGGCGGCCTGGCAGGGGTGGCGGGGGCGGTCGTGCTGGCCACGATTCTCCTCGATCCCGGGCCGGTTCCTCTCATTGTTGTGCCTACCCCCGTCC
>Ga0209101_1002780_pt1 | contig 11140 bp, 6 predicted proteins | sample ConPoolayeCmetaG_FD_185481 | JGI IMG/M metagenome (GOLD analysis project Ga0209101, IMG submission 185481) | Hot spring microbial mat communities from California, USA to study Microbial Dark Matter (Phase II) - Cone Pool mat layer C metaG... ... | reverse complement strand
CGACGCGTGGCCGGACTCGCGCTGCTGGGTTTTGCGGCCGTATTGTTCACATTTCTGGGCATAGAAAGCCTGGTCAGGTGGACTGCCGTGCAAAGCCTGCACGTGTTCTGACGTAGGGACGGGCCTGTGTGTCCGCCCCGCAGGTGATAATTGGAAAGGGGGACGAAAGAGCGATGTATCGTCCTTCACGAAGAGAATTTCTGAGAGATTTCGCCGTCTGGGGCCTGTTGGCCGCGGGCAGCGGTTGCCTCGCCTCCTGCCAGCCGACTGGCGGCCTGGCGCAGCCGACTGCTGCCGGACGGGCGACCGCGCCGCGCGATTGGCCTTACGCCCGTGAGGCCCGGCATTACTCCAGCATGGTCGCCGGCCTTGACTGCACTTCCTGTCACGCCGATGCGCCGTCGGAGGTGCTGTACTGTCACGTCCCGCACTCCAGCCAATACGTCAAATGTGGGCTGTGCCCTCGCGGGTGCGTGATCGCAGAGGGACATCGCGGCGATTGCCGGGTGCGCGAGAACCGCGGCGGCAAGCTCCACACCCTGGTCTATGGCAACCCATGCGCTCTGAACAACGATCCCATCGAGAAGAAGCCCTTCTACCACTTCTGGCCGGGCACGTTTGCGCTCTCACTGGCTACGGCGGGATGCAACCTGCATTGCCAGTATTGCCAGAACTGGACCATCTCCCAGTCCAGGCCGGAGGATGTGGATTACCAGGAACTGATGCCTGAGGCGGTCGTCGCGCTGGCACTGAAATTGGGCAGCCGGTCTATCGCTTTCACCTACAGCGAGCCGACCGTGTTCTTCGAGTACATGGTGGATACGGCCCGTTTGGCCCGCAGCGTCGGGCTGGCCAGCGTGGTCATCTCGGCGGGCTACATCAATCCCACGCCCCTCCGCGAGCTGTGCGACGTGGTGGATGCCATCAAGATTGACCTCAAGGGTTTCAACGAAGAATTCTACCGCAGGATCGTCGAAGGCCAGTTGCAACCGGTTCTGCGCACTCTGGAGACCATCGCCCAGAGCGGCGTCCATCTCGAAATCGTCAATCTGGTCGTGCCGACGCTCAACGACAATCGGGATGAGCTGCGCCGCCTGTCTGAGTGGATTGTCGCCCATCTCGGCCCGGACGTGCCCACCCACTTCAGTCGCTTTCACCCCATGTACAAACTGACCAACCTGCCCTCCACGCCGGTCGAGACGCTCGATGCGGCGCGGGAAGCGGCGCTACAGGCGGGCATACGCTATGTCTACGTCGGCAACGTGCCCGGCCATCCGGCCAACAGCACATATTGCCATTGCTGCGGCAAGACGGTCGTCGAACGCATCGGATACGCCATTGTGGGCTACCATATAGACAGCGAGGGAAAGTGCGCATACTGTGGCTGCGCCATCCCGGGCGTGTGGGACAAGGAAGGGCCGCCAAAGGTTGAGGGGCGGCCAGGAGGAATGGCAGACTATTGATTTGACCGTGGTATCAGGGTAATAAAGTGGCGTTGGCAATGGAATAATTGAGGGAAGGAGGCAAACATGGAGAAGATAACGGTTTACGTAGGGCGTGTGGTCACCAGCTCCACTGGCGAGCTGCAGGACACGCGACAGAAGGTCGAGTTCGAGGGGGAACTTCTGGGCGAGCGCATTGAGCAAGACATCAAACGCAACGTGTGCGGTCACGCGGACTCAGAGGGACGGACGGAAACGCTCTATAAGTCCGCCGATGGGCGACTGTTCGTCCACGTCCATCAGTGGAGCGAGCACCCCGGCAAGCCATCGGTCGAGGAGCTGCACGAGGTCGCCGAAGCGGACTTGCAGCCCGGCGGCCGTTTCGCACTGTTGGGCGCCGAGTGCGGCTTCGGCGCATCGCCGACGTGATACGCGGGCCTGTTGGGGCGGCCCATGCCCGGGGTGCATTTCAGATCGCGGGTTAATGGCCCCGTTGGGCAGGTTTCATGCGTATCGCGCCTTTGGCGGCTATGGAAAGCCGCCCTACTTCTATGTGCCCGCCGCGTATTCAGGAGGGAAACATGCTTGGGATGACTCGATTCAAGGGGATTGACATGATCCGCCCGGCGCGCGCCTGGCTCGCGCTGGCGGCGGCCATCGGCCTTGCGCTGGCCGCGCTCTTCTGGGGTGCGCTGGCCTGGCCGACGTCCGTGGCCGGTCAGGACAACGTCCGCATACCGGCGGTGGCCGGCCAGTTCTACCCGGCGGACGCCGACGAGCTGCGGATCATGGTGGACGCCCTGCTGGCCAACGCGGCGCACAGCGAGGGCGAGCCAATCGGCCTGATGGCGCCGCACGCCGGTTACATCTTCTCCGGCGCGGTCGCCGCGCGGGCGTTCAAACAGATTGAGGGCGTCCAGTACGACGTCATCGTCGTCATCGGCCCCAATCACCGCGACCCGGCCTTCGACAAGGTATCCGTCTACGCCGAGGGCGCGTTCCGCACCCCGCTGGGTGAGGTGCCGGTGGACACGGAGACCGCTCGGAAGTTGCTGGAGGCCGATGAGCGGCTGGTCTTCGACCGGAAAGTCCACAGTGCGGAACACTCGATTGAAGTCGAGCTGCCGTTCCTGCAGCGGCTCTACCCGTCCGGCTTTAGCTTTGTGCCCATTGTGATCGGGCGGCATACGGCGCAAAACATTGACGCGCTCAGCAACGCGCTGATCGGTGTCCTGAGCGGCCACAAGGCCCTGATCGTCGCCAGCTCCGACATGTCACATTATCCACCCTATGAGCAGGCGAACCAGATTGACCGGCGGACGCTGGCCGCCATTGAGACGCTCGACCCCGAAGAGGTGCGCTGGTGCGAAGTGCGCGCCCTGGCCGAAGACATCCCCAATCTGGGCACGACCCTGTGCGGCGGCGATGCGGTGGAGGTGGTGATGCGTGTGTCGCAGGCGTTGGGCGCGAACCAGGCCACCACGCTGATGTACGCCAACTCCGGCGACACGCCCTTCGGCGACCGCGACAACGTCGTCGGTTACGGTGCAGTAATGTTCTGGCGCAGCGATGCACCCCAGACGCCGACGGCCACGGCCGGGGAAAAGGCCATTGCCCTTTCGCCCACGCCGCGCGGGAAGCTGAGCCAGGAGCACAAAGATTGGCTGCTCAACCTGGCCCGCTCGACTCTGGAGAACTACCTCAAGGCTGGCGTAGTGCCACTGGCGCAGCCGCAAGAGCCGGAGCTACAGCGGCCCGCCGGCGTGTTTGTGACGCTGAAGGAGTACGGCGAGCTGCGCGGTTGCATCGGCCGCATTGTCGGCGATTTGCCCCTCTATCTCGCCGTGCAAAAGATGACGCTGGCCGCCGCGCTGCAAGACAGCCGCTTCCCGCCGGTCAGCGTCGCCGAGCTGCCGGCCCTGGAATACGAAATATCCGTGCTATCGCCCACCGAACCGGTGGACAGCGTGGAGGATATTGAAGTGGGCAAACACGGCGTCATCCTGGTCAAGGACGGCCATCAGGCAGTCTTCCTGCCCCAGGTCGCCGTCGAGCAGGGTTGGACGCGGGACCAAATGCTTGCCCACCTCAGCGAGAAGGCAGGTCTGCCTGCCGACGCCTGGCGGGAGGGCGCGCAGTTCTACGTCTTCACCGCCGATGTGTTCTAGCTCGGCGGTGCAGACGTTGGACGGCAGGCGTCACACTACGCTCGCGTCGGCGCTGGCGGCCGTCGGTCTGACGTCAGTCATCGCTCAGGTTGTGCTCATCCGTGAAATCGGTGCCGTGTTCTACGGCAACGAGCTCAGCATGGGCGTCGTGCTGGCCGTCTGGCTGCTGAGCGTCGCCGCCGGGACGTGGCTGCTGGGGCGTCCGGCGGACCGCATCAAGGACGGCCCGATGGCGTTGGCGCTGGGTCTGGTTGTCAGCGGACTGCTGCCCATCCTGCAATTGCTGCTCGTGCGCACCGCGCGCTGGTGGCTCAACCTGACGCCCGGCGCGCTGGCCGGCCTGGATACCATCGCGCTGGCTATCGTCGTGGTTCTGAGCCTGCTGTGTGTCTGCCTGGGCTTTCTCTTTCGGCTGGGCGCACGCCTGTTCGACGAGAGCGGCCGTCCGCTGGCGGCCGCCTATGTCTGGGAAGCCGTCGGGGCGGCTCTGGGCGGCGTCCTGTTCACCTTTGTCCTGGTGCGCTGGGGCAACCCTTTCGGCGTCGCCTTCCTGGTGGCTGCCGCCAACTGGACGGCCGCTTTTGGGCTGTGCACGGGTTATTCACGGCGCCGGGCCATTTGCGCCCTGTGCTTGCTTGGTGCAATCGCCTGTTTGCTGGCAGCGGCGCTGCCAGCCGCAGAATGGAATTTCAGCACGCTGCGCTGGCAATACCCCAGCCTGCTGTTTGCCGCCGATTCCATCTATGGCCGTGTTGCCGTCACCGGCCAGGACAGCCAGCGGGTCTTCTACGAGAACGGGCTGGTCATGTTCGACACCCAGAGCCTGGCCGCCGAGGAGGTCATCCACCCGGCCTTGCTGGCGCATTCCAACCCCGGCCGGGTCCTCTTGATGGGCGGTGGCGTTGGCGGCGGGCTGCGGGAAGCGCTCAAGCACCCGCTCGCAACCCTCGATTATGTCGAGTTGGACCCGCTCATCGTCGAGACGGCCTCTCGCTTCCTCCCAATCGAAGATGCGCTGCGGCTGTACGACCCGCGCGTTACCGTCATCAACGAAGATGGCCGCCGCTATCTGTCGGCCGTGGTGCAGGCGCAATACGACGTCATCATCATTGACCTGCCCGAACCGTCAACAGGCCAACTGAACCGCTTCTACACGTCAGAGTTCTACCGGTTGGCCCGCGCCAGGCTGGCGCCAAACGGCATCCTGGCCTTTGGCCTGCCCTCGGCTGAGAACTATCTCAACCGCGAGCTCAGGCGCCGCAACGGCAGCATCTATGCCACTTTGCGTGAGGTTTTTGCCCACATTGTCGTCCTGCCCGGCGACCGCAATATCTTTTTGGCTTCCGATGTGCCCATCGCGGCTGACCCCGAGGTCTGGGCGGCGCGGTTAGAGGAACGTCAGGTGCAGGCGAAACAGGTCACGGCCCCATACCTGCGCTTCCTCTTCACCACCGAGCGCTATGCCAAACTGAGAGAAACGCTGCAGGCCGAGATCGGACGCATCAACCGCGATTTCAAGCCCATCTGCTATTACTACGACATGATCCTGTGGCTCTCCCGCTTCTACGGCGAGCTCGGCCCGCTTTTCTACCTGCCAACGGGGGCGCACCTGTGGCCGTTGGCCGTGCTGAGCCTGCTGCTCGGCCTCATCTTGCGCTGGCGCAGGCGATGGCGCACGCCTGGCGCGGCCCTGTTGGCCGGTCTGGCCGGCATGAGCGCGGAAATCGTGCTGTTGCTGGCTTTCCAGGCGCTGTATGGCAATGTGTACTGGCTGGTCGGCCTGGTGGTCGCTGCGTTCATGGTTGGCACAGCCGCGGGCGCAGCCTGGCTCGAACGCCGCCAGGGGGCGGGACGGACAACGCTCATCGCGCTGCTGGGCGGTCTGGGCGTCTACATGTGGCTGATTCCGCCCATCACCCAGGTCACGGCGCCGATTGCCCCGCTTACAGTCCCCGCGCTGGCATTGGTCGGCGGCGGATTGGTCGGCGCAGTCTTCCCCGTGGCGGTGAACCTGGTCGCCGGCCAGGCTGGCCCCCGCGCCGGCCTGATCTATGCCGTTGACCTGGTGGGTGGCTGCCTGGGCGCGCTGTGCGCCGCCGTACTATGGATCCCCCTGTTGGGCATCCCGGTCACCTGCGCTTTGGTCGGTCTATGGGCCATCATAGGGGCTGTAGCGCAGTGATGCGTTCCCCGGCTGCACCTCATTCGACGCGCCCCCGACGAATGCGCCCCATTTTCAGCCTGGCGGCGTCGTGGTAAAATATGAACCGGCCTGCGCTTGATCGGACAGGTCAGGTTTTGCCCGCCCGCGTGGGCGGAATTGGTTGACCCATTGTGGAGGGTTGGGCCTATGGTAGACGAAGAACGGAGAGCCGTTCAAGAAGAACTCTCACGCTGTTCGCGCAGTATTGACCTGTTGCACCAAACCCTGCTGGAAATCACCGCCGAGCAGGACCTCGACACATTGCTGCAGGCGATTGTCAGCCGCGTGGCCGGTCTGGTTGGGACGAGGATAGCCGCCATCACGTTGCTCCGTCCGGACGGCGAATCAATGGAACTGGCAGCCGGGCACAACATTCCGGCCGAATTGACTGGCCAGATCCACTCTGTCTACGAGGGCATTAACGGAGCAGTGATCCGGAGCGGCGAACCGCTGGTCGTGGAAGACTATAGCACCTGGGAAGGACGTGTCTTCCCATACGACCAATTCTCCGTCGGCCGGGCGTTGGCCGTGCCGCTCAGAATGGGCGGGCAAGTCATCGGCTCGCTGTCGGTGGCGGACGTGGACAGGCGAGGCCCGTTCAGCACCGAAGAAATCCGCCTGACGACCATGTTCGCCGAACAGGCCGCCATTGCTTTACATAACGCCCGACTCTACGAGGCGGCGCGCCAGCAGATAGCTGCGCAGACAGCGCAGCTCGAAGCGACTAACCGCGCGCTGCGAGCGGACATCGCAGCGCGAGTACAGGCGGAAACGCTGCTGAGACTTCAGCGGGATTTGGCCGTCGCACTGAGCGTGGCATCTGACCTGGACGAAGCCCTGAACTGTTCTCTGGACTTCGCCTTGCAGATAGATGGATTTGACGCCGGGGGAATCTATCTGGTTGACCTCGCCACAGGCGCTCTGGAGCTTAAGGCCTATCGTCGCCTGCCGGATTGGTTCGTGGGGCCGCTCCGCCATCTTGAAGCGAAGGCCATTCGCGGCCATCCGTTGTTCCAGGATACGCCGGTGTATCTTGAAGATGGACAATCCCTGCCTTTTTCGGGGGAGTTGATCGGACGCGCAGGCTTTCGGGCTGTCGCTGCCGTGCCGGTGCGACACGAGGGGAGGAGCATCGCGGTGATCAGCCTGGCCTCAAAGAGCGGCGACCACATCCCGGCGGAGAACCGACATGCCCTGGAGAGCATCGCCGCGCAAATCGGCGGCGCGCTGGCTCGCCTGCGGGCGGTAGCCGAGCGTGAAGAGACCGTGCGCGCCCTGGCTGCCAGCGAAGCGCGCTATCGCGCCGTCGTCGAAGACCAAACGGAGCTCATTTGCCGATTCACGCCCGATGGAACGTTGACTTTCGTCAACGAGTCCTATTGTCGCTACTTTGGCAAAGAGGCATCCGAACTGATCGGACACAAATTCTTGCCTCTGATACCGCCCGAAGATCAGGAGATTGTCAGTCAGGCTGTGTCTATGGCCGGCAGCGGCTGCCCGGTAGTCGAAGCCGAACATCGCGTGATCAGGGGCGATGGCTCAATCAGATGGCAGGAATGGACCAACCGTGTGATTTTCGACGAGAACGGCGACATCGCCGAAATCCAGGCTGTTGGCCGCGACATCACCGAGCGCAAGAAGCTGGAGGCAGAGCGGGATGAACAGCGGCGCATGTTGCAGGCCATGCTTGCCGTCACGCCGGATATCGTGGTCTTCAAAGACCGAAACTCTACCTTTCAACTGGTCAGCGAACGTCTCCGCCAGTTGATTGCGCCGAACCGAACCCTGGAGGAGATGACAGGCTGCAATGATTTCGATTTCTTTCCGGACGAATTGGCAAAACATTTCCTGGCCGAAGAGGTCGAAGTCCTGACGACCGGCAAGACGATGGTTGCGGAACACTGCCTGCCAACCTCTGAAGGCATACGTTGGTTCGAGTCGGTGAAGACGCCGCTGCGAGACGGAGAGGGCGAAATCATCGGTCTGCTTGTCAGCGAACGCGACATCACCGACCGCCGTAAGGCGGAAAGGGAGCGCGATGAACAGCGGCAGATGTTGCGCGCCCTGCTCGACCATCTGCCCCATCACATCCTGTTCAAGGACCGAAATCTGGTCTATCGGGTCATCAATCAGAGTTATTGTGATTTCTTCGGACGCTCGATGGATGAGATGATTGGTATCACCGACCTCGATGTCTGGCCCAGGGAGGACGCCCTGCGTTACATGGAAGGGGAGAGGCGGTTGCTGGAGACCGGCGAGCCGATCCGCATGGAGAAATTCACTCAAACGCGCCAGGGCCCAAACTGGCGCGAGGTCATCAAGAATCCCCTGCGCGACGACGCCGGGAATATCGTCGGCATCTTGGTCGCAGCGCACGACATCACCGCTCTCAAGCTCGCCGATGAACGGCTGCGCCGTCGGAACGAGGAGCTGGCCGCGCTGAATACCATTGCGACAGCCATCAATCAATACCTGGACCTGGAACGCATCTTGAACGTTGCTTTGAGGGAGATTCTGGCTCTCGACATGATCGGTTCCGAAGGCAGGGGTGAGATCTTCCTGTTGAGCCGGGAAGGCGATCCCACGTTGGTCGCACATCACGGCATCCCACAGCCGTATCTTGATGAGGCTAAGACGAGGGGGCAATATCTGTGCAGCATGGTCTGTGAATGCGGCCGCGTGGTCATTTCTGATGATGAGGTGAGCGAAGAGGGCGATACCTACGGCGCAGATAGCATACCTCACCGAAACCTGGCGTTGCCTCTGCGGTCGCATGGCCGCGTATTGGGCTGCATCAACCTATGGCTGCCGGTTGATAAGACGCTGAGTCAGGATGAGTTCTTGTTTCTCGGCGCTATCAGCGATCAAGTCAGCGTAGCGATTGAAAACGCCTACCTGTACGAGGACCTCAAGCAGCAGAACGCGCGAGTGCGCGCGCTGAGCCAGCAGTTGGTTGAAAACGCCGAAAACGAGCGCAGACAGGTCGCTCACGACCTGCATGATATGGTGGGACAATATCTGACCGCGCTGGGCATCAATCTGAATATCCTCAAGCAGAGATGGGCGGCAAGCGCGCCGGACAAAGTCATGGCTCGTTTGGAAGAATGCACCCAGCTTGTGGAGCGAACCACGGACTATATTCGCGGATTGATGGCCGACCTGCGGCCGCCAGTACTGGACGATTACGGGCTGTTCCCCGCGCTGGGTTGGCTGGGGGAACGGTTCGCTCAACGGATGGACCTGCAGGTGGATGTCGTTGGTCGCCCTTTGAGCAGCAGGCCCGACCCCCATGTGGAGATGACGCTGTTCCGCATCGTTCAGGAGGCGTTGACCAACGTGGTTAAGCACGCCAAAGCCTCTCGCGCCGAGGTGATTCTCGAAGAATCGGACGGCCGGATTACCCTGCAAGTCAAAGATAATGGGGTCGGTTTTGACCCCAGCCGGGCAGACCGGCCATCCGAAAGGGGCGGCTGGGGCCTGTTTGCCATCAGAGAATGGACCGAGGCCCTCGGCGGCCGCTTCGAGCTCCACTCGTCGCCGGGCGAAGGGACGACATTGCGCGTCATCTGGCAGAGAGACTGACGCCGCCTGCGGCAGAGCAGTCTATCCCTTGCTCCAGCGTTTGGCGGCCTGGCGCAGAGCAGAGACCACCGGCAGTTCCTTGCCCGACAAGAAGCGGATCAGCCCACCGCCCGAGGTACAGACATAGCCCAGCTTGTCTTTCACTCCAAACTTTTTCGCCGAGGCAACCGAATCGCCGCCGCCGATGACTGAGTAACCGGGTGCGGCGGCGATGCCCTGCCACAGGGCCTGTGTGCCATACGCGCCGACCGGTTGCTCGTAGATGCCCGCCGGGCCGTTCACAAAAATCGTCCTGGCCTGGTTGATGATGTTCAGGTATTGTTCCACCGTCTTGTGGCCGATGTCTACGATAAGCTCGTCTACCGGCAGGTCGTCCACGTCAATCTCTACCCGCCCGCCGCGATCGACGGCCAGGTCGACCGGGTAGAACAGCTTGCCCGGGTATTTGGCCTGCAGCTCGCGCGCTGGGGCGATAAATTGTTCCAGCCCGCGGTCTTTGATGACCTGCTCCGAGGCCGGGCCCAGCTTGCGGCCGGCGGCCAGGAGCATCACCTCGCCGGTCAGTCCGGAGGTCAACACATAGTCCGCCGCGCCCGAAGCGAGCACTTCGTTCATCATGCCGAAAGCGTCGCTGATCTTGGCTCCACCCAGCACGTACACGCATGGGTGCTCAGGGTTCTCCTTCACCCGCGACATGGCGGTGAACTCTTCGATGAACAGCCGCCCGCCGGCGGTGGGCAACACCATAGGGAAGCCGCACAGCGACGGGGCCGAACGGTGCGCCGCTGCAAACGCTTCGCCGACGTACAGGTCGGCCAGCGGCGCCAGGCTGCGCACCAGCCAGGTCCTGGCCTGCTCCTCGAACGATAGCTTGACGTAATCAACGAAGGTCGAGACTTCCTCGCTCAGGAAGCGCACGTTGTTGAGCAACAAGATTTCGCCCGGCTTCAGCTCGCGGACGGCCTGGCGGGCTGCTGGACCGCACACGTCGTCCACAAAGCCGACTTTGAGGCCCATCTGTTGGCTGAGGACTTCGGCGTGCTGCTCCAGGCCGATGACGTTTTGGTAATCCAGTGTGTCGCCCTGGTGGGCCAACAGCACCAGAGCCGCGCCGCGTTCGTTGAGCTCACGGATGGTCGGCAGGCTTTTGACGATGCGGTTGTCATCAACGATGCGTTTGCTCTGTGGGTCGAGCGGTGAGTTGATGTCCACCCGACAGATGACCGTCTTGCCCGTGTAATCGAAATCGTCCAGCGTCATGATGCCGATGTCGCTCATAGCATTCCTCTCCCCAAAGAGTGTTGTTGAACCGCCGACCCACGCGGACAAGGGAGGACTAAAGATTCTGTAATCGCCCTTGATCGGCGTTCTTCGGCGGTTTCATCATGGCTTCTAACGGCCAGGTACCAACCCGAGGTATTTGTTGGTCTCGGCGACGGCCTTGAGCCGGTCGGTTTCCATCTCCATGCAGGCGCGGATGCCGTCTATCGTCTCGGGAATGACCACGGCTTCCTGGGGGATGTTGATGGCGAAGATGAGGTCATCGCCGGACATGGCGACTGTCTCCTCCCAGACGGCGATCTCATACATGTCGCCACGCTTCTTGCCCAGGTCGCGGGCATAGCGGAACAGCGAGGTGTTAGAATCGAACCCGTCTTTGATGCGCACGACGCGGATACGCGGGTGTTCACGGAAAGCTTCAATGGCTTCCGCTGGCGTGATCTTGCTCTTGGTGGTCACGACCA
>Ga0209101_1002778_pt1 | contig 11151 bp, 11 predicted proteins | sample ConPoolayeCmetaG_FD_185481 | JGI IMG/M metagenome (GOLD analysis project Ga0209101, IMG submission 185481) | Hot spring microbial mat communities from California, USA to study Microbial Dark Matter (Phase II) - Cone Pool mat layer C metaG... ... | reverse complement strand
GGGGGCGATGCTGGCCAGGCCGGAGCCGTGAGCAGATTGCGCAGCCTGTCATTCTTCTCCACCTCAGCCGGAGCATTGCCTTCAAAGACGATCTGTGGCCGCGGAGGCCGATACCCGTTCTGTTTTGCCAGTGCTGCAATCTGCACCAGATAGACATTGCGCTGTTCTTCGGGCAGCCATGCCGTCTGGAAGCGGCTGTTGCCTTCTACCCGCCCGTTGGCGTCGTTGTAGATGGCTTCACCCGAACGGGAGAGCAAGCGGGCAGCAGGGTTGTCGTCCGCCAGGATCAGACGCGAGTCGGCTTCCGAGCACTGCAAAGCAATGCGTACAGCCATCTGATCCATCGTGCTGCGCGCCAGTGTGTACGCTCCGGCGAGGGTCTGCGAGCCGAGCAATACGTGGATGCCAAAACTGCGCCCCTGCCGTACTAACAGATCCAGAATGCGCCCAGCCTTAGATGCAATGGAGTCGTCTTCAGTGAAGAAGACCTGGAATTCGTCCACCAGTAGCAGGATACGCGGCAGCTTCTGATTGGTTTTTGCGCGGTATTGAGCGATGTTCGCTGCACCTGCCTCGCGGAAGCGCTTGCCACGATCACCGAGTTCGGCTTCCAGCCCTTCGAGCACACTCAGACCAAACTCGCGCTCGCTCTCAATCGCCACCACGCGAGCGTGGGGCAGTTGATGGGTGGCGTAGATCTTGAACTCCACACCTTCTTTGAAGTCAACCAGGTAGACTTCCACTTCGTCGGGGCTGTAGGCGAGCGCCAGGTTGGTGATGAGGGTGTGGAGCAAGGTGGATTTGCCGGAGCCGGTTCGGCCAGCCACCAGGACATGCTGCTTTGTACCCTCGCCCAACGCCAGTTCCTGGAACGTGCGAGCGCCGGACGGACCCAGGGATACGCAGATGCCGTCGCTGCTATTGCCCTTCCAGTATTCCTTCGGCACAATACGGTCAAAGGGCACCTCTACTTTGCTGGCGGCTTTGGCTGCTTTGCCGACCTCGGCTACGATACGGTTAACGAGCGCGTCGTCCGGCGGCGCGTCCAATGTCAGCCAGTATTCCTGCGTCCCGTCCGACCACCCCCACCAATGTTCGTTATTCAAGAACCGGATGACCTCTGTGTGCTGCGTCAGGTCATCGAGTGTGAATCCGTAGGGTAGGGATTTACCGGGGGCTATCAAGATAACGGTATAGACGCCGCAGCGGGGCCCGTGCTGGACAATGCTGACCAGCCGTCGCGCCGCCGTTTCGCTAAAGTTGACAGGGAAATCGAAGACAACCAGCACGTGGTACGGTTCGGCGATTTCGCCAGCGTGGGCGTTATAATCCTCGATAGTGGCGTACTGATTACGCAGATACTGTTGAATGACGTTCTCTATATGTTCGGTCAAGTCAGCCAGACGCTGTTCAATGTGCCTTGGCTCCGACCATGCCTTGGCGGTAATCAATTGCTCGTCATAATCTTTCAGATGCAGAAAGGGAGTGACATGATTCCCTAACCCGACGGGATCGATGAAGGTAAAGCGGAGTTTGCCAGGTGGGATGGAAGCGAGCAGGCGCAGCAGGAGAGATTGAATGCCAGCGATAGCGTAACCATACCCGTTCCCGAAACCTTCAAAGACAAGTGGTCTGCCCATTGGAAAAGGGAAGAGTGCGGGCATGACACGGTAAAAAAGACCCACATGCAACACGCCGGGTTTCAGCGTTCCAGGCTGCCAGTGTTGCCAGACATCGCTCTGCCAGAGAGGGGCAAAACGGTCGACCAGGCTGAGGTAGTCAAGCAGAATGGGATGCACGCGCTGTAAAGCTTCATTGTATTGTCGTTGGGCGGCATCAACCTCTTGCTGATACGCCTGCTGCGCTTCGGCGCGGCGCACCTCGGCTTGATGGTCGGCGAGTTCCAACCATTTGCAGTAAAGATCGGCTAGCTGTCTGAGATGATCGTTTATTGTGTTACGGTCTTTACCTTGCCTATCTACCATAACACTAGACCCTATCGCAAGAATAGTAATAGGTATTATACAAATTACTGTTGCGACTATGGCTCGCGGAGTTTCTCTACCTGCAAGAAACACAATGGAAAGAAAAAGATATCCTACTACCAGTTTTGCTACTAATGAGAAAAACTCTGTACCTCTGTTAATAGATGAAGCTGAAACCTTTCGAAAGTCTTGCATCTGACTTCTGATCGAATCCTCGTTCAGTGTCAAATCTGGCTTCCTTTTCATGGCAATATATTCAGCTTCTACTTTTGCGATGTATTTCTTTGCCTCATCCCGGTAGTGGTGTTTGTCTTCGAGTTTCGCAAAATATGCCCCCTTTACTTCACGATAAACATCATCCGCATTCCTTCTGGATGCTGACCGTTCTTCCTCAACCTCTTTCAGCGTGCTCTCCAAACGCTGTTCCGCCTGAACGACCTGCTGAGAATGCTGCATTGTGGCATCATAAAGCGTGCTCAGAAGATAGTGTTGCTGTTGAAGAAGTTCAGAAATGTTCACCGCAACCTCCTGCTGCTTGCCTATTCACAAAGTTACGTATGTGCAACTACATCCAAATAGAGTTACCTTCGCGAGTAGTGCAAAACCACTCTACAGATGGTCTTCAATAGCTCGTACGATAAGGTCCTCGAAAGATGGGAGAATATCAATGACATTCCCAGGAACACGATCAATAACACGGTATGAAGTATCAGGGAGGTAGAGTACATAATAATCCATATTTCCCTGTCCAAAAACCAGAAAGTCATGAAAGGACGGGTCGCTTCGATGCAACACATTCGCTTCGACAATACCCCAGATGCGAACATCCTGCCTTCCCTGAAGCACTGTCTCCTGTGATGCGTAGATCATGAGGCCGTTGTATATCAGCCCATCGGTAGATGAAAGGAACTGGATATAGCCTTCAGGAAGCATCACGCCTAACGTTTCGTACACGCTTCGCACAAGTTGATCGATCTGATGGCGCGTGCATCCGGGTTGCAAGGTTCGCCCTGTCGTTCTGATGTCACGCTCAATCTCCATGAGCAGGTGTTGATATTTCATCGCGATCCTCTTCCGGCCTTATCCTTTTCGGATAGATAGAGCCTTCGATATAGGGCCAGTCAACCTCTCTCGATTCTCCTTCTTCCATGCCCCTAGAACATACTAGTTGCGCATTTGTAATGACTCTGTGATGTGGGTCTGCCTTGATCAAAACTAAATTTTCGAAGGCATTCTCGCCATTATCATCCAGTGGAAGCTTGTGATGAACTTCCCAGCCATCAGGTGTCTTGCCCTGGCACATTCGAGTAATGTCAATATCGCTCAGTCCTGCTTGTTTCAACTCTGCTACATTTTGGGGATTATTGGTCAAATATATGAGAAACTCTTTTCGGGCGGTGCTATTGAACTCGGAGCGTAATTTTCGCAATTCTTCACGAGACCTTTTAACATATCTGATTCTTCGAACGCAAACATTCGTAAGCGTGACAACCTCTCCATTTAGCACCCCTTGAAAAGTACTCGCTTCTTCATAGATGTGCGCTTTGCGCGTATTCAACATATCTTCAATGCCGCCAGCACTTTGTCGCAAATATCCTTCGAGAAGCTGTGCCTTACGGATGAGGACAGATGTATGCTCTTCAGCAACACAGACAAAGTCCGCCAGCAGTCGCATTGTCCTTTCAAAATCCCTGGCAAACTCCCCGTACTGCCGGTCATGCCAGGTGTCGCCCAAACGACTAAAACTTGCACGCAGACGCGACATGCGCTCACGAACTTGTTCGGTAAAGGCTTTCAGTTCGGCTGCAAAGCGCAGTATCTCTTCTGGTTCAGCAATAATCTGTGACATGAAGTTACCACAGGCGCTTGTTTGAACAATGCAAGACAAATAGGCCAGATGAAGAACTCCGCTCGCCTGCGAGATAAACCCCGGAAAGGTTTTCAAGTACATTCATTCTTGGCGCTGACGTGCCTTGAATTACTCTCATCTCATCTCATTTATTCTTCTCTTCGCACGATCAATAGGCACTTGCAGGCGTGCTAGTTCAGGCCGAACTTTTGTCATGCGCGACTCCAGTTCTTTCCAGTATTTCTGTTCAAACTCGCGGCGCACCTCATCATCCCACACCTGTTTAATCTCTTCCCAGTGCCGAACCAGCGCATTCCAATCAGTCTCCAGTTGGGAAATAGCATCATTCAGCCTGGACATCTTGTTTCCCCTTCGCTACAACGCACATCGGCAGGCTGGTCAACCCGAGTTCGCGAGCCAATGTCAGGCGGTGCCGGCCATTAGTGACTCGATACTTGCCATCCACTTCTTCCACAATTATGCAACTTGTAGACCCGTAAAAGGCATCATAGATACGGCGATAACCGTTAGGGTAATCCAATCCCTGCGCCTGATCCATCTGGTCGAAATAATCTGCGGTTGCCCCTCTCTCAACCGCCGGTCGCACAACATGGATGAATTTGCGCAAACCTTCTTTCATCTCCTCGTAAGAAACCTTTCGATAATCCACAGGCGTCAGCTTGCCAACGTCATCCCAATCAACCTGATCAAGCGGAATATCCTGGAAAAGACCGCTCGTTGGTGCGCTCTGGGGTATAGGTGGCACACTTTGAGTTGACGCCAGCAGGGATGGTGTCTGCGGTTGTTCCGTCGATACAACCGCTTGCGGCAGAAGCTGCCAAGTGTCTCCATCGGCAGAATGCACATACAGATTGACTTGCGAACGCTCACGATCAATGACGACAGCAACCGTAGGAGGATGGTCAAAACCCACATCGTTCACCAACGAAGCGATACGCTTGTCAGTTGGCAGCCATTGGGTCGACATCGGGTTTTCCTTTTTCTCCACCCGAGTCTCGATCCATCCCGGAGCTTCCCGCTCGCCGCGCCAGGTTGAAGAAGATTCGGTTGCAGTCAGGTTGGATTCCTCCAACACAATGATCGGTAAGTCAGGCGTCGTGAAGACGCGATGAAAACCATGGATAGAGGGGTCGGTCAGTCGCTCCTGAAAGTTGGGGTATTCACTATTTATCAGGTGCCCTGCAAGGTCTGTCCTGGTTGAGTCTGGCTTGCCGCAAATATCATTGACCAATCGGCGGGCGAATTCAACAGCAGTAGATAGAGCTTCATCCACCCCTGCCTGACCGACAGGAGCGGCAGAAGCCCCGCTTGCGACTGTCGGCGATACCGTGGCATAGCCGCTGGAAGGCGCCTCTATTGAAACATAGCGTTGCAATGTGTCAATCTTGCGTTCCAGGAATGCGTCCGCCTTCGGAAGTTCATCTTCCAACCACGCTTTGAGCTGCCGCGCCTGACGGCGATACTCCTCGGCTTGCTCCAATACCAGATGTATCCACTTCATTACCTCAAGTAAATTCGCGTCCGCCCTTTCCAGGTAAAGTCGGGCAGTCAAGCGCGACTCTTCTGATCCCCGATTGAGCATTTCTCTCCCTCGGAGCACCTCTCTGCGCCAGTAATTCATCTGCTCCTGGAGCAACTCCAGGGTGCAGCGGATTTCAAGCTCGACAACGTCAAGCGCCTGGAGCGTCTGGGCTTTGAAGCGGATCAGGTGTACCCTGAACTCTTCCAGTTTATCGATTGATTTCACACGTGCAGGAGGCATTCAAGCTACCCTCTCGTCTGAAATACTTTAGAGCATACCCGAAATACTTTTGCGCAAAAAATACTACGCTCCGCACAATGAGCGTAGTTAATTCCTCGACAGAATCTAGTGTTTAACACATGGTCGCGATACTTCGACGAAGAAAGAGCATCTTATCGAGAAAAATATCCATCAAGCTTCCCGGCTTTCTGTTGAAGGTAAGAAACGTGCTGATCAGCGTTACGGATAAATCGATCCAGCGATTTTTTCGTTTCATCGAACTCTCTTGCAAACTTTTCATGTTCCTGATCAAGCCATTTTTCAGCTAATCGCTTAGAACTTGCTTGGAGACGAGAGGTAAGTTCGCGGAGCTGTTCATTAAACGCTTTCAGTTCGGCTGCAAAGCGTTTCACTTCTTCGGGATCAACATTAACTTGTGGCATCGAATACCTCCTATGTGCATATTCTAGGCAAGTTGTTCCACCTGTTTCAACTGGAATGTTATCTACACTAGGTAGACGGGTAGTTGAAATATGGTGTCTTGTCTAAAGGCGGATTATACACTCCATGCATTCCTAAGTCAAGGCATCTTGGCAGATGAGCGCAAGATGTAGCATGGCATAGAATTGACGAGGAATATAAGAAAAACCGATTATCCATTCTGCTAACGACCGATCGATATCAACTACGTAGTTACGTGCTACGAAACGCATGAAACCGTCGAAGTTGAACAGGAAAAATAAAAGGCCGACTGGAACCTCAATCAACAAAACTGACCAACGGAGGCCGCTAGATTGTTGTGGTGGTGCCTCTCTAGCCTGTAACGATTTTTTAGCTTGTGATGATTCTTTTCTTGTCATAATCAGATGAGAGGCATGTCACCTGTGCAGCAACAAGCGGTATAGCGGCAACACTTCTCAATTGCGTCGGCAGTTGAAACACTGCCGCGCCCCTGTGTTCATTATGCACCATTGACCGCACCGGTTCGGCGTCGGTGGCTGGAAGGGGAGGAGTGTCCCAACGACCACCAGGGACGAAATGGGTAAACACGTTCCTTTCTCCTGAGATACGCGACATCTTTACGAAGTTGCGCGTCTCGCACAGAGAGCACGCCCTTGTCTTTACTTTTTCTAGACAATTATACGCACATCCCCATCCACCACAACCCTAAAAATGAGGTATTCTTATACGGCAACATTGCCGTGATCTCCGACCGGATACGCGGTCGCTTCGTGTGCCCACATACGAGAGCGTGGGATACCGGAATATCCGACGAAGATCCGGCGATGCCAGCAGGTTCATCTGCATACGAGGGCGCCAGGTTATAGTATACCTTGATTGCTAGCTCATGTTCGTACAGATGAGTGCAATGAGCGTTGCGTGCACCTTCAGTTCAAACCCGGCATTGGTGCGGGCGGAGAGTCGCTCAATGCCCATCGTCTCCAGTTGCCTGTTGACCGTCTCAATCGTATGACGATACGCGCGCAATGCGATGGCGTCCATCAACCAGGCGTGCGGACGCATGTTCGCCCGGCGCCCTGGAACCAGTTGCCCCCCCGTCTCCGCCAGGATGCTCGCCGCATCAGCGGCGCTGTTGTAGGCTGTATCGCCCAACAGCCGCGCCCCAGTGGGCAGGCCATACGCCAGTGCATGCACGGACGTCAGGTCGTGCATCCCTGCGGGCAGCATCTGAACGCGCACAGGCACGCCATCCGGACGGCAGACCAGCTGCAACCGCCATCCAAAGAACTTCTCCTGTTTGGCCGGGCAGGACCCGCAGAATTCGCGTCCGCGCCCCTTCCGACAGCGCCGGGCGCGCGTCCGGCGGCACCCCGGCGCGGGGAGACTAGCAATGATGAACACGCCACCTGTGGTGAACACCTCTCCCAACACCTCCGGAATCCAGGCCATCCCATCGGCGAGCTGAGGCAGACGACGATTGAAGCGTGAGACGCTGATCCGCCCCGACAGATAGCCATATCCGTTCAGGATCTGCACCGCCCGTTCGTGATGACTGCTACAATACTTGGCGGCGACGACGGCAATCGTCAGAGTCTCGGAGTCGGGGACATGCGCGCGTACATCACTGCGATGCCCCAGGCGTTCCATCAGCGTGTCAATCACGACAAAAGCGGTTATCATCCACGTGGCGTCCATCGGCTCCTCCTGGCGATGATGTTGGTTCAGCAACCGCGATCATGCCTGAGGTGTCGGTGGGCGTCAACTAGCAATCAAGGTAGTATGATTGTGCAGCGCTGGTGAGACATTGCTCAATCCTTCTGCTCTGGTTGCTCTGACCATCACCGGAAAGTTCTAGCGCTCAAACGTTCGTGCCGGTCCTGGATTGCTTTGGAGAACCGTATGTCCTTGTCCATTTCACGTCCTGCGACGGCATTTGTGATCGAGGACGATCCGTTTGCCCTCCGGGCGCTCGGGCAGTATCTCGAGTCGCTCCAGTTTATGGTGCTCACTGCTCAGACCTATACCGATGCCGCTGCCCTGATTGCCAGGCATCCGCCACCCCGGCTCGCCGTCGTCGATCTGGGACTCCGCGACAATCCGGCGGAACCAATCCCTCAATCGCGCTCACGCGGCATCACCCTGGTGCATGCCTTGAAGCGCCGCGATCCGACGGTGGCCGTGGTAATCCGGAGCGACTATGATGGCACAGTTGCGCCGATATTGCCACTGCTGATCAGCCGTTATACTGGTCTGACGTATGTGGCGAAAGGCAGCCCGCAAGAGGCGCTGCAGGACGCGATCACCCATGCGCTGCGCCAGGATGTGTTTTTCCAGCCCGGCATCGACCACGCAGCGACCGACTCGTGGGAGCACATGTTTCTGGACGCGCTTGAACCGGCGGTAGCGGCAATGGTCGTCAAACTGGCGCGCAGCTTCGATGAATTGACGCCGCAACAGCGCGCGGTCGCGGAGCGGATGGTATGCACCACCGAGGCGATTGCCCATCAACTCGGAATCAGAGTAACGTCTGTGCGCAAATATATCGACGCCATCTATGATCGGCTGGAACTCAAGGATACGGAGGCTATCGCAGGGTACCGACGCGAAGTGATGCTGGCGCTGGCGAACATCCTGCGACGTTTGCGGACAACAGCGTAAAACTGCGCCGCTGCGGTGAAAAGACTTTTTTGCGGGAGACTCAGGGGTGTTGTTGCTGGTGACCCCGACCAGGCTCGAACCAGTAGCCTGCAACTCCGGAGGCTGCCGCTCTATCCAATTGAGCTTATCCAATTGAGCTTTCGCATTCCAGCACCCACACCGGGCGCTATCAAGGTTCGCGCAGTAGCGCCGCACCCCCCCAGGATGCCGACATCATCCATCGAGCGCATAGTCGTGGCGCGACCAGCGCCGACGGAGGAGCGACCGCAGGGAGACGTGCCTGGATAACGGCGATGATGATAACGAGGTGCACGCAACCGTGCGTGCATATGGCTTCCCGACGCCTAAGCCTCCTCGTAGCACGTAAGCGAAGGAGATGGCACGGGAAGGGGGTAAGCATACATGACGCTGGACGATTCCCCGCTGACAATGACGGCGCAATCGGTTTCGCCGCCTGCCGATACGCTGGGAGAAAAAGCCTGAGCAGTAGCTGGCCTTCCTCCACGTCGCCCGTGGCGTGATCGCCCTTCGTGCCGCCGAGTTATTCGGATAGGCGCTTACTGTCTGGCGCACCACACTGGCGCGCCTGCAAGAACTGGCGCAGCAGACGCCTGCGCAGGTGATCAGGGCAGGGAGCGACCTGGCGCGGGGGGCGGCGCTCTTTGCTGCCCTTCCCGCCGATGCCGGGGCGTTTCTGACCGCCATCGCCGCCCGCATTCCGCCCAGCCTGACCCACGCCCGCAACGAACTGATCAGTATTCTTGACCTGCTGCCAACAGACGCGGGCGCGCCGCTCTACGAGCAGCAGGCAACCCGTGAGGCCCTCTGGGCTATGCTGCCCGAAGCTACCATAGCTCACTTTGCCTGTCACGGCCAGTTCGGGCTTGACGACACCCTCGATAGCGCCCTGCTCCTCGCACAAGAGAGTCGCCTCACCCTGCACGACCTGGTGGCAGGCGACACCACAGCACTGAGCAATCTGCGTCTGGTAGCGCTCTCGGCCTGCCAGACTGCGATTACCGACTTCGGGCGCCTGCCTGACGAAAGCATCGGTCTGCCGGGTGGTTTTCTGCAAGCTGGCGTGCCCGCCGTCGTCGGCACGCTCTAACGTGAAAATAAGCCCTCGGCGAGGGGGGTGGGGAATAAGAATGAGTATAATCCCCTTCCCGCGGCTCCGCCCGGCCATCTTCAGGCTCCCGATCTCTGTTCTGGTACGGCATCCTTTCGTATCGTCTACACATGGAATGGCTCGAATTGGGGGTCACCTTCGTATTACCGTGCCTGGTAGTGGATAGATGTACTGCTTCATTATGTTAGCGCACCCATGGCAGCGGCATGGATCGGATAGAACCGACGGAAGATCGCCAACGGTATGGCACCATCGAGCCCTTGATGTGGCCGGTGATCGTTGTAATACATCTCCCATAACCCATGCCCATACCGACGATGGTCGGAACAGGAGAACTCCTGCTGATGGAAACCTTCCACACTCTCCGTCCGATTGCTCCGTTCAATGATGCCGTTTTGCCACGGCGATCGGGGTTTGATCCGCCAATGCCGCACTCCCAAGTCGGCGACCGTTCGTTCGAAGGCCGTGCGTCGCTCTGGATGCGGGAGATTCGCCATCGTAACGACCATGGCATTATCCGTTCCCACCAGATGAAACGGGGGCAAGCGTCCAATCGCCCGGCGCAGCACCCCAGCAATCCGGCGGCTGGTGGCCGTGGGGTGGATTTCCGAGTACTTCATTCGGGTTCGCAGCTGAATCAGACTGATCTTGTCCTCCCGTCCGCGGCTCCCGCAAATCGCCGGCAACTCCTGAATCTCCAGGTGGACCCGATGGCGTCCGACCGGAATCGGGCGGCGCTGCCGTTTTTTTGGGCGGGCGTTGGGTCAACCCGGCGGCATGCAGGATGCGCCAGACCGTCGCGGTGTTGGCGGTGGGAAAACGCGGCCGCAGATCCTGCGGAATGCGTTTGGGGCCGTGCCGGGGATGCGCCTGCCGTGCCGCGATCACGGCGTCACGATAGACGTCGGTCACGACTCGACGCCCATGGGTGCGCGGCCCGCCGGTGCGATCAGCGGTGTCTGGACGGGCAATCCAGCGCTGGATCGTGCGGCGATGCACGCCAAATTGACGGGCCAACGCCGATAGAGTTGTTGGACACGGGCACGTTGCACACTGGTCAAGGCCGCCTTCGGGTGATAATGCATTCGATCACCTACACAGTTCTCTCGAAGCACCCTCCAGAGGTGCGCTAACATATTGTAACATTACAGATAGCCGATAGCGGAGTCGGAGTTCACGTTCCGCGCAGGCGGGCTTCGCATTCCATAGCCGAGGGCTTTAGCCCGACGGCCGGCCCGGTATACCGGATGAATTTCTCAATAACCATTAGCCCGACGGCTACCGGCGCAGGCCGGCTGCGCTAAGC
>Ga0209101_1002777_pt1 | contig 11152 bp, 5 predicted proteins | sample ConPoolayeCmetaG_FD_185481 | JGI IMG/M metagenome (GOLD analysis project Ga0209101, IMG submission 185481) | Hot spring microbial mat communities from California, USA to study Microbial Dark Matter (Phase II) - Cone Pool mat layer C metaG... ... | reverse complement strand
GGGGATGATGTCCCGGGGCGAGGTAGGCCTGATAGTGGCGGCGATAGAACTGGAGAACGGGCTGATCACCCAGCAAATCTTTGCGGACGTCGTTCTGGTCGTGCTGACCACGACCCTGGTGACGCCCGTCCTGTTGCGGGCCCTCTACCGGGAGCACACAAGGCCTCTCGCTGTGCGGGAGAGGTAATTCGGTTCAGGGGGTACAAATGGCCTATCTGGTGGTTCTGGTTCTGGACGATCCCGGTCAATGCCCGGATGTGTTGCGGGCATGGGACGAAGCGGGAGTCTCCGGTATGACGATTCTGGAGAGTACCGGCCTCGGACGGTTGCATAAGGTCATCTGGGACGACCTGCCGCTGGTCCCCGCGATGCGAGACCTGTTGGGCGCCCGGGAACTCCACCACCGCACGTTGCTGACCGTCGTCCGTGATGAAGAGACAATGGACCGTGTGATCGAGGCGACACAGCAGGTGGTGGGGGATTTGAACCAGCCCCACACTGGCTTCCTCTTTGTAGTGCCGGTTGTGCGCGTGCTGGGACTGGAGCGGCTTGAGTGATGCGCCGGATGTTGCTCGATTGAAATCGGCCTGTTCAGGAGCTGCGCGCCAGGCGTCGGTCTGCGCCGACGCGCCGGGCGGCACAGGCCAACCATTGGCTGCGGTAGGGGCGCAGCGCACTGCACTCTTACCGCAGCTACACTTTGGCATCAGGCAGCCGATTTTTTGGAGCAGCCCAAAGCGTAAACCGTTTTCATGGAGAATGAACCATCCCCCCGAGACAAGGATTTTCTAAAAATCCCGTCCACCCATTTTCAGGATTGCGATACAAGTTGGATGACAAACTGAGCCTCAAGACCACGCTGTTGATCCGGAACGGACTCGTAGTCACACCCGAAGCCATCCTGGAGGCCGATGTGCTTATTCAGGGCGAGCGTATCGCGGCCCTGGGACACGACCTGCCGGCGACAGAAGATATCCTCACACTTGACGCCGGGGGATGTTACGTCCTGCCTGGTCTCATTGATTCGCATACCCACATCCGGCTGGACACCGGCGTTTACAGGACGCCCGATAACTGGCTGACCGGCACGCGAGCAGCCGCGTGCGGCGGGATAACCACTGTGGTGGACTTTGCCACCTGGCTCACCGGTTGGTCGCTCAGGGAGACCATAGAGGGACGGCTGCTCGAGGCACAGGATGCAGCGATTGACTACGCGCTTCACATCATGGTGACCGGGTTGCCGGCAGGTCAGGAGAAAGAGCTTGAGACCCTGCTCGATCTGGGCACTCCGAGCATCAAACTTTATACCACTTATCGTCCCAACTATTACGCTGACGACGCGACGATCCTCCGCCTGATGCGGGCGTGTGCTGATTTCGGGATCATCGCGCTGGTGCATTGCGAGAATGATGCGCTGGTCACCGCGCAGACGGAAGCACTTTTAGCGGCGGGACAGAGAGGCTGGCGTTACCACGGACGTGCCCGCCCTGCACTGGCCGAGCAGGAGGCGATTCACCGTATCCTCTTCCTGGCAGAGGCCTCAGGATGTCCGGTCCACATCTGCCACTGCTCAACCGCCAGATCCGTCGCACTTGTAGCCCAGGCGCGTGGTGGGGGATTGCCCGTCTCCTGCGAGACCTGCCCACAGTACTTGCTGCTGGACAACACCCTCTATGATGGTCCGGAGCCATGGCGTTACATACTCCAGCCGCCTCTGCGCGCACCAGGGGAGCCGGGACAGCTATGGGCGATGGTTGAGGCCGGGCTGGTAGATATGCTCGTCACCGACCATTGCGACTACACTGCTGCGCAGAAGCAGGCCTGCGATGATTTCACGCGCACACCGGGTGGCCTGCCCGGGGTGCAGACACTGCTGCCACTGATGTTCACATACGGCGTGGCGCAGGGCCGCCTGACACTCCCTCGCCTGGTTGAGATGCTCTCCACCAACCCTGCTCGCATTTGGGGGCTGTGGCCGCGTAAAGGCGCGCTCTGGCCGGGTTTCGACGCCGATGTGGTAATCTACGATCCCCGGCCGGAGGGCACAGTGACCGCGCAGAGCCTCCACCACCTGGCCGGCTACACCCCCTACGAGGGCATGTGCATTCAGGGGCGGGTCAGAACGGTGATAGCTCGTGGTCGTATCATTGTACAGGAGGGCGAGTTCATCGGCCAGAGTGGGTTGGGACGTTTCGTAAGAAGGGAAGCACGGCCCAGAGCTCCGGCTTCAGATCCAGTGCCGTTTGATCATGGGGATCAGACGCCGGTAAAGAGGAATGGCAACGATAACCACCTCGGCGCATAGAACGAGCAGGGCGAAGATCACTGCCAGACTCCTCACATCTTCCAGGGCGATGACGGGAAGCAGAGGGGGAAGTGGAGTGCCCCGCTCGCCGGTGTATCTGAAAAAGGGGATGAACACCCCTGAGACGAGCAGGCCAATAGCCGTTCCGGCGGCCACGCCGAAAAGGGAGAGGAAAGCGTACTCGGCGAGCACCTGCGTGATGAGCTGACCACGCGACAGGCCGATCGCATGCATCACGGCGAAGCTGTAGACGCGCTCCTGAAGTGAGGCCAGGCTGTAGACAAGCAGAGCCAGGACCGCCATAAAAGAGGCAGCCAGAAACCCGACCGATAGCGTGCCGAAGACACCCACCCTCTCCATCTTTGCCCGCTCCGTTGAGATCATCGCCTGAGCGTCCCATACCGTGCCGGTCGTAATCCGCGCCTGGCGCGGTACTGACTGCAATACAGATTCTCCAGCAACCCCGGGCTTGAGTTTCAGCCATATCCTGTGCGGCGGGGTCATACCGAGCAGCACCGAGATATACTCCAGATTTCCGATCAGAGTAGGCCCTTCCTCCTCATAGCAGGTGGGGAAATAATCATAGGTACCGGCGATGGTAAACTGCGACTGTACCCCCACTACATTGTCCAGGGCCACCACGACAAGAACGTGATCGCCCAGGCGCAGATTGTGCGCGCGCAGGAAACTCTGAGGCACCAGTACACCATCCTGTGCCAGGGCCAGCCGGTTCATCAACCCCCCCAGTGGCTCACGGGCAAAATCATGGCGAAACCAGGCCACGCGCGGGAAGTCCAGACGATCAACGGCCAGAAAGCGTCCCCACACGTCGTTTGTGGGGCTGAGATAGATATGAGCCGCGAAATCCCCCACTCTGGTCGCGTCGGCCACCCCCTCGATCTCGCGGAAGACCGCCGGCTCAGGGATCCACTCGCCCCCTATGTACTCCTCGCTTCCGCCGGGCGCCTCGCCTTCGTCCTCGCCCATAAGCCGCGGAGTGAAGACCAGATCAGTCCCCACACCGTAGTAGATACGGTCAACCAGCCATTGGTCCAGACTTGATGCCATAGACATCGTGTAGACACCCAGAGCCAGCGAGACGATGACCAACAACAGAGGCTTGACATAATCCTGGCTGCGGCGCCCCAACTGGCGCAGAGCAAGATGGGCGGTGAGCCAGGGAGTGGGGTTGGCCAGCGCATCAATCAGGCGCATGACCAGGGGAAAGAGGCGCATAGTCAGCAGCGAAGCTGTCAACACAAACATGGCCGGCACCAGGATGAGCAGAGGGTCCTTATAGAGATCCTCAGGGCGCTCGGTGACCAGGCCGGCCAGCGAACCGCGCTTGCGTAACTGGTCGTAGGCATAGATGGTGGGAAGAAGCAGCAGGAAATCGAGGTAGTAGCGCAGCCAGAAGGGGCTGCGCGATGGACGGGCCCATTCCCGTTCCTCGATGACCAGGCTCTGGCGGGCAGCGCCGAGCGCGGGAATGAGCCTGGCGAGCAGAGAAATTACCAGTGCCAGGATTGTGAGATGAGGACTCAATCCCTGCAAAGAGACGGGAAGGGGAGGCCTGGGGACGAAGGAGAGAAAACTGTCCGTATAGCCCATCAACCATGCAAGCAGCATACCGAAGGCGATGCCCAAAGGACAGCCGATGATGCACAGCAGCAATTGCTCCAGGAATGCAAGATTCAGAACACCGGAGACGGGCATTCCACGGCTGACGAAGATCACCGTCTCCTTTCGCTGCCACTGGGCGACGATGGCCAGCGTCAGAATGAGAAAGTAAAGCAAAATGCCAAAAGCAGGCAGGTTGAAGCTTAACAGCAGGACGGTCAGGGTGGCGCTGCGCTGGACGAAATTAGCCAGCGGGTCGAGTGGAGGGGTATTCAGGCGGGCACCGGGCAGGTATTTGTTGATAATGTCCACTCCCCGTCTGAAGCCCTCTATGTACCTGCTGGTGTCTCTGGTCACCAACTTGCTGTCATCAAGAATAATATGCCAGTTGGCCCCACGAGTGCCGGATGGTATCAGCGGCTGGATAAATCTGATGTAATCCTCCCGGCGCACCAACAATGCACTGTCGAAAGCAGCGTCCGGGTCGCTGAACCAGAACTCGCTCTTCGGATCGAGAGCCTCCCAGAACCCAACCAGGCGCACCGGTATCGGGGTGCCCGCAAGCGTGACACTGACGTTAAACACCTCACCCGTATGAACGCCCATTTTCTGGACCAGCCGGTTATGCATCCACACGTCGAGCACATCACTGGATGCACCATCCTCATCCAGAGGGTTCCCCTCGACAATTTTCATTTGGCTGGCAACGTCGGAAATGTACACCACCTCAATACTTTCCAGGTATTCCTCACCCGTAGCGTAGAGCTCCGCCTCGACCGGCCGAAGCATCATGCCGCCGCTGGAGACCTGGATGCCAACGTGCCGGATGGGAAGGCCAACTTCCGCTGACAGGGTCCTGGCAACGTGATCTGCCAGCCTTTCCGCATCGTCAAGCCTTACCGGGTTACGTGTGGAGGGGAAGACGTACACAGCGGTAGAGAATGGCGGGCGGCCAGTGACACGAGAAAAATCGGCCAGCTCCTGGCGCAGGATCACCCGATCCACCGCCTGAGAGAAGAACGAAGCGTTTGTAATCAGGCCAACCGCCAATACTACTCCCAGCAGTGCCAGAAGCGTCAGGCCGATATGATGGCGCTGGCGCTTCAATACCAGACCAGTCACTCCAAAAAGTATATAAAGCGGACGCAGCGGGTTAAATCTTACTCTCATCTCATCACTGGTAAAACGTCTGTAACTCATACTTTTTGCAAAGACGCCTGGGTGGAGGTTTCAGCCGGATTTTACGTCTGAAGGCTCGTATCCCGGGCGTTATTGGAAGGTATTGGTCTGTAACTCTACTCTGAGCACTGCTTACCGGCTGAGTAACTATTCAGACGGTGACTGTAGGGCGAGGCGAGCCTCGCCCGTACACCTTTTTGAGCCCACAGCCAGCGGTCGGCACAGGCCGACGCCCGGCGCGAAGCGCCCAAAGAGGGCGATTTCAATCGCTGAATAGTTACGGGCTGAGTTGATCTCCTGTCGGTGTGCCGCTGTGCGGTACAACCTCGTTAAGCCGCCTGGATGACAATCTCCGCTCCGTCGAGGCCATCGGCCTGGGCGCGCAGACGGATCTCCCCGGGCTTTCCGCACGACTTGACCACCACCAGGCAACGCCCGCGATAAGCCTTGCGCTGGTTGCCGCGATAGCGCCCGGTGCTGGTCGGGTTACTGTTGCCCACGGCGGCGATCTCGCCCACTCCCTTGACGGTGAAGAAGATGGTGTGATCGGCGTGCGGGTGCACCAGCCCGTCCCCATCCACGACCTCGACCGTGACGTAGCACAGATCGCCTGCTTCGGCCTTGATGGTGCCCCGGTCCGGCGTCAGGCGGATGCCCGCCGGCTCGCCGACCGTCCTGACCTCACATTCGGCGATGGCCCGGCCAGCCGCGTAACCGACCGCTTTCAGCGTCCCCGGCTCGTAGGGCACCTCGAAGGTGGCGATGAAGCGCTCCTGGCGGGTCGTCGGTTTGACGCCCAGCGACCTGCCGTTCAGGAAGAGTTCGACCTGCTCACAGGCCGAGTAAATGTCCACCTTGAATATCTGCCCCTCACGGCCCGGCCAGGTCCAGTTCGGCCACACGTCCGGCCAGCCCCAGTAGGTGGGGATCGGCGTCCTGCCTTCCGGGGGCGGCAGGTGCACGGCGATGTAGAGTTTGGCGCCACTCTGCCAGAGCACATCGCGGTAGTACGACTGGGGCCGCTTGAAGCCGCACAGGTCAATGTCGCCGCAATTGGCCTGATGCCAGGGGTACTCGCCGAGGAAGGAGAAGGGCTCATCCTCGAAGCGCACGCGCCCGATCCCGGCCTCACCCAGATAGTCCAGCGCCGTCCAGACGAAATCGCCGAGCACGTGATCCAGTTCCAGCACGCTCATCCAGTTGTCGAACGCCTCTCCCGGGGCGGACTCGGTGCCGATGATCATACGCCTGGGGTGACGCTCGTGGTCCCGGCGATACTGGCGCCACTGGTAGTTGTAGCCGCCCACGTCCAGCGCCGCAAAGACGCCGTCTGTGCGCGACCAGGCCGACTCGTCACTCTCCGGGAAGCCGAAGCCGTTGATCGCCGCCGTGACGGGCCGCGTCGGGTCCACCGCGCGCACGTGATCGGCCAGCATGCGGGCCAGGCGGGCGCCCTCGGGCCAGCCCCGCTCGACCAGTTCGTTGCCGATGCTCCACATGATGACGCTGGGATGATTGCGGTCACGGTAGAGCATGCTGTCGAGGTCGCGCTGCCACCAATCGTCGAAACTCACGTGATAGTCGTGAGGGTTCTTGCCGTCGCGCCAGCAGTCGAAGGCTTCGTCTATGACGAGCATCCCCAACCGGTCACAGGCGTCCAGGAAGGCCGGCGCAGGCGGGTTGTGGGCGCAGCGGACGGCGTTAAAGCCGCTGGCCTTGAGCAGTTCGACCTTGCGCTCCTCCGCGCGGTCGTACGAAGTCGCCCCGAGCACGCCGTTATCGTGATGCACGCAGCCGCCCTTGAGTTTGAGCGGCCGGCCGTTGAGCAGGAAGCCGGTTTCGGCGTCGAAGTGGAGGCTGCGGATGCCGAAGGTCGTCGTGGCCGTGTCCACGACCTCTCCGCCGACGAGCACGCCGGTCTCCAGCCGGTACAGGTGCGGCGTGTCCGGCGACCAGAGTTGGGGACCGGTCACCTCCACATCCTGCACGTATTCGTACCGGCCCCCGGCGCTAATCTCCGCCTTTGATTCGGCCATCCCGACGGGAGTCCCATCGGGGGCAATGATACGCGAGCGCACGGTGGCCTCACACGCTGCCTCCGACTCGTTTTCGACGGTGGTGCGCACCCGCACCAGAGCACGTGCCGGCGAGACCTCGGGCGTGGTCACATAGACGCCCCAGTGGGCCACGTGCACCGGATCGGCGACCATCAGCCAGACGTGGCGGTAGATGCCAGAGCCGGAGTACCAGCGGCTGTTGGGCTGGCAGGTGTTATCCACCTGCACCTTCAGCAGGTTCTCGCCGCCGACGTTGAGGTAGGGTGTGAGGTCGTAGTGGAAACTGGTGTAGCCGTAGGGGTGGCGGCCCAGGAAGTGTCCATTCAGCCAGACCTCGGCGTTCATATAGACGCCCTCGAACTCGATGAACACCTTCTTTCCGCGCCATTCCTCCGGCGCGACGAAGCGCTTGTGGTACCAGCCCAGGCCGGTGGGGAAGTAGCCGCCGGCGGCGCCGGCAGGGCTGGCCGGATCGCGGTCGAGTTCGATGCTCCAGTCGTGCGGCAGGTCCAGCAGTCGCCAGGACGAGTCGTCGGGGTCGTGCCAGCGGCTCCCCGGATAGTCTCCCAGGTGGAAACGCCATGCGTGGTCGAAGCATTGTTTCTCCATAAATCCTGTCCTCCCTTCTACGTGTTGCGTAGTGCGTGTTGCGTGTTGCGTGTTGCGTGGTGCGTGTTGCGTGTTGCGTGTTACGTGGTGCGTGTTGCGTCTTCGCGGGCCAGTGTATCAAGGAACGCCTGCACCTGCGCCGGGTCCTGGAACTCCGGGCCGCTCAAGACCCAGAACATAAACCCCCGCCCGCCCAGGTTCTTGACGATGTGCAGCGCCCCTTCAGGGGTAACGGATACCTGGCACAGTTTGCCGCCGTCGCGGATGCGCTTCAGCAGGGGCAGCCACTGTTCCGGTGGCGGCTGCCCGTCGCCGGGCACCCACTGGATGCCGCGCAGCCGCGGGATCGAGAGCAGCAGGTCCAGGTGCGGAATCTCCCCTTTGCCGTCCAGGTGGTAAAAGGCGTGGTCCAGGTGCTCGCAGCAGGCGACGAGGTCGGGGAGTACGAAGCGCTCGAACATGGCCGGCGAGATCATGTACGAGAAATCGCATTGCAGCATGTAGGTCTTGCCGGGGGAAAAGAGCGGCGTCCAGCAAGAGGTGCCACGACAGGCCGGGCGGATGATCGCGTCCAGTTCGTCATAGTAGCGCAGCCATAGCCGGGTGATCTGGCCCGCCAGCCGCTCGACCTCCTCCGGATGGTCAACCAGGTCGAGTAGCAACGCTTCGGTGCTCCGCAGCGAGGCCAGGATGTCGAGGTTCCCGCCCAGGTCGGTGTGCCCGACGATCAGCCGGTCCCCGTACCGCTCGACCGCTGCGGAGGTCAGTTCCTTCACCCGCTTCCACCAGACGTTTTCGGCGTCGTAAACCGGGGCCAGGTCGCGGATGTCCGTCGGCCTTGCAGGCGTGAACCAGACCGTCTCCGAGGGGCTGGTCACACTGTGGACGTTCGCGCCCAGGAAGCCGGCCACGATGCCTGGGCCAAAGTTGATCCACATCCAGGGGAAGGCGTCGGCGTAATAGCGCTGCGCTGCCAGGAGCGGCTCGTAGCGGTCGAGCACTTCATCGGCGGGCATGTCCAGCGGGTAGTTGCTCATGTAGGCATAGGGCCACTCCGCAAGCGGCCCGGTCACGCTCAGGTAGACCAGGGGGCGTTCCAACTCGCCGGCCCACCAGGCCAGCGCATTGCGCTCCACGCGCTCCCAATCTTCGTCGGTGAAATTCAATGCCTGCGTCTTCATTGTCAGTGGCTCCTGATATATGCGTGTAACAGCAGAAGTCAACTAAGAGCCTAAATCGTAACCGACGCATCCCTATGCGTCGGTATAAGCGGCATATGGATGCCGCTTGTACGTTTTTTTCGGATAGGTTCTAAGGCATGATGGCAAAAGTGACACGTGGGGCAGGCTTTCTAGCCTGCCAGCAGCCTGGAAAGACCGCTCCACGGTGCGGCTTTTGCCACAATGCGTTCTAAGGCATGTCCCTGGCCTGCGGCCCTCAGAGGTACACGGGCAAGGTGCGCCACGTGCCTGCAATTTACTGCCCGAGTATTGGGATGGTTCATCTTCACCCCAAAATTGGTTTACACTTTGAGCTGTCTTGAAAAATCGGCTGCCCGCACCTGCACCCACGACAGGCTTGTGGGACAGCCGACAGGCTTGTGGGATAGCCGACAGGCTTGTGGGACAGCCTTTCCAGGCTGTCGGCAGGCTGGAAAGCCTGCCCCACACGCCGACAAGGCAGAGTGTCAACCAATTATGAACCATCCCTGAGTATTTATCCAAAATCTCGCATAACTTGCCAGAAGAAGTTGGGGATGGTATGCTTGTATACCGGACCTGGATAAAGACCTCAAATGGCCTGCCCGTAAGCCACTTGAAGGGGTAATGTATACTGGACTCGATCTTAAAAACCTCGCATAGCTTGCCAGGAGCCAGCAGTGATGGTATGCTGATTCCTGGCGGGCAAGATGCGAGCTAACAAAGGTAACTGAGGAGTCCTGGACTGCCTCTGTGAATAGATTGCTCGCCTCCCTGACCCAGGAGACCCGATCAGGAATATTGGGGAGAGCCTTCTGGCCTCTGCCCCTGATCAAGGACAAGTCTGGGAGAGCAACCATCCCTGGGCCTGGGTCGCTCAGCCGCACCGTGTGTTGCCCTCACAAAATCCAGAGAGAAAGGAGGTGAAGCACGATTCACATTCCAGGGATTGACCTGGCCGTGAAGGCCAAACACCGGGCGATCCTCGCTGATGAGCGGGGTCAGCTCATCAGCCCGCTGTTCAAGTTTAGCACCTCCCGGGCTGAGCTTGAGCGGGTTTATGCGCTGGCCTGCCAGGGTCTGGCTCAGGATGAGCCGCTGGCTGTGGTGTTGGAGGCCACCGACATCGCCTGGTATCCGGTAGCTACCTTCTCCCACCAGCGTGGGGCCACCGTATACGTGGTCAACCCACACACGGCTGCCGACCTGGCCCGTTTCTACCAGCGTCACGCCAGGAGCGACCGGCTTTCGGCGCAGACTCTGGCTCGCCTGCCGGTGGTGAATCCCGAGCACCTCTATCACTGGGTGCCCCCGGGAGCGGTTTGCCTGGCACTCAAACGAGGGTGTCAGGAACTGGAGAGGCTGACCGAACAGGCCAGCGCTATCCAGAACCGTCTCCAGTCCACCGACCAACTGGGCTGGCCAGCGCTCCAGCAGCGGGTTTTCACTGCCCCATTCTCTTCCGCAGACCGCTGGTTTCGGGAGCATTTCTATGCCTCCCGGTGTATGGTCGGGGCCGGTATCTCAGGTCTGCAAACGGCCAGGCTAAAGTGCCTGGTTTGTGCAGATAACCCACACGGCACTGTTATTTACGCTGTGCCGTGCGGGCAGGGTAAGCTGTTGCCTGATATGAACACAGGCAGTATAACACACTATGCAAGGAGTTGTCAAGGCACTCGCGCCGCGGGGGTGTCCGTCACTTTTTTGCGCGAGAAGAGAGCGAGAGCAGGCTATGGCTGGCCGTGGCGACGTCAGTTGTAGGGCAACTGCGAGCAGTTGCCCTACATTGTGGCCGGTCGTGCGGCGTCGGACGTGGTCTGAAGACCGGCCCGAGCCAGCGGATGCAAAAATATGACGGGCACCCGCGCCGCGGGGGTGTCCGTCACTTTTTTGCACAAGACGGTGGCGAGAGCAGGCTGTGGCCGGTCGTGGCGACGTCGGTTGTAGGGCAACTGCTCGCAGTTGCCCTACACTGTTGCCTGTAGTGCGGTGTCAGGCGTGGTCTGGAGACCGGCTCGAGCCGGAGGATGCAAAAATATGACGGACACCCGCGCCACGGGGGTGTCCGTCACTTTTTTGCGCGAGAAGAGAGCGAGAGCAGGCTATGGCTGGCCGTGGCGACGTCAGTTGTAGGGCAACTGCGAGCAGTTGCCCTACATTGTGGCCGGTCGTGCGGCGTCGGG
>Ga0209101_1002776_pt1 | contig 11153 bp, 7 predicted proteins | sample ConPoolayeCmetaG_FD_185481 | JGI IMG/M metagenome (GOLD analysis project Ga0209101, IMG submission 185481) | Hot spring microbial mat communities from California, USA to study Microbial Dark Matter (Phase II) - Cone Pool mat layer C metaG... ... | reverse complement strand
TAGAAGGGCCAGTGGGAGTGGACTGAGAAGGCAACCGGAACACCCACCACCTTGTCGGTGCGCGGAGTTAGCGTCGCCGGGTCGGGCGCCCATACCGAGAAGAGTTGTTCGGTGCGCCACGCAACGAGATCGGTGACGCCTGCTTCGTCGAATGAGGAGCGGCGCCGTGCGCCGGTGTATTTGGAACAGCGCCCTCCAAAGGGGTAGCGTTTGCCACCTGCCTCGAGGTTGCGGATGGTGCAGAGATTCTCGCAGGCACGGCAGGTGAAGTCGCCGCGGTGGACGATTTCCTTTTCGATCAGCGCATCGAGGTCGAACTCACCGGCCGGAAGGATCCCCTCGTCGTGCTTCATCTTGGCGAGACGGGCGACGCCGAAGGCGCCCATGAGTTCCGGATCGGGCGGCACGGCGATCTTCTTGCCGAGGAGCTGTGCAAAGGCAAGCGGCACGGCGGGATTCTTCGCGACGCCGCCTTGGAGGGCGATGCAATCGCCGATCGTCCGGTTGCCGACGACGCGGTTAAGATAGTTCGAGACGATGGAAAAGACGAGTCCGGCAACGATATTGGGTCGTTCCGCCCCTTGATGTATCGCCTTGCGGATATCGCTGTTGATAAAGGCAGAACAATGTTCCCCGAATTTGAGAGGGGTTCTCGCTTGGAGTGCTATGGGCCCAATATCTTCGGCATGCGTGATGTCGAGATCGCCGGCGGCCGACTCCTCGAGGAATGAGCCGGTGCCGGCTGAGCAGGCCTCGTTCATGGCATAGTCTATCGGCACACCATTGTTGAGAAGAACATACTTCGCATCCTGTCCGCCGATCTCGAAGATCGTGTCAACCTCTGGTACGAAGTAAGCGGTTCCGACCGCATGGGCAATGATTTCATTGTAAACACCGTCGGTCCCCGCAAATACGCCGAGAAGTTCACGGGAAGAACCCGTTGTTGCAGCAAGGACAATGCGAGGCTGCATATCGCCCAGCTGGGCACGGACCTCGCGGAGTGCTTTCTTGAGTGCCTTCACTGGATCACCGAGTGTCCGGCCGTAGTGGGCAGCGACAATCTCCATCGTCTCACCATTCACGAGGACGGCCTTCGTCGTTGTGGAACCGCCATCTATGCCGAGGATATACGTCGCCCCGACACGCGGGGATCCACGACGCGATTCATGGTAGGTTACCGCACCACGGGAAATCTCCAATGGCTGGTAAAGTCCATAGTCTATACTCGACCGATGACGAATAAGCATCCGTGTTTCAGGAAGCGGCTTTCCCTGAGAATGCGCAGCAACAGCAGCACCGAATGCCTCGAAGAAAGGAGCCTCGGATGGCACGAGGAAGGTAATCCGTGGATAGCGTTCGCGGAGAAATTGGACGAGGTGGCGGTTCCTCGTAACGCCACCAATGAGAAGAACGATCCCATCGCTTACGCGCGCCTTGAGCAGAAATTCAGCAGCCTTGTCAGCCATGACTTTCGAAAGCGACAGCGCGATGTCGCCGCGGGTCGCCTCGCCTTTGTTGAGCCGATGTGTGCAGTCGGACTTCATGAAGACCGAACAGCGTGCCGAGAGATTGACAACATGGGCACCCTCGACGGCGTGGTCGAGGTCTTCGAGCGAGAGCGCCATGCGGCCGAGTTGTTGCCTGAAGAACTCGCCGGTGCCCGATGCGCACTTGTTGCCGGCGTATGAGGTTTGAATATGCCCCGCATCGTTCAAAAGATAGACCACCATGTCTTCGCCACCCATCGAGACCACCGCCCGCGGTGTGATGTGTTGGGCTGCAATACCCGCCTCGATGGCGAGCGGCGCGATAAGGTCAGGGAGGGCAAGACGCTTTCGTCCCGTGCCGCCGGTTACCATGGCAAGGGGAACTGGTCCGGTGCGGACACCTGTTTGCTCGAAGGCGGCCGCAAGGGCGGTTTCTAAGTCACCTTCGTGGGGAATGATGGCATGCCGCAGGGTGCCGTCTTCTTCAAGTAGGCACACCTTGACCGTCACTGATCCGATGTCTATTCCGAGTGTTCGTGTCATGCCTGTCTACCGTCATGTCGTCAATCGAGCCAGATGAAACCTCTCAGAATGCCGCCTCCTTGTCAAGGAAAGGAAAGAGTGCGGTAGCGCACACCATTCTTTGTTGCCTTTTGTAGGATGAACCAGTATGGTAAAAGGAAACTGTTTTTGGAAAAGTTATGGGGTTCTTTATGCGTACCGTTTTCGTAGGTGGTTTTGTATCTTTCGTTCTTTTGTTCTCGTGCAGCGGCAACCGGCAGGAACCAATTACCTGTATCACCTCCCTCGATTGTCCTTTGGGGTGGGTTTGTGTGGATTCGGTCTGCCGCAAAGGAGCGACCGATCCAGAGCAACCGCAAGACGATACCACTATAGGTAGCAATGATGCGGAGACAACAGACACGCCAACCGACATAAAAATACCGAGTGAAATGGATGCGGTGGGCGATCTCGATGCTATTCTGCCCTCCGAGGAGGACGAAACGGAGCAAAACGATCTAGCGATCATGGACGGCAGCGAGAATGAGACCATCACGGCAGACGATACCCTAGTAGTCATGGACGATGACGATGGCGGAATACCCGTAGAGGATGACTCCTCCTCGATTCCCGACACCGAGCAAGCGCCGGATACCGACGTCTGTATGCCGCTCGATTGTGGGGCGATCGGATTCGACTGCGGTGGTCCTTTTGATGACGGCTGCGGCGGCTCGATAGCCACCTGCGGCGAGTGTTTGCCACCGGCGACCTGCGGCGGCGGCGGCATCATCAACCGGTGCGGGGTACCGACACCCCTCCCCTACCCCGAGATTCCCGACATGCAGATAAAGGGGTTGCAGCCAGACTTCTGGCCGAACTATGAGGAGATTGCTGGCAACCGCGTGACGCGGGTAGCAATGAATCTCGTCTGGGCGCTCTGGGAGCCCGCACCCAAATCACCTCCGTGCGACCCGGCGAGCGAGGTTGCCTTCGATGGGCGCTGCTATGTCATTGATAAGGCAGTAGATACCGCAATCCGGGAGTATGCAAGTCGCGGGGTCTATACCACTGCCATTGTGTACGGCGTACCGGCGTGGGCGCGGGTCGGCAACACTGCCTGTTCGCCGGCGGGGGCGGGATTCGAGATATTCTGTGCCCCCGACAACCCGCAAGAGTTTGGTCGCTTCGCCGGTATGCTCGCCTTCCGTTACAACGGGCTGAACGGCTTTGGCCGCATCATTGATTTTGTGATACACAACGAGGTTAACAGCAATGTCTGGTACGACATCGGGTGTGGCTCGGGGATACCCTGTGACAAAGAGGCATGGATCAGTCGCTATGCAGCCGATTTCAATGCTGCCTACGACGCAATAGTGTCCCAACAGCCCACCGCCAAGGTACTCATCTCATTCGAACACCACTTTGGCAGTGCCTTTGAGAATCTCTCCGACACCTATCCCACCATCGCGGTAGAGAACTTCCTTCTTTCGTTTGCCCAGAAAACTGGCGCTCGGCAGTGGCGGACCGCCTACCATGCCTACCCGCCCGACCTGCGCTATCCCTATTTCAGTGTGCATGACTGGCCGCGCGTTACCTTTGGCAACATCGGGGTTCTCGCCGGCTTTTTGCGGCGCACGTTCCCCGATAAACCGTGGGCGTGGGAGATACAACTCACTGAAAACGGCATCAGTTCTCATCCCGATTACAGTTCTGAAGCGCTCCAAGCCGAGTATCTCTGCCGGGCTTTCCGAAACATCCTGGGGACACCAGGCATCACCAGTTTCATCTACCACCGTATGAAGGATCACCCGGTCGAAGTTGCCACAGGGCTCTCCTGTGGTCTCGCAACCGAGTCGGGGGTGCTCAAGCAGGCGTGGGGCACCTACGCCCTTGCCAACCGTGATGACCTCAACCCACCGCTTTTGTCGTGTGGCTTTGAGTACCTGCCCTACGTTCGACTCCGCCGCAGCACCTCGGCTGATGACCACTGGGTGACCACACGGACGCCCCCCGACGGCTTCACCGACGAAGCGGCATGGAGGATTCTGCGCCACGAAGCACCGGGAACGGCACTCATCTATGAGTGCGGGGTAGGATCCCATGCCTTCCCCAGTCTCGATCCTGCCTGTGAAGGACAGTTTTCGTACGGCCCCATGGGATGGGTCTATCTCACCGAACAGCCAGGAACACTTCCCCTCTACCGGTGCCGCGTTGGTGGAGGAGAAGACCATTTCGTCTCGAATGACCCTGCCTGTGAAGGTCACAACTCCGAAGGACTCCTCGGGTGGGTATATCCCCTCTAGAGTTCAGAGGGTCACTTGGAAACTTTGGAAGATAGCCTGGTAGGTACGAGGCGGGATGCGATAGTGTTGCTCTGCCGGCAAATGTGAAAGTGCCGACGCGTTCAGCGAAGTATATCCCTTGTACTCCATCTGATCAGAAAGCAGAATCACTCGGGCTTCATCGTAGCTACTGTAGAATCCTCCTATCGAACAGGCAAGAAGCCTTTTCTTATTGACGCGAAGCATTTGTCCGGGCGGGTAAATGCCAAGCACTGCATAGAGTCCCTTGGCAGCTGACGGGGTAAAGGCTTTTTTCTTTGCAGTCATCTCAAAAATCTGCTCAATCGCCTGCACGCGGGAGAGCGGTTTGCCTGGGTTCCACGGCCACCAGCGTGTCGCAATGTCGTAGTAGTCGCACGCCTTGATAATCTCGACGATCGGGGTGGCATAGGCCCCCTCCTCGGCTCCTGCGATGAGTCCGCGGAAGTCGTAGGTGTCGTGGTGCGAGGCAGCGGTAATAGCGGCCTCCATCATCGAGAAGTTGAGCGAGTTGAGGCGGCTCAAAATGGCGAAGCCCATCTCTGGATGGAAGTTCTTCATGTCGCGCTGGTCTTCCTCAGGGATTCCGATGTCATGAAGGTATGCCGCAATGCCAACGGTCGAGAGACGCCGCTTGGGTACCCCGAGTCGCACTGCCGTAGCCAGTGCAAGAACTGTTGTGTTCGCCGCATGGGTTGCAAGGTACATCTTCTGGTAACTATCCAGAGAGGCGAGAAAGAGAAGATGGTACCATTGGCTATCTTCCCCTGTCTCAAGCAATAGGTCAACGAGATTCTGGATGCTCCGTATCGCCTTCTTGAGCGGGAGCGGCTGCTTCTGGAGTGCCTTTTTGCGGAAAAGGGCGTAGTCGGTCACGAGGTTGCGGTAAACCTGGCGCGCCTTTTGCGGTTTATCAATGATCGGCGGGAGCTGGTCAAGCGCCGGGTTGTACATGGTGACGCGGATCGAGGCGATTTTGGCGGTTATCTCCTGCTCGAGTTTGCGGAAGCCCTCTTCGGAGCCCGGAGTCCCGGGTGTGATGTTGCGCGTCAACTGACAGAAAAGGATAAGGTCGCGCGGCGTGACTGATGATTGTATTTCGATATCGCCGACATACAGCGAAAGGAATATCTGAGTGAGCATATCGAGGTAGTCTTCTCCGCCACGGCGCCCCTTGAGCCGCTGCTCATTGATGACAATATCGGTACCGTTATAGCCAAAGTTAATTACGGGAAGTGTCTTGAAGAAATAGCGGAGAATCTCCATCGTCTTTTCAACAGCCTTCTTGACCGCGTCATTTTCCTCGCCGTACATCTTGAGAGATTTCCAGAGAGCAAAAAAGGAAGAGGCAAAATCATAGCCGTACCGTTTGATGTTTTCGTCAACTGCACTGAGAAAGTTACGCGGAGATTCGCGTCCCTGAATACGAGGGTCTCCCATTTAGAGAATACCTCCCTTTGAACGGATGATTTCCTCGGTTTCTTTATTGCCTGACGCAAGTCCTTTCTTGAAGAAGAGTTTTACCGCCGGATCCGAGCGATAGCGGTCAAGGTGCGAGATGACTGCATCCTTTACATCGTGGAAAAGGTCACGCTTAAGGAGAGGACCAGAGAGCTTGAGTATCTTTTCGAGGGGCGGAAGAGTCACCTCGAAGTTTTCGGGACGTACAAGCGAGAGGAAGAGATCCATTTCAGCGCGGGGAAGTTTTTCAAATTCAGGTGCCGCGATGTATCGTGCGAGGTGTCGTTTGAACGGCGCGGTGGTATCAACATCCTTCAGTGCAGTCAGCGCTGCGGTGCGCAGTCCGACATGGTGAGAAAAAAAGAGTACCGCCACAAGGTCATAGAGGTCATCCCGCCGTTCCTCAACGATTTTTCGAAGATAGGCAGAAGCCTCAGAAAGATCGAGTTTCACGAGATAGTGTTCATTGAGCACCCGATTGATGACCGATTTGACCTGCGGATTCTTGAGTGTCAGAAGTTTCTCGACCGAGAGGAGCCGTATCTCTTTCTCCGGACTGAAGACCGCCTTTTCGAGCGCCGGAAGCGCCTCCTCGACCGAGTAGTTGAGCAGGATTTCTATCGCCTCGAGGCGAACCTGTTTCTGCGGGTGATTGACGACAGAGCGCAGGAGCGGAACGACGGCTGGGTTGTTCATTCCCTTGAGCACCGTAAGGGCGTTGCGAACCACCTGCCAGTCGCTGTGAGCAAGACAGGGTTTTACCATCTCGGGATTCTTTATCGTCAATCCAAGTTTCTCGAGTGCAGCAATACGTATCTCTGCCGTTTGGAGGATGGAGAGGTTCTCTATGATGAAAGGCAAGAGGTTTTGTGGAACGAGCGCCAAGAACTCGCCAAGGTAGGGGAACTGATCGGGAGGGAAACTGTCGGCAGACTTGAAAAGCCGCTTCAAGAAATCTTCGTCGGCAAGGCTGGCAATCCCGTTTTTTATCTTGAGGTAGAATTCTTCGTTGGTACTTCGAAACTGAGCACCGATTCTGAGAAGCGCCTTGAGGAAAAGAACCGCCTCTTTGACCGCACCAAAGAAGAGCAATCGCTCCCAAAGAAGCGAGGCGGTCTCGACAATGTCCAGGCGCACATCTTCACTTGTTTCCCCATGTAGGAGTTTGACAGAAAGATCTTTGAGAAAGCGGGAAGTGATGGCATTCTCATCGTACTTCCGCATCTGGTCGGCGAAGATAACCTTCTCCTCGTCAGTGAGGGCATACACCTCCTTGTTCACCTGGAAGGGAACCTCTCTGTCTGTAAATGTTTCGGGTGTGAGATCGCGGCCCCGCGCATCTGTGGCCGTTACGTCGTACCCCTGTTCGAAATCGTCGTATTCGAACGGCTCCGACTCGACAAGATCTTCTTCGGTCACGTAGCCAATGTGCTCGAAGTTGGCATCCCATAAGAGGGTGGCTATATCGTAGTCTTCACTCGCGTAGACCGTTACTTTAGCAAGGATATTGAAAAAGGTGAGAATCTCTTCGTAGGTAATGCCCCGCGCAAAATAGATTTCTCGAATCCCATCATTGAAAAGGATATACACGACCTCCTGATCCTCGAGTGCCGACTCCACCGGCTTTTTCATGAAAAGAAAGCCAGTCTTTTTAATCCGAAATGGGATGACTGGCACCTCGGTGAGCATGAGGTCAACCTTGACCTTGAACTCATCTGCAAACTTCTTGAACATGGGATTGTTGAGGGGGTAGAGTTTGTAGCCCTTCAACACCTTGTGGAAGAGAGTGATGATTTCAGTGGCCTGCCCGCGGAGGTGCTCTTTGGATTCATCCGATTCAAAGTGTTGGCGGAAGAAATCCACCAGATTCTGTTTCCGCAAAGTCTCTTCCACGGCTGCATCCACTACCTGTTCTACTCGTTCCAAGAAAAGGCAGAATGATTGTAGTCAGGCAAAAATGCTTTTCAAGAAAACGACCTCATATCGTTTCCAATCTCTTCCCATTTTTTGACTTACGAACCGTTCCTGCTACGATGGTGCTATGTTCATTACCGTGGAGTGTCTCGATGGAGAAACTCTCTTTTCAGGAACTCATCTTTCGCCTGCAGAAATTCTTTGCCGACCGCCGCTGCGCCGTCATGCAGCCCCACGACCTCGAGATGGGCGCCGGCACCTTTCACCCCGCCACCTTCCTCTACGCGCTCGATCCGCGGTGCATCAACACTGTCTATGTCCAGCCCTCGCGCCGTCCCACCGACGGCCGCTACGGCGAGAGCCCGAACCGGATGCAACGCTTTTACCAACTGCAGGTGCTCATCAAACCAAGCCCCGAAGATGCACAAGGTCTCTACCTCGACAGTCTGCGCGCCATCGGCATCGAGCCAAAGGACCACGATATCCGCTTCGTCGAGGACGACTGGGAGAGCCCAACGCTCGGCGCATGGGGACTTGGCTGGGAGGTGTGGCTCGACGGAATGGAGATTAGCCAGTTTACCTACTTCCAGCAGATCGGCGGTGTTGATTTGAAACCGGTGCCGCTCGAACTGACCTACGGCCTCGAGCGTATCTGCATGTACCTGCAAGATGTAGATGACATCTATGACATCATGTGGAACGACACAGTACGATACGGCGACATCCACAAGCAGGACGAGGTGGAATTCTCGACCTTCAACTTCAAGGAGGCGCCGGTCGAAGAGATGTTCCGCTTCTTTGACACCTACGAACGGATAAGCAAAGATCTGCTCGATAAAGGACTGCCGCGGCCCGCCTACGAATTCTGCATCAAGGCGAGCCACGCCTTCAACCTGCTCGACGCGCGCGGCGCCATCTCCGTCACCGAACGCCAGCGCTACATCGCCCGCATCAGAACGCTCGCCTGCGCCATCGCCCAGGCATATGTCGCTTCCTCCAAGTGACATTGGGTGACATCTAAATTTTCATATATTTGCTCTTTCTGGGGGAGTCCTGCTAGAGTCTCCTCATGGCATGCCCCCTGCGCAGAGAACACCTCGGCGCTCTTTACCATGCGATCAACCGGGGGCACCGTAAGGAAAAGATATTCCGCCGCATCGCCGACGGCGAAGTCTTCCTCGAAAAACTCATCGCCGCGCGACGCAAAACCTTTATCTGCTCAAGCGGCGGCCGTGGCGACGCTGACGAGCACCTTTGAGAAGAAGGCAGAGAAAAACAAGGAACTCAGGAACCAGTTAGAAAAAGTAGAGAAAGCGCTCGATGGCAAAGTTATTAAAATTTAGATGCGACCCCAATGGGTTCCACCATTATCAGAACTCTTGAGACACTTGAACTCTCTGTTGCTCCGATCAGTCTCCTGCGCCACCGCTATGTCATCGAAAGAAGCACCGAGCCGGTCACCATTGACCCGCCCGACGCTCCGGATCCTTTCACGCGGGAAGGTTTCACGGTCACCGAATGGGGCGTAATACTACTCTGAACGCTGTTCTGAATTGTTCCGATTGTAGAGCCACGAGAGTTCGGCAAGCCCCCATGCCGCTTCTTCACGAAGATCATCGTAGGTAAAACGGAATGTCCAGTTGTGGAGCCCGACGGTGCCGGGGGTGTTGTAGCGCGCCTCGGAACCCATCCCGAGGACATCCTGCATGGTCGTGAGGGCAAACTTCGCGATGCTTCCGTAGGCGAGCCGGATGAGCGCCCACGCCGGGCTGTCTCCCCACCGGAGGCCGAGGTAGCGGTTCACCTCACGCCGGTCATGTTCATAGAGCGATTGATACCACCCCATCACCGTATCGTTGTCGTGGGTACCGGTATAGACGACACAGTTTGGTGATGTGTAGTTGTGAGGAAAGAATTCGTTAGTTGGCGCATCGAATGCGAATTGAAGCACCTTCATCCCCGGAAAACCAAACTCATCCCGCAGTTTGATAACGTCGTCCGAGATGACCCCAAGATCTTCGGCAATGACTGGTAAATCTCCAAAACGATTTCTGAGCACCTCGAACAGTTTCTTCCCCGGTGTCTTGCGCCACTTTCCGTTGACCGCCGTCTGTTCACCCGCCGGAACCGCCCAACACGCAGCAAAGCCGCGAAAATGGTCGAGACGCACGAAATCGTACATGCCGAAAGCGCGGGCGAAACGACGCTGCCACCATGAAAAACCATCTTCTTCCATTCGTTTCCAATCATACAGCGGATTGCCCCACAACTGGCCAGTCGGCGAAAAGTAGTCTGGCGGTACGCCGGCGACTTGGGTGGGTTCCCCATTCCTGAGCAGGAAGAGATCTTGATGCGCCCACACGTCGCTGCTCTCGTAGGAAACGAACATCGGCATATCACCGATAATGCGCACACCTCGCTCGTTGGCATACCGCTTGAGGGATTCCCACTGTCGGTGAAAGAGGAACTGCACAAATTGGTGGAAGAGAATATCATCAGCTGCCTCTTGAGTAAACCGGGCAATTGCGGCAGGACGCCGCTCTCGATACTCTGATGGCCATTTACGCCAATCCGTCGTTCCAAAACGGTCGCGCATCGCGGCATAGAGCGCATAATCACCCAGCCAGTAGGCATGGGTAGTGCGGAATGCAGCAAACTCATCGAAATGCGTCCGCTCATGCTGGAAACGCTCGAACGCAGCACGCAACAACCTCGTACTTATTTCACGTGCACGATCGAAGTCGACACGCCTGCGATCGCCTCCCCCCCAGCGGTAAGGAATCGCGTCAACCAGAAAACCATCGCCTACCATATCATCAGGATCTATGAGCCACGCATTACCAGCGAATACCGAGTGGGCATTGTACGGGCAGCCATCGTAGGAGGTCGGCGTGAGCGGCAAGATCTGCCAGAGCGTCTGTTTGCCGATAACAAGCCAATCAATGAATCTCCGCGCTGCCGCACCAAGCGTCCCGACTGGGCCGGGGCCCGGCAGTGCCGCCGGATGAAGGATGATACCGCTGGAACGAACAGATTTCATGGCCTATTCTCCCTTTAACTCTCAACCTCTACCTTCACCGAGTAGACATGCCGATCTGCACCTACAGTAACATACCGGCGATATTCGCCGTAACAAAACTGGCGAATGTCCCAGCGATCATGGACTTGATACCAAGTGCCGCAATCTCACCGCGCCGCGATGGCGCCATCGTCCCAATGCCGCCAATCTGTATTGCTATCGAGCCAAGGTTTGCAAAACCACAGAGCGCGTAGGTGGCAATGACTATGGAACGCTCGGAAAGCCCCCCTGCCTTTATCGCCTCGGAAAGGTGGGCGTAGGCAACAAACTCATTGAGTATCGTTTTCTCGCCAAGTAACGCCCCGACGCGTACCGCCTCATCCCACGGTACCCCCATGCAGAAGGCAAGCGGCGCCATAATCCAGCCCAGAACCTGCTCCATCGTAACAC
>Ga0209101_1002775_pt1 | contig 11154 bp, 8 predicted proteins | sample ConPoolayeCmetaG_FD_185481 | JGI IMG/M metagenome (GOLD analysis project Ga0209101, IMG submission 185481) | Hot spring microbial mat communities from California, USA to study Microbial Dark Matter (Phase II) - Cone Pool mat layer C metaG... ... | reverse complement strand
CTCCTCAGCTGCTTTGGTGGGAGTGATGAGCAGGGTCACCTCAGCGGCGGTCAGGTAGGGTTGCACCTCTGCGGCCTCTTCATACAGCCCCAGGAAGAGGGTGTCGTGGGCGATCTCTTCTTGCTCGCGGACCGTCAGCCTTTTTCCCAGATCGGCAAAGAGGGTTTGCAGGCTGCTGCCGGCCGGCAGCAGGTCGCTGTCCAGCAGCGGGTCGCCGCTGTAGACCAGGTCTACCTGGTCGGCAAAGAACAGGGGGAAATCGGCCAGTTCATAGCGGCGTTGCGCCCCGCTGAGGAAATCGGCTACGTTGGCGATCAGCCGGTCGTTGTCATACACGGCGTTGTACGGCTCGGTCATGAAGGTCAGATCGCCCAGGGCCAGCACCGACCCGTCGGCAGCCAGGATGGCCACGGCCAGCCGACCCGCCCGCTCGCTGCTGCTGGAGCGGGTCTCGCCGTCGGCGGTGATCAGGGCCATCTCCTCGGAGATGATGGAGTGAGCAGCGTAAAAGACGACCTGACTCAGCCCTGCCGTCAGCTCATGGCGGGCAAAATCGGTCAGCCGGATGTTACGAAAGTTCCCTTCATTGACGACGGTGTTATAGAGATAGTCCGGTTGGAAGATCAGGCCAAAGCGGGCGGCCAGGTCGTTGATGTGGGGGGCATCCGGGTCCAGAATCGGCGTGTCGAGATCGTCAAACTCGATGGAAAAGCGGGTGGGATCGGTCACCAGCAGGAGCCGCCCCCCTTTGTCCACGAACTCCTGGACCTGTCGGATTTCATCAGCCTGCCAATCCTGGCCTGGGGAGATCACCACCAGCGCCCGGGCGTAACGCAATTGTGCTGCCAGGTCGCCGGCCTTTTTCAGGATTTCGAGGCGTTGGCCCCGGGCAGCCAGCCTGGCTTGCAGGAGGTTCAGTTCGTTGAGGGTAAAACGGTTGTCATGCGCCTGGTCGAGCAGGATGACACCCGGTTCAACGGCGGTGAAGCGATCGGCAAAGGGGGCGATCTCCGGGGTCTGCACCCTGATCGTGCTCAGGTCGGGGTGAGGCACCTGGCCTGGCTGATACCTCCCTTCGTAATAATAGAGCCAGCGGGCAAGCGGCGGCAGGGCCAGCAGGACCATGGGCAGAAGAAGGTAGAGGGCTACTTTTTTCAACATGTTCCAGTCCTTTCCAGGCGCTCAGGTGCCCGGCACCGGTTATGGCTGTGGCTCGACGTAGCGGTAATAGAATCCGGGCGGCAGGTTTGGGGGCCGGGCGGCCACCGTCGCTGCGGTTGTGCCATGCCAGAGCTTGAGTCCGAATATCGCCAGTTCTTCGGGCAATTCAGGGGTGCGGTCCACCACCTCGTAGTGGCGGAGCCCGGCCAGGGCGGCAGCGTGAGCGACGGCCTCCGCCAGGGAGCCGATCTGGTCCACCAGGCCCATCTGCTGCGCCTGAAAGCCGAGATAGATCTCGCCTCGGGAGAGCACCTCCGGTCCAACCTGTAAGCGGTCAGCGCGTTGGGCCATGACCGCCGCCAGGAAAGAATCTTTCAGCATCTCTAACTGGCGGACATAGGCCACCTGCGGTCCGCCGGACAGTTTGAAGGGGCCGGTGGTGATGAGCACCTCGTCCACCAGGTCCGGTTCGGGCAGGTAGGAGATGACGCCGATGTTGCCCACCATCGAGGCCGGCTTGGCGTAGATCGGGTCGGCAGCACAGGCGATATAGTAGGCACCGCTGGCCGCCATCTCCCCCACCGAGGCGACGACCGGCTTTTTGTCGCGCAGTTTGAGCAGAGTAAAGTACAGCTCTTCGCTGGCTGTCACCTCACCGCCAGGGCTGACGATATCCAGCACGACGGCGCGGACGGCCGGGTCCATCTCCGCTTCCTGCAACGCCTGGTTGAGATAGGCGGTATAGGCTCCCCAGATGTCCCCTTCAATGCGGATGACGGCCACCTGGGGGGCAGGGATGAATTGGAGGGCGAGCAGAAAGCCCAGGGCCAGGGGGAGAATGAGGCCTGCAGCTTTGAGAAACGGGTGGAATATGCGGCGTCTGTCCATACAACCTCGCTTTCTGAGTGTGTGGCACAGGATTCATCCTGTGCTGCCGGCCAGCCAGCGCAGGTCCTCAACCGCCTCTGGCCATTCTGGCTCTATTATAGCCACATTCTGCGGCAAAGTCAAGCAATCCGGTCCAGCAGTGGTTATCCGTGCCCTCCAACTCGTGACGGTCACCCAATCAGGATTGGCACAAGGTCAGAAGGTCTGGTATAATGGACAGGCAGAGATTTCTGCTCTTCGGTATCTCGACAAACTTGACATTGTTAAATTAACATAAATGGCGACCAGGGTGGACCTTTATAGGACACGGATGACACGGATTTCACGGATGAACACGGATGATCGAAGTAAAATCCGTGTTGATCCGTCTCATCCTTGTTTATCCGTGTCCCATCAGGGGTCAACCTGTTATGAACCATCCCAGGAGTTACGCACTCGAGTCAAAAGGGACACGGGTCTCGACAGGCTCAATCCAACGGATACTATGGAAAAACAGGGACTTCCGCCGACAAAAGTCTGTGTTTGTCCGTGTTGGTCCGTGTTCCAAAAGGGACAGGAGTGGCCATGCGAGCCATGTTGATCGTCAATCCCACTTCCGGGCCGTGGGACGTGAGGCGCGAATTGCCCGCCGTGCTCAACCATCTGGAGGACCACGGCTGGCGGACGGTCCTGCGCCAGACCGGGCGGCCGGGGGAGGCGACCGATCTGGCCCGCCAGGCTGTGGACCAGGAGTTCGACGCTGTGTTCGTGGTGGGCGGCGACGGCACCATCAACGAGGTGATCAATGGACTGGCCCAAAGCCCGGTGGCCCTGGGCGTGTTGCCAGGGGGGACGGGGAACGTGTGGGCCAAGGCATTGGGCCTGCCCACCCGCTCGCCGCTCCACTGGTTGCCGGTGGTGGATGCGGTCAAGGCGCTGGTGCCCGGCACGACCCGACGCATTGACCTGGGCAAAGCCAACGGCCGCTATTTTTTGCAGTGGGTGGGCCTGGGGCTGGACGCTGAGGTGACCTATGCGATGGAGCCGCGCAGCCGCCGCCAACGGCGGTTGGGCGCGCTGGCCTACATCGTGGCCGGGGTGGTGACCGCAACGAACATGGCCGGCATCCGAAGCCGGATTCTGATTGACGGCCAGCGCTTCTACCGCCGTTCCATCCTCATCGTCATCAGCAACTCCCAACTGTACGGCGGCAAGGTGCGGATTGCGACCGACGCCCGCCTGGACGACGGTCTGCTGGATGTAGATATCTTTGTCGGCAGCGGTTTTATCTCTGTCCTGCGCACAACGGCGGGTGTCATCACCGGCCTGCACGTCCACGACCCACGCCATAGCTTTTGCCGGGGGAGCACCATCCAGATCGAGACCGAAAAGCCGATGGCCATCCATGTGGACGGCGAGCCGTTCGGCTTCACTCCCCTCTCCTGCCAGGTGGTGCCCCAGGCCCTGACGGTGCTGATCCCACGGCACACCCGGCCGGAGATGTTTGCCGGGTAAACGGAGGGCGAGGATGATTCAAACCGAGAATCTGACGAAACGTTTTCCCTGTTCCACCACCAGGGCCGGCAGAGAGGGGGCCGAAGCCCTGACCTGGCTCACTGCCGTGGACGGCGTGACCTTTGATGTGGCCGCAGGCGAGATCCTGGCCCTGCTGGGCCCTAACGGCGCAGGCAAGACGACCACGGTGCGCATGTTGGCCTCCATCCTCACGCCCAGCGCCGGCCGGGCACAGGTGGCCGGCTTTGATACGGTGCGCGATGCCCGTCAGGTGCGCCACGCCGTCGGCCTGCTGACCGAGTTCCCCGGCCTGTACCTGCGGATGCGGGCCGACGAGTACCTGGCCTTCTTTGGCGAATTGCAGGGCCTGTCGGCGGAGCAGATCCGCCGCCGGACCGCCACCCTCACCGAGCAGTTCGGCCTGGCCCAGGCCCGCCGTCAGCGCCTGGCCGAGTATTCCAAGGGGATGCGACAGAAGCTGGCCCTGATCCGCGCCATGCTTCATGACCCGCCGGTGTTGCTCCTGGATGAGCCGACCTCGGCCATGGACCCCCACAGCGCCAGGCAGGTGCGCGATGCCATCCTGGACCTGCGGCGCGAACGGCGCACGGTGCTGCTGTGCACCCACAATCTGACCGAAGCTGAACTGCTGGCCGACCGGATTGCCATCATCCGTCGCGGTCGGATCGTCGCCCTCGATACCCCGGCCCGCCTCAAAGCGCAACTGCTCGGGCCGCCGTTGCTGGAGGTGCGGCTGGCCGACTCCCTGAACGGTTACCTGCCCGGCCTGACCGACCTGGTGCAGGTCGAAGAGTGGGGCGACACCTGGTTCCGCTACCGGACCTCCTCCCCCGAAACGACCAATCCGGCGCTCCTGGCCCGCCTGGCCGCGATGGAGGCCCGGGTCTTGACGTTGAGCGAGGTGCCCCGCAGCCTGGAGGATGTTTACCTGCGGATCGTGTCTGACGGAGGTGACGATGAGCAGGACCGTTGAACCGCCACGCCCCATGGCCCCCGGCCGCCAGCGCTCCAATTTCAAGGTGGTGAGGATCATCGCCCGCCGCGAACTGCGCGACACGGTGCGCGACTGGCGCATCGTGAGCCCCATCCTCATCCTGACCCTCCTCTTCCCCTGGTTGATGAACTGGACAGCCCAGACAGCCATCGAATTTGTCCAAAAGCGGGAGGCGGCCATCATCGGCGAGCGGCTGATCCCCTTCTTGCTGATGATCGTCGGCTTTTTCCCCATCTCTTTCTCGCTGGTCATCGCCCTGGAGACCTTTGTCGGTGAAAAGGAGCGGCACAGCATCGAACCGTTGCTGGCGATGCCCATCACCGACCTGGAACTCTATCTGGGCAAAATGATCGCTGCAACCGCCCTGCCCTTGTTGGGCAGCCTTCTGGGCATCGGCGTCTATCTGGGCGGGCTGTATCTATCCATCGGTTGGGCGCCCTCCTGGTCGTTGTTCCTCCAGATCCTCACCCTCAACATCCTGTCGGCCCTGGTGATGGTTTCCGGAGCGGTGGTTGTCTCCAGCCAGACCACCAGTGTGCGGGCCGCCAACCTGCTGGCCAGCTTTATCATCGTGCCCATGGCCATTCTGATCCAGGTCGAGAGCGTGGTCATGTTCTGGGGCAACTATCACGCCTTGTGGAGCATCTCGGTCGGGCTGGTCGTGGTCATGCTCATCCTGGTCCGCATGGGGGTCAAAACCTTCAACCGTGAGGAGATCCTGGGCCGGGAGATTGATGAGCTGAACCTGGCGCGCACCTGGCAACTGTTCCGCCAGTTTTTCGTGCAGCCGCCAGGGGGCCGGCCCGGCAGCCGGGCCGGCCGGCAGGCCAGCCCCCCTCTGCGCCTGCTTCACTGGCTGGGGCGGGTCTACCGCCATGACCTGCCCTTCCTGCTGCGCCGCAACTGGATGCCGATGGCCATCGTCCTCCTGTTCGTGATCGTCGCTGCCGGCATCGGCTGGGCCTATGTGGCCCGGTATCCTCTGCCGCAGGGGATGCTCCGGCTGGAAGAGCTGTCGGAACAGGAGTTTGAGGCTCTGTCCAACGTCAGCTTTTTGCCCGCGCTCAAGACCGAGAGCATCTTTGCCCACAATGTCGAGGTACTCCTGTTGGCCGGCCTGGCCGCTGTCGTCAGCCTGGGGGTGTTCGCCATCCTCCTGTTGATGGTGCCCATCGCCCTGGTGGGCTTTTTCGCCGGACAGGTGGCCTGGCTGGGCTACAGCCCGTTGACCTTCCTGGCGACCTTTATCCTGCCCCACGGCCTGTTCGAGATTCCGGCAGCCGTTGTGGCCACCGCCTTTGCGCTTCGGATCGGCGCTTCGGTCACCGCGCCACGGGAGGGTTTGACGGTAGGCGAGGGGCTGGTGGCAGCCATGGCCGATTTCGCCAAGGTTTTCCTCTTTCTGGTTGCGCCCCTGCTGCTGGTTGCCGCTTTTGTAGAGGCCAACCTGACGCCCCAGATCGTCCTGTGGGCCTACGGCGGCTGATCTATGCCTGAACTGATTATCCTGGGTACAGCCGCCTCGGTGCCCGATGCCGGGCATGACACGGTGGGCCTGCTGCTACGGGGGCCGGGTTGGGCCGTGCTCGTGGACTGCGGGGGCAGCCCTCTCTACAAGCTGGCCCGTTGGGGCGTCGAGCCGGACCAGATCCGGGCCATTGTCCTGACCCATCGCCACGCCGATCACCTCTACGGCCTGCCGATGCTGGTGCAGGGCCTGTGGCTGGCCGGGCGCCAGGCCCGCCTGCCGGTCTATGGACCGCAGGAGACCCTCGACGTGGCCCGGCGGTTGCTGGAGCTGTTCCAACTGGCCGAACGGCCGGACATGTTTGCCCTGGAATGGCATCCGGTGCCCAACCGCGAAGGGGTGACGGTGCTGGAGGTGGAAGGGGTGCGGATCAGCGCCACGCCGACCTCCCACGCCGACGTGGACAGCCTGGCCCTGCGCTTCGAACAGGACAGCGCCGGCCCGGCCATTGTCTACTCATCCGATACCCGGCCCTGCCCGGCGTTGGTCCGGCTGGCAGCGGGAGCGGGCCTCCTGCTCCACGAGGCGACCGGCAACTATCCCGGCCATTCCTCCCCCGCCCAGGCAGCGGAGGCCGCCCGGCTGGCGGGGGTGGCGCGCCTGGGCCTCATCCATTACCCGGTGCGGGGCGTGGACCTGGAAGGGTGGCGGCTGGCAGCCACCGGCTTTCCCGGCGAGGTGTTCCTGGCCCAGGACGGTGACCGTTACCCCTTGTGACTCCGGGTTTCACCGCAGTGGCCGCTGTTTGCCTGAGGCTCATGGGGCAGGAATTACGCAATTGACCCGGCAGGCTTACCACAAAGGCACCAAGACATAAAGGACACCAAGAGCATTTTATTCGTTTCCTTCCTGTTCCTTTGTGGCCTTTGTGTCTTTGTGGTAAGCTTTTCAGACTGGCTCTGAGTGTTACGAGGTAGCAAACAGATACACCGACATTTTCAGGGGAGGCGGTTTTGACGGTTCTGAGTAGTTGTGGTATGCTGTCGGCGTTGAGTTCTGCTCCTGGTGGGCAGCCAGAACAGGAGAATGCGCTTTGCACGAGGCGACCGTTAAACCCAAGGCCGGCTGGCGGGCTTTACCCCGTAACGTATGGGCGGTGAGCCTGACCAGCTTTTTTATGGACATCTCCAGCGAGATGGTCCTCAACATCCTGCCGCTGTTCCTGAGCAATGTGCTGGGGGTCAGCACCGGCATCATCGGCCTGATCGAGGGCATTGCCGAGGCGACGGCCAGCCTGCTCAAAGCCTTTTCAGGCTGGTTGTCGGACCGGTTACGGGCACGCAAGTGGCTGGCCGTGGCCGGCTATGGCCTGTCGGCGCTGGCCAGGCCTTTCTTCTATTTTGCCCATGCCTGGACGACGGTGTTGGCCGTGCGCTGGGCCGACCGGGTGGGCAAGGGGGTGCGCACCGCCCCCCGCGATGCGTTGGTGGCCGACAGCATCGGAGAGGGGCAACGAGGGCTGGCCTTTGGCTTTCACCGGGCCGCCGATACCGGCGGGGCGATGGTGGGACTGCTCATCGCCCTGGGGGTCGTCTGGGCCTCACAGGCTGCCTCGGTAGAGCTGGGGCGCCACACCTTTCAGGTGATCGTCCTGGTCAGCCTGATCCCGGCGGTGCTGGCCGTGCTATCGCTGGCCCTTGGGGCCCGGGATGTGCCGGTCCTCCCCCGCCATGAGCAGCCGGCCATCACCCTGAAGGGGCTGGGCAGACCGTTCCTGATCTTTATGGTCATCGTCGGCCTGTTCGACCTGGGCAACTCGTCCGATGCCTTCCTGGTGCTGCGCGCCCAGGAGCGGGGGTTGAACGTGTTGGGCGTCCTGGGGATGCTGATCACCTTCAACCTGGTCTACGCCCTGGTCTCGACGCCCGCCGGTTCGCTCTCAGACCGGATCGGACGGCGGCGGGTGATCCTGGGCGGCTGGCTGGCCTATGCGGCCATCTATTTCGGCTTTGCGGTCGCCGGGACCGGCTGGCACATCTGGGTGCTGTACGCCCTGTATGGGGTGTATTATGGCCTGGCTTTTGGCGCTGCCAGGGCGATGGTGGCCGACCTGGTGCCCGCCGGGCTGCGCGGCACAGCCTACGGCACCTACAACGCCGTGTTGGGGCTGCTCGACTTTCCGGCCTCGTTCATCGCCGGGGTGTTGTGGCAGGGGGTGGGGGCCTGGCCCGGCTTCGGTCCGTCGGCCCCCTTTTTCTTCGGCGCGGCTCTGGCTCTGACCGCCGCCGTTCTGTTCTTCCTGTGGAAACCCTCCCCTGCCCAGCAGGGCCACCATTTTTGACAAAAAAATCCAGCTATGCTATCATCGCCGCTGTTATAATCGAACTGGACGCTCATCCAGAGGGGTGGAGGGACCGGCCCGGCGAAACCCCGGCAACCAGTTGGAAGGTGGACCTCCAACATGGTGCCAATTCCGGCAGGTGCAGCGGCGCCAATGAGCGCCGGGGCAGCCTGAAAGATGAGAGTGGTGGATAGTGGAAAAGCTCTCATCTGGAGAGCTTTTTTGTTTACCGGAGGGCAGGATGCGGACAATCGAGTGGGATGCCAGAGGGGTGGTCAGGATGATTGACCAGCGCCGGTTGCCGCTGGAGCTGGTGATCGTCGAGTTCGGCGACTATCGCGGTGTGGCGCAGGCCATCCGGGAGATGGTGATCCGGGGCGCGCCGGCCATCGGCGCTGCGGCGGCGTTCGGGCTGGCTCTGGCGGCGCGGCAGAGCCGGGCGACCGACAGCCAGGCTCTGCTGGCCGATCTGGAACAGGCCGCCGCTGAGCTGCGCGCCACCCGGCCCACGGCGGTCAATCTGTCCTGGGCGCTGGATCGGATGTTGGCCAGGGCCCGCTCCGGCCAGGCAATGACGGTCAACTCCCTCATCCAGGAGTTGATCGCCGAAGCACAGCGCATTGCCGACGAGGATGTGGCGATCAACCGGCGGATGGGCGCTCACGGCGCGACGTTGATCCAGGATGGATCCCACATCCTGACCCACTGCAACGCCGGCTCGCTGGCCACGGTGGGCTATGGCACCGCCCTGGCCGTGGTCCGCGCTGCCCATGAACAGGGCAAACGGCTCCATGTCTGGGTGGACGAGACCCGCCCGCGCCTGCAAGGGGCGCGGCTGACCGCCTGGGAACTGATGAATGAAGGCATCCCCATGACCCTCATCGCCGACAACGCCGCCGGCCACCTGCTGCGCAGCGGCCGGGTGGACATCGTCCTGGTCGGCTCCGACCGGACGGCGGCCAACGGCGACGTGGTGAACAAAATCGGCACCTACAACCTGGCGGTGCTGGCCCAAGAAAACGGCGTGCCGTTCTACGCCGTGGTGCCGACCTCCACGATTGACCTGACGGTAGCCACCGGTGATGACATCCCCATCGAGGAGCGGGACGGCCAGGAGGTGACTCATATAGACGGCTGCCAGATCGCCCCGCCGGGGGTGGCCGTCTTCAACCCGGCCTTTGACGTGACGCCGCACCGCTACGTGACCGGCATCATCACCGAGAATGGCATCGCCTATCCACCCTTCGACCAGAGCCTGCGGCAGATGGTGGCCGGGGAAAGGGGGGATAGGAGATGAAAGCCCTTCTATCTCTGGCTGCCGGCAGCCTGCCCTACACCGACCCGGAGCCTGCCTGCCAGCTGGCCTGGCAGGCCCTGGACATCCCAACCTGGCCGCAACTGCCCCGCCGGTCGTTCCTGGAGAACATGTATGTCCAGTTCAGCGAGCGCTTTCCCGGCGTGACTGTGGCCAACGAACGGATCTATGTGGACCGCGACCAGGACCTGGACCCCGATCTGGAGCGGCTGTATGTGGCCTATCTGCAGAACGATCTGGACTATGCGGCCCTCAGCCCGGAGTATGCGGCGGGTCTGTACCGTTTTCTGGCCTCGAACCCTGGCCACTCCTCCTGGATCAAAGGGCAGGTGACCGGACCGGTGAGCTGGGGGCTGGTGGTCTCGGACCAGAACCGGCGGCCGGTGCTCTACGACGACCTCCTGGCCGAGGCGCTGGCCAAGCACCTGCGGCTCAAAGCCTCCTGGCAGGAACGGGAGTTGCGCCGCCTGGCTCCCCAGACCATCCTCTTTGTGGACGAGCCGTACATGAGCAGCTTTGGCTCGGCCTTTGTGGCCCTGGACCGTGAGCCGGTCCTGGCGCTCATGGAGGAGGTCCTGGCCGGGATCGAGGGGCTGAAGGGGGTCCATTGCTGCGGCAACACCGACTGGTCGCTGCTGCTCTCGACGACGATAGACATCCTCAGCCTGGACGCCTATAACTATGCCGAGACATTGGCGCTTTACCCCGATGAGGTGGGAGCCTTTCTGCAACGGGGAGGGATGATCGCCTGGGGCATCGTCCCGGCGGGCGAACAGGCGATGGGGGAAACGGTCGAGGGGCTGGTCGAACGGTTCCACGCGGCGCTGGGCCTGCTTGAAGCCAAAGGGTTCCACCGCGACGACCTGTTGGCGGCGGCGCTGATTATGCCCTCCTGCGGCTGCGGCTCATTGAAGGTGGAGACGGCAGAACGGGTGATGGCCCTGACGGCCGGCGTGGCAAAGGCGTTGCAGGAAAGGTACGGATAGGGTATACCGGTTGGGGGATAGGGTGAGGTCCATCTCGCCGCCATTCAGATACACCATCGCTGAGGGAATGAGGTAGAATCGATGAGCATCATCATCACCGGCTCGGTGGCTTACGATTACCTGATGTCCTTTCCCGGTCGCTTCCGGGAGCATATCCTGCCGGAACAGCTCCATCAGATCAGCCTGAGCTTCCTGGTGGATTCGATGCGCAAACAGCGCGGCGGCTGCGCGCCCAACATCGCCTACAGCCTGGCCCTGCTGGGGGAGCATCCCACCGTCATGGCCACCGTCGGCCAGGATTTCGGCGAGTACCGCGCCTGGCTGGAAGAGAACGGCGTGGACACCTCGGCCATCGTCGAGGTGCCGGACGAGTTCACCTCCTCTTTCTTTGTCAACACCGACCTGGAGAATAATCAGATCGCCAGCTTTTATATCGGGGCGATGGGCCGGGCCGACATGCTTTCCTTCCGCGATCTGGACTACCAG
>Ga0209101_1002771_pt1 | contig 11162 bp, 8 predicted proteins | sample ConPoolayeCmetaG_FD_185481 | JGI IMG/M metagenome (GOLD analysis project Ga0209101, IMG submission 185481) | Hot spring microbial mat communities from California, USA to study Microbial Dark Matter (Phase II) - Cone Pool mat layer C metaG... ... | reverse complement strand
ATCCTGTACCACCATCACGCACCACGGACAGTCGGCGTAGTTGGTGTCCGTCAGATCATAACTGCCGACATTCTGTTCGCCGTAGAACTCTATCCAGAAGAAATCCTCAAAAGCCTCGTCGCCTATGTTCTCGACAAGCGAGCCTTCGTATACATTCGGGTAGTTGGTGTTGGACGCGATGTCGGTGATGTGGATCACGGTGCAGGGAACGCAACCGGTCTGCTCCGCGTTGCACTGGGTCCCCGGTTCACAGCCGTCGCCACAGATGCCGCCGCAGCCGTCGGATCCGCAAACTTTCCCCTCGCAATTGGGCACGCAGATGGTGTCCCACGAACCGGTTACCTCGTAGCAGGTGCCGCCGGGGACCGGCGTGGAGATGTAGGTGCCGCTCTCGATCGTTACTTCGACAAGGCGCGCCGAGATAGTGCCTTTCGATTCGAGCGTTCCCTCTTTGACCTCCGAAATCTCGATGCTGCCATCATACTGGAAGTAACGCTTGGCAATGGTGCCGGCATCGGGATCGTAATCTTCGAAGATGAGGGCGCACTCGGTGCAGGTCGCGTAGTTTTTGTTTTTTCCAGCGCCAAGGTCATAACTACCCACAGCAAGTTCGGTTTGAAGGGTTGTCTCGTCAATGTAGAACTGGAGCGAGAAGAAATCTTGCAATGCTTCGGCGCCGATCGCAGTGGTGAGACCGCCTTCGTAGCGGCTCGAGACAAGGACGACATCGGTGATAGTAACGGGGATGCATTCGCCGATAACATAGGTGTCGTCGTCTGGTTTTGCTTCGCTCTCGGTCGCCACACCATCTTCATCGTCTTTTTCTTCGCCATCTGGTAAGATACCATCGCTGTCTGGCAGGATCTCTTCGTCGGTGATTGCGTCGTTCTCGGTTGCCACATCGGTGTCTATGGCAACATCAGCGTCGCTTTTCTTGGTGTCGTTGCATGCTATACCGAGTACAAGAGAGACAAGCAGCGTCAAAAGTGTCATCCATACTTTCATGTCTAGTTCCTCCATCACGTTACGTGTTTATTTCTTCCGGAACATCCGGATATAGGAAAAGAGAAGAAGAGCGAGAATGCTGCCCCACGAGAGTGCCATGAAGATGAGAGCCTCAGTTTTCATGGACAACCTCCACTGTCGTCGTAGACCTCTTCAGCCGCTTCGCTGCGTAGATAGTGAGCACAATCACCAGAGCCAACATACCGAAGACGAGTGCTCGCGCTCCCCAGATGTAGGGGCGGTCTGCCTCCGCTACTGAGGTCATAAGTATGGTAGGTACGAACTGTTGGTATCCCCATGCACCCAATATTACCAAAAGGTAGATCGGTGTCACGTACTTGATGATGAAGCGATAGATGCGGGGAACCCGTATCTCGGCCCCTTGGTGCATCTCTTCCCATGCTTTTTCGATACCGATGACCCACCCAAAGATGATTGTTTCAATAGTAGCAAAAAGGACCAAGAATACGGTACCTCCCCAGAAGTCGAGTTCGTCTACAATCCCGTGTCCGAGGAAGAATATCACCGGTTGGCAGGCGAGAAAAGCGATGCCGCCGAGTATGAGGGCTGCTTTCTCACGTGAGATTTTGAGTTCATCCTGCAGGAAGGACATCGCAGGTTGTACCATTGAAACCGAGGAGGTGATGCCAGCAATGAAAAGGAGCAGGAACCAGATACCGGCAAAGAGCGCGCCGAGCGGTATCTTGCCAAAGATGAGCGGCATAGTGACGAATCCGATGTTGAAGAGGCCACTCCTGGCGATTTCCATCGTACCCACTGCTCCAAAGAAGACAAAGGCCGCGGGGATGACCACCGAGCCGCCGAGAATGACCTCGCAGAACTCGTTTGTCGAAGCGGCGGAAAGCCCTGACAGCACCACATCCTCATCTTTTTTGAGGTAACTCGCGTAAGCGATAATGACTCCCATGCCGATAGAGAGGGTGAAGAACATCTGCCCTGCTGCTTCGAGCCAGACCCTTGCGTTACCGAGACTCTCGATGTCAGGCGTCCAGATGAAGTTGAGCGCATTCGGTATCGAGAGGTCTGGTCTTGCCGGATCGGGGGTTCCGAGAGTGAGTGTCCGCACGACGAGGACCACCGCGAGAATGAGGAGGATAGGCATTCCGATGCGCGAAAGTTTTTCTATGCCTCCGCGTACACCGCGGTAGATGAAAAAGAAATTGAGAATGAAAGTGATGGTGAAGAAGAGATATGCCGGGCCTATATGAGAGAAGTATGTGTTTTGTTCGAGACCTTGAAAACCGGAAAGGAAAGTACGCAATTCTGGTTGTCCACCGGTGGTAGGCAAGGTGCCGGTGAAGGCGAAATAGGCATAAGCGAGAGTCCACGATTCGATGAAGGTATAATAGATGAGAATGATAAAGGGGCCGACGATGCCAATTGCTCCGAGAATACGCGCCGCCGTGCTGTTACGGGTAACCGCCGCGAATATCGAGGTGGCGGTACCGAAGCCGTTCCTGCCGCCCATCCTGCCGAGCGTCCACTCGATCCACATAAGGGGAATTCCCAAGAGAAAAAGGGCGACGAGGTAAGGAATCATGAATGCGCCGCCACCGTTCAGAGCCGCCTTCGCCGGGAAGCGTAAGAAATTGCCGAGCCCAACGGCGCTTCCTGCAACCGCAAGGATGGCGCCGAGTTTCGATCCCCACTGTTCTCTATGGTTGCTCATTGTCTCCTAACTTAACTAATAACCGTAACGAAGGGAATTCTAACCATAAAGAGTAGAAATACAAATAAATACATTTCAACGCCTCTCATGAAGAATTTGTATTTTCGTTACTGATGCAGTAGACAACCATTTGGTACCAAGGTCTTCCAAGGAGCCGAGCCTATGTCGTTCGATGTTCGAGTGATGCCTGTCGGTCCGGTGACAACCAACTGTTACGTTCTTTTTTTCTCTGAACAGGTTTTCCTCATAGACCCCGGCGGCGATCCCGGACATATCCTCGCTATCCTGGGAGGGAAACAGATAAGTACAATCCTCCTTACGCATGGTCACTACGATCACATCGGCGCTCTTCCTCAACTCAAGCGAGAGTTCCCTCGGGCTGTAGTAGCGATCCATCGGATGGAAGAGCCTTTTCTTTCTGACCCTGCTCTTAACCTATCCGGGTTGTTCGATGCCGATTTTTCGTACCCGCTGGTCCCAGAGTGCTTGCTTGACGATGGCTCGGAGATACTCCTCCCCGACTTATCAAAAGGAAGGGTAATTCACACCCCCGGACATACGCCGGGAAGCATTTGTTTCCTTGTAGGAGAATCCCTTCTGTTTACCGGAGACACTCTGTTCAGAGAAAGTGTCGGTCGGTGTGATCTTCCGGGGGGAAACGAACGGCAACTTCTCGCAAGCATCAAAGAGAAACTCATGGTGCTTCCTGACGAAATCCGTGTTCTTCCTGGACACATGGATGAAAGTACCATCGGCCATGAGAGGCTTTCGAATCCTTTTATTGCCGAATAGGAAAAAGTGGACAAGAGTAGAGGAGAGGATATAGTGAAGAACATGTTCGCGTCCAAATGGAGGTAATGCTATGATTATGAGCGGTCGGAGAAGCAATAAGGATCGGAGGGAGGGAGATCAAGCGAGATTTCCCAAAGATGACCGCCATCACGAACGACGTGTGGGGGAGCGCCGGACGAAGGAGCGTATTCCTGTTAAGATGTGGGTGCGCAACATCGAAGGGGAGGCTAGTTACTTTCAGCAGACGGCGAATTTGAGCATGAATGGCATGTATATTCTTGCTCCTTCCCCATACGAGAAAGGAACACGTATTCAGCTCGAGTTCCAGATTCCTAGTAGTTCCCGCGTGGTAAGGTGTGTCGCCGAAGTAGTGGGTTGTCGTGAGGATGCCCCATTCTGGGGGGTGAGCGTCAAATTTGTCGAGATACAAAAGCAGGACAAAGCAGAGATAGAGAAGGCGGTAAACAACCTTATTTCTGAATACTGGTATCTGGTCGAATAAATGCACCGTTGGCAGACCGATGTGCTTGTCATAGGGAGCGGCCTATCTGGGCTATATGCCGCGCTTCTCCTTGCGGATCGGGGATACCAGGTTCTCATCGTCACCAAAGAAAATATTGACGTATCGAATAGCCATGCTGCTCAAGGAGGAATCGCTACGGTAATGGATCTGCGGCATGACAGTTTTCAGAAACACCGTGATGATACTCTTGCAGCGGGTGTTGGCCTCAACCGCGTTGCCGTGGTTGATTTTTTTGTTCAGAACGGCCCGGCAGTCATCGAGGATCTGATAAGGCTCGGAGTCTCATTCACTCGGCGTGACGACGGGAGACTCGACCTCGGTCGTGAGGGGGGTCATACTGAGCGACGCGTTGTTCATGCTGATGACGTTACTGGTACGGAAATCATCGCAGCGCTCAAAGAAAAGGTGCTAGCCAATCACCATATCGAGATATGGCAGTACCATATGGCGATCGATTTCATTACTACTCGTAAGTTTGGACTTGCTCCGGAAAATAAAGTCGTTGGTGCTTATGTGCTCTCTCACGAGGGAACGGTTGTTACCGTCGAGGCGAGGTCTGTCCTCGTGGCAACGGGAGGATGCGGGAAGGTGTATCTGTATACCTCCAATCCTGATGTGGCGACAGGTGACGGCATTGCTATGGGGTACCGTGCCGGAATACCGGTCGAGAATATGGAAATGGTACAGTTCCATCCAACCATTCTCTATCATGACAAGATTCGCTCCATGCTTATCTCGGAAGCACTCCGTGGAGAAGGCGGTGTACTCAAGACTCGTGATGGACATACCTTCATGGAACGGTATCACCCCATGAAATCGCTTGCGCCGCGTGACATCGTGGCGCGTGCTATAGACTACGAACTTAAGCGGCGCGGCGATGATTTCGTGCTTCTTGACGTGACTATGCTCGATCCTGATTTTATTGTCCGTCGCTTTCCCAACACCTTCAAAAGATGTCTTGAAGCCGGCATAGATATACGCCGTGAACCGATCCCCGTCGTTCCTGCGGCGCACTACCTTTGTGGCGGTCTCCAGAGCACGCCGACAGGGAGAACGTGCCTGCCCGGGCTTTTCGTTGCGGGAGAAGTTGCTCATACTGGACTACACGGTGCCAATCGTCTTGCCTCAAATAGTTTGCTTGAGGCGGCTGTTATGGCACGTTACGCGGCAGAAGAAATTCATCGCGATCTCGCGCACACGGATGCTGTCCCCGAGCGTTACGTACTTCCCTTATGGGATGAGCAGGGGGTCGTGGATAGCGAGGAACAGGTTGTTGTCAAGCAGAACTGGGACGAAATACGACACTGTATGTGGAATTACGTTGGTATTGTACGAAGTAATCGGCGGCTAGAGAGGGCTCTCAAAAGGATTCGACTTATTCGCCAAGAGATTACAGAATACTATTGGAACTTCCGCGTCACTCGGGATCTGCTCGAACTTCGCAACATTGCCCTTGTCGCCGAACTCATTGTCCGAAGCGCCATGATGCGTCGGGAATCACGGGGACTCCACTACACGCTAGATTATCCTTTCCAGCTGTCAGAGGCGTCCGATACGGTTATCGAGCCGGGCACAGTTTGTTCCTAATCGGTGAGATACAAAACTCCAGCGTCACACCACGTTGCTACAATAGACGGTACGTTTACAGAAGGGAAACGGCGGGATAGTTTGCCGAGAGGTGTTTCACCGTGAGTAATGAGAAAGGAAAAGATCATTCCCTCTTCTTCCGAGATGGTGCGGGTAAACACTCCTCCTTCAAGTCGGTACACGATACCGTAGAGCGATTCTTTTTCCTCTTCTGACACATAGCGGCGCAGATCGATATAGCCAGCGTCAACGACATCTTCGATGTTGTATGAGAAGCGATGTAAGAGGGCTGATCGGTTGATTCCAACCACCGTTTTATCGTTCATGGTTTCAATGTGATAGGGGAGGGTAATGCGATCCTCTTCGGGGGTTAAGAGCGATTGTGTATACATCCGGTTTTGCTCGAGCAAATCCTCGGCAAGTGGCCACAACTTCTTTTTCTGAAGTTTTTCGAATGTTTGTTTAAAGAAAGTGTGGATGTGCTTGTAGAGCAGTTCGAATTTCTCGTGAGCCTCCAGCGGGAGTCCCTCCTTCGTACGGTAGCGGTTCCATCGTTCGACGATTTCGACAGGAGAAAGAGCAAGCGCATTGGCGAGCATCGAAAATATCGATACTAATCTTCCTTGGTTGTACAGTGTTTCGATGCCTTCCGCGATCTCGTCTATCTTCAGTAGTTCACGTCGGGAAAAAGTGGGAGACTCGATGATGCGCCACGGGTACGCATGCTCTACTTTGAGACCATACTCCCGTATGCGATTGTAAATCTTTGTCCCCGGATAGAGAGAGAGTCGGTAGAGGTTCAAGCGAACAGGCCAGAGGAGAAGAGATTGTTCGATATCGCGGATAGTTTGGTCATAGGTAACTCGCGGAAGTCCTCCAATGATGTCAATCGTAAAGGGAAGGGAAGGGTAACTGTTGAGGTATCTGATGTTCTGAATGAGTTTTTCTCGGTTAAGAGAGGTGGTTAACTGTTCAAGCACTTTTGGATTGAATGATGGAATGCCGATGTGCAGTAAGACGTTCATCTCAGCGAGGCGCCTTATCTCTTCGCGCGCCAGGAGATCAGGACGAACCTGCATTTCAATGAGTGCCCCCGGGAGATATTCTTCGATGAGATCGAGGACTTTCATAAAGTACTGGCGGTTGAGGTTGAAAATCGGTGCCCCGATGATGAGGTGGCGGACGCCTTGCTGACGGAAGAGAGCAAGTTCATCTTTGAGGTAGTTGAAACTATGGTGACGAACAGGAGAGAGGTGTGAAAAGTCAACACAGAAGTCACAGCGGAAAAGACAGCCTCGTGAGACCTCCCAGAAGACTGATGTCTGCTCGTTGACTTTGATGAGCCCGGTACGGTATGGTGAGGGGATGAGATCGAGCGGTTCGATGACTCGATGAGTGCCGTAACGGTAGGTTTTGGCTGCGTCATCGCGAAAGATGATATCAGCGGCGCAGCCGATATCACCTCCTTCTTCGAGAAGAGCGGTTATTTCGTAGAGTGGCAGTTCCGGTTCGTCTGGAACGATAAATCGTACTGGTCCCTTAAGGTAACTTTCAGGGTATGCGAAAGAATCATGTCCCCACACGCCGATGAGACAATCACTTTTTTCGAGGAGAGCAACGACTCTCCGGAAATAGGAGACATTCCAGTAGAGTATTTGGAATAGCACTACACGGTATCCCCCGCTTATGATGCGTGAGGCGAGAATAGCAGGCTCATCGGACATGACGACCTTGAGAATGTCGATAGAAAATCGTCCCCCGGACCGTTCCTCGACGAATGCCTTGGTCGAATGCACATGGTAATCGTTGGTTTGCGCTGTTTCGCCTTGCAATATCGTGACAACGGCGACTTTCACTGGGGAGACCACGAAAGCATATCTGGTGGTTAGGTTAAAGAGACTTCAGGTAGCTTACAATGGCTTGGAATTCCTTCGAAGATTCGGAATACTCGACTTTATCACCTTCTGTCTTGAGAACCTCCTCGAGGATGGGGATGAATGCCTTGTCCTCGTTCTTGAGGAGAACATGGGTGAGGGCGACACGCACGTATGGTTCTATGTGAAGGAAAACCGGCTTCAACTGTTCCTTGTATTGGCTCATTTTGTGTGCCAGCCCAATGGCGTAGACGGCTTGTTCGACGACCGCCGGCTCTTTGTCACCTAGTTTCTTGGCGTAACAGGCAATGTCGGAACCGCACGCTGCCACGGCTGATGCTCGCTTGGAAAACCGCTCCATAAGACCGACGGCGCGAATAGTGGAATCATAGTTCGGATCGAGACCCGCCTGTGCTTTGACCTTCTTTTCTTTGTCTTCCGGTGTCATGGCGGCGTAGTCTTTGTTGCCCTTGTTTTGCTTGTCGAGTTCAGCGAGAGCCTTTGCTTCGACTTTCTTAATATACTCCTTGCCGCTAGCAATGAATTTTTCCGCCTTCTTGATGAAGTCTTCGGCTGCCTTTGGATCCTCGAGCATCCGGGTGTAAGCATCGGCTGCCCAGATCTTAGGTTCATAGAAGATAATCCACTGCCCTTCGACATTCTGTTCTTTATCCTCGGGAGCGTTGATTGCTTCGAGTAGGTAAGGAAGTGCCTTACGGTCACCAAGGATGCCCAAAGCCTCTGCTCCCTTCATGCGGATGGATATCTCTTGGCCGCGCAAGGCGAGTTTTTCGGCGATTTTTGCTTCCTTGTCTTTCTTTTCCCCTTTCTTCTCCTTTGCCGCTTTGAGGGCGAACTTCTTGCTGACCATTCGCAGAATTGTATCGGTTGCTTTGAAATCGCCGAAGCGGGCAAGCGACACGGCAAGGTGTTCGGCAAGGAAAGGCTGCTTTTTTTCCTTTGAGAGCTGGTCATCGAGTTCTCTGATAAGGAGATCTACTGCTTTCTTTGAGCGGACGTCAGCGAGAATAATGGAGGTTTTTATCTTGGTCGTTGCATCTATCCCTGCGAGCGTTGCCATATATTCGTCATGTTTCGAACAAGTCTGTTTTTTCTTCGCCTCTGGATCCATATACTCGGGGCAGAATTGTTTCATTGCTTTGTCGCGATATTTGTCGAGAAGTTCGTTGACGGCGACATTCTGATTGTTGTAGGCACGTATGAGTTCGTCTTCCGCGTACTTGCCCAGACGGATGAGCGACTTACGTGCCTGGGGAAAGAGGCTGAATCCCTGCTCTTCATAGAAGAGGGCTGTTACGAGCGACTTCACAACGGAGGGATCGCCAAACTCGCCGATGACGCCGGCAGTAGTGTATTTGGTTCCAAAGTCTTCGTATTTCGATTCGAACACCTGCATAATCTGGGGGACGTACTGTTTCCCTGCTTCGGGCATTTTAGAAAGCGCCTCGATCGCCGCACGTTTGGCGACTGATTCAGGCTTTTCGCGTTGGCCGGCAGCAAGACCTTCAGGCGTCTGGATGGTAAAGTACTTTCCCAAGATGGGTGCCGCATTCGGGTCACCAATTTGTCCGAGAGCGAGCGCCGCTGCTTCGAGCGTTTTGAGGTTGCGGACATTGAGAGTCTTCATGCACTCATCCACAATTTCGGCGATACGGGGAATTGCGATCGGATCACCAATCTGTCCGACGGCGCTGAGTGCCATTGGGATGTCGGGTGTTTTGTCGAGGCTGAGAAGCTTTTTGACGGTTTTTTCCTTGTTGACAATGCGGTCTTTCTCTTTGATGATTTGGTTGATTGCCCATGTCCGCGATTCTTTCGAGTAGAGTTTACCGAGGTAGGGATCCTCGGGGTTACGGCATGAAGCAAAGAGCAAAGCGACCGTCATGCCGATGAACATCTTAGACAAAGTCTTCATTGTACACCTCTCGATCTGAAAGTCACCGAACCTCTCTTTTCTTTAGTGCACTCTAACAGAAAGGAGGTAAAATTCAATCTTTTTCCTGTCTAATTTTGGGAAAGGGTGTTTTTTGTTGAAAAAAGAGAAGAGCATCCTATGATATGCGTAAATTTCGATGGGAAAATGTGAGGAAACGAAGAGGAGGAAGCATGAAGATACGACAGATGAGCGACGGTAAAAAACGGCTCCAACTCTATGGATTCAACAACCTCACGAAGACTCTTTCTTTCAATATCTACGATATTTGTTATGCAATGACTCGGGAAGACCGTCGCGCCTACATCCAATACATTGACGAGGAGTATAACTCCGAGCGACTGACGAACATTCTCGAGCAGGTTGCCGAGATCATCGGCGCCAATGTGCTCAATATCGCCAAGCAGGATTACGACCCCCAAGGGGCGAGCGTTGTTGTCCTCATTTCGGAGGAAAAAGTTGTTCAAGGACGAGGAGAGGGGTGTGTGGAGACGGTTGATGAAGGAGCGGGAAATGGTGGTGATATAACGATGCACCTTGACAAAAGTCACCTTACGGTGCATACCTATCCAGAAAGCCACCCCGAAAGTGGCATCTCGACCTTCCGCGTGGACATAGATTGCTCGACCTGCGGTCGAATATCACCGCTCAAAGCGCTCAATTTCCTCATAGACAGTTTCGAGTCGGACATCATCAACATAGACTACCGTGTCCGCGGCTTCACCCGGGTCATGGACGGTCGCAAGATTTTCATAGATCACAAGATACATTCGATACAGAACTTCATACACCCGGATACGATAAACAAGTTCCACTGCGTTGATTTGAATGTTTACCAAGACAACATTTTCCACACCAAGATGATCCTACGTGATTTCGATCTCGATAACTACCTCTTCGGTGTCTCGAAGCGGCAACTCAACTCGATGGAGAAGCGAAAGATAAAGCAGCGTCTCATCCGCGAAATGAACGAAATCTTCTATGGGCGCAACCTTCCCTCGATGCCCAAGATGTTCGGATAAGTTCTCCTTGTATTTTCGTCTGGTGAGTTAATGGCCGCAGACCAACCCCAGCGAATCGATGCGTGCGCCTGACGAACCAAAAAGACCACGGATGGTGCTTCCGGTTGGGCAGGTGAGTCTGGTGGAGGAAAGATTTGTACGGCCGATTGGTGTGATTTCGTCGCTGGAGCAGTGGAACATGATACCTCGAACGAGGGTGTCGGTATAGAGCGTCATCCCGGTCGGTGTCGCTCCATCTGGGCAAGCCACCAGTGTGATGGTTCCTCTCCGTGGATCGCCAAAGGTTTTCTGCTCCTTTTCGTTTCCGTCGCGGTTGCGGCAGATGAGGCGAAGTGCAACGATTTCTTCGGTGGGACCGACGAAGAAGGAAAACTCGGGAGAAGTTTGCCCCTGGCAGAGTATCGAGCCGGGATTGCCGCCGCCCCCGCCGGCAGCGGCGGTGAACGAGAGGTGTGATGGGAGCGTAAGACGGTAGAGAGTAAATCGGAACGTTGTTGCTACCTTTTCCAGCGTAAAAAGCGAATTGACGAAAGGACGAGGCGATTTGCCGGTCGGCGTGAGAAGCCAGATGGTGCCAAAGGAGGCGAGTGTGCGATAATCAATGGGCACAAAACGGTCTGGAATCGGCAGAATTCTCCGTTTAGGAAGATTCGTCCCGACGATAATCTCACGAAAAACGGAAGCAGGATAGAGGAGGATGACACGATGTTTGTCC
>Ga0209101_1002769_pt1 | contig 11176 bp, 8 predicted proteins | sample ConPoolayeCmetaG_FD_185481 | JGI IMG/M metagenome (GOLD analysis project Ga0209101, IMG submission 185481) | Hot spring microbial mat communities from California, USA to study Microbial Dark Matter (Phase II) - Cone Pool mat layer C metaG... ... | reverse complement strand
GTTGGTTACCCCGCTCACCTGCGATGGTAGCTGGCCTCACAGACCATGTTTGGACTGTTAAAGAGCTGCTTTGGACCGTTGTGCTACATGTCAACACTTAACGGGGAGACTATCTCGAACTCAAGGACAAAAAATGAATCCAGACAAGTTTAGGAACAGCCCTAGCGGACACATCATCCAAGTTGGGCAGGGCGAGACCGCCTACTGGGCATTCATACCGAACCCACTGCCGCCGACCTTGACTTTTGATTCAGCGTTGATCCGTTTGCTCTCAGACGCCGACCGCGCGTTGGGCGAACTGGCGGACTTGGGGCGCGCGTTACCGAATCCGCACTTGCTCATCAATCCTTTTTATTCGCCGTGAGGCGGTGCTTTCGTCGCGCATCGAAGGGACACAAGCAGACCTTGCCGATTTGTATGCCTTTGAAGCGGGACAACTCGCACTGCCTGGTCTCAAACCCGCGCCCGCAGAAGCCGACGTCCGTGAGGTCTTCAACTATGTTCGCGCGCTCGAATATGGTTTGGAACGGCTGAGCGCGTTGCCCGTCAGTCTCCGACTGATCCGCGAGGTGCACGCGCGTTTGATGGAAGGGGTGCGTGGTGAACACGCGACTCCAGGCGAATTTCGGCGCACGCAAAACTGGATTGGCGCGCCAGGTTGTACGCTGAACGAGGCGACGTACGTTCCGCCGCCCGTGGCTTGAAATGCACACCGCCCTGGACGTCTTCGAAAAGTACTTGCATAGCGAAGACGATCAGCCGCCTTTGGTGCGGCTCGCGCTCATTCACTATCAATTTGAAGCGATTCATCCTTTTATTGACGGCAACGGACGCATCGGACGATTGTTGCTTTCCTTGCTCTCCGTCCATTGGGATTTACTGCCGCTGCCTTTGCTTTACCTCAGCGCGTTTTTTGAAAAACATCGGCAAGCGTATTACGATCTGCTGATGGCAGTCAGCGCACACGGCGCTTGGCGCGAGTGGATCGAATTCTTTTTGCGGGGTGTAGCAGAACAGGCGCGCGATGCGGTCGTGCGCGCAAAACAGTTGCAGGACTTGGAGGCGGAATGGCGAGTACGGCTGAAAGCGCGCGCCTCTGGACTTGCCATCCGCTTGGCGGACACTCTATTTGATTCACCCTTTATAACGATTCCCCAAGCCCAGCGAAGACTTGGCGTCAAACAGTATCACAGTGCGCGTCGCCACGTGCAACGACTCGTCAAAATGGGAATTCTGAAACCCCTAGGTGAGTCGTCTTACGGGAAAACCTTTGTAGCCGCCGAGATTATGCGAGTGATTGGTGAGGGTGAAGGATAATCGGAGATTTGTATTTTTTCTTGCCGAAAGTACAATTCTCTCTCCAACAATTGTACTTTAGTACAATTCATTTATCCCAAACTTACAGATAAGGATTCTTTCCGACCAAAGTGAAATCACTGCTTGCAGAATTGGATAAATGATGAATCAAAACAAACCACGCCTGATCGAAGTTGCTTTTCCCATCCGCAAGGTGTCCGAAGAATCCGTCCGCGAAAAGAACATCCGTCACGGACACATTTCGACTTTGCATATTTGGTGGGCGCGGCGACCACTCGCGGCATCCCGCGCCACCGCGCTTGCCGCGCTCCTGCCCGACGATCCCGCGCGCCGCGAAGAACTCCTCGCCCTCGTGCGCGATATTTCACCCTGGGAAGTGGTGAGTGTTGGTAGTCAGGCGATTCATCGCCGTAGCCGTGAGGGACGAGCCATCAATGGCTCTACTACCAACAACGTGAACCCACTCATCGAAAAAGCGCGCGCACTCATCCGCGAAGCGTACGGCGGACGCGCGCCGCGCGTGCTCGATTGCTTTGCGGGCGGTGGCTCGATTCCGCTGGAGGCGCTACGTCTTGGATGCGAGACCTACGCGCTCGATTACAATCCCGTCGCCGTGCTTATCAACAAAGCCGTGCTCGAGTATCCGCAAAAGTTTGGCAAGCCGCAAACAGTGACGGTTGGTAGTGAGGCGGTTGGTAGTGAGGCGATTTATCGCCGTGAGGCGGAGGCGATTTATCGCCGTGAGGCGGTTGGTAGCGAGGCGATTTATCGCCGTGAGTTACCATTAGAGACGGAGCGCACCGTCAATCCGCTCCTTGAGGCGGTGAAATATTGGGGCAACTGGGTGCTGGAAGAGGCACGCAAAGAGTTGGAACAGTTTTACCCCAAAGACCCCGATGGCTCGATTCCCGTTGGCTACATTTGGGCGCGCACGCTCCCGTGCCAGAATCCAACCTGCGGCGCAGAAATTCCGCTGATGCGACAGACCTGGTTGGCGAAGAAGGACAAGAAAAAGATCGCGCTCAAACTCATCCCGAACAAAAAAGCTAGGCGCGTGGACGCCAGGATTGTTGAAGACGACGCGATTGACTTTGATCCTGAAGAAGGCACCATCTCCCGCGCGCATGTCCGCTGTCCCGTATGCAACGGAACGATTGACGACGACACAACCCGCGCGCTTTTCCGCGCAGGCAAAGCCAGCCAGCGAATGATGGCGGTGGTGTTGAGCCATCCCAAACGCACAGGCAAAACGTACCGCCTGCCCACCGAACGCGACCTGAACGCGTACCGCGCAGCGGAATCCGCGCTGGAGCAGAAACGCCAGGCGTTGTGGGCAGAATGGGGAATGGACCCTGTGCCAGATGAGCCAACACCGCTAGGTGCGGGACCAGGTGCCGAACGAGCATTCTCGATTCACAAGTACGGCATGACGCGTTGGGGCGACCTGTTCAACGCGCGCCAGAAACTTGCGCTCATCACGTTTGCGGAGAAGGTGCGGAAGGTGCACAAGAAGATGCTGGCTGAGGGTGCTGACGCAGAGTTTGCGAAGGCAGTGGCAACGTATCTGGCGTTGGCAGTAGATAGGCTAACGACTCGATCCTCGAATATGTGCGTTTGGCACCATGGATCCGAAGAAACAGAGAAAGTCTTCGCTCTGCAGGCTTTGCCAATGCAGTGGAAATATGCTGAAAGTAATGTTCTTACCACTAATGCAGTAGCTGGTTTCTACCCGAATGTCGAGTCAATTTTGGCAGTAATTGGGAATCTTTCACCGATTTACGCGGGTGCGACTGTAACATTTTTCTCTGCCACCCAACTACCTTGGCTCGACGACCACTTCGACGCCGTGCTCACCGATCCACCGTACTACGATAACGTGCCGTACTCTGATCTCTCCGACTTTTTCTACGTTTGGCTTAAACGCACAATCGGTGATCTTTATCCTGATCTTTTTGCCACGCCGCTGACACCCAAATCACAAGAGATGATTGTGGATGCAAGCAAATCAGGCGGGATGGAACAGGCAAAGCAACGTTTTGAAACAATGATGACTCAAGCATTCCGCGAAATCTCTCGCGTTCTCAAATCTGATGGCATTGCGGCAATTGTCTTTGCGCATAAGACAACTGAGGCGTGGGAGACTGTCATCAACGCGCTGCTCGATGCAGGGTTGTATATGACCGCTTCCTGGCCCATCCACACCGAGATGCAAGCACGACTACGCGCGCAGGAATCGGGCGCCCTCGCCTCCTCCATCTACATGGTCTGCCGCAAGCGAACTACGAACGAAGTGGGTGAGTATCCCCAAGTGCGCAAAGAGATTGATGAGCGCGTGCGGCAAAAACTCGCACAGTTCTGGGATGAAGGTATTCGCGGCGCGGACTTTTTTATGAGCGCCATCGGTCCTGCAGTCGAAGCGTTCGGCAAGTACGCGCGCGTGGAAAAACTTTCGGGTGAGCCAGTGAGCGTCGCAGAACTGCTGGAGTACGTCCGCAAGGTGGTGAGCGAGTTTGCGCTGGAACGCATCTTGATCCCCTCCCGACCCTCCCCCTATCAGGGGGAGGGCAGGGTGGGGCTGGGCGGCGTGGATGCGGTAACGCGCTATTACTTGCTCTACCGCTGGACGTACAATCACGCGCGCGTCCAATTCGATGAAGCGAACAAACTCGCCAACAGCGTCGGCGTGGAACTCTCGGCGCTATGGGGCGCGGGCGGTATCGTCGAAAAGTAAAAAGAGTACGTCGTCTTGCCGTCGCCACTCGAGCGCGGCAAAGACCTGAGCGGAAAGAACCAATTCACGACGATGATTGACGCGTTGCACTATGCCGCGTGGTTGTGGAATCGTAACGACCAAAAGAAACTGCAAGAGCATCTCGCCGCCACGTACGGCGGCAACGATTCCTTCTGGCACGTCGCGCAAGGCATCGCGGACGTGCTACCCGAGGGGGACAAGGAAAAACAAATCCTGCAAGGATTGCTCTACGGACGCAAGGGCTATGCCGGAGTGCGACAAATCGCGCTGGATGATGGTTCGTAGTTGAGTTGGTTCGTAGTCAGGCGATTTATCGCCGTATCAGCGATTCATCAACGATTCATCGCCGTAGAGCGTCATGAATGACAAACGTATGTGTTCGTAATCAGGCGATTTATCGCCGTCAGGGCGCAAACAATGTACGAGTATCGCAAACTCACACCCGAACAAAAAGCCGAGGTGCTACGTCAACGCCGCTTGCAAGGCTATCCCTTGCACTCGCCGCCGCATTTGTACGAGGCAGAGGGCTGGTTCTTGATCACCGCCGCGACATACGAGCACAAGCACTATTTCGCCACCGACGAAGACCGCGAGTGGTTGTTGGGAGAACTCTTCAAAGAACTTGGGGCGGTCAACATCACGTTTGCGGGATGGGTCATCTTACCCAATCACTATCACCTGCTTGTACAGTGTAATCCGTTGGCGATTGTCAGTGAGCCATTGCGTCGCGCGCATGCGCGCACCGCGCGCGAACTCAACCGTCGGGATAAGGCAGAAGGACGCCAGGTCTGGTATCGTTTCAGTGATCGGTTGATTCGCGACGAGCGGCACTATTACACCACGCTCAATTACATCCATTACAATCCGATCAAGCACGGCTACATCAAAAAGGCGTTGGCTTGGAATTGCTCCAGCGTGCATTGGTACTTGGAGCACTTGGGAATTGAATGGTTGCGCGACGTGTGGCAAAAGTATCCTGTGCGCGATTATGACAAGGGATGGGATTAGACTTGTTTGTAGAGCGTCATGAATGACGCGACTACAAACATACACGCTCATAGTCAGCGATTCATCGCCATCGTTGGGACGTCATGAATGACAAACGTATGGTTTCGTAGTCAGGCGATTTATCGCCGTCGCTGAGGTGCATGATGGAAAAACAAGAACCCGAGGAACAATACAAGATTCCACTACAAGCCGTTGAAGCATTGCGCGCGGCGCTCGGCGAACACCTCGTTGCGGTGGTACTCTTTGGTTCGCGCGCGCGGGGCGACGCCAAGCCCGAGAGCGATTGGGATTTGCTGGTTATTGCTGAAGAACTGCCCGAGCGGTATATGGAACGGTATGTGTTTTTGCGCCAAAGGTTGCCGCTTGAAACGGCGGGCGTTTCTCTGCTTGCCAAGAGCCCCCAGGAATTTGAAGCGTACTTGCCCCCACTTTATCTTGACATCGCGCTCGATGGCAAAATCCTGTATGACCCCCGCGGATTTATTGCCGCCAAGTTGAACTATCTCCGCGGGCTGATCGAACGCGTCGGCTTGGTGCGTGAACATACAGCGGCAGGCGATATTTGGCGCTGGCGCCAGCAACCGACGGAAGAGTGGGAACTGGCTTGGGCATAGGAGGAACCGCCAATGAAAAGGACTCGCGAAGTCGAATACCGCGTGAATCTGGCAGAGGGTTTTATGCTGGAGGCACGCGAAGATATGGCTAGCAAACGTTGGCGCGCGTGCGTGGACAACAGTCAGTTGGCAGTCGAAAATGCCGCCAAAGCGGCGCTGGCACTCGTGGGACCTGTGGGGCGAACGCACAATCCCGCGGCATTGCTCGTCACGGCACTGGCAGAGAATCGTTTTCCGCCGAACGTTCGGGAGCATGCCCAGCAACTTGCCCAATATGCTGCCGAACTCGGTCCCGACATTCACATCAAGAGCGATTACGGTGACGAAAATCAATGGCAAACGCCATGGCAACTTTTCGGACCAGCCGACGCTGAACGCGCGCTCGACCTTGCCGAAAAAGCCGTAACGCTGGCAAGACAACTGCTGCAACGAGTTGAACAATGAAACCCTGGCATCAAGTTATCACTCCGCACAAGGACATTACGCAAGGCAAGTTCGATGAATCGGTGTTTGCGGCTGACCTGTCGGACGTGGTCGCGGATCGCGGACCGCTCGAATATCGCGACGCGTCCACGTTTTTCCGCAAGACCTATCCCACGCAAGGGCTGGTCAACTTGCTCGCGGCGATCACTTCACGCCTGGCAGGTCAGGGTAAGGGCGAAGCGGTCATTCAGATTCAAACGCCGTTTGGCGGCGGCAAGACGCACAGTTTGATCGCGCTGTATCATTTGTTCAGCAGCGGCAAGGCAGCGAGTTCGTCGGAGATCGCGACGGCTGTGCTCAAACATGCCAGGGTCGAAAAACTGCCCAAGCCGCGCCTCGTAACGTTTGTGGGTACGGCAGCAGAACCGCTCAAAGGCAAAACGCTGTGGGGCGAACTGGCGGAGCAACTCGAAAACTATGCATTGCTTCGCGACAACGACAAGAAACGTCGTGCGCCAGGCAAAGACCTGCTGCACGAATTAATTGGCGACAAACCGACCCTGATTTTGATGGATGAAATCGCCGCGTATGCGGTCAAAGCCAAAGACTTTGGCGATCAATTGATGACGTTCTTTCAGGAACTGACCGAGACGATCAAAGTGCTGCCGCGTAGCGCGCTCGTCGTCACCTTGCCTTCCAGCGCGCCGTACGGCGAAGAAGGTGAGCGCGCGCTGCATCAATTGCAGCAAAGCTTTGGTCGCGTCGAAGCGGTCTATACGCCGGTCGAAGGCGAAGAGATTTACGAAGTGATCCGCCGCCGCCTGTTCGAGCGTCCGCCCGATCCAACCGAGGCGCGAAGCACAGCAGACAATTACTGGGAAATGTATCAGCGTCTTGGCGATGATGTGCCGCGCGAAATCCGCGAACCCGCGTATCGGGACAAGATGCGCAAGGCGTATCCGTTTCACCCCGAACTGATTGACCTTCTGTTTGAACGCTGGAGTACCTTTCCCACCTTTCAGCGTACGCGCGGTGTGCTGCGTTTACTGGCAGAGATCATCGCCGATTTGTACAAGCGCGAGCATCCCGCGCCGCTGATTCAACCCGCGCACATCAATCTTGCCGAACCCTCGATTCGCCGTGAATTCCTCAAGCACATTGGCAACGAGTTTGAGGGTGTGATCGCCGCCGATATTGCAGGGACAAACGCCAAAGCCCCCAAGATTGATCGCGAGATGGGATCGGAGTACGCACGCTTTGGTATCGCCAGCGGATTGGCAACTGCGATCTTTTTCGGCTCGTTCAGCGGCAGCGAAAAGAAAGGGATGGGCGTTCAACGTCTGCGGCTTGCGTTGCTGCGCGAGGGCATCCCGCCCGCTGTCGTTGGCGATGCGCTGCGACGTTTGGAAGACGAACTGTGGTTTTTGCACGAGGAGAACAGTTTCTATTCGTTTTCAAGTCAGCCGAATCTCAACCGCGTCATCGTCGAGAAAGAAGAAGCGGTCAAGGACGATCAAATCATCGAGGAGGCGCGCGCGCGTCTGGAAAAAGCGGCAGGGAGTGAACTGCGCGTAACCCTGTGGCCCCAGGCGTCGCAAGATGTGCCCGACACGCGCGAACTCAAACTGGCGATTTTGTCGCTCGATCAAACGCGCCAGAACAGCCGCACCACGCCGTTCGCCGAGGAATTGCTCAAGCGCTGTGGCACGCCCTTTCGCACGTACCAAAATACCTTCCTCGTCCTCGCTCCCGATTCGGGCGAAGCGGGTACGCTGCGCCAGCAAGTCAAACGTGTGCTTGCCTTGAGGAGTATTCGAGAAGACCATTCACTGATGCGGCAACTCACGGACGACAACAAGAAAACATTGGAGAGCAAACTCAAAGATACTGATGCGGTGATTCCTTTCTTGATCCTCGCGGCGTATCGCCATCTCGCCAAAGCAGGTGAAGGCGGGATCGAGTGGCTTGACCTCGGCCTGCCGACGGTCGGCGAGAAAGGATCGCTCGCGCGGCGCGTGCGCGAATATCTCAAGAGTCAGGAGATACTTTTGGACAAGATTCCCGCGCGTCGTGTTCTGCAAAAGACGCTCCGTGAGGACGAACAAGAAAAACCACTGGGCGACATTCTCGACGCCTTTCTCAAGTATCCGCCGTTGCCGATGCTCGAAAATGAAGACGTTTTGCACAGAGCCATCGCACAAGGCGCGCGCGACCGCGAGTTTGGCGTACGTGTCGGTGATCGCGTTTACTATGACGAAAACGTTCCGCTATCGGTTTTGGATTATGGCGCGGTGCTGATGCGCAAAGAGATTGCTGAACGCGCCACGTCAACGGGCGGAACAACTCCCCTGTCTTCCGAACCGCCAGGCGAGAAAGAGAAGATTGTGCGCGAAGAAAAAGGGACTGACGCCACGAGTACGACTCTCAAGCCACCCACCACAGGCGTTCGCAGTTTACGCCTCAAAGTACGAGTACCCTGGGACAAACTCTCCGATTTCGTCCGCGGCGTTGTGATGCCCTTGCGTAGCGACGGAGCGGAGATAGAAGTCGAAGTGTCCATTAACGCCACCTCGGATACAGGCAGCATCAAATCGTCCACGTTGGAGCAGAAGGTCAAAGAGACACTGAACCAGATTGGGGCGAAGGTGGTGGAAGAAGCAAAAGAATAGGGTGAACTATCGAGCACTAGTCCAAAGATCTGGCAGGGCTGGAGAGTTTAAAACCACGAGGTAAGATATGGTGTCCCAAAATAGTGTGCGCCTCTTGCGTCTCTTTGTCGCCTCGCCTTCGGATGTGGGCGAGGAACGCCGTCGTCTCAAGCGTGTGGTGGACGAATCCAATCTGCCCGGCGGACTGGCAGAGCAGCACGGTGTCCAGATTCAACTCCTGCGCTGGGAAGACGCCGTCGGCGGAATGGGCACGCCGGAAAACGTTTTGCTGGAACAAATGCCGGTCAACGAATGGGATATTTTCGTCGGCATCCTCTGGACGCGCTTTGGTTCGCCGACCGGCAACATTGACCCGCAGACCGGCTTGCCGTTCGATTCGGGCACCGAGGAGGAATTCACCCACGCCTATCGCTCCTGGCAGGAACACGGCAAGCCGCACATCCTCTTTTACCGCCGCACCACGCCGCCTCCCTCGCTGGATGACCTTGACCCGGAACAGTACGCGCGCGTAAAAAAGTTTCTCCAGCAATTTATGCCCCAGGGTGACCATCCCGGCTTGTTCACGCCGTACGAAATGCCGGAAGATTTCGAGCGGCGCTTGCGCCAGGACCTCATTCGATTGTTGCCGCGCCTGTTGCCGCGCCAGCAACCCGCACCGTCCCCAAAGCCGCACCACGCCGACTATCGCGATCTGCAACAGGCGTATCTCGCGTGGCTGGAACGGATGCACGCGCACCTGGAACTGCGCGGCATCCGCGTGCAGGGAGAGCTGCCCACCCTCCCGCTTGAGCATGTTTTCGTGGCGCTGAAAGGGACGCGCGCTGATCCCGGCGATGTCGCGCACGCCCGTGCCCTCCTGGAAGACGAGATGCGCGCTTGGGAGGAAGACCTCCGCCGGCAAACGCTCCCCGAACACCGGCGTCGCGAATTGCGCTGGCGCTGGCTGGCTGACCATCCCTATATGCCCTCGCTCCCCGAACGCGATCGACCCCCCGTCCTGCCAGAGCGGAAAGCGGAAACGCTGAACCTGGCGGAGGCCTTTCGGCGCTACCGCTGGTTGGTCATTCTCGGCGATCCGGGCAGCGGCAAAACGACCCTCGCACGCTGGCTGGTGTTGCACCTGGCGCGCGCCCTGCTGAACGGGGAAGAGCGCCTCCGCGTGCCTGCCACACACGTGGACCCAACCGCACGAGACACCGATGCGCCGATAGACCTCGGTCCCGCACGGCTGCCAGTGCTGGTGCGCGTGGCGGATTTCGCCACAGCGCGCGCCCAACGCCCCGGTCTCTCTCTCATCGAGTATCTCGGCTATCATTCCTGGTTCGGCGAAAAGCCCACCTTCGGCAAAGGGCATCCCCGCGCCGGCGAACCCCTGCCACCCGAAGCGCTGAATGCGCTCATTCGAGAAACCTTACGCCAGGGCAAAGCGGTGATCATTCTCGATGGCCTGGATGAACTGACCGAACGGAAGGACCGTGAGCAGGTAGTCAAAGCCGTTGAGACCTTTATCCGCGATTTCATCCACACCCCCTCAGGTCTAAATCCATTCGATAAAATCCCACCCTGGCGCTGGCAACCTGAACAGGAAGCGCCCGGTGAATATGGCGGCAACCAGATCATCGTCACCAGCCGCATCGCCGGCTATCACCTCTATCCTCTGCAGGGGCGGCTGCCGCTGGTAACCATCGAACCGATGCGCACGCCCGCCATAGACCGCTTTTGCCAGATCTGGACGCTGGCGGTGAACCGCCTGACCGCCGATCCTGACGATAGCCCTGCCGCAGTGGAAGAGCGGGCGCGCCGCGAAGCCGAATCCCTGCAGCGCGCCATCCATGACCCCAACCGTCCCGGCCTGGCCGAGATGGCCTCCAACCCGCTCCTGCTCACCCTCCTGGCCGTGCTGCATCACAACACCCGGGCGCGCCTGCCCGAACAACGCGTTCGCTTGTATCAACTTGCCGTCGAGAATCTGGTCGAGGTCTGGCGCGAAACCGGCCTGACCGAAGATGCCGTCGTCAACATCCTGGCGCCCGTCGCCGCGCATATCCACAGCACCTCCCCTACCGGCCTGATCCCCGAACCCGAACTCAAAGCCCTGCTGCGTGAACCGTTGGCACGCTATCACGGTTGGGAGCCTCAAAATCTTCCCCCTTCGTTCCACGACGAGTTGGAGCAGTTCATCCGCACGGTGCGCGAACAAGCGGGCTTGCTCGCCGCGCGCGGCGACTATCTCTACGGCTTTTTGCACCTCACCTTTCAGGAATACCTGGCGGCGCGCTACCTGACGCGCGACCCCGCCAAAACGCTGGAACGCATCCAGGAGAAACTGGACGATCCACGCTGGCGTGAACCCATCCTGCTGGCATTGAGCTATGCCGCTTCGACGCGGGGCA
>Ga0209101_1002767_pt1 | contig 11181 bp, 11 predicted proteins | sample ConPoolayeCmetaG_FD_185481 | JGI IMG/M metagenome (GOLD analysis project Ga0209101, IMG submission 185481) | Hot spring microbial mat communities from California, USA to study Microbial Dark Matter (Phase II) - Cone Pool mat layer C metaG... ... | reverse complement strand
TCGCTACGTATCGAGGGGGGGCATCAAGCTGGAACATGCCCTTTCGAGGTGGAACCTCTCCATAGCAGGGAAAGTGATGCTGGATGCCGGAGCTTCTACGGGAGGATTCACCGATTGCCTTCTTCAACGCGGTGCGGCCATGGTCATCGCTGTGGATGTGGGACGCGGCCTTCTCCATCCAAGACTCCGTAACGATCGCCGTGTCGTGGCCGTCGAAGGAGTGAACGCAAGATATCTTGATCCATCGCAACTCCCCTGCCGTCCCTCGTTCGCTTGCGTTGATGTGTCGTTTATTTCATTGACTCTGGTGCTGCCTTCGGTTATCCGCTGCGTTGCTGGTCCGGCCGATATCGTTCTGCTAATCAAACCGCAGTTTGAAGCCGGACGCAGCCATGTACAGAAAGGCGGAGTGGTTCGCGATCCTTTCGTGAGAGATGAGGTTGTGAGAAAAGTCAGGCAATTTGCCCTGGAAAGCTTTGATTGCGATTGGATCGGCTGCATCGAGTCTCCCCTGCGCGGACCGGCCGGCAATGCGGAGTTCCTGGCGCATATCAGAATCCACACAAGCGACGGATTCAGGAAATGAAAACCATCGGAATAATTGCCAATTGCTCAAAACCCAGAGCACCCCTTGTGCTCGCTCGAATCAGAAGTCTGGCCCGCAGGCTAGGTCTGAACCTGATCGCAGACACGGCAACAGCCAGACTCATGAAAGGAGAAGTCCGGTCCCTGCCCATTTCCAGGCTTGCCCTGAAATCGGATGCCATACTGGCCTTGGGCGGAGACGGAACAGTGCTTCGCGTGGTCCGTCTGCTCGCCGGTCGAAGAGTCCCTGTCATGGGCGTCAACATGGGAGGGCTTGGCTTCCTCACAAGCGTGGCTGAGGCTGATCTTGAGGCCGCCATGGCCGGCCTGGTTTCCGATACCTGCGAAACGACCACGCGGTCCCTTGTGCAGTGCGTCATTTCAGGCAACCGACGCCGTCCGTCCTGTTTCCATGCCATGAACGACGTAGTCGTGGCGAGCAGCCTCAACTCGCGCATAATAACGCTGGAGGTCGAAATCGAGCGCGAACGTGTCGCATCCTATTCATGCGACGGCATCATAGTGGCCACCCCCACCGGCAGCACAGGCCACTCCCTGTCAGCGGGCGGACCGATCGTCATGCCGGACGCATCCGTCCTGGTCATAAGTCTAATCTGTCCGCATACCCTCAGCTACAGGCCTCTCGTTGTTCCTGATCGCCTTGCCGTAGGCATTCGCGTGGCTGAAAAATACTCGGCGGTCCATCTTTCCGTGGACGGACAGGTGGGCTGCCCTCTCAAAGAGGGAGACTTTGTCGCTGTGTCAAAGAGCGAACATGCCGCGACTCTTCTCCTTCTTCCTGGATCCTCGTATTTTTCACTGCTCCGCCACAAGCTGCGGTGGACCGGCTCAAACCGATAAACTCGTCTTTCTTTTATGAATCGCATGAACCCTGATTCTGCGTTTTTTCCGAGTGCGGCAGGTGCGAGAGGCGAAAGGCACCGTTGTATTTCCATGGTGCAAGCACTCGCAACAAAGCAGATGCCGCGCGCCGGATGCCCACACAGGCAAATCCTGTACGGCCGGCGTCTGTCGCGGCCTGCGCGCCCGGAAAATCCAGGATCATGAACGAAGTCCGCGCGAAACCCTCACTGTCCTTCCGCGCCGTCACAACGACCGCCGTCGCAATCTTGGCCTTTTGCGTGCGCATATTGAACTGGCCTCAGGTATTCACACCCGCCGGCGTGCACTTCGTGGAAGGCGACTGCTTTTACCACATGCGACGGACATTCCTCGCCTTGCAGCGCGGACTCTCAGTGCCTTCTTATGACCCATACATGAACTTTCCCGACGGCTTCCACTGCAACTGGCCGCCACTCTTCGACCAGTTTCTCGCGGCGCTGTCCTGGGCGTTCGGAGGCGGCCATGCCTCCACGCAAACCGTGGAGACGGTCTGCGCGCTCATCCCGCCTGCGCTGGGCGCAACGACATGTGTCGTGCTGTTTTTCATTGCAGAGTTCTACCTGACACAGACTGGAGCGGCGGCGGCAGCCGTTCTGCTGGCCATCCTGCCCTTCCATGTCCAGGTGTCCGTTCTCGGCCGCCCTGATCACCATGTTGCAGTGGCGCTTGCGGCCTCAACCCTGTGGCTGCTGTCTCTCAAAATGTCGTCGTCATCCGACATGAGGGTCAGACTCACGACGGGATGTCTTGCGGGCGTTGTTCTTTCCCTGTCCCTGCGAATGTGGCCCGGCTCCATCCTCATGGCTGTTGTTCTCGTCCTGTGGTGGCTCGCTTCCGCCATCCGAGCATCAATCCGCCTGAGGCATGATCCTGAAACATGGAACGCCCCGGTCATTCTTGCGGCAGCGGCTCTGGCAACCCTCCCGTGGGCGTACCGGCCTGCCCGCGGAATTGACGGCATGCTAAGATGGGACGAACTGAATGCGCTTCATGTGATTGCGCTTGCGTCCGCCGCCGCCGCATGCGCCGGCCTCACCCTTCTCGCGCGCCCGTTCGAGCAGCGATCCATGCTTCCGCGCCGTGTGACCGGCGCATGCCTGCTTGCCGCATCCTGCATAGGCGCGGCTGTCTGCGCCGGCCCGATTCTGTCAGGTTCACGCTGGACATTTGTCAACGAGTCGCTCCTGAAGTTCGCAGAAGAATCCATGCCTGTAACATGGCATACCTTCTTTCAGAACTTCACCGGCCTGGCATTGTTTCTGCCGATAGTCGCCTTCTTCGCCCTGTCTCGAGAATGGCCGCGGGAGGGTTGGAGCAGGTCCTCATTCCTCGCCGCATGGACATGCGCCACATGGCTGCCAGCAGCGTTCAAGGAACGATTCTCCGACCTCGCATCGTTCGCAGCCGCGATCCTTGCCGTGCGCCTTATTGAGAGCATTGCCGGCGCGCTGCATCATCCAAGCTTCAGCAGGCGAAGCCCCCTTTTCGCCCGCATCGCTCCGTTCCTGTCAACAGCCGTGCTTCTCTGCGTCATGATGGCCCCGCCCCTGTCATGGCTGCGCATGTACGCTGCGAGCGCGCCGGTTCTCTCTTTCGGATACGTCTATGAAGTCTGTGGATGGCTCAGGGAAAACACCCCGCCCACCGCCGGCTATGACGGTCTTGACCGGCATCCGGAGTATTCTGTCCTCGCGCCATGGAACTGGGGAAATGCGATCGTGTTCATCGGACACCGTCCCAATGTGGCGAACAACTTCATCGGGTGGCCCGAAAATCAGAACGCAAATATCGCTCCATACAGGTTCTATCTTGCCATGGACACAAACGAAGCCGAAAGGATACTCCGCCTCTACGGTGTCCGCTATCTCATCATCCAGGAGTCGGTTGCATCAGGTGAATTGGCCTCAATGCTTGATGTGCTTGGCGTGCCGCTCTCCGAATTCTTCGAACCGGACTCCAAAGCCGGCCGAGGGGCAATGCGCCTCAAGCCCAATGCCTTTGAATGCATGGGATTGCGCCTGTTCCTTTCCAACACCAACGGCCTCCATCCATTCATTCCCGTCTACGAATCCAAAGAGAGCATAAACGCAGCCGGGTGCCTTGTCCCCCGACTCAGAATTTTCGAATATGCCGGATACCGGCCTCCTGCGTTGCGCCGGTGACGAGGCTGTGAACCGCTTCTCCCTGGCTCCCCACAATCCGTCCGTTTCTCACGTGCGAAATACGCGGCTGGCCGGCAGGGCATCTTGACACTGCATTCTTCCCGCTGCTATAAAAGCGGTGCTTTATCGAAAGAGCAGAACATCAGATGAACGCTGTTGAAATTTTCAATCTTACGGTTCTTTTTCAGACGAGGGACGGTCCTGTGAAGGCCGTTGACGGCCTGACGCTTAATGTTCCTGTCGGACATGTTGTGGGGTTCCTCGGCCCCAACGGCGCAGGAAAAACCACAACCATCCATGTGCTGCTCGGTTTCATGCGACCGACGTCTGGCGCGGCAAAAGTCCTGGGATCGGACGTGCGCGAAGCGGCAGCCCGCCGAAGGATTGGATATCTTGCAGAACACCCAGACACATACCGCTTTCTAACCGGACGGGAGCTTCTGACGGCAACTGGCAGACTTTTCGATCTGAAGGGACCTGATCTTTCGCGCAGAGTTGATTCGCTTTTGGAAAGGGTCGGGCTGTCTGCGGCGGCGGACAGGCGCATTTCGACCTATTCGCGAGGCATGATGCAGCGCGTCTGCCTGGCCCAGACACTCGTCAACGATCCGGAAATTGTGATACTTGACGAGCCCACCAGCGGGCTGGATCCCATCGGCCGAATGGATATACGCTCCCTGATGTCCGACCTCCGTCGCCAGGGCAAGACCGTTTTCTTTTCCTCTCATGAGCTCTCGGAGGTCGAAATGGTATGCGACCGCCTCGCCATCATGGCCAAAGGGCGCCTGGTCGCGGAAGGGCCTGTAGAGGAACTGGTCCCGCGGGGAGAACGGCTTGAAGAGTATTTCATGAGAATGGTGATGCCGAAATGAAGAAGATCGCCAGAATTCTGACTTTGGCCAAGATAGTTCTGCGCGGCCAGATTCGGCGCAAGGACATCTATGTCGTTTTCATGCTTCTCGGAGCCGTGGTGGTCCTCATAGCTTCATCCGACATACTGGGCCTGTCCAGCGTGGTAACGTATGTGCTCGAAACAGGACTCCTCGCGGCATGGATTTTCGGATGGATCCTCGGCATCTATTCGGCAGCAAGAGAACTGCCCCAGGAAGAAACCCGCGGCACGATTTTCAGTCTGCTTGCCAAGCCGGTCACGCGCGGAGAAATCGTGGTCGGCAAATGGCTGGGCTGCTGGTGCTCTGTCGCGGCTGCTGTGGCTCTCTTCTATGCTCTTGTCGTCGCCCTTGTTCTGGAGAGAGGCGGCTTCATAAGCCCGTTCGTGCTGTTTCAGGCGTTTGCGCTGCACGCCGGCGCGCTCGCCGTCATGACGTCTTTAGCTGTTGCCTTATCAACCCGAATGAATCAGGACGCCGCCGCAACTCTTGCCTACATAGTCACCGGGGCATCTTTCCTCCTTGTGCCAAGGATTCCGGAGTTTGTATTCAGGGAAGCGGGACTGCGTTCCAATCTGTTCCTGTTCCTGTATCATGCCCTCCCGCATTTCGAAGTCCTGGACATGCGAACAAGAGTGACGTTCGGTTTCGGACCGGCGCCATTGTGGGCCTTCGCCGCTTCTCTTGCCTATGCCGCCATCCTCACCATATTCTTCCTCGCCGTCGCGACATGGTTGTATGAGAGGAAGCGGTTCAGCAGATCGGAACTGGCGGTTCTATGACAGAGCGCCCCATAACCCGCTGCGCCTCATCGTCCGACGCCCTCCGGTTCCTTCCGGCGGCAGCCTTTCTTGCCTTTTTCTGCCTGTCCTGTCGCATCATGGAAACCAGCGCGCCGCCATATCGCGCATACTCGGTTCGACCAGGCTGCTGGCAAGCGTCCACTTTGTGGAAACGGCCGACCGCTACTTTCACAGGGGAATCGGACACAGAAAAGAGCGCGCCATGGAGGATCATCCAGTCCGAAGGCTCCAGAAGGCCATTTCCCCTGAAACCGTCGAGCATGTCTATGGGTATGACATGCGCGAACTCGTGCCGTGGCTGTGGTTCGCCGTGGAAGTGAATCCTGAGAATGTGGACGCCTATCTCATTGGAGCGTACATCCTCTCAAGGCAAATTGAACGGCCGGACGCCGCGCACCAGCTTCTCCAGAAGGGCGCATGGGAGAATCCGATGGATTACCGCATCGCAAGTGAAGATGCCCGCGTCTACCTGCGCGAGGGACGAGTGGCTGACGCCATGAAGCGATTTGAAGCCGCCCTTGCCTTTGCCGACAGGCCTCAACTGGTCCTCACCGACACCCTCAAGGAGGAAAAGGCCTCGATTCTGACGTACCTCGGGCTGATTTACGAATCGCAGAACCGTACTGACGACGCAATCAGGTGTTACGCCCGCATACTCGAACTTTTTCCCGAGAGAACGATGTGGCGGGACAGAATTGAAGATATACGTGCAAACGCCGCGCCTTCGGTGTTGGCAGACCGGCTTTGGCATGATACTCTCCGGAAGCATGACCAAGAGCGAGGCGTGTGCAGGCATGAAGAGCATCATCACCATCACGAAGAAGAGCACGAAGAGGACGGCCCGCATTACTAGAGGCGGCTCGTAATGTACCTGGAATTCTACGGACTTAAGGAGTACCCCTTCAACATTACTCCGGATCCTCGCTTCCTGTATCTGGCCCCTCACCATAAGGAGGCGTATGATCATCTGATGTACGGCATAAACAACCGCAAGGGCTTCATCGAACTGACGGGCGAAGTCGGGTCAGGCAAGACAACATTGTGCAGGGCTGTTCTCAGCAATCTGGGCAAAGATGTCGAAACCGCATTGATACTCAATCCATGCCTCTCTGAAACGCAGTTGCTTCGCGCAATGCTGAACGACTTCGGTCTGGAGGTTCGGGGCAGAGACCGTCTTGCCTACATAGAAAAGCTCAACGAGTTTCTCCTTCAAAAAAACAGAGAAGGCACCAACGTGGCTCTGGTCATTGATGAAGCTCAGGATCTCTCGCCTCAAGTCATGGAACAGATCCGGCTTCTTTCCAATCTTGAAACCGATCAGCAGAAACTCATCCAGATCGTCCTGTGCGGCCAGCCCGAACTCAAGGCGCGCCTCGCAAGGCCGGATCTTCGCCAGTTGCGCCAGCGCATCACCGTGCGTTACCATATTCCTCCGCTTTCAATGGAAGACACGTCCATGTACATAAAACACCGGCTGTGGGTTGCCGGATCGGACGGCAGCGTCGTCTTCGATCCGGGAGCAGTCCGTGAAGTTTACCGTTATTCCAAGGGAGGGCCCAGACTTATCAATGCAGTCTGCGACAACGCCCTCCTTGCCGGCTATGTGACGCAAACCCGCGTCATTGACGTTCGATGCGTTCGCAAGGCCGTGGAGCAGTTGGAGGGCAGCAAATGAGCCTCATTCAGGAAGCCCTTAGACGCCAACAGGCCGAAGCTGCAAAGCAGGCTGCGGCAGCCGCGCAACAACAGTCCGAGACTCCTGCCCCCCCTGCTCCCGAAAAACCCTCCGAAAAAGGGCCTGAAAAACTTTCGCTGAAGAAGGTCCAGCCCGCTCAGCCTCAGGAACAGAAAAACAATGGCACCGAAACTCCGCCAGCGGTTCCCCCCGACACGCAGCAGGCGGAAACCCCAAAACGAAAGCTTGTTCCCGGAGTGGTCGGAGTGGCCGCGCTTGCCCTGCTCACAGTCGGCTGTCTGGCGTGGCTTGCCTTCTATTTGTGGAAAACCATGTCCCCGCCTCCTCCCCCGCCTGCCACAACAACGACAACCGGCGTGGCGCCTGCCTCAACCGTGCCGCCGCCTGCCTCAACCACAACCATCCCGCCTCAGACCACAACGACAACCGTTCCCCAGACTGTGAGCCAGCCGGAGTCCAAGCCGGAAGTTGTGGTAGTCGCGCCGCCTCCTCCTCCCCAACCTGAACCGACTGCCACACAGGCCCAGCCTGCCGTCACGACCGCGCCTGCTCCCAAGGTTGAACCCACACGCCAGCCAGTAGTATGGCCTTCTCTCACGCTCACAGGCGTAATGGGCAGAGGAAACAGGGGAAGCGCCATCATCAATGGAGAAGTAGTGGGCGTGGGAGAAGTCGTCAAAGGCGTCAAGATCGCCGGCATCGGCGACCAGGGCGTGCACCTCGAATACCAGGGGGAAAAACGCTTCCTCAAAATCGGAGGGACCACAGGCGACTAACTGTGACGCCGGCGCTTCACGCTCAGCCTATTTCTTTTCCGCCAGCTGGCTTCCGCCCTTCAGACCCGAGTCCAGAGCCTTGTCGAATTCCGACGGCAGAGTAAGGAAAAAATGGCACTTGCGCCCAGTCATTGTCTCGATGTCGCGCCTCAACTGCCTGTCATACGGATTCATCACAACAACAAGCGCGTCCTTGCCTATCAATTCGAACACCAAAGCGCCCCGTCTGACCATGAAATCGTATGGCAAAAGCGAAAAAGCCTCCGGCTTTATTTCAAAACACGCAAGAGATATCACCGGAGTTCCGCACTCCTTGGAAACATGCACCAGAACCCTGTCCAGACTCTTGAACGCCCGACTCTCGAGCACGTGAAGGACCGACACAGTCGTTGCGCTGTCCACCGACGACATCTCTGTGAGGTCCTGCACCAGGCTGGAATATTCGTCCTGAGAGATCTCCTTCGCCTCAAGGAGGTTCCACGCAAACGCCAGTTCCTCCGCCATGTTGAATGCGAACCGCCCCTTGTCGGCGGACTTCTGGCCTGCGCCCGCCGCTGAGACCGGCCATTGCGCCTATCCTGTCTATCAATTCCTGGACGGCTGGATCGGCAGACACATACTGTTTCAGGTGCTCGGCCACGGCCTGAGCCGCCTCGGTATCCTTCTCTTCAATCAGCACATTCGCGAGCCGAACGGCGTACTCCTTGGCCTTGGTATGATCTCCTATCTGCTCGTAGGTGTTGGCGAGCGCCTCGAGCGAAGCCCGATCATTGGGTATGGCCTCAAGAATTTGTTCGAAAGCGGCTATGGCGCTCAGGACTTCGCCCTCAAGCTCGTCCCTGGATTTGCCGCTCTTATCTTTGCCAGAAGTCGCAGGCATGCTGTTCACACTCCCGCGCGATACGACCAATGCATATCACTCTTTCACTCCAAGTAGCAAGACGCCGTGATTCCGTCAATCAGTATCATCACATTGTGTCAACACGACTTTGCGCTCTGACGCCGTTGCGCCGGGCTCAAGGCGTTCTAATTGCACAACAAAGCCGTTTCTCAAACGGAAAATGCCGAACCAGGGATTTTTCTCTTGCCTCTGCCATGTATTCCAGCAAATTGCAGCCATGCGTTTTGACCCGCAGCCATTGATTTTCGAGCCAATTTACAAGCAGCGTCTATGGGGAGGAAGACGCCTTGAATCTGTCTACGGCCGCCGCCTACCGTCCGGAAACATAGGCGAATCCTGGGAACTTTCGGATCGGGACGATGAGATGAGCCTCGTGGCTGCGGGCGCGATGAAAGGCGCCTCCCTGCGGGAATTGTGCGCCAATCACCCAGACAGATTGGTCGGAAAAGATTTCAGGGGCGGCCGGTTCCCAATACTAGTCAAGATTCTCGATGCGCGACAACGCCTCAGCCTTCAGGTCCACCCGGCCCCGGAGCACGCCCGTGATCACAAGTCTGAACCCAAAACGGAAATGTGGTATGTGCTCCAGTGCGACAGGAATTCGGTGCTCTACGCAGGGCTGAAAAAAGGAATCAATGCTGACATCCTGAGGAAGGCCCTGGCGGATGGCTCCGTACTCGCAGACATCGGAGTGATTCCAGTCCGGCCTCACCGCGCGCTATTCATTCCCGCCGGACTGGTTCACGCGGTGGGGGAAGGATGCATGCTGCTGGAAATACAGCAGAATTCCGACACAACTTACCGATTATATGATTGGGGGCGCGTCGGACACGACGGCAAGCCAAGGCAGGTTCATCCTGAAAAGGCTTTTCAGGCAATCAAGTGGGATCTCGACATTCCCAATCCAATCGAACCGGAGCCGTCGTTGGGCGCGGAAACCCTGATCGTGGCATGCGAATACTTTCGCGTCACCCGGATTGAATTGGACGGTCCCATGACGGTCAGGCATGATGGATATTCTTTCTCCATACTTTTCGCGGCCGAAGGATCGTTTATCGTCGAAACTTCTTCCGCCCTGCAAATGAAGCCGGGAGACACGTGCCTCATTCCAGCTTTCCTTGATTCCTGGCGTCTTGCGCCTGCTCAGGGACAGGCCACAGTCGTGCGGGTCACCCTTCCCCCGCAGCGCCCGCCGGTCACACCCTGATCCAGGCTCCTGCGTTTAGGAAAAGACCGAACTGAGCGACCTGTTCTGGAGAAACGTTTGCTGGATCGTGGCGAGGAACGGGAATGCGCGGAACTGTCCGGCGGGCTGGATAACCTGTGGCAGGTGGAAGCCGTCTTTCGCGGGCGGCATTAGATGGTTCGCAGTGCGCTTCCGGGCTATAGGCGTCGCCATTCCGCTCACCATCCGTGAAGGGGTGATGGCCACTCAGAACAAGTACGGGGCCCTGTTGGCACAGCCTTCCACCGTCGCCGCGACTCGCCGGTACTGAACATGCCCAGTCACGAAACTGCGGAAGATTGGGCCGGTAGCGTCCGGATCCCGTCATGCTGAATCAGAGTTCGTACAGCGATGCGTCACGTGCAGGAGGCCCCCTGCGCGTCCGTTTGCGCGAAGCGCCCCCCTCCATCGCAAAAGGCTCTTCCGCTTCCAGCAAATCGCCCATTTCCTCTTCGATCTTTTCAGGATCCTCTCCGCCTTCCATTCGCGCAAGGGCCTCGCTCATCCCTTTGCCGAGTTCCATGCCTGTCATTGAGGAAAACTTCCTCATCAGCCGCGCCGCCTCCCGGGGATCGTCCTCTTTGATATTCTCCGCCTCCCTTGCGAGATACTGGATCGCACGCTCCATCCTCTCCTCGCTTACAGGCAGGTCAGGGCCGTTCCCGTCCTTCTCGCCGGCGCGACCCGTGACTGCAAACTGAGAAACCTGTCTGTCCATCCGGAGCCTCCCGCATTTGGGGCACGCCGGGCGCGCATCTGTGTTGACCCTCCGGGAAAAGAAGGTGAATATCATGTGACAGTCCGGACAGTAGAACTCGTACATGGGCATGGCATACCCTCCTCAACCGTCATCCCCCGCCAATTCTCTCCACTAACTCCGCTATTTTCTGTGCAGCGCCTGGAACCGCCAGGCGTCTCATGGCGGCACTCATCTTTTCCAGTTTCGCCGGATTCTTATATACGTTGACTACATATTCCGCAAGTCTCTCTTCGGTCAGCAAAGCTTGCGGCATCATATCGGCTGCGCCGCCCTCTGCCATCGCCCTCGCGTTTGCGGTCTGATGGTCCCGTGCAGCCCATGGAAGCGGCACAAACAACGCCGGCAGCCCGGCAATGGCGAGTTCGCTGCACGTGGCCGCTCCAGCCCTCGCGACGGCAAGGCTCGCCCTTCCGTAGAGAAGAGCCATATCCTGGAAAAAACCATGCACCTCCGCAGGAATGCCGAGACCCGAGTAAACGT
>Ga0209101_1002766_pt1 | contig 11182 bp, 9 predicted proteins | sample ConPoolayeCmetaG_FD_185481 | JGI IMG/M metagenome (GOLD analysis project Ga0209101, IMG submission 185481) | Hot spring microbial mat communities from California, USA to study Microbial Dark Matter (Phase II) - Cone Pool mat layer C metaG... ... | reverse complement strand
CATTAGAGCTGAACTGAAAAGTCTCGCAGCGATCAATCGGCCGCTGGAAATCGTGGAAGCCCCTGACATTATCGATATGGCCGACGATCCGATCGAGGCCGTGCGCCGGAAAAAAAGCTCATCGATCAATATCGGTTTGGCTCTGCAGAAAGAAAAAATCGCCGATGCTTTCGTTTCGGCCGGTAACACCGGGGCGGTGATGGCGGCATCGTTGTTCACGCTGGGAAGGCTTGAGGGGGTGGATCGACCGGCGATCGCCGCCCTGTTTCCTACCGAGGACGGTGTGGCGCTCGTGCTCGATGTAGGGGCGAATTCCGATTGTAAGGCCCATCATCTTTTTCAATTCGGCGTAATGGGGGCGATTTATTCGAAGTATATCCTGCGGGTGAAAAATCCCAAGGTCGGCTTGCTTTCGATAGGCGAGGAAAGATCCAAGGGCAACGAACTGGTAATCGCTTCACATAAGCTCCTCGATCAATCGGGCCTGAATTTCTGCGGCAATGTCGAGGGTCGGGATATCCTCAAGGGAACGGCCGACGTTGTCGTCTGCGACGGTTTTGTGGGCAATATAGTGCTGAAATTCGCCGAATCGGTCGAGGGATTCATATTCCAACTTCTGCGGAAAAAAATCCGAGGCAATCTATTCGCGACTCTCGGAGCATTTCTGATGAAGCCGGCATTCCGCAGCTTCAAGCAATCGCTCGATTACGCCGAGTACGGCGGCGCGCCGCTTCTGGGAATCAACGGTGTCTGTATTATCTGCCATGGGAGTTCTTCGCCGAAGGCCATCATGAACGCTATTCTGGCGGCGGCCACCGTAGTGCGCCGTCAGGTCAATTTTGTTATACAGGAAAAACTCAAAGAAAACGGCGGCATCGACGAAAAGGCGCCTCGCCGCATCAATAGAATGGTTTTATGAAAAGATACGCCCACATCGTCGGCACCGGTTCGCAAACCCCGAAAAGGGTGCTGACCAATGCCGATATCGAAAAAATGGTCGATACAAGCGACGAATGGATCACCTCCCGCAGCGGGATTAAAGAACGACACATCGTCTCCGACAATGAGGCCTCCTCGGATCTGGCCTCGGCTGCGGCGGTGAAGGCGCTGGCGGCCGCCGGCATCGATGCTTCGGCGATCGATCTGATAATACTGGCCACCGTGACGCCGGATAAGCCGTTACCGTCGACGGCATGCTTTGTCCAAGAAAATATCGGCGCCGTCAATGCCGCCGCCATGGATATCGTCGCCGCCTGCTCCGGTTTTGTTTATGGCTTGTCGCTTGCCCGGGGAGTTGTCGAAACCGGCCAAGCCAATAACGTCTTGGTGATCGGCGTCGAAGTGCTTTCCAGAGTTACGAACTGGAAAGATCGCAATACCTGCGTCCTTTTCGGCGACGGCGCGGGCGCAGCCGTAGTGCAAGGCTCCGATACCCCCGGCGGCATACTCGGGACATACATGAAAAGCAACGGTTCGCTCTGGCATCTGCTTAATATACCCGGCGGCGGCTACCGGATGCCGATCGATGAAAGCAATATGAACAATGGGTCGCGCTATATCCAGATGGCTGGCCCGGAAGTCTATAAAAACGCCGTACGGGCGATGGAGGAAGCCGGAATAGAAGCCTTGAAGCGAACCGGTTTGCGGGGTGAAGATATAACGTTGTTTATACCCCATCAGGCGAATATCAGGATCATAGAATCGACCGCCGACAAGCTCGATATCTCTATGGATAAGGTTTTCGTAAATATCCATAAATACGGTAATACTTCAGCGGCCTCGATTCCGATCGCTCTCGACGAAGCGATCAGAAGCGGAAGACTTAAGAAAAAAGACAAGGCCCTCATGGTCGCATTCGGCGCCGGATTCACCTGGGGATCAGCCGTGGTGGAAATTTAATAATATGAAAGCATTCGTGTTTCCCGGGCAGGCATCGCAATATGTCGGGATGGCGGCCGATCTTTACGATCAGTTTGCCGTTGCCCGTCGCTTTTTCGATATCGCCGATGAATTGCTTGGACTTCCTTTGCGCAAGACCTGTTTTGAGGGCCCGCAGGAGTTGCTCACGCGCACCGAATTCACTCAACCCGCAATTTTCGTGCATTCGGCGATCGTCAATGAAATCATTCGGGAATACGGACACAGGCCGGCGATGGTCGCCGGACACAGTCTTGGAGAATACTCGGCCTTGGTGGCCGCCGGAGCGATTACATTTGAAGATGGCCTTAAGGCGGTCAAGGCGCGCTCGGCTTATATGCAAAGCTGCTGCGACCGATTTCCCGGCACGATGGCGGCAATCGTGGGATTGACGCTCGATGAGGTGGAAAGAGGAATCGCCGGAATAGAGGGAGTGGTTCCGGCTAACTACAATTCCCCCGATCAGGTGGCCATCTCCGGAAAAAAGGACGCCATAGATGCCGCCTGCGCCAGATTGCTGAGCCTCGGCGCCAAAAGGGCCATACCGCTTGCCGTGGGCGGGGCTTATCATTCGCCGTTGATGGCCGAGGCTAAAACGATGATGGCAGATGTTATCGAATCGCTCAAGTTCGGAAAATTCGAATGTCCCGTTGTTGCCAACGTAAACGCCCGACCGGTTGACGATGCGGATACCATGAAACGACTCCTGATCGAACAAATAATTTCGCCGGTGCTCTGGTATCCATCCGTGGTGAATATGTATGAAAACGGCATCAGGGAATTCATTGAGGTTGGCCCCGGTAAAGTGCTGCAGGGGCTGATCAAACGCTGTTTGCCGGGCAAAGAATACCGGGCTTATGGGATCGATAAGCTCGAGGATATTCGAAAAACCGCCGGAGCGATAGTCTGAAGACGCTTGCGGGAAAAACGGCGGTCGTAACCGGGGCTGCCAGGGGGATTGGGTTGGCGATCGCCCGGTCGTTGGGCGAGGCCGGTGCCAATGTCATGATCTCCGATATTATGGCCGACGCGGCGGCGAAGGCGCAAGATGATCTGATGCAGCAGGGATTGAACGTTGCTTGGTTTGCCGGAGATGTCTCCCGGGCGGAAGACGTGAATCAGCTTTTCGCATCGGCCGAGGAAAAGTTTGGCGGTGTTGACATCCTCGTCAACAACGCCGGAATCACCAGAGACGCGCTGCTTTTGCGGATGGAAGAGCACGACTGGGATATGGTCATGGCGGTGAATCTGAAGGGCGCCTTTTTGTGTTCGAAAGCGGCTGCCCGCCGGATGATGAAAAACCGTTTCGGCAGAATAATAAACATCTCCTCGGTAGTCGGAGTGATGGGAAACGCCGGACAGGCCAATTATTCGGCGAGCAAAGCGGGCTTGATCGGCTTGACCAAGTCGCTGGCCAAGGAATTCGCCGGCAGGAACATAACGGTCAATGCGATAGCTCCGGGTTTTATCGCCACCGAAATGACCGCCAATTTGCCGAAAGAAGCACTCGAAAAATATCTCGAGGCGATTCCGCTCGGCAGGCCCGGAACTCCGGCCGACGTGGCCGGCGTGGTGAAATTTCTGGCCGGCGATGAGGCTGGCTATATAACCGGACAGGTTATTCATGTTGACGGCGGAATGTTAATGTAATTATCATAACGAATCCCTTAAGGAGGAAATGATGGCTTCAATCGAGGAAAGAGTAAAAAACGTTATCGTCGATAGTCTGAGCGTGGATGCCGAGAAAGTGACTCCCGATGCCAGCTTTGTCGGCGATCTTGACGCCGATTCGCTCGATCAGGTTGAATTGATTCTGGCGCTAGAAGAGGAATTCGGCTGCCAGATTCCCGAAGAAGACGCCAGCAAGATCACCACCGTCGGCGAGGCGGTCGAATACCTGAAAAAAATGGTTAAGGAATAACCGGATTGCGCTCATGCCGAATCGAGTTGTAATTACCGGAATGGGCGTTATATCGCCCATCGGCAATACTCTTGATGAGTTCTGGTCGAGTTTGGTTTCCGGAAAATCCGGAATTGGGCCGGTCACAAAATGCGACTGTTCCAATCTGCCAACGCGTATCGGCGGGGAAGTGAAAAATTTCGATCCCCATGCCTACATGGACAAAAAGGAGGCCAAACGGTTGGATCTTTCTCAGCAGTATGCCATGGCGGCCTCTCGGATGGCAATCAGCGACGCCGGTCTCGAAAACGGCAAATACACGCCCGAAAGAGTGGGTGTTGTAATCGGTTCCGGGATTGGGGGGATAATCACGTTCGAACAGCAGCATGCATTGGTTGTCCAGGGTAAAGCCGAGCGTGTATCGCCGTTTTTTATTCCGATGATGATTCCGGATATGTCGGCGGGATTGGTCTCCATTAAATATAATTTCAAGGGACCCAATTACGCCGCCGTCTCCGCCTGCGCATCGGGTCCACACGCCATAGCCGATTCCTATCAGCTGATTAAAAGCGGAATGGCGGATGTGATGGTGGCCGGAGGAACCGAGGCGGCGATCACTTTGACCGCTTTTGCCGGATTCTGCAACGCCCGGGCCCTTTCCGAGCGAAACGACGAACCGGAAAAGGCATCGCGTCCGTTCGACAAGGATCGCGATGGATTCGTCATGAGTGAGGGCGCCGGCATATTGATTTTGGAGAAACTTGAACATGCGCTTGGCCGCGGCGCAAAAATTTATGCCGAAATGGCCGGATTCGGAATGTCGGCGGATGCTTATCATATTACCGCCCCGGCCCCTGATGGCGACGGTGCGGCAAGAAGCATGAAAGCAGCGCTCGATTATTCGGGTATTTCCGCAGACGATGTGAGCTATATCAATACCCATGGAACCTCGACTGAACTGGGAGATATAGCCGAAACCATGGCCATAAAGAAAGTGTTTGGCGAGCGCGCGTATAAAATACCCTGCAATTCCACGAAATCGATGATAGGGCACCTGCTCGGAGCGACCGGAGCCGTTGAACTTATCGCCACCGCGTTACAGATGAAAAACGGCAAAGTTCATCGAACGATCAACCTCGATAATCCCGATCCTCAATGCGATCTCGATTATGTGAAGGACGGTTGTCGCACGATAGAGATCGATTGTGCCCTTTCCAATTCGTTCGGTTTCGGGGGACACAATATCACTTTGGTACTGAAAAGATTTTCGGACGGCAAGTGAGTTGTTTCTTTCCCGCTGGCTGAAAAAAAGATCTACCGGACCGCTGGACCGGCTTCAACGCACCATCGGCTACCGATTTAAAAATATCAACTTGCTGCAAAGCGCCCTCGCCCATCGCTCGAGCCTGAAGGACACTGGATTGCGTTCCAATGAACGGCTCGAATTTCTGGGTGATGCCGTTCTCGGATCGATTGTATCGGAATTTCTATACCGGCAGAACCATGGCGGATCGGAAGGCGAATTGACAAGAATGAAAGCGGCGTTGGTGAACGAAACCGTCCTCAGCCAGGCCGCCTTGTCATTCGGTTTGGGCGAATATATTTATCTGAGCGCCGAAGAAGAAAAATCGGGCGGACGCCTGAGACCTTCGATTACCGCCGACGCATTCGAGGCCCTGCTCGGGGCGATTTATATCGACGGCGGGTCAAAGGCCGCCTCCCGATTCGTGAGCCGGTTTTTACTTGCGGACTACTTGAGCTATATCGAACGCGCCGATCTCCATAATTATAAAGGCGAATTGCTCGAGTGGCTTCAGGGCCGAGGACTGGGCATGCCGCAGTATCGAATAAGCGACCAAATCGGCCCGGATCACGACAAAATATTCCAAGTGGCCGTATTTGCCGGTGGAGAGAAATTGGGGGAAGGTGAAGGGCGCTCGAAAAAGGAAGCCGAACAGAAAGCTGCCCGCCACGCTTTGCAAAAAATCAAGTTCCTGAAGAGCAACTGAAATGCCGGCGCTGACGATTCCATTTATTTTCCTTTTTACGATACTAGTCTTTCTGCTGTTCGCTCCAATTGCGGTATCCTATTATCGCAGCGCGGATCGCGTCGGCGTACTGAAAATCAGGGTTTGGCCGTTTCCTTCTCTCAAATTTTCGCCTACGCCGAAACCAATCGGTCCGAAACGCAAAGAGGCGCCGCGAAAAAAACAAACGGCGGCCCGCCGCAGGATTCAGCGACTATTCGGCAATGGCGAATTCGATCCTTCATACCTGATAAAAATGATACGGGAGTCGCTGCGACTATTGCTCGGCCTCTATCGATCGCTGAGCTACAAGAAAATCGATATTCGGTTGTCCGGCGGAGTTTTCGGTGACCCCTGTATCGCCGGACAAATATTTGGCGCTTGCATGGCTTTGGCAGCTCTTATGCCGAATTGGCTTGCCCTGACATACGAGCCAAAATTTCTGGCCGAAGATCTGAAGGTTACCTTTTCCTTTGAGATTGAATTCAGGTCGGCCGCGATTCTGGCGAATCTTTTGTTTTTCTTGATACGTATACCCAAAATAAAAACGGCCGCAGTCATACTCGGCCGCTGAAAGGAAGAAATTATGTCGGCCGGAATAACTGAAATGTTGGAATCGGTAATTGGTCAGCTCAGGCAGATATCATCTACCGAAACGATAATCGGCAAGCCGGTGACGCTGGGCGAAAAATTGATCGTGCCGGTAACCAGAGTGATGATAGGTTTCGGAGCCGGAGGAGCCGAGGGTCAACAGCAGGGAAAAGGATCGGGTTTCGCCGGGGGTGGCGGAGGTGGAGCCAGAGTCGAACCGGTTGGTTTCATTGTAATCGTCGACGATAAGATTTCTTTTTTGCCGACCTCTCCGAGGAAATTCGAAGGCCTCATAGAGGCTATTCCTAATATCGTCGAAAAGATAGCAAATATCAAAAAGGCGAAAACAGGCAACGGAGATGATGCAGTCGATAAGGAAAAGGATGATTAAATGAAGATAGCGGTATTGGTGAAACAGACTCCGCAGGTGGCCGGCGTAAAAGTCGGAGAGAAGGTCGAATGGTCCGAAAGCGACATGATCGTCAACCCTTTCGATGAGTACGCTATCGAGGAAGCAATACGGATTAAGGAAAAAACCGGCTGCAAGACGGTCGCTGTTTCCTACGGGAAAAACAGCGCGGAGGCGGCGCTGCGCGATGCTCTCGCCTTGGGAATCGACGAGGCTTGCCTGGTGGCCGACGACCGTTTCGATAACCTTGATCCCCAGAAAACAGCGGTCGTTCTGGCGGCAGCCATAAAAAAAATAGACGACATTCAGGTGATATTGACCGGCAAACAAGCCACTGATGACGATTCAGCCGCCGTTGCTCCGGCAATTGCCGCCCACCTCGGTTGGCCGCAGGTTGGTTTCGTGCGAAAATTCGAGTCGATCGAGGTCGACCGAGTTATTTGCCAACGCACGACCGATGAAGGTTTCGACCGCATGACCGTTTGTCCGCCGGCCGTCTTTTCGGTGGTGAAAGAGATCAACGAGCCGCGCCTGCCATCGCTCAAGGGAAAAATGCAGGCCAAGAAAGCGCCCATTACCAGATGGTCGTTGAACGACCTCGGCGTTTCGGTCGATGCGAAATTGCAAGTGTTACAGATTCTCGCTCCGCCGCAGCGGGAAGCCGGTGAAATATTGAGCGGTGATGCAGACCAAGTCGTTGAAGCGCTTGTCGCAAGGCTGAAAGAAAACCAGATAATCTGAATTATGCCGTATCGGTCGGGCCTGAAATTGTTTTCATCTAATACATTATATTAATAGTATAATATAATATAAATCAATATCATGCGGCAAAGGTATCCAACTTTATGGATAGCTTTGCCATTGACATTTTATCAGGCCATGTTATATTATTATTGTAATACATTTATAACATAAGTGTGGTAATGGACACAATCGATAACAGATATCTTGTGCTTGAACTTATCGGGACAGGCGGCATCGGCCAGGTATTCAAAGTCCACGACCTTCTGACTGACAAAGTCCTCGCCCTGAAATCACTCTCGCCGTCAACTCATTATCCGGTTGCCGATTTCAAAGAGGAGTTCAATATCCTTACCCAGCTTCGCCATCCGTTTTTAATCCGAGTTTACGATTATGGCGCGGATGCGCAAGGGAGAGCCTATTTCACCATGGATTACGTCTCCGGCGGCGATATCAGCGCCCGCTTGGGGTCGCTCGACATAATTGATTCGTTTCGCTATGCTCTGATGATCCTGTCGGCGCTCGATTATATCCATTCGCGAGGGGTATTGCATGGCGATCTCAAGCCGGCCAATATCATGTTCGATGGCGCCGGCAATATCAAACTCGTCGATTTCGGCCTCGCCTTTCATTTCCGCGAGGAAACTATGCGCAGACGTTCGGGAACGCTCGAATATATTCCGCCTGAAGTGCTGGCCAGAGGCAGATTATCGGCGGCAAGCGACCTGTACAGTTTTGCTCTCATACTTTACCAAATGCTTTTTAATAAGCAGCTAATCGGTGGAACCACCAGTCAGATTCTGTCTCAGAAACTGGAACGATCGCTGGAGTTGCCGCCTGTTCCCGAGGAATTGGGTGGCGATAAGATGCGGCGTTTTCTGACCGGCTTGCTCGAATTCGAGGTGGAAAAAAGACCGGCAAACGCGGGTGAGGCCTCCAGAATGCTGAAAGGGGTTTTGCGCCCTTTTTTTCGTGGCGGTCCTGAGTCAGGCCGAAGCTATTTCGAAAGGGCGGCCTTCTGCGGCCGGCAGCATGAATTCGCCAAATTGACCGGCGCATCGGCTTCCCTCAAAGCCCGCGAAAGTTCATGTATTGCGATCTGCGGTGAGCCCGGCGTCGGAAAATCCCGCCTGATTGAACAATTCAAGTATTATGTTCAAACCGATGGCGGGCAGTTTTTTGAATCAACCTGCATTTCCCGCAGCGACCGCCCTTTCGGTCCGCTGTTGTTGATTTTACGCCAGTTGATCGAGAAGCACGATCCCGAAAGGAAACTCCTCGATGACATCGGATACGAGATCAAACGCCTTTTCCCCGAATATTACGGCTCAAGTTCGGCTGAACCCGATCTCAGATCCGGAAAGCGGCAGTTGATCGATAATCTTATCAGATACTTTCTCGAAATCTCTCTCGAACAAAATCTGGTTATCGCGCTTGAGGATATCGATCTTGCCGATGATCTGACTTTTGAGTTCATCATCGCCTTAGCCGCACGTTTGCGCGGCGATCAGGATCCCGCCGCCGGCCGCTATGGAATTTGCCTGGTTGTTACCTATCAGCCGGCCCCTAATTTGGATCAGGTGTCGATCAAGAACGGTTTTGAAATTATCGAATTGAAACCGGCCGATGGGGAACTCTGGAATTCCTATCTTGAGGCTCTTTTTGGCGGGGATTCCCCGCCGCCGGAGTTTTCGCGCAGATTGCACGACGAAACGGGCGGTAACTTCCTTTTTGCCGAAGAATCGCTGAAAGTATTAGCCGATGAAGGCATTCTTATCAGACATGCCGGCGGCTGGAGAATCAATACCGAAAAACTCGAACGATTCCCGCTGCCCCGGACGGTTATCGAGGCGGTCAGGCAACGAATAACCGTTCTCGAACCGGGATCGCTCTTGATAGTGGAAATGGCCGCCGTAATGGAACCATCCATCGACGGCGTCGATTTGCTCGGGCTGGCCGGTTTTCAAGGCGATGAAGAATTCTTGCTCAATGAACTTGTGAATTTAGGAATATTCCGGCGGACAAACGGCAAACTTAGGTTTCACCATAACCAGATCAAGGATGTCGTTTATTCGCTGCTTCCTTCAAATAAAAAATGCGCTTTTCATTCCAAGGCGGCTGCTTATTACGAAAAGCAAGGGGCCGAACCCGAAATTCTTGCCCGTCATTTTCTTGCCGCAGGCGAATACGGCAGGGCCTATGAAGCATTACTGAAAGCTGCCAACAGAGCGGCCGCCGTTTTCGCTTGGACCCAGGCGATTCGAGATTATGACCAGATATTGTGGATACTTTCCAGATGGAAAGATGCTCCTGCCGGGGCCGCCTATATCGCCCTCAGCGGAGCCGGGCAGGCCATGATGTTCGTCGATCCCAAAAAGGCGGCGGATTATCTGGAACGGGCTGTGGAGGAATCGCGCAAGGCCGAAAACCCCGGGCGGGCTTCGCTGACCGCCAAACTACACCTTGCCGCCAATTGCCAGCATCTCGGCGATAATGAAAGATCCGTGAAACTTTACGGCGAGATCTTGGAAAACGCCGGTGAATGGCCGGATCTGCTGGCCGAAAGCAATCTGGGAATCGGCTTCGTGCTCAGCAAAATGGGACGTCTCGATGATGCGGCCAAGTCGTATCTGAAAGCGCTCGATCTGTTCGTCGACAATCCCGAGAAGCTATGCCGGGTTCTGAGCAATCTGGGAATCATCTATAAGCGCAAAGGAGATTTCGCCGGCGCGCTCGATTTTTACGGGCGCGCTCTGGATGTCTGCCGGCGTTACGATTACAAGTGGGCGGCCATGAATCTTCACGGAAACATGGCCAATATCTATTCCGCAAGAGGGGAGTTTCAAAAGGCGCTCGAATCGTATCGGGAATCTCTCGATCTGTGCCGCAAAGTCTCGGATAGAAGAATCGAGGGGATCAATTTGCTGAACATCGGCCACCTGCACTTCCTGTTGGGGAATATGAACGAAGCAGTCGATCATTTCCTCAAAGCGTTGCGGCTTCAAAAAGCCGTGGGAGACAGAGGCAGCCAAGCGATCACCTATAATAATCTTGGCCAGGCATGTCTCAATTTGGGCCAGTATAAAAGCGCTCTCGAATATTACGAAAAAGGGCGGTCCCTCAGCCGCCAGATCAAAGAACCGCGGATAGAGCTGGCCAATCTGCGGGGTCTGGCCGACACCGCTTTGGTTCTGGGCGATCTTCAGGAAGCCGACGAGAGAGCCCGTCAGGCGTTGATTCTGGCCGAAACCATCGGTGATCAGGAACAAAAAACCTGGGTGGATATCTTGCTTGCGGAAATCGAATACGAGCAGGGGAATAAGGTCGGCGCCGCCGATAGAATCGGGACAATATTCGCCACTGAACCGAGCGATTCGGAGCTTCGAGCCCGCTGCCTTTTGACGCAGACAAGGATGGAAATCGAAAGCGGCAACATGGTGAAGGCGGAAAGTTGCCTGAGAGAGCTGGCAACGATCGATCTGCCGGCCGGGACCAAAGCCGCCACCCATTATTATCGGGCGCTGTTCCTGTTGAATCGGGAAAAGACCGCGATAAATTTCCAGAAAGCCGAAGACGAACTCCGCAAATCGATAATGC
>Ga0209101_1002765_pt1 | contig 11184 bp, 8 predicted proteins | sample ConPoolayeCmetaG_FD_185481 | JGI IMG/M metagenome (GOLD analysis project Ga0209101, IMG submission 185481) | Hot spring microbial mat communities from California, USA to study Microbial Dark Matter (Phase II) - Cone Pool mat layer C metaG... ... | reverse complement strand
TCGCGGGGCGTACTTTTCGATTTGGCGGCTCAATCCCTGCCTCCGGAGGAATATGGGCTTACACGATTCCCAGAAATTTTATACGCTATCGCCAGCATGTCAATTCTGTACTTGGCCCAAGAGGAACTGCTCTATACGTTCGGTCGTTTGCTCGATGGTGAAATCCTGCCGGACTCGATGCAGCGCGTTGTCGGCCAGGGTTCGCCCCAGATGCGGATCGGCCAGCAGCCGCCTCACCTGCCCGGCCAACGAGCGGGCGTCGCCTGTACGGAAGACCAGGCCGGTTTCGCCGTGTCTCAGAATTTCTTTGCTGCCGCCAGTGGCAGTCCCAACCACCGGCAGGCCGCAGGCCATGGCCTCCAGCATGGTCAGAGCAAATGGCTCTTCATAAACCGACGGGAAAATGAGAATATCGTGCGACCGATAGACGTCTGGCATGGCCTCGCGCGGGACCTGCGGATGAAAACTCACCAAGCGTTGCAGGCCACATTGGGCGACCAACCGGCGCAGCGATTCTGAATATGTTGGATCGAGCTGGGGCCCCACTATGTCCAGCGTCGGCATGGAGCTACAGCCAGCATCCCGCAGCAACGCCAGCGACTCGATGGCGACATGGATGCCCTTTTCCCTGACGACGCGGCCAGCCACAAGCAGCCTTGGGCTGGATGAATCCGGCGACCGCCGGCCTCGAGGGCTGAATAGCGTGACATCCACTCCGTGATGGATCACGGGTGCGTCAGCGCAGGGCCAACCGGCTGCCGCATATTGTTCTCGCAGTGCGTAACTGCTGAAGAAGGCGCGCCGCCAATCAATCTGAGGTGGCGCAAAGGGCATGGCGTGGTCTATCCAGCTCCCTGCAAGACGCAGCAGGGCCCGTTTCAACGTGCCCTTCGCCCCATGGTTGAGGCTGACATCCCAAAAGGCCGGCCAGCGATGGTTTACCGAGGTATACTCCAACGCCCAATGAGATGAAATGGCGTATGTGAGTGGGATGCCCGCACGCTGCAATGTCGTCAAAAGGCCTGGCAAAAGCCCCCAGAAGTCCCACACGCTAATCACGTCCGGTCGGATGGTGCCGAGCCAATAGCGACATGTCCGGTTATCACTCCACTCGCGTCTGAGTCGTTTGAGTATAGGCTCGGCCTGGCTTGTCGCCAGCGGCGCGAAATCGCAGGCCCGATGCGTCCAATCGTCATCGTCGGACTGACCGGCAAGGTTGTGTTGCCGCCGAGATGTGAGGACGTGCACTTCGTGGCCGCGGCTGCGCAGCCTGCTCATACTGTCGGCGCAGGACAGTTCGTAGCCACCTACGTGGACGGGCGGGTACAGGCTGGATACGGCCAAGATTTTCATGTTCCGATACACCACCGGCCGAACGACCAACAGAACCGATAGCAGGGCGATAAGACCAGCCAAAGCCACTGGCGCCGGGTAGCCAGAATGTGCCGCGCGTCTGTCCGGCACGCCTGATACCAGTCGGCCAGGAAGTCTCTGCAAGTGACCCTGCGGTCCGGCATGATCTGTCTTCGTCCTCTCTCTTCTCGTGCCTGACGGTTGTACACCTGCCAAAAGGGCTCGTTGTGCGAATGATACACAGCGGCCAACGGTTCGTAAACTATGCAGTGCCCTCGCTCAATGACCTGGCGCGCCCAGGCCTGATCCTCACAGGCGGGCAACGTCTCATCAAAAGGCAACTGTTGCCACAGCGTTCGTCTCCATGCGGAGTTGGCGTTAGAGAAGAACGCCTGCTCGACCGTTTCATGAGTCAAGCGCACTTCTCCATACCATCTCTGGCAATCAACCACCAGCGGGGGATAGGCGTCCGGGTAGGGCAGTTGTCGGCCGTACACGCCTCCAACTCGTGGGTTCGCAAAAGGACGTAACAGATGCGCCAGCCATCGCTCATCGGCCGGCCGGGCGTGTGCGCTCAGGGCGACCAGGATGTCGCCGCGTGCTTGTTCGGCTGCCCGATTTAGTGCACGGCCAAAGGAGAAATCGGCGCGCGAAATCAACAAGAGCTTCTCACAGCCCCAACGCCGCGCGATTGCCCGAGTCTCATCGGTTGAGCACGAATCAATGACGATGCACTCCACCGCCCCAGGATACTCCTGAGCGCGGATGGCAGACAGCGTGGCTGCGAGGTGGCGCGCTTCGTTGCGCGTCCTCAAGATGATGGAGACTGAAAAGGGCTTTGAGTCTTCCACACTGCTATCCAGGCGGCTTGCCAGAATTCATCAGAGCATATTTGAGCCTGCGTCCCCCAACCAGCGACTTCAGGTAGGTCAGCCAGGCAGTCAGGTCGGTTCGCAACTGCGGGTCATATCGGAAGCCCGTGCGCAGGTCGCGGCGCACAGCCAGATTGCGGCCGGCTGCGTAGTTGGCATGGACGCGGGCCATCAGATGCTCGCGGATCACGCGAAGGGTCTCACGGCGCAACAGGGTTGGGTCGCCGGCTTCAGGCGGCCACCTTTGGAAGGCAGCTTCGGCCACGCCGTACCAGTCAACCCATTCCTGCCCGGAGGCCTGCATTGCCCTGGTGAGATTACCCGAGTGTCGCCGATAGACTGCGAGAGGGCGGGCGATATAGCCCACAGAGCATCTCTCCGCCAATCGCAGCCACAGGTCCCAATCCGCTGCATAGGGGAAGCGCGCCGAGAAGCCACCTGCCGCACAGGCAGCTTCTCGACGAAAAACCGCGTTGGACAGATGAATGTAGTTGTAGCCGCCAGCCAGACGAGGCAGCTCGGAAGGGGCGTCGGCCGTATGGTCCGCCGCAAGATAGTCGCGCAGCTCGCCGGGAAAGGTGGCGGAGAAAGTCTGGGTGATTTGCCCTGCGGCGTCGGCCCAATAACCGTCGGTATGCACCAGGCCGAGAGCCGGATTTCGCTCCACCAGGCCCATCTGGGCTTCCAGTTTTTCGGGCAGATAGAAATCATCGGCGCACAGGAAGGCAACATATTCGCCGCGGGCCACTTGCAGGCAGTGATTCCAGGTCTCTATTGCGCCCAGGCGTCGCGTATGCGAGAACAGGCGCAGTCTCGGATCGTCATAGGACGCAATGATCTGCGGCGAGTCATCCGTTGAGGCATCGTCCACGACGATCCACTCGAAAGCGGTGAATGTCTGTTGGCGAATGCTGTCCATGCACTCCCGCAAGAATGAAGCGTAGTTATAGCTTGGCAGGCAGACGCTCAACAGCGGCGCCGGTTTATGCCCGTCTTTCATGCCCGGTCCTTTATGAACAGAGGCCAATTGTATGCCCAAACTCGGTTGGGTCGAATGCACCCCCCACTTCTTGCGCCCTGGCAGTCAAGCCCCTTTCCCCGGCCAGCGGCCGGTCAGGGCCGCCTCCAGGCATTGCGCCAATGGGCCGAAGCGTACCTCAACATGGGAATGGCCTGGCGCATAGAAGGCCGCTTTGGCCGAATTGGTCGCCAGCCTGCGGATGCCCAGTTCTTCAATGGGCGCCACGACCAGACAGGTATCCGCCACGACCAGGCCGCCGGCTGCCTCGATGGTCGCTACGGCGTCTGGGACACGTTCTTTTGTTGCGCGGGCGGTTGTCACCCACAGCTTAGCTGCCAGGCGTCGGCCGGACACCTGTTCGGCAATCATGCGCACCTCATCGGCGGAAGCGTGCGGGCAGCCGATGCTCACCAGGTCTATGCCATCGAGCGGGGTGGTATTCAGGGCGACATAGCCTGCCGCCAGGCTGTCAATGACCACGCGCTGCACGTCCGCGCCAAGCATATCCTCCGCCCGCGCCTCCGGCGTGACGCCTTCGACGTGGTACAACGCGACCGCGCCGCTGGCAGCCATAGCTGCGCCGAGCGCGCGCAGCAAAGCGTCGGCTGAGGGAGGGATGCCGCCGTCGGACATCTCTAGCTCCAGGCCGCGAAAATAGGGGATAGCTTGCCCCACCTGTCGCCCAACCAAATAGCCCAGTGCGCCAAAGTCGGCTTCTGAGCGGACAGGGCAGCGTACCTCGACCAGCACGTTGGCGCGACGGTTCTCAGGCAAGTGCAAACCATAGCGCGCAGTCCGGCCGGTGATGGCCGTGGCCAATGCGCCAGGGCCGCCCTCGCGGTTGGTGCGCGCGCCAAGCACCGAATTGGCGTAGCTCACCGCGCTGGACTCGCTCCAGGCGAGGTGTTCGCCAGGCGCCGGGCGCGTCCCGATCAGATAGGGCGTGCACGAACAAACGGGCGCCGCGCCCATCGCAGTCAGCGCGTCAATGACCTCCAATTGGCGGCGGGCGAACGACTCAGCAATGCCCAGTCGCTGCCAGTCGCGCAGGTCCATGCCGGCAGGGTTGAGAAACGCCGGCACACGTGAGCGAGCACCCTGAGCCGCCCATTCACGCAGAAAATCCAGCCCGGCGTCGCCCAGGTTCTTGTAGCTCACCCCAGCGACCTGCACGCTGCTAACTGCAACCGTATCCGCCGCACCGTAGATTCTCCCCAGTGCGACGACGATTTCCATCGCCTTACGCAGGCCTGGTCCACCCTCGCCGGCCAGCCAGGCCCTTTCTTCTTCGGTCAATCTCAATTCTCAGCTACCACCGTTTGTTCGTTTTTGAAGATTATTCGTGTCCAGCTGTTATTCTCTGACGCAACACGTGCAGCGTGAACAGCGGCAAGGCGGTCATGCGCCGCCAGCGCCAGGGTTCGCGATAGAGGCGGTGCAGCCACTCCAACCCCATCCGCTGCATGACAAGCGGCGCACGCCGTGCAACACCGCTGATAAAATCGAACGCTCCGCCGACACCCATCGCCAACGGCACGCCCAGCCGCGGCTGGTTGCGTGCAATCCATTTGTCCTGCGCCGGTGCGCCATAGGCCACCAACAAAATGTGTGGCTGGACAGGCCGGATCAGCGCGCCAATAGCCTCCTCCTCATGTGGCGATGGCGAACCAGCGTACGTGCCGACGACGCACAGCCCGCGGTGCGCGTCGGTCAATACCTGCGCCGTGCGCTCAGCCACACCCGGCCGGGCCCCCAATAGGAAAACACGGTAGCCTCGCTGTGCAGCCAGGCCCATCAGCCGCCAGGTCGTGTCCACGCCGGTGACCCGCGCCTTGAACGGGCGGCCCAGTACACGTCCGGCCCACAGCAGGCCGACCCCGTCGGGCAGGCAGAGGTCGGCACGCTTCAGAACCTGCAAAAACTCCGCGTCACGGCGGGCGCGCATGATGAATTCTGGGTTCACCGTAGCCACCTGGTGTGGCTGACCGCTCTCAATGAAACGCTCCATCAGAGCCAAAGCCTCGTCATAATCAACGTTGTGCACCGGTACGCCCAGGATGACGGTGTGTTCAGGCCAATCGGACATGAAAGGTCACCATGAGGATACCGGCCGGATCATTCAGTGCCCACCCGTTAGAGGCACGAAAGCTACTCCGCCCAGGTTGACCGCCTCCAGTTCATCACCGCGGCGTGTAAACTGCCACAGGGTCTGGTAGCTGCCCTGTGGGCCGATAGGGATGACCAGTCGCCCGCCTTCTTTGAGTTGGCGCACCAACGGCTGCGGCACATGGTCAGGCGCAGCGGCAACAATGATGGCGTCAAACGGCGCATATTCCTCCCAGCCATAGTAGCCATCGCCCTGCTTGACGACGACCGGGTAGTCCAAACGCTTCAGCCGCTCGTCCGCGCTCTGCGCCAACTCAGGGATAATCTCGATGGAATACACCTCCGCGCCCAATGCGGCCAAGATGGCTGCTTGATAGCCAGAGCCAGTGCCAACGTCGAGCACCCGGTCGCCGCGCTTCACGCCGCTTTTTTCAGTCATCAGAGCAACAATATACGGCTGGCTGATGGTCTGCCCATAGCCGATGGGCAGGGGATGGTCGGCGTAGGCCTGATCGAGATATTGCGGCAAGACGAACTCATGACGAGGGACGGTGCGCATCACACGCAACACGTCCGGGTCAAGCACACCCCGGTCGGCAATCTGGAAATCAACCATCCGGTCACGCTGCGCGGCGAAAGGATCCACTTCGGCGGTTACGGCAGCACTGACCGTCGGGCCAGGCAGCGGAGCAGTCGCCACAGTGGAGGGTGTCGGGGTCAGGGCAGGCAAGGTGGGCGCCGGCAGATTAAGCTCACATGCCACCAGAGCAAGCGCAATCAAAACAGATAAGGCCATAATAGATTTGTTCATCACGCACACCTCCCTCAATGATTTCTGTTCAGGAGGACGTTGTTGGCCTGCTCATTATAACCAACCAACGAACGGACAACAAATTGATTCCTCCGTTGAATCGTGCTACAATCAAAGACACGAAGAAAAGGCGCAGCCGCCTCCTCAGCATGGGGCGGCTTTTGAGTGCTTATGGCATGTTACAGGAGGACAACTGCCCATGAAAGGCATTCTGGCTCTGGAAGACGGCAAGGTCTTCTATGGCGAGGCGTTCGGGGCTACCGGCGAGCGATATGGCGAGATTTGTTTCAATACAAGCATGACCGGCTATCAGGAGATTCTGACCGACCCGTCATACAAAGGCCAAATTGTAGCCATGACTTATCCTCATATCGGCAACTACGGTATCAACGCCGAGGACTTTGAGTCGGCCAACATTCACCTGGAGGGCTTCGTCGTGCGCGAACTCAGTACGATGTTCAGCAATTGGCGAGCGCAACAGACTCTGGAGCAATTTCTGGCCGAGCGCGGCGTCATTGGCCTGAGCGAGGTTGATACCCGCGCCCTGACCCGACATATCCGCTCGCGCGGAGCGATGAAGGCCGCCATCTCGACGGAAACGCTGGATGCAGACGAGCTGGTGAAAAAAGCCAGGCGTTCACCCGGCCTCATCGGGCGCGACCTGGTGAAAGAGGTCACCTGCCCAGAAGCGTATCATTGGGACGAGCACGTCCCCGCGCCCTGGCGGCGAGAGTATCCGATAAGCGAGCGGCGGTTTCACGTGGTCGTCTATGACTTTGGCGTGAAATACAACATCCTGCGTTCGCTGCGGAACCTCGGCTGTGACCTGACCGTCGTGCCAGCCCACACCACGGCGCGCGAGGTGCTGGAATTGAAGCCAGACGGCATCCTGCTTTCCAATGGGCCGGGCGACCCGGCCGGCGTACCGTATGCTATGGAAGCCGTGCAAGAGCTGATGGGGGTGAAGCCTATGTTTGGCATCTGTTTGGGGCATCAGATCCTGGGTCTGGCCTTCGGCGGGCATACTTACAAACTCAAGTTTGGCCATCGCGGCAGCAACCAGCCGGTCAAGCATTTCGCCACGGGCCATGTCGAAATCACCTGCCAGAACCACGGCTTCGCCGTAGATGCAGATAGCCTGAACGATGACATCGAGATCACCCATCTGAACCTGAACGACCACACGGTGGAAGGCATGAGGCACAAAAAGCTGCCCATTTTCAGCGTGCAGTATCATCCGGAGGCCTCAGCCGGCCCGCACGACGCCCGCTACCTGTTCGAGGAATTTGTTCGGATGATGGAGCAAGCATAGACCCCAAACGTCTCTTTGAGCCAAAGCCCTGTGCAAGCCGAACGGCCAGCCAAGAGCCATGCTGACCATTGGCTGACGCCCAGAGTGACAGGAAACGCATCTTGGAGGAATAGCAGTGCCCAAGCGCACCGACTTGAAAAAAATCATGATCATCGGCTCCGGCCCGATTGTAATCGGGCAGGCCTGCGAGTTTGACTATTCTGGCACCCAGGCGACTAAAGCATTGCGCAAAGAGGGATATGAGGTCGTTTTGGTCAATTCCAATCCGGCAACCATTATGACCGACCCGGAGCTGTCCAACCGCGTCTACATCGAGCCGCTGGCGCCATCTGTCGTGGCGAAGATTATCGAACGGGAGAGACCAGACGCATTGCTGCCCACAGTCGGCGGCCAGACCGGGCTGAACCTGGCCATTGCCCTGGCTGAGCAGGGGGTGCTGGAACGCTGCGGTGTCGAGCTGATCGGCGCAGAGCTCGACACCATCCGCCGCGCGGAGGACCGGCAACTGTTTCGCGAAGCCGTCGTCGCCGCCGGCCTGCAGGTGCCGCGCAGTGGACTGGTTGCCAGCGTCGCGGAAGCGGTCGCCCTGGCCGACGAGCTGGGCTACCCGGTCATCAGTCGCCCGTCGTTCACGCTGGGCGGTTCCGGTGGCGGCATCGCCTATTCGCGGGACGAGTTGGCCCGCCTGGCCGACCGCGGCCTGCGCGAAAGTCCGGTGCATGAGATCCTCATCGAGGAATCGGTCATCGGCTGGAAAGAATATGAACTGGAAATCATGCAGGACAAGGCCAACAATTTCGTGGTGGTGTGCCCTATCGAGAACTTCGACCCGATGGGCGTGCACACCGGCGACAGCATCACCGTTGCACCCGCGCAGACCTTGACCGACAAGGAATATCAGGTCCTGCGCGACCAGGCCAAGATCATCACCAAGCAGATGGCTATCAAAACAGGCGGCGCCAACATCCAGTTCGCCGTCAACCCGCAGACCGGCGAGGTGATGGTCATCGAGATGAACCCGCGGGTGTCACGCAGTTCAGCCCTGGCTTCTAAGGCCACCGGCTTCCCCATCGCCAAATTGGCCGCGCTGCTGGCCGTCGGTTATACCCTGGACGAAATCCCGAACGACATCACCCGCAAGACGCCGGCCGCCTTTGAGCCCAGCATTGACTACGTCGTGGTCAAAATACCGCGTTGGGCCTTTGAGAAATTCCCTGGCGTGGACCGTACCCTGAATACGCAGATGAAGTCGGTTGGCGAAGTCATGGCTATCGGCCGGACGTTCAAAGAAGCGTTGCAAAAGGGTCTGCGCTCTCTGGAGAACGGTTACACTGGCCTGGACGCCGATCGATTCGCCGATGTGTCCCCGCAAGAGATCGAAGCCAAGCTGGCTACGCCCAACGAACATCGGCTCTTTTATATCGCCGTTGCCCTGCGGAAGGGCAAGGCCATCCCCGAAATTTACCGTCTCACCGGCATTGACCCGTGGTTCCTGCACCAGGTTCAAGACATCTTGCGCATGGAGGATGCACTGAAAGGCCAGCGGCTCGAGACCATTTCGGCCGACTTGTTGCGGCAAGCCAAACGATATGGTTTCTCAGATGCGCAACTGGCCCGGCTGCTGGTCGTCGAGGGGGCGGAAAGCGGCCACCAGCGGGAGTTGGCCGTCCGGCGAAAACGGCTGGAACTGGGCGTCAGACCTGTCTTCCAGCGCGTAGATACTTGTGCCGCCGAATTCGAGGCGTACACGCCCTACCTCTACTCGACGTATGAGAGCGAGTGCGAGGCCGACCCGACCGACCGGCCCAAGGTCATGATTTTGGGCAGCGGCCCAAACCGCATCGGACAGGGAGTCGAATTTGACTATTGCTGTTGCCATGCAGCATTCGCCCTGCGGGACATGGGTTATGAGACCATCATGGTCAACTGCAACCCGGAGACGGTCAGCACCGATTACGACACATCTGACCGGCTGTATTTCGAGCCGCTGACCTTCGAAGATGTGAGCCACATCATCGAGCGGGAACGGCCCGACGGAATCATCGTCCAATTCGGCGGCCAGACGCCGCTCAACCTCGCGCGGCGATTGCAGCGAGCGGGCTACCCCATTTGGGGCACCTCGCCTGACGACATTGACGTGGCCGAGGACCGCGGGCGATTTGGCGCGTTGTTGAACCGCCTGGGTATCCCTCAGCCCGAAAATGGGACGGCCTATTCGTGGGAAGAGGCCCGCGCTGCGGCACAAGCCATCGGCTACCCCGTCGTCGTGCGGCCATCGTATGTGCTGGGCGGCCGGGCTATGGCCATCGTGTATGACGAGGCGGAACTGGCCCGTTACGTCCAGGAAGCCGTGCAAATCACGCCGGAGCACCCCATCCTGATCGACCGTTACCTGGAAGACGCCTATGAGCTCGATGTGGACGCTGTGGCCGATGGCGAACAGGTGGTCATCGGCGGCATCATGCACCACATCGAAGCAGCCGGCATCCATTCCGGCGACAGCGCATGTGTGATCCCACCTTACAAGGTGACCCGTTTCCACCAGGACATCATCCGCGAATATACCCACCAGTTGGGCCGCGCGCTCAACGTGAAAGGTCTGCTCAACATTCAGTTTGCCATCAAAGACGACATCGTCTATGTCCTGGAAGTCAATCCACGTGCGTCGCGTACTGTACCGTTCGTCAGCAAAGCCACCGGCGCACCCCTGGCGAAAATTGCCGCCATGGTCATGGCCGGCAAGACACTCAAGGAGCTGGGCTTCACGCGAGAACCAATCGTCTCCGATTACTGCGTCAAAGAGGCCGTGTTGCCCTTCCAGAAGATGCATGGGTCGGACGCTATACTGGGGCCGGAGATGAAAAGCACTGGCGAGGTGATGGGGGTGGCGCATACGTTCGGCCATGCCTTTGCCAAGGCGGAACTGGGAGCGGGCACAACGCTGCCTTTGCAGGGTACGGTGTTGCTCAGCGTCAATGACCACGACAAGAAGAGCATCGTCAAGATCGCTGCCGACCTGGCAGCGATGGGCTTCAAGCTGATGGCGACCAGGGGCACAGCGCAGTTCCTGTCTGCCGCCGGTCTGGACGTCGAAACGGTGTACAAAGTGAGCGAAGGCTCGCCGAATGTGGCTGAGCTCATCCACAGCGGCCAAATTGACCTGATTATCAACACGCCACTGGGCAAAAGCGCGTTCTCAGACGGCATGGAAATCCGACAGGCGGCCACCATCCGCGGAGTGTCTCTGATCACCACCCTATCTGCGGCGGCGGCGGCAGTGGCCGGCATCCAGGCCATGCGAAGGGAAGAACTCAATGTGCAGAGTATGCAGGAGCACTACGCCAGCCTGCGGGACGATTTGCAGGCGATCAGCTTCTGGTTGGGAAAGGTGGTGTGATGGCCGAACCAACAGGGCGCGAACGTGAGGCATGGGCGCGGTTCGACCTCGGTCTGGCACTGACCTTCCTGCTGGCCCTGTTGGCTGTCTGGCCGCTGCTGCCCCCCGGCCTGCCAAACACGGCCGATGGGCCAATTCACTTCTACCGCGCCGTGGACATGCAACAGGCCTGGCGCGACGGCGTCCTGTACCCGCGCTGGTCGGCTAACCTGGCGCTGGGCTATGGCACGCCGCTGTTCAATTTTGCCCCGCCGTTGCTCTACCTCCTCACCATGGCGCTCAACGTGCTGGGGACAGACCTGGCGCTGGCGA
>Ga0209101_1002761_pt1 | contig 11205 bp, 11 predicted proteins | sample ConPoolayeCmetaG_FD_185481 | JGI IMG/M metagenome (GOLD analysis project Ga0209101, IMG submission 185481) | Hot spring microbial mat communities from California, USA to study Microbial Dark Matter (Phase II) - Cone Pool mat layer C metaG... ... | reverse complement strand
GATAAGCCGCAAATTCCCCATATATAGCGGTTGGGGTCTTTTACCAGCAGATGTATTATCAGGGGGAGATGTCCCAAAACCGTGACGCTCCCGGTGGGTAGTTACTACAGGTCGCAATATTGTGGTATAATGGACGACGGACGACGGACCACGGACCACAGACGACGGACGACGGACCACGGACTGCTGCGATTGCCCGTGCTCTATCCAGCGGGCCTGCAACGATGGACCCGATAGAGAAACTGCGATTGTTAGGGCCGGCGACCTGCTACGAGCCGGCCGAAGAGGTAAGCGCCGCCGGGCAGCCCCTGTCGGCCCCCACCGGGCTCCCATCTGATCTCTCCGGCTGCATTCACTACGCGGCGATGCCCGGCGGCAAGCGCATCGCGCTGTTGAAAACCCTCCTCACTTCGGCCTGCGAGCGGGACTGCTTCTACTGTGCCTTCCGCTCCGGACGGGATTGTCCCCGGGCCACTTTCACCCCGGACGAACTGGCGCGCCTTTTTCTGCAACTCCACCAGCGCGGCATTGCGGAGGGGCTTTTCCTGAGTTCCTCCATCCTGGGTGGAGGGCCGCATACCCAGGACCGACTCATCGCGACGGCGGAGATTCTTCGCCACCGCTACGGTTTTCGGGGCTACATTCATCTGAAGATTATGCCCGGCGCGGAGCGGGACCAGGTAGCGGCCGCGATGCGCCTGGCGGACCGCGTCTCGGTCAATCTGGAGGCCCCCAACGACCGCCGCCTGGCCGCGCTGGCCCCCCACAAGCAGTTTACCGACGAACTCCTCCGCCGACTGCGCTGGATAGAGGAACTCCGCCGGGAGATGCCCGGCCCTGCTCCCAGTTCCACTACCCAGTTTGTCGTCGGGGCGGCCGGGGAGAGCGACCTGGAACTGTTGCACGTGACGGCGTTCCTCTACCGCCACCTGGGGCTGGCCCGCGCCTACTTCCAGGCGTTCCGCCCCGTCCCCGGGACGCCGCTGGAGGCCCATCCGCCCACCCCGCCGCAACGGGAACACCGTCTCTACCAGGCGTCCTTCCTGTTGCGGGATTACGGATTCAGCGTGGAGGAACTCCCCTTCCAGCCAGACGGCAGCCTGCCTCTGGATACGGACCCCAAACTGGCCTGGGCACGGGAACATCTGGCGGAGGCACCGGTAGAGGTGAATCGGGCGGGGCGGGAGACTCTGCTGCGGGTGCCGGGCATCGGTCCCCAGGGCGCCGACCGTCTGATTGCCGCGCGCCGCCGGGGCCGCCTGCGGGACCTGAAGGACCTGCGCGCGCTGGGGATTGCCGCCGACCGGGCCGCGCCCTTCATCCTGCTGAACGGTCGCCGCCCGGCCCGCCAACTCTCGCTGTTTTAGAACGCGGTTTTTTCTCACACAAAGACACAAAGACACAAAGTTTTTATTTTTTTATACCTTTGCGTCTCTGTGTCTTTGTGTGAGGCCCATCTCACCCCCACGTGCGGCGACGGCCCGCCGGACGGTCTCCACGTCCGGGCAGTAGAGAGCCCCCGGTGGGGCCGGCCGTTCGCTCACCGCGATCAGAACCGTCCCCTCCCGACACGGAATCGCCAGGTCCACCACGTACTCCACCCCGCCCTCGCGCACGGGATACTCCCGCTCCGGCTGGAATCCTGCCTCCTTCAGGGTGACGAACAGCCCATCCGCACCGGAGGCAAAGAGGTCGTTGATCTCCTGCGCGGCGGTGAAGCGGTCCCACGTTGTCTCAATGAACGTGATCCGCCGCCAGCGGAGGCTGGGAATGGGCCGCTCCAGGCGGACCAGCGGGCCCAGTTGGAGTTGATAGTAGAGGTCGTCGGCGCGGGGGTGGTGGGGTTCCTCGGGCAGGAGGTCCCGGCGGCGGGCCAGTTCGTGCCCCCGGACGGGGGCGTACCAGTGAATCGCCCAGCCTTCTTCGCCGAAGGCGCGGGTGAAATAGAAGGCCAGCACGGTGGTCTCGGTGGTGCTGGACGGGGCATGCCGCACGGGGATGCGGTACCATCCCCGGTCGCGGGCGATTTCAAAGTCCCGCCGGTTGTTCATCACGGCAACCAGGACGCGGTCTTCCGGATGGAACATCGCTGCTATTATACACTCACCTCTGTGGGCATCAAGCGGGTTCTTTGGGGGAAAACGCTGGGGCGGCGGCCGAAGGCCGCCGCCCCAGCGTTCTCTCCGTCGCCGGAGGTTCACCGCAACCCATGCCGTTCCAGCAGCGAGTCATCCGCCAGGAGGGCCGCCGTGGGGCCGTCGGCAACGACGGCCCCGCCGTCCATCACCACCGTCCGGGGCAGGAGTTCCGCCACCAGCCCCAGGTCGTGGGTGGCAACCAGCATGGTCTGCGGAAGGGATCGCAGGACCTCTATCAACCGTCGGCGGGCGCGGGGGTCCAACCCCGCCGACGGCTCGTCCAGCAGCAACACTTCGGGCTCCATCGCCAGGACGGTGGCGATGGCCGCCCGCTTTTTCTCCCCCGTACTGAGGTGATGGGAGAGCCGTCCCTCAAACCCGTCCAGCCCCACCTGGCTCAGCGCGCGGGTCACCCGCTGGCGGACCTCCGCTTCGGGTAACCCCGCGTAGAGGGGCCCATAGGCCACGTCGTCAAAGACGGTGGGGGAGAATAACTGGTCGTCCGGGTCCTGGAAGACCAGGCCCAGGCGGGCCCGCAGGCGGCGCGCGTTGCCGTCGTTCAGGTCCTCCCCGAAGACGCGCAGGGTCCCCCTCCCCTTCAGCAGGCCGACCAGGGCCAGCATCAGGGTGGATTTCCCGGCCCCGTTCGGCCCCACCAGTGCCACCTTCTCCCCCTCCATCAGGGTCAGGTGAACGCCGCGCAGGGCCTCCCGCCCGTCCGGGTAGGTCAGGTGGAAATCGTGAATTTCAATCACAGGCCGCATCCGGCGCAGTTCCGCCTCCTACCCGTGCGCGTGGGGATGGGGATGTTCGTGCCCCGGGGAGGCCGGCGCGCCGCCCAGGTGGTCCAGCGCGCCCTGCAGGGCCTCGTTGGCCTGGCCCAGCATCCGGGCCGCCGTCAGCAGATGGTCGGCCACGTGCACTTCCCCGGCTTCGCGGGCCCGCTCGGCCCATTTCCGGAACTCTTCCGCGTGCTCCTCGTTGTGCTCTATCCAGTGCGGGAGCAGGCGCTGCAATCGGATAAGGTCATCTGAATTGGGTCCGTTCATCATTCCCTCTGTGGTCAGTCGTCAATGGTCAGTGGTCAGTCGTCAGTGGTCAGTGGTCAGTCGTCAGTGGTCAGTGGTCAGTCGTCAATGGTCAGTGGTCAGATAAACAGTGTGCCGGAGAAAGTCAATCCGCACAATCCGGCCGCGCACCCATTTCTGTTCCCCCAGCAGGCTGGTCAGCCGGTAACCCTCCCCCTCCGGCTGGAGCAGGATGACCTCCTCCATAACCGGACGTCCGCGGGGGTCGTTCTCCAGATAGACTTTCGCTTCACACATTTTGCCTCCACGAAGGCACAGGGTAACTCCTTCCTCATCCTTCCCCCGCCGCCTTCGGGCCGAAGGCCCTTCGGCCACGCCGCGAGCGGCTCGCCGCGTGGCGGGCCGAGGCCTGCGGCGGCACCCCTCCCCTCTCCTGACCTTTGGTCAGGAGAGGGGAGGGGGTAGCGGCGAAGGGCCACGCCGAGCCCTCGGCCCCGAAGGGCCTCGGCCCGAGGGGGCCTCGCCCGAGGCGCCGCTGGGGGTAGGGTGAGGCTGAACAGTTACGGCACAGGAATTACGGGTTTTTCAGTGCGGCGGCGAAGCCGCCGCACTGAAAAACCGTATCACACCGTCCGGGCCAGGACCAGGAGCAGGACCAGCAGCAATCCGCCGACCACCCCGGTCCGCCAGTCGGAGGGACGAAGGCGGGGGGTGGAGAGCACCCGCACCTCGCCGTCGTACCCCCGGGCGACCATCGCGTTCCAGATGCGCTCGCTCCGCTCGTAAGCCCGCAGGAAGAGAGTCCCAGCCATCGCGCCGGTCACCCGGGCCCGCCAGAGGACGGTCCCGCCGCCCTGGCGGCCCGCCGGAACGGCCGACCGGGCCTCCCGGGCCTGCATCATCCGCCGTACCTCGTCGGCCAGGACGAAGAGGTAGCGGTAGAGAAACCCGCCCACAGCGACCAGGATGCGGGGGACCTTCAGCGCCCGCATCCCCCAGAGCAGGTCGGGGAACTGGGTGGTGGCAGCCAGGAGCACTGCCGCCTGGACCGACAGGTACGACCGGGCCGCGATGGAGAGGAACCGCCAGAGGCCCGCCTCACTGACGGCCCATGGAGTGCCCGGCAGGGGCAGGGTTTGCCCGTCCCCCATATCTTCTGGACGCGCGAAGACCACGGTCAGCGCGGCCAGCAGGAAGGGGAGGGCCAGGCCCGACCGCTTCTGGACCACCCCCAACCCGACCCGCGAGAGCAGGACCGCCCCCAGCACCAGCCCTTCCAGCAATACGTAGACCAGCCAGGCCCGGTCGGGCATCAGCGCGGCGGTGACGATGAAGAGAACCGTCAGCACCAGTTTGACCCGCGGGTCCAGCCGGTGGACGGGGCTATCCCCGGGCAGGTAGGTGTCCAGCGCGTGCAGATGCATAGATTATGCCGCTGCCCGTTCCCTCCGCCGGAGCAGCGCGGCCAGTCCGACGGCGATGCCGTAGACGATGAGGGTTCCCACGATGCCCGCCGCGATGGTTGCCAGCGCCTCGTTGGAGATGCCGGGGAAAACGTAGTCTGGGATGACCTCATAGAGAGGCTCCTGGGCCCGTTCTATAAAGCCGAGGTCCTCCGCCACCCGCTCCAGCCCGTCCGGGTAGGGGGAGGCCAGGGGGGAGAACAGGGCCAGCACGACGGCGATGGCCAGTCCGCCCCAGACCCAGCGCATCCCGGCGGGGGCCGGGGTCCGCTCCGCCTCCACCAGGTCCGGGCGGGTGGCGGTGACCAGCGCCAGCGCGCCCAGGGTGATGAGCCCCTCGCCGATGCCGATGAGGGCGTGGATGCCGGCCATGGCCGGCAGGGCGATGCCGATGGGGGAGGTGCCGGAGAAGCCCAGTTCCATCGCGCAGGCCACCGCCGCGACGACGATGGAGACCCATGCGGCGATGAATCCCGCCACCAGCGTGCTCCCCTTGCGGTTGCCCAGCAGGGTCCGCACGCCCCGGTAGAAGCCGTAGGCAACGATGGGGCCGATGACGGCCATGTTCAGGATGTTGCCCCCCAGGGCCAAAAGTCCCCCGTCCTGAAAGAGCAGGGCCTGCAGGGCGACGACGGTGGTCATCGTGAGCATCGCCGCCCAGGGGCCCAGGAGGATGGCCGCCAGCGCCGCGCCCAGGAAGTGGCCGGACGTCCCGCCCGCGATGGTGAAGTTGAGCATCTGCGCGGCGAAGATGAACGCGGCCAGGACGCCCATGATCGGCACCTGCCGCTCCCCCAGACTCTTTCGGGTGCGCGCCAGCGCAATCCCGATGCCGATGATGCTGAGAACCCAGCAGACGATGAGGACGCCCATGCTGAGAAACCCGTCCGGGATGTGCATGGGAGTCGGGGATGGGAGCACTTCGCTCTTGAGCATAATGGCCTCCTTATCCTTTCACGTTTTACGTTTCACGTTTTACGTTTCACGTTTCACGTTGTTCACAGTCCTCGCAGAGCCCGTAGAGGGCCAGGTGGGTCGTGTCACAGCAGAAGTGGTACTGCTCCCGCAGCGCGTCGGTCAGCGAGGACAGCAGAGCGGCATCCGCCTCCAGCACTCGCCCGCAGCGGCGGCAGACCAGGTGGATGTGCGGCCCATGCCGGACCGTGGCGTAGACCACCCGGCCTTCGCCCAGGTCGGTGCGGGTCGCCAGCCCCTTCTCCACCAGCAGGTCCAGGGTCCGGTAAACGGTGGCGATGTTGACGGCGCTCGTTTTCTGCCGTACAATCTCCAGGACCTCCTCGGCGGTCATGTGGCGGCCTCCGTGGGCCAGTGCTTCCACAATCATTTCCCGCTGAGGGGTCATCCGGCATCCCTGCTGGCGCAGGGCCGCGATGAGCGTGTGGCAGTGGGTCATTCTCCCTCCTGCTGAACTCCGTTGCAGATGCCATTATATGCGGTTGCGATAAAATGTCAAACGAATTGTGGGATGACTCAGGGCTGATCAATGCTCTAACGAAGATGCTCGTAGTAAGCCACAAAGCGCCACGCGCCGATTGCTTCGCCTTCGGCTCGCAATGACATTGGCGCTCGCGCCGAGGCGAAGCGAAGGGGCGAGGCATGCCTCGCCCGTACCGGCGTCCAAAAGGCTCGGAACGGCACTCCGCTGGCGCTCCGTGCCTGACTACGAACGAAAAATATCAGAGCGCTGATAAGCCCTGGGGACGACTGCGAGCAGTTGTCCTACGAGTACGGTCACCCGGGGCGTCGCTGACCGACGGCCCGGTAGCGCTCCGCACTGTCTTCTATCTCCAGGGGGGAGAATCCTGCGGCCTGCAGGAGATGGGCCAACTCGTCGCCGGACGGGAGCAGGTCATTTCCGATGACCCCGCCCACACCCTGATGGATGGCATTCACCTGATCCCGGCCCAGGTCGTGCAAGATCAGCAGGTATCCGCCAGGGCCCAGGACCCGCGCCAGTTCGGCCAGCGCGGCGGGCTTATTGCGGAAGTGGGGGAAGGTGTTGTGGCAGATCACCCGGTCAAAGGCGGCCGGAGGAAAAGGCAGGCGGTGGGCATCGGCCTGGACCAGCCAGGCTTCCGGGGAGCGCTGTTGGGCCCGCCGCAGCATTCCATAGGCCAGGTCTACCGAGACCCGACAGGCGGTGGGGGCGCTCTCCCGCAGAAGCGGGATGAGCGCCCCGGTGCCGGTGCCGACCTCCAGCACCGCTTGCGCTTGCCGCAGAAGGTCCCCCGAGGGTTCCAGCAGCCGCCGCAACCGCTCCTCCCGATCCGGCGGCTGCTGGGCGTCCCATTCTTCGGCCAGTCGCTCAAAGAACGCGCGTGGGTCGTCCACTACCGCCGAATCTCCAGCCCTTCCGGCAGGCCGACGATGAACTGGTGTTTGTTGTAGGGCATCGGTACGCCGCCGCCGAAGCCGCCGGGGGTGTAGTACCAGTTGTCAAAGACATCGGCGTTGTAAACGACCACCCGGGCGGTGTAATAGAGGGGGACCACCGGCAGGTCTTCCGCCAAAATGACCTGCATCCGGTCCATAGCCCTGCGACGCTCCGCCAGGTCCACCATCGTCACCTGGGTGTCGGCCAGTTGGTCAAACTCGGGGTTCTGGTAGCCCCGGGCCCGGGAGAAGCCCTTCATCTTGCTGAAACTGGCGAACATCCGCCGCAACTGGTCAGGGTCGCCGCCCAGGCCGCCGAAGCCGGTGATGAGCATCTCGTAGTTGCCCTCCGTTGCCGCGGCGTCTATGGTGGCCTGGTCCATCGTCACCAACTCCACCTTCAGGCCGATGGCGTCAAACCCCGCCTTGAGAATCTCCACAACCCGGGGCGAGGCCATGATCCAGTCGGGGGAATAGGCCAGTTGGATGGGACGGCCGTCGTACCCGGCCTCCGTCAGCAGGGCCTTCGCCTTCTCCAGGTCGTAGGGGTAGTCGGGGACGTTGGGGTTATGCCAGGGGTTGGCCGGGGGCAGGAAGCCGGGGTGGCCTCGGTCGCCGAAGCCCAGGAGCACCCGGTCCAGCAGGGCCTGCCGGTCTATGGCATGGGCGATGGCCCGCCGCACCCGCACGTCCTTCAGCGGGGTCTCTTTCTCCAGGTTGAAGTACAGGAACATCCCCCATTCGCCGGGGGCCTGCTTGATCTGGAAGGGCGGATTCCGGAAGGGCGCCAGCATCTCCTCATTCACCCCGCCGAACTTGTCAAAGGCGGCGATGTCGCCATTCAGGAGGGCCATGGGCTCGTCGCTGACGGGCACGAATTCCAGCCGCCGGACGTAGGGTTCACCCAGGAAGAAATCCGGGTTGGCCTCGTAAAGGTAAGTCCCCTCTTCTTTGCTGAACTGGACCAGCCGGTAGGCGCCGGTGCCGATGAAGGCATCGGGCTCCATATAGGTCTTGGGATCGTCCACCTTTTCCCAGATATGCTTGGGGATGATGAAGAGCGCTTCGGCAACGGTCTGCAGGAAGGGGGCGAAGGGGCGCTTCAGGTGGATGGCCACCTGGTTCTCGGCGACCTTTTCTACGGATTCCACCTCTCCCAGTTGGACCATAAACCACCCCACGTCCGGGTGGGCCTTGCCGTACTCAAAGGTGAAGACGACGTCGTCGGCGGTGAAGGGCCGGCCGTCCTGCCAGCGCACGCCGTCGCGCAGGGTGAAGGTCCAGGTCTTGCCGTCGTCGGAGACGGTCCAGTCCGTGGCCAGCCAGGGAATGGTCTGGCCGCTGGCGTCCCGCCAGGTCAGGGTGTCAAAGATCAGGGACGCGCGCATATAGCCGGGGCCGCGGTTGAAGCCGAAGGGAGAGGGGTGGCCCCAGTACCCGCCGCCGGGGAGGCGCAGGACCTCCACGTGGGCCGGCGTCGGGGTCGGGGAGGACGGTGGAGCGGATGTGGACTGGACCGGCGGGGCCGCGGTGGGCGAGGGCACAGGCGTGGGTGTCCCGCAGGCCGCCAGCGTCAGGGAAAGGATCAGAATAAGGGAAGGTAGCCAGGTTTTGCGAGACATTTTGACCTCCTCGTGGATGGTGTGGGGTTTACAGGTTCCTCACTCCAAACGGGGCGCGGCTTCCAGGAGCATACGGGTATGCTCGTGTTCGGGCCGGGTCACGACGCGGCTTCCGGGCCCCTCCTCCACGATCCGCCCCCGGTGCATCACCAGGATGCGGTCGGCGATCTTGCGTACCAGGGCCAGGTCGTGAGAGATGAGGAGCAGGGCCAGGCCCCGTTCGGTCTGGATTTCCTTCAGCAGGTTGATGACCCGGGCCTGTTCGCTGGGGTCCAGCATGGAGACGGGCTCGTCGGCGACGATGAGTTTGGGCTCCAGGACCAGAGCCCGAGCCATGACGACTCGCTGCAGTTGCCCTCCGCTCAGTTCGTGGGCCTGGCGGGCCAGGAAGTCGGGGCTGGTGGGAAGGCCCACCGTCTGAAGGGCCTGGCGCACTTTCGCCTCCCGCTCTTCCAGGGTGCCGATGGCCTGGATGTCCAGCGGCTCGCGGACGATCTCCGCAACCGTCAGGCGGGGACTGACGGCGTCAAAGGGGTCCTGGGGAACCAACTGGATGCGGGACATCATCGCCCGGCGATCCTTCCCCTTCGCCGCCGTCAGGTCCCGGCCCTCCAGGAAGACGCGGCCGCCGTCCGGGGGGAGCAGGCCCACCAGCATCTGGGCCAGGGTGGTCTTGCCGCTTCCGGTCTCCCCCACCAGGGCGACGACCTCTCCTTCCCGGATGTCCAGGGTGACCTCCCACACGGCCTCTACCCGATCCTCCGGCTCCCCGCCGTCCGCGGAGAAGGTCTTGCACAGCCCCTCGGCCCGCAGGAGGGTCTGGAGGCCGCCCAGATGGCAGGCGATCCAGCGGCCGCCGACCTCCCTCAGCGGCGGCTCCTCGTCTCGGCAGCGCTCTATTGCCTGGGTGCAGCGAGGGTGAAAGCGACAGCCCTGCGGCAGATTGGCGGGGTCCGGCGGCACGCCGCGGATGCCCCGCAAGTCGCGCGCGGTGGCCATATCCGGGTAGGCATGAATCAGCCCCCAGGTGTAGGGATGGCGCGGCTCCTGGAAGACCTCCGCCGCTGGCCCGACTTCCACCAGTTTGCCCGCGTAGAGGACGGCCACCTGCTCCGTCAGACGGGCGACGGCGGCCAGGTCGTGGGAGATGACCAGCAGGCCCACCCCTCCTTCCCGGCGCAGGGTGTCCAGCAGGTCCAGCAGGCGGGCACGGGAGAGCATGTCCTGACCGCTGGTCGGTTCGTCCAGGATCAGCACGTCCGGGGCGCAACTGAGGGCCATCGCCAGAAGGGCCCGCTGTTTCTCCCCGCCGGAGAGTTGGTGGGGATAGGCCCGCAGGTGACGGGGCTCCAGTCCCACCCGGTGGGCGATTTCCAGAGACCGGCCCCACGCCTCTGCCGGGGAAAGCCCCAGGTGGTAACGCATCGGCTCGGCGATCTGATCCCCGACCCGGTAGACCGGGTCCAGAGCCGTCCCCACCGATTGAGGGACCAGGGCGATGCGGCGCCAGCGGATGGTCCGCCACTCCTCCTCGGAGAGCCCCACCAGTTCCCGGCCGTCCAGCCGGATAGAGCCCTGGACGCATCCGGGGGGATGGAGCCCCAGCAGAGCCCGGGCGATGGTCGTCTTCCCCGCGCCGGTTTCCCCGACGATTCCCAGGGACGTTCCCGGCGCCAGGTCAAAGGAGACGCCGTCCACTGCCCGAAGGCCCATCTTTCCGTCCAGCGGGAAGGTCACCCGAAGGTCCTGCACGGTCAGCGTCATCGCTACCTCCGGGCCAGACGGGGGTTCAGGTGGCGCTCCAGCCCGATGCCGATGAAGGTCAGGGCCAGGATGAGGAGGGTGACGCAGAGGGCGGGGGGCAGGAGCCACCAGAGCCAGCGGTCAGTCAGGAAGAGGCCGGGGAGGTTGATGGCGAAGCGCATCATCAGCCCCCAACTCTTGACCAGGGGGTCCCCCAGCCCCAGGAAGGCCAGGCCGGCCTCCATCGCCACCGCATGCCCGGCCGCGGTGACCAGGCCGTAGGCGATGAGCGGGCCGATGGCGGGGAGGACGTGGCGGAAGAAGACGTAGGCGGGGCCTGCGCCGAACTGGCGGGCCATCCGGACGTAACCGCGCTGCCGGACGCTCTGGACCTGGGCGCGGACGATGCGGGCGGTGGTGGGCCAGAAGAGAAGGGAGATAACCGTAATGGTCTGGGGGAGGCCCGAGCCCAGGAAGGTGGCGAAGAGGATGAGGATGGGCAGGCGGGGCAGACTCAGCATCCCGTCTACCAGCCGCATCAGGGCCTGGTCCAGCCATCCCCCGGCGTATCCGGCGATTCCCCCCACCAGCAGGCCCAGGAGGACGGTGCCGGAGCCGGCCGCCAGCGCGACGATGAGGGAGACGCGCGCGCCGTAGATCAACTCGCTGAGAATGTCCTGGCCGACGTCGTTGGTGCCCAGCGGATGGGCGGGGCCGGGCCGCTCCAGCGGCTGGCCGCTGAAGGCGCGGGGGTCGTGGGGGGCCAGGGCGGGTGCGAGCACGGCCACCGCGCCGCAGAGAGCCAGAAGGATCAGAC